>Ga0307372_10005559_pt1 | contig 18860 bp, 19 predicted proteins | sample OX1MG_FD_202533 | JGI IMG/M metagenome (GOLD analysis project Ga0307372, IMG submission 202533) | Soil microbial communities from Risofladan, Vaasa, Finland - OX-1 | ecosystem: Environmental > Terrestrial > Soil > Coastal area > Acid sulfate soil | place: Finland: Risofladan, Vaasa | collected...
GCGAGCACGCTGGACGAGTATCGCAAGCACCTGGAGAAGGACGCCGCGCTGGAGCGCCGCTTCCAGCCGATCCAGGTCGCCGAGCCCACGATCAAGCACACGATCGAGATTCTCAAGGGCCTGCGCGACCGTTATGAGGCGCACCACCGGGTCACCATCACCGATGACGCCCTGGTGGCGGCCGCCCAGCTGGCCGACCGTTACATCAGCGACAGGTTCCTGCCGGACAAGGCCATCGACCTGATCGACGAGGCGGGCTCGCGGATGCGGATCCGCCGGATGACTGCCCCCCCGGACCTGCGCGAGTTCGACGAGAAGATCGCCGACGTGCGGCGCGACAAGGAGTCCGCCATCGACTCCCAGGACTTCGAGAAGGCGGCCGCGCTCCGGGATAACGAGAAGCAGCTGATCGAGAAGAAGGATGCCCGGGAGAAGGAGTGGAAGGCCGGCGATATGGACACGCCGGCCGAGGTGAACGAGGAGCTGATCGCGGAGGTTCTCGCGACGGCGACCGGGATCCCCGTGTTCAAGCTCACCGAGGAGGAGTCGCAGCGGCTGCTCCGGATGGAGGACGAGCTACACCGGCGCGTCATCGGCCAGAACGACGCCATCAAGGCGCTGTCGCAGGCCATCAGGCGCACCAGGGCCGGCCTGAAGGACCCCAAGCGGCCCGGCGGGTCGTTCATCTTCGCCGGGCCGTCCGGCGTCGGCAAGACCGAGCTGTCCAAGACGCTCGCCGAGTTCCTGTTCGGTGACGAGGACGCGCTCATCCAGCTGGACATGAGCGAGTACATGGAGAAGCACACCGTCTCGCGGCTGTTCGGCTCCCCGCCCGGCTATGTCGGGTATGAGGAAGGCGGCCAGCTCACCGAGAAGGTCCGGCGCAAGCCGTTCTCCGTGGTGCTGTTCGACGAGATCGAGAAGGCTCACCCGGACATCTTCAACTCGCTGCTGCAGATCCTGGAAGACGGCCGCCTGACCGACGCCCAGGGCCGGATGGTGGACTTCAAGAACACCGTCATCATCATGACCACCAACCTCGGCACCCGGGACATCTCCAAGGGCGTCTCGGTGGGCTTCGGCACCGCGGGCGAGTCGCGCGGCTCGTATGACCGGATGAAGAGCAGGGTGAGCGAGGAGCTCAAGCAGCACTTCCGGCCCGAGTTCCTCAACCGCGTCGACGACATCATCGTCTTCCACCAGCTCAGCCAGGAGGAGATCTTCACGATCGTCGACCTGATGATCACCAAGGTGGACGAGCGGCTGAAGGACCGCGACATGGGGATCGAGATCCGCCCGGCGGCGAAGTCGCTGCTGTCCGAGCGGGGCTACGACCCGGTGCTGGGCGCGCGGCCGCTGCGTCGCACGATCCAGCGGGAGATCGAGGACAGCCTGTCCGAGAAGATCCTGTTCAGCGAGCTCAAGGCGGGCCAGATCGTGATGGTCGACGTCGAGGGCACCGGGCCCGAGGCGAAGTTCACCTTCAAGGGCGTGGCCAAGCCGGACGCGGTCCCCGATGCCCCGCCTGAGGACATCGAGACTAAGGCCGCCACCGGTGGATCAGAGGCCGGCTAGCTAGTCAGCCGGGATCGCCAGGCAGGGCGACCGAGCCATCGGCGCCCCTGGTGAGCAGGCCGTCGGTGATCAGGGCAGCAAGCGCGCGCGCTTGCTGCCCTGAGTCATGCCAGGCCCCGTCCAGCCGGGCCGCCGGGATGGGACCCGCGGCGGCCCGGAGCACGGCCAGCAGTCGCCCCCGGCATTCCCGGTCGCTGCCCGCGTAGCCAGGAGCGGCCCGGCGGACGGCGGGCGGCGGACAGCCGGCCTGTTGCCATGCGCACAGCCCGGCGACCGGGCAGGATGCGCAGGCGGGCCGTGCGGCCTTGCAGACGAGCGCGCCTAGCTCCATGACGGCGACCGACCAGCGGGCCGCCCTGGCCCCGGCTGCAGGCAGCAGGGACTCGGCGAGCCTGCGCTCCGCGGCCGACGTGGCGGCCGGCGGCAGCGCCACGCCCGTCACCAGCCGGCCCAGCACCCGCCGGACGTTGGTATCCAGCACGGCGTGCCGCTGCTCAAACGCGAAGCTGGCGACTGCCGCGGCGGTATACGGCCCGATCCCCGGCAGCGTGGCGAGCACCTGCGCCGAGGCCGGGACGTTGCCGCCATGCTCGCTCACGAGAGCCTGGGCGATCGCGTGCAGCCGGACGGCCCGCCGCGGATAGCCGAGCCGGTCCCACTGCCGGACGGCATCAGCCGGCGTGGCGGCGGCCAGCGCCGCCGGAGTCGGCCACCGGGCGATCCAGGCGGCGTGCGCGGGTAGCACGCGGGCGACGGGCGTCTGCTGCAGCATGATCTCGCTCACCAGGACCGCCCACGCCGAGGTGCCGGGGCGCCGCCACGGCAGGTCCCTGGCGCTGGCCGCGTACCAGCGCAGGATGGGCGTCGCATACGGGGATGTCATGACCGCACCGATCCTCGCACGAGCGCGCTGAGGTGACCCGGCGCGGGCCGTATCGAGCGGTACCCGGCCGGGACCAGCCGCCCATGAGGCCCGGATGCCGTCGTTTGCGACCCGGCCTACGGAATCCGGGCAAGCCATCTAGCTGCGAATACGCAGATCGGCAGCGACGGCGTTTCGGCCCGTGGCCGACCGCGTGCCTCTTGCATACTCGGCCCATGGGGATGAGTACGCTCCGTAACTACAAGTGGACTCAGCGCGGCCAGAGCGGGCTCCCGCGCCTGCGGGTCCCGCGGGTCCTGTGGGTCTCGGGCCCGCGGCATCCGGGCGGCGCCCAGCGGGCGCCGCGGAATCCGCAAGCGGCCATCTACTGGCGGCGGCGGTTCGTTGCCCTGCTGATCGGCCTGGCCGTGCTGGCGCTCATCGCCTGGGCGTTCTCGGGCGCGCTGGGGGGCAGCGGTGCCGCGGCGGGCGCCACTGGCGGCGCATCGCAGTCCGGCACAGGCCAGCAGGCGCACGGGGGGGCCGCCCCGGGCGGCGCAAGGGGCGCGGGGGGCGCCTTGTCGCGCAAGGCTAGCTCCAGCGCGGCCGCGGGTCGGCCCGGCCACGGGGCTGCCGCAGCGCGGCCGAGGCCATGTCCCAGCGGCGACGTCGTGCTGAGCCTGTCCACCAGCCAGGAAAACTACACGGCCGGTCAACTGCCGCAGTTCAATGTCGATGTCGTGGCAACCGCCGGGCAGACGTGCACGTTCAACGTCGGCGCCAGGCACGTCGCGCTCATCATCCGGGCCGGAAGGGTGAAGGTCTGGAGTTCCGCCGACTGCGTGCAGGGGGCCGGGGACCTCGTCTCCGACCTGCAGCGCGGCGTGCCGACCGTGCTGCCCATCTCCTGGAACAGGCAGGCATCGTCGCGGGGCTGCCCGCGGGCGTCCTCGCGGATGCCCGCCGGAACTTACTCGGCCGCGGTCGCTGACGGCGGGCTGACCAGCAACTCCGTCGCCTTCCGCATCAGCTGATCCGCGGCGTGCCAGCCGCCGCGTGCGCCGCATGAGCCGCATGAGCCGCGTGAGCCGCCGTCTAGTTATATCTCTCGATCAGTGATGACTCGGCGAGCCGGGACAGCCCTTCGCGGACGCCCATGGCCTGGGAGGCGCTGACGCCCTCGACGCGCTGCAGGTCCTCTACGCTGGCCGCCAGCAGCTTCTGCAGCCCGCCGAAGTGCCCGATGAGGCTGTCGGCGGCCTGCCGCGGCAGCCGGGGGACCTGGGCGAGCAGCCGGTAGCCGTGCGGGCTCACGGGGCTGTCCAGGCTCTCCGTGCCGCCCAGGCTCTCCGTGCCGCCCAGGCCGAGCACAGTGGCCACCGAGCCGATGTCCAGCAGTTCGTCCGCGCTCAGGTCCTCCAGCCCGGCCAGGGCCGCCGCGGCGGCCTGACCCCGATCCCCCGCGGCGCTGGGCACGTAATCGCGGGCCAGCAGCTGGCGCTCGGGGCCGGTCCCGGCGACGAGCTCGTCTAGCTGCAGCGCCAGGAGCCGGCCGTCGGTGCCGAGCTCGACCATGTGACCCTCGATCTCGTCGGCGATCCGGCGGACCATCTCGATCCGCTGCACGACCGCCGCGACATCCCGGACCGTGGCCAGGTCCTCGATCTCCAGCGCGGACAGCGCACCCGTCGCCTGATCCAGCCTGAGCTTGTACCGCTCCAGGGTGGCCAGGGCCTGGTGCGCCCGGGACAGGATGGTGGTGGATTCTTCGAGGACGTAACGGGCGCCGCCGGTGTACACGGAGATGATGCGCATCGACTTGCTGACCGAGATAACGGGATAACCGATCTGCCGGGCGACCCGCTCGGCGGTCCGATGCCTGGTTCCTGACTCCCCGGTCGGCAGCGTCGGGTCGGGCACCAACTGGACGGCCGCGCGCAGGATGGTGCACCCGCCGCGATCCAGCACGATGGCGCCATCCATCTTGGCCAGCTCGCGCAGCCTGGTAGCGGAGAACGCCACCGTCAGCTCGAACCCGCCTGAGCACAGGTCCTCGACCGCCTGGTCGTAGCCCAGCACGATCAGCGCGCCCGTGCTGCCCCGCAGGATGCGCTCCAGGCCTTCCCGGAGCGCCGTTCCCGGCGCCATCGCGGCAAGTGCGGCGCGACGCTGCTCGTCCCGCCCCTGGCTCACTGCGGGTACCCGGCGCCCGAGAGGTTCCTCATCGCCGTCAGTGTATCGGCGAGCCGCGGACGCTGCCGGGCGCTTGCCCGCCAGCCGGGCCCCATCCGCTAGCGCCCGTCGCTGGGGTAGGCCATAACCAGGAAACCCAGGCCGTACCGTTGGCAAACCCGCCCGCCGCCGGGGGGACGGGCGGGACCGCGCGGCGCTGACCGCGGTCGCCCTCGGCTTCTTCATCGTGATGCTCGACACCACCATCGTGAACGTCGCGCTGCCACGGATCGGCACCGACCTGCATGGTGGCGTGTCCTTCCTGCAGTGGGTCGTCGACAGCTACACGCTCGTGTTCGCCGCACTACTACTGAGCGCCGGGGCGGCCTGCGACATCCTCGGGGCACGCCGGATCTATCTGAGCGGCCTCGCGGTGTTCGCTCTCCTTTCCGCGTGCTGCGCACTAGCCCCAAACGGGGCGCTATTGATCGCGGCCCGCGCGGTTCAAGGGCTCGGCGCCGCTGCCCTGATCCCCGGGTCGCTGGCGCTGCTCGCGGCCGCCTATCCCAACCCGGCCGCCCGCGCCAAGGCAATCGGGATCTGGGGCGGCGTCGGTGGCATTGCTGCCGCCGTCGGGCCCGTGCTCGGTGGCGCGCTGATCGCCGCCCTCGGCTGGCGTGCGGTGTTCTGGGTGAACCTGCCAGTCGTCGCCGTCGCGGTCTGGTTGACCCTCCGACACACGCCCAACCCGGCCCCCGCACACCACCGCCACCTGGACCTGCCCGGCCAAGCCACGGCGGTTCTTGCACTGTGCGCGATCACCTACGCCGTCATCGAGGCCGCGCACACCTCATGGACCCCGCGGACCGTCATCATCCTGCTCGTCGGGGTGGCCGCCGCACTCGGGTTCCTGCTGATCGAGCGCGCCAAGCCCGACCCGATGCTGCCGCTGAGCCTGTTCCGGAACCGGTCGTTTTCGGTGGCTTCGTTCGTGGGCCTCGCACTCAACCTCGGGTTCTACGGCCAGTTCTTCGTGCTCACCTTGTACTTCCAGCACTACCGCGGGTACGGGCCGCTGACGGCCGGCCTCGCCCTTGCCCCGCAGGCTCTGGGCGCTGTCATCGGCTCCCCGCTGGGCGGGCGCGCCACGGCGCGTTTCGGCCCGTTCGTCACCATGCTCGCCGGGCTACTCGTCGGTGCCGCCGCCTTCGCCAGCCTGCTGACCTTCACCCGCACCACCCCCTACGCGGTCATCGCGCCGCTGATCTTCGCGGCCGGGTTCGGCATATCCCTGGCCATGCCCGCAGCAACTGCCGGCGCCGTCTCGGCCGCGCCCGACCAATACGCGGGCATCGCAGGCGGCGTGGTCAACTCCGCGAGACAGACCGGCAGCGTCTTCGGCGTCGCCGTCCTGGGCGGGTTCGTCACCACCGGGGCCTTCCGTCACGGGTTCCAGCTCGCCGTCGCCGCTGCAGCGGTCATCTTTCTCATCGCCGCCGTGGTGACCGGGCTCAACCTGCGACACCGTCGCGAGCCAGTCGCCGCCTGAACATTGCACACCGCCGCAGTTGCCTTGAACAGGAGTGATCTTCAATGACGCACGACGACACCGTCGCCGCACGACTGGCCCAACGGGGCCATCCTCTGCCGGCACCGTGGGCGGTCCCGCCGGACGCGAACATCCCCGCGACCCTGGTCCGCATCACCGGCGACACCGCCTGGGTCTCCGGACACATCCCCACCGACCTCGACGGGCACCCCACCACCACGCTCGGCACGGTCGGCACGACAGTCACACCGAAGCAGGCCACCGATCTAGCCATTCGGACCGCCCTGAGCCTCCTGGCCAGCCTCAAGCAATCCCTCGACACACTCGACCGGATCAACGCATGGTGCCAGCTGACCTGCATGGTCAACGCCGACAGGAAGTTCACCGACTACCCCTCCTTGTTCAACCCGGCCTCGCAGCTGATTCTCGACGCCTTCGGCCCCCAGATCGGAGCCCACGCTCGGACCGCCGTCGGGCTCGCCGGGCTGCCCTGGAACGCCCCCGTCGAGATCGCCGCCACCGTCCAGATCGACCACTGACCCTGCCACCGTGGCTGCTGCCGTGATCTTGCCCTCGAGCCGTTGACCGCACCAAAGATCGGGTCGGATCTACCCCGCCGGGCCGCAGCGTCTGCTAGCCGCCCAGTGCCATCGCGATCGCGGTCCGGACGTCCCGTGCCTCCCGCACGTCGGCCAGCGCTGCGCCACCGGAGCCGGCTTCTCGCGGCGCCCCGCCCGCTGGCGGGAAGCCCGAGCCCGGCGGCACGATCGCCCGCCGGAAGCCCAGGCGCTGGGCCTCGGCGAGCCTGCGCTGCACCCCCGTGACGCGGCGGATCTCCCCGGCCAGGCCGACCTCGCCGATGGCGACGACGTCGCGGGGCACGCTGGCGTCCGCCGTCGCGCTGGCCAGGGCCAGCGCGACGGCCAGGTCCACCGATGGCTCGGTCAGCCGGACCCCGCCGACGGTGGCCGCGTAGACATCCTGCCGGCCGATGGAGACGCCGGCCCGCCGCTGCAGCACCGCGACCACCATGCCGACCCTGGAGGTGTCGAGACCGGAGGTAACCCGGCGGGCCAGCTCCCCGGCGGCCGGGCAGACGAGCGTCTGCACCTCCGCCACCAGCGGGCGGCGCCCCTCCAGGGTCACGGTCACGCAGGTCCCGGGCACCGGGTCGTCGCGCTGCGACAGGAACAGGCCGCTCGGGTCCGGCAGGCCGACCAGGCCGTACTCGCCGAGCTCGAAGCAGCCGATCTCGTCGGTCGGGCCGAACCGGTTCTTGAGCGCCCGGACCATCCTGAGCTGGCCCCGGGAATCCCCGTCGAAGGTCAGCACCACGTCGACCAGGTGCTCCAGCGTGCGCGGCCCGGCGACCGAGCCGTCCTTGGTCACGTGGCCCACCAGCACGGTCGTCAGGGTCCGCTGCTTGGCCAGCGCGGTGAGCGCGGCGGTAATCTCGCGGACCTGCGTGACGCCGCCCGGCACCCCGTCGAGCCCGGCGGCGCTGATGGTCTGCACTGAGTCGACGATCAGCAGCGTCGGGTCGACCGCTTCGACGTGCGCGAGCAGCGCGGCGAAATCGGTCTCCGCGGCGAGGAACAGGCGGTCGTGGATCGCGCCGACCCGGTCGGCCCGCTGCCGGACCTGGGCCGCCGACTCCTCGCCCGTCACGTACAGGACGGGTCCGGACGCCGCGGCCAGCGCCCCGGCCTCCAGCAGCAGGGTCGACTTGCCGACGCCCGGCTCCCCGGCCAGCAGCACGACGGCGCCGGGCACGAAGCCGCCGCCCAGGACGCGGTCCAGCTCGTCCATGCCGGTCGGCCGGGCCCGGGCCGCGTCGGCGTCTACCCGCCCGATCGGGACGGCGGCGACCCTGGGAGTGCCGGCCCGCAGCGGCACGCGCGTCGACCCGGGCGTCACGATCGCGTGCCCGGCCGGCGGGGCCTGGGTCAGGCTTCCCCACTCCTGGCATTCCCCGCAGCGGCCCGCCCACTTCGTGCTCCGCCAGCCGCATTCGGAGCACTCATATACCGCCACTGCCGCCAGCTTGCCCATGACCCGAACCGTAACGGCCGCCTCCGACAGCCACCGACGGCCTCACAGCCACCGCACAGCCACACGCCACGGGTGCACGTCAGATTCGTAGGGGATCTTGGTTGTGGCTGGCCGTGAGCCTATTCTGAGTGTAGTTGGTCACTCAGAATGGGAGGCAGTGTGCCGGAGGGTGCTGATGAGCTGGCGGGACTCGAGCGCCGGCGCGAGGAGCTGTACCGGGAGCTGGGCCAGGTCGGGGACTTCCGGCGGGGGTCGCTGAACGGGGTGCGCCGTAAGTGCGGCAAGCCAGGCTGCGCGTGCGCGTCCCCGGATCATCCCGGTCATGGGCCGCAGTGGAACCTGACGCGGAAGGTGGAAGGGCGGACGCGGGCGGTGCACCTGAGGCCGGGGCCGGAGCTGGAGAAGGCCCGGCGTGAGGTCGCGGAGTACGGGCGGTTCCGGGGCCTGGTGAGCCAGGTGACGGAGGTGAACGAGGCGATCTGCCAGGCCCGCCCGGCGGTGGCGGGCGAGGCCGGCGGTGATGCCCCTCCCGGGCCGGGAGGGGAAAAGGGGGGCTCCGGGCGGCGCTCGCGCGGGAGAAGGCCGCCGGGCTAGGCCGGCTGGCCGCCGAGGCGGCCAGGGTCCCGGGCCGCGGCGATGCCGGGATGGAGGCAGCGGAGGCGGTGATCCGGGCCGGGCTGCCGCGGCTGGGCGGGAGCGTGCTGGAGCAGCTGCTGGCCGCCGACCGCGGCTACCGCGGCCCGCGGGTGCCGTGCGGGCGGGGGCACGAGGCGGAATTCGTCTCCTGCCGGGACAAGGTCATCGACACGGTGCTCGGCCCGGTCGCCCTGACGCGGGCCTGGTATCACTGCGCGGCCTGCGGGCGCGGCCTCGCGCCGCGCGACGCCGAGCTCGGCGTCGCAGGGGAGGGCATGTCGCCGGGCCTGGGACCGCGCCCGGCTCATCGCCGCCAGGAAACTGGTGCCGCTCCCGCCCTCGCCGCTGCCGGGCAAGCTCTGCGCGGTGATCGACGGCACCGGCGTCCCCATGACCTCCAGGGAGACGGCCGGGCGGGACGGGAAGGGCGAGGACGGCCGCGCCCGCACCCGCGAGGCCAGGCTTGCCGTCTTCTTCACCCGGGACGGGCTGGACAAGGACGGCTACCCGGTCCGCGGCCGGGACTCCTCCAGCGTCATCGCCGCCTTCGAGCCCGCCGCCGTCTTCGGCGAGCTCGTGAAGGCCGAGGGCATCCGCCGCGGCGCGGACCACGTCCGCCAGCTCACCATCCTCGGCGACGGCGCCGCCTGGATCTGGGGCATCGCCACCGCCAGGTTCCCCCGAAGCCACCCAGGTCGTCGGCCTGTTCCGCGCCCGCGAGCACCTGCACGACCTCGCCCGCATGTCCGTGATGCCTCTCGTCTACGGAGGGCTGCGCCTTTCGATGCTGGGCACCGATGCAGCTGGGCGCCGCAGCCGCGTACGGGAGATCTGGGCCTGCACGCCGCGGCGCGGAAGGTCGCAGCCGGCGATCTCCTTGGTGCGCGGCGGGTCGCCGTCGCCGCTCCGCCGATTCCCGGTACGGTGCGGCGGGTGACCGCTGAGATGGATGTCAGCTACATCTGGAACGAGGCACCAGTGCCTGAGGGACTGGAGATCGCGAAGGTGTACGGGTTCCTGATCTGCCCGGACACGGCCCGGGTCCTCGTCCAGGAATGCGAAGGCAGTTTCAATCTGCCCGGCGGCAGCCCGGAGCCTGTCGACGCGGATCTGTCCGCGACGCTTGCGCGGGAGGCGCTGGAGGAGAGCCAGGTCGTCGTGTCCCGGACGGCATATCTGGGCTATCAGGAAGTGCGCAGGCCAGGGTGGGCTCCTTATGCGCAGGTCCGGATGGCCGGCCTGATCGAGGGGTTCAGGTCGCGCTGCCCGGATGCCGACAGCGGTCGGCTGCTGCGGCGGCTGATGTGCCCGCTGGCGGATGTGCCGGCCGTCCTGGGCTGGGGCGAGATCATGGAGGCCCAGGCTGCGCTGGCTGCGCGGACCGTGCAGCTGCTCTGGCGCATTCCGGCCGGCACGCCGCGGCCAGCGGGGTACGCGGACTGAGCAGGTGATGGTCTGCCTGATCGCCTGGGTTGCGCTGGCCTCACTTTCCGCGGATCGCCCATGGGGCGTGAGCTGACAGGAATTCCCTGACGGCCCGGTCGTGGTTGAAGCGGGTTGCGGCGAGGTGGCGTCCGGCCGCCCGGAGCCGGCTGCGTGTCGCGGTGTCGGCGGACAGGGCGCGGTATATCGCCGTGGCCAGGGATTGAGGATCTGCGGGGTCGGCGGTGTATCCGGTACGGCCGTCGATGACAAGCTCGGCGAGGCCGCCGGCGGTAGTGGCGACGACGGGCGCTGCTCCGGCGACGAATGCTTCAAGCGGTATCCGGCCGAAGGGTTCTGCCCTGGACGGGACGACGACTGCGGCGAGCGCGGGGTGGAGCAGCAGGGTCCGCAGCGCTGGTGTGAAGCGGGTGATCAGCGTGGCGTCCAGGTGCCCGGATCTGATCCGGTGGGCGAGGTGGCGCTGGTAGGCGCTGGGCTCGGTGTCCTCGGTGACGGCTGCGATTACGGCGTGGGGCACGGTGGCCTGGCGGGCGTGGAGCAGGGCGAGGGCGTCGAGCAGGTCGTCGAAGCCCTTGTAGGGCTGGGCGCGGCCCATGGCGAGGATGAAGGCGGCGCGGGCGCAGGGGGGAAGCAGGGACATGTCCGGCGGCGGGGTGTGCTGCCATTCGCCGGCGGTGACCCCGTCGGGCAGGTCGATCAGGGAGCTGCCCGGGATGTGGTAGTCCTCGGCGAGATGGCGCCGCATGTGGGCCGAGATCGCCGCTATCCGCCCGCCTACGGCTGCGGTGGCGTGCAGTCCTTCCTGGTCCCAGCTGACCCGGTCGCTGTCGCCGGGGGCGTGCAGGGCCGCGGTTGACCGGACGACGGCCACTACGGCAGGCCGGGCGGGCGGGGGCAGTTGCCCGGACAGGCCGTAGAACGGGGTGTCGAAGGCGGCGATGAGGAGCTGGCTGGCGTGCGGCAGCACCTCGTCGCGGATGACCCGGGCAGCGGAGGCGCTGGCCCGCTGGAAGGCGGCCACGTCGCCGAACCGGGCGTGCCCGCCGGTGCCGTTGTCCACGGGGAAGACCTCGCCGTCCGCTGCCTTGATGATCGCTTGCATCTCGGCGTGCCAGGCCGGGCTGTACTCGGCGCTGGCGGGCACCAGCCTGACCGGAAGGATGACGAGCCGGACTCCGGGCACGATCATCTGGGTCAGTGCGGTCAGGAAGGCCCGGTTGGCGCTGCCGGCTCCGGTCCCGAAGCTGCAGAAGCCGTCGTGCAGCGCCACCGCGATTGCTGGCGTCCTGCCGGGGCCGGTCACTGTCCGGTCCCGAGTTCGCGGAGCAGCCGCAACCGGGATTGCAGGCCGCCCGTGCCGGGCACGCGATGCCAGGCCGGCGCGAGCAGGGCCGTGCCCAGTCGGGGATGGGCGGCGCTGATGACCTGGGCGGGCCAGGTGTAGAAGTACCGCAGCCGGTCTAGTGGCTCCGGGTGGCTCCAGGGGTGGTCGTCTTGCAGCACGCCCGCCCGGCGGCGCAGGCTGGTCGCTGCGGTGACGTGGAAGATCACGTAGCTATCGCCGAGCAGGAGGTGACCAGCGGCGAGGGCGCCCTGTGCCCATGCGCAGCGCTGGCGCAGCAGCCGCCCGCCGTCGTGGTCAGCGATCGAGTAGGCGTAGGCGAGGGCGCTGAGCCAGTCCCGGTCTAAGTAGACGGCCTGGCCGCCGCGCCGGGCGGCGGTGGCCTGGCTTGCCTTGCGGAGCCAGTTCGCGTCGTGGGCAGCGCCGTCGGCAGCGCCGGGATGACCGCTCAGCGGGATAGTGGCGCCTCCGGGCGTGGTGTACTCGCCGAGAACCGCAGCGCCGTCTGCGGCGAGGGCAGCGGCAAGAGTGGTTTTGCCCGCGCCGGGCATTCCCTCCAGCACGACCAGCCGCCCCGCCGGTTGGCCGGCGTTATCCTGCCGGTCAGAAGAGGGTGCGCTGATCATCGCTGGCCTCCTTCGGCCGGGTCCGGGAGATGACCGTGAGCCCGTCCGCAGACGGGGAGCCCGCGGATGCCGGGCCTGCGGGCGGGCTGGCGGCGAGTTCCCATCCGGCGATCCGCCGCATGTCGAGCAGGAGCGGCGTTCCGGTGGTGGTGAGCAGGATCTGCCGGCCGACGACGGCGGTCAGCGCGCCGGCCAGTCGCGCGCCGCTGGTGACGGCGGTGACTTCGTCCCAGCCTGCGGGGAGTGCGCGGTCAAGCCCGAAGCCGGCGGCCTGGTCGATGACGGGACCGGGAGTCTCCCTGGCCCCGCCGGGCCAGGTCACCTGCCCGGAGATCCGCGCCCGCGCGGCGGTGACCTCTGCGGCCCTGCTGGCGGCGTCGGGAAGGCTCCACCAGGCGGTGGTCTTGGCGCGGGCCGGGATGCGCTCCCGGGCCAGGCCGGCACCGGAGATGAGGCGCTCGGCGCGGCGGATGCCGGAGTAGGAGCCGGCCGCGAGCATGGCATACGTAATCGCGCCTTGCTCCAGTAGCCGGTCGCGGCCGCGGTCGGCTGCCGTCAGGCCGATCTTGAGCAGGCCGGGCCCGAACCAGGCGAGGTACAAGCCGAAGGTCCGGCCGTCGTCGGTGACGGCGTCCCGGGCGAGCGCCTTGCCCGGATCGGCTGCGGCGCACGCGCCGCATTGCGGGTCGGTGCCGTCTTCCAGGCTCGAGTTCAGCGGGCAGCCGATGCGGCCGGTGCCTGTCCAGATGCCGCAGCACCGCCGCGGGCCCCGCAGCGTCCAGTCGATCCGCTGCCCGAGTGGGAGTACCCGCCTGTGCTCTGCCTGTCTCGGCCCGGCGTGTCCGGGGCGTAGCCGGCCGTCAGGCACCGCCGTGAGGACGGGGCTCCCTGATTCCCAGTGCAGTCCGGTAGAACGCCAGGCGGTCAGCTGTTCCGTCACGGGCGTGCCTTTCGTAGAGACCGGCGAGCATGTCCTGCCCGGCTAGGTGCCGGATGTCGGCCAGTGCCTCAGCGGGATTGTCGGCCATGTGCAGGTGGTTGCGCATGCCGTCGGTGGCGCCGAGGTCCTGGCGCAGCCGCCTCTTGAAGAGTGCAGGATCATCGTGGCCCCCGTCCCGCCACCGCAGGACCAGGATCTGCACCGGCGCTCTGGTCAGGAAGGCATCGACGGCGCCGACGAACGCAGCGCCGTAGGCCTCGGGGTAGAGCCGGCGGACGTCTGCGGTGGCCAGCGTCTCCTCGCGGTCCTGCAGGATCTTGTGGGTGCGCTGCAAGCGGGCGCGCAGCGCCTGCGCCGGGGCTCCCGGCTTGATCAGCGCGAGGGTCAGCGGCAGCGCGGGCCAGGTCACCGGCGCGGCCGGGGCGCGCATCCGCACCGCCCAGTCCAGCAGGCATCCGCAGGCCCGGCGGCCCGCCGTCATGCCGGGATGCCGCGGCGGGTCCGCGGCGGCCATCTCGCTGGCGTCATCAGCACAGGCGGTGCAGAACGCGCCGGGCACCCGGCCGGTGACGCCGAGCTGGCCGGCGGGGATGGCGGTCCGGAAGGCCACCCACCACAGGTCCCACGGGCTGTTCAGGGCCACCTCCGGTGCCTCGCCGCCGGCCCTGGCGAGGCGGGTTTCCAGGACGTAGCCGAGCAGGGCCTGCGGCAGGCTCCTGGCCGGCCGGCAGCCGGCGGCCGGCGGCGCCGGGCGGGTAGTCATTGCGGCACCCGGGCCGGGATCACCGCAGTGACCGTGGCGGAAGTGTCGGATGCCTCAGCCAGGGTGAGGTCCACCCGGGTGAGCCCGGCTTCGTCTTTCAGGCGGGGCAGGAGCTGGCTGAGCAGCCAGCCGGCGACCGCCTCGGTGGTGGTATTAGCGACGGGCAGCAGTGTGACGTGTGCTGCGGGAAAGCTGAACCGGGTGGCGCCGCATTCGATGAATACCTGGCCGTCCTCGACCCGGCATGATCCGCCCGGCGGGTGCTGGGGCATGAGGGTCCGGCGGCGCAGCGGCGCGATCACCTCGCGGAGCGCCTGCTTGATCACGCGGAAGTCCGCGAGCATCCCGGCGGCGCCCGCGTCGCCGTGCAGCCGCAGGCCCGCGATGTAGGTGTGACCGTGCAGTGGCTCGAACTGCCCGTCGTGCACGCCGGCGTGCGCGGCGCTGAACTCGAACGGGCCTCCGCTGATCTCGATGATGACGGGCACGGTGGCCTCCCAGGCTCAGGGGTTCAGTGGCGGATGCCCGCGAGGAAGAAGAACTCCTCGCGGGCCCGGGCGTCGGTCAGCAGCAGGCCGTGCAATGCGGACGTGACGGTCGTCGAGCCGATCGCGCGGGCACCCCGAAGCGTCATGCACATGTGCTCGGCGACCAGGACCACCCCGACGCCCTTGGGCTCAAGACTGGCGTTCAGCCAGTTGGCTACCTGCTGGGTGAGCCGTTCCTGAACCTGGGGCCGGTGGGCGAACAGTTCCACGACCCGGGCGAGCTTGGACAGCCCGAGGATCCGATCGCCCGGCAGGTAGGCGACATAAGCCCGCCCGACGAACGGCAGGAAATGATGCTCGCACAGGGACCGGAAGCCGATCTCCCGCTCGATGACCAGCTGCTCGTATCCCTCGTCATTGCAGAAAGTTGTCACGTCGAAGTCCCGCGGCGTGAGCATCTCATCCAGCGCCCGCGCCATCCGGGCGGGCGTCTCGGCGAGGCTGCCACTCCGCACATCAACGCCGAGCGCTGTCAGCAGCGCCGCGGCAGCGGACCGGGCGGCGCCCAGGTCCCGGGCCGCAGCCTCGTGGCGGGCCGGCAGCTCGGCGACGTGCCCGGGTGCGGCGGTCATGACGCGAGCCCGCAGGGGAAATCCGCAGGGGTTCGCTCGATGGTCACGCCGACGCTGTCGGCGAACCGCAGCGCGCCGGGCTTGCGAACCGTCACCCGCGCATACGGGGCCTGGCAATCGCCGACCAGCTTCCGGGCGACCGCGGTCGCGAGCGCCTCCACGGTCCGGTACGACGACGCTTCCACCAGGGCAATCACGGCCTTTGCGGCGGTGCGGTAATTCCAGGCGCCGGCGATGTCGTCGGTCGCGGCGGCAGGCCGGATATCGAGGCAGACCCGCAGGTCCACCACGACGTCGGACCGGTCCCGGCGCTCCTCGTCACGGCATCCGATCACGCACCGCAGGCGCAGCGCATCAATCTCTATGACGTCCACCCCCGCCTCCTCTCGCTTATGGCTAGCCGCCCGCAGCGGCAGGGCTTACGCTGCGGGCAACTGCCTCCTTACTCACGGTCGACTACGGGCGGCCCGATTCCCGGGGGGCGGCTGTTGCTGTCTTGTTGCCGCAACATGTGAAGGGAGCCCGGCGTGCAGCCTGACCCGCCCGGCGGCAGCGCCCAGATGTTCGGCCTCGTCCTGCGGCAGCTGCGCGGCCAGGCGGGCTTATCCCTGCGCGAGCTGGGCAAGCGCGCGCTGTATGACTACACCCGGCTGTCTCGCGCGGAGAACGGCGAGACCCTGATCCCGGCGGAGAAAGTCCGGCTGCTCGACGAAGTCCTGCAGGCTGGCGGCCTGCTCATCGCGCTGCGCGAGGCGGCGGGTACAGCCGTGCCAGTCTTAGCGCCAGGGCCGGGTAGCGTCGAGGCCAGCGAATCCGTCACGCTGGAAGTCCGGCTACCCGACGGAGGGATCGTCCACGTGGCCATGTCACGCCGCCAGTTCAGCCAGCTCCTCGCCACCGCAGCGCTGTCACCGGTACTTCCCGTAGTCGCCGGTCCCGGTGAGACCAGCAGGCTCACCCGCGTGATCGAGCAGCCAGCGCTGCTCGACGGCGAAGTCATCGGCTATTTCCGCCGGATACTGGCCGAGCATTACGCTGCCGACAAGATGCTGGGCCCCCGCCGCCTGATCCGCCCCGTGCTCGCCCAGATCGAGGTCATCGACGGGCTGCGGCGGGGCGCCCGGCCCCCGTACGCGCAGCCCCTGCTCCGCGTTCTGGCGCAGTACGGCGAGATGGCCGGATGGCTCCAGCAGGACATCGGGAATTTCAGCGCCGCGGCGAACTGGACCCGGCAGGCCGCCGAGTGGGCACACTGCGCCGGAGATACCCAGCTCGCCGCCTACATGCTGGTGCGCCAGTCCAACATCGCCTGCCTCACCGACGACTACGGCGGCGTCGTCCAGCTAGCCGCTGCCGCCCGCCGCCTGCCCGGGCCCATCGAGCCCAGGCTCACCGCGCTGGCCAGCCAGCAAGAAGCCCGCGGGCACGCCCTACTCGGCGACTTCCGGACTTGCTTCACCCTCCTGGACAAGGCAGCAGATATCCTCGGCGGCCATCCCGCGCCAGCGGAACCAAGCGCGCCGGTCTACCTCCATCACTACGACCTCGGCGTGCTGCAGGAACAGGCCGCGGCCTGCTACCGCGCGGCGGGCCAGGCTGACACCGCCATCTCCATCCTGGAAGACAAGATCAGCGCTATGCCCGTGAGCCTCACCCGGGACCGAGGTCACCTCACCGCCAAACTCGCCGTCGTCGTGGCCCAGAGCCGGCAGCCCGACCCCAGCCGCGCCGCAGAGCTCGGCATGACCGCCATCGACGCCGCGCGGCACACCGGATCCGCCCGGATCCTGCGTGAGCTGCGCACCCTGTCGGATGAGCTGTCTGCCCGGTGGCCCGACCGCCGAGAATCCCGCGCCTTCCGCGACGCGCTCGCCGCCGCGACTCCCGCACCCTGACGCGACGGAGGTTGTTCTCCGGACGCACAGCGAACACGGGCGGCGCGTTCCCTATGCCCAGATGCCCTGGTTAACGTGTCGCGTGGTCGACGTCTGCCTCATATCTCGACACGGGTGGCAGACCCCTCATCCGAGCCCGCGGAAGTTCCCGGCGCGATACAGCGCACCGGGATGCAGGCGTGGCGTTACCTGCCTAGATTGGGCTCGCTGGCCGGGCTGTCAGAGATCTTCACTGTCGTGATCGACACGTCGGTGATTACCAGTGACGTGATCGCGACGCTCAAGGGAAAGCTGCCGTCCCCGTTGTTCCTCGCGATGAAAACAGGGCTGGTACGCGGGTTCATGGCGCACCACACCTGGGCGGAGGTCCCCCGGGTCCTGGCCAAGCGGGCCCCGAGGGAAGGCGTAGACCCTCAGGCCGCTGAGGGCCTGTGGTGGAACTCCTACGTGAAGGCAATCCGGTTCGTCCCTACTGGAGACCTGCCCCACGGTGATCCTGAGCTTTCACGAGCGCTGGCCGAACGTGACGCAACAGACGTGCCGACGCTGAAGGTCCTCAGCTTGATCGCTCCTACGGTGCTGCTCACAGCCGACCGGGACCTCAAGGACATCGGCCTGGCATACGAGCGCTGGCGGGAAGTCCCGGAGGGCTCAGCCCCCCAGTCAGCCAGGCACTCGGAACCATCGGACACGCTTTCATCAGCTTGTTTGAGCAGTACACGGCTGCCTTCGCTATCTGGTCATCGGCCCAGCGGGGCCAGCCAGGCAAGATGCTGACCCACCGCGCCGTGCGGCTACTCGCTACGAGCCCGAAGCCGATGACCCGGACCGAGATCACGGCCAGGCTCAGGGAGGACGTCGCCGCGCACGGTCACCGTGCGGTAATGACAGCCTTGCATCTGACTCTCGGCCGTCACCAGGCGTTCCACGAGGTCAGCCGGGGTCGGTGGCAGCTTGGCAAGGACAATGCGGACTTTGGCGGCCTGGCTCTGGCTCCCTGGCCGGTCATCCGTCAGGACCCGGCGATCCTCGTCCAGTCTCATCCGCCGACTGCGTGATCTTCTCGGCCAGTGCTCACCGCTGGTCATCCCGAACCGAACCTAAAGCCGCATTACGCCATTGAACACGTTCCCAGAGCGCGGAACATCTAGCGGCTCGTCTTCGGGGCACAGCTCTTGGCGCCCGGTGAGCGCTGCTGCGCGTCGACGATCAGATCCCGGCGTCCCGCGGTACCTGCACGCCATCGGCACATAGCCGCGAGCCAGCTCGCCGAGCCGCGAGTCCCGGGTTTTCCCGCTGATGAGCGCAGCCATGCCGCGGTCGGCATCGGCTGGGCGGCTTCCTGAAGGCCCGGGAGTGCGGGGCGCACGATCAGGTGGCCGCCGGGTCGCCTAGGACAAGGCCGGCGAGAACCAGGCCCGCCTCGATCTCCCCGATACGGCGCGGTCCCAGGCCCTGGATGTTCGTGAGCTGGCCCTGGCGGCAGAGGTTCATGACGTCGCCGACCGTGGCGGAGCGCCCCTGGGGCGGGACGTACCCTCGCGCGAGCGTGTTGAACGCTGCCCTCGACAGGACCGTCTGCAGGCAGTCGATGGGGCAGCCGGGCGTGAAAGTGTGACAGCAGCAGGTGGCTGGCAAGTGATCGCTCATCAGGTCCCTCCCGCACGCCGGGCATCCGGGCTCCGGCCGTCACGTACGCGATGGTGTCAGCGCACCAGTCATCAGCAGCGCAGCAACAGCCGCAGGATGTTCGCTGTCGATACCGTTGTTCCGGTGTTGATACCATAACCATAACTGGAATATTCCTCCAGTCGGTCGCGTGAATGTCCGGGCGGCCGTTTCGCGGACGGTGCGCCTGACTTGCCGGCAATGGCGCCGGGCA
>Ga0307372_10005561_pt1 | contig 18856 bp, 15 predicted proteins | sample OX1MG_FD_202533 | JGI IMG/M metagenome (GOLD analysis project Ga0307372, IMG submission 202533) | Soil microbial communities from Risofladan, Vaasa, Finland - OX-1 | ecosystem: Environmental > Terrestrial > Soil > Coastal area > Acid sulfate soil | place: Finland: Risofladan, Vaasa | collected...
TTGCTGCTTTGAATCCCCCAGTCGTAACCAAGGGAATGTTATGCGGTATTAGTCTCGCTTTCGCGAGGGTATCCCCCACCGAAGGGAAGGTTGCCCACGTGTTACGCACCCGTTCGCCACGCGCCCATTTCCTGTATTGCTACAGAAAACTGCGCGTTCGACTTGCATGTGTTAAGCACGCCGCCAGCGTTCGCTCTGAGCCAGGATCAAACTCTCATTTGAAACTGGTGCTCGTCAATTTTTCACGGAATTTGCATTCCGGAAGAACTGAAAAGCGAACTGTTGATCGCTCGGTTTCTCAAAAAAACCGAACGGGTTCTGGCTTGTTTCGTCCGATTGTCAAAGAGCGGGACTTCCTGTCCGGCAGGAAGGAGTAAAGACAGCCCCTAATCCTACCGAGATCCCTCGTACGTGTCAACCACATTCAGCGCCACGATTCAGTGCCGTTGAGCCGTCCTGGCGCGGCTGCCGCGCGATGGACGCGAGGCGACGCTACGCCCAGTAGGTGCGATCGAGAGTGCGGTATTGGATGGCTTCGCTTAACTGGCGGGGCTGAATTTCCGGGACGCGGTCGAGGTCGGCAATCGTGCGCGCCACTTTCAGGATGCGGTCGTGCGCGCGCGCGGAAAGGCCGAGCTTTTGAATCGCCGTTTCGAGCAGTTTTTCGCCCTCCGCGGAGATGCCGCAGTATTTGAGCAGGAGCTTCGGCGTCATCTGCGCGTTGGCGTAGATTTTCTTTTCCGTGGCGTAGCGTTCGAGCTGAATCCGCCGCGAGGCCATCACGCGCTGCCGCACGGAGGCGGATGCCTCCGGCTCCGCGTCGCCGCGCAGCTCCTTGTATTTCACCGCGGGAACTTCAATGTGAATGTCGATGCGGTCGAGCAGCGGCCCGGAGATTTTGGAGACGTAACGCTGGATTTGCATCGGCGTGCAATGGCAATCGCGCGTGGGATCGCCGAAAAATCCGCAGGGGCACGGATTCATTGCCGCCGCGAGCATGAAGCGCGCGGGAAAGCTGACGGAAAGCGCGGCGCGCGCGATGGAAACAACTCCATCCTCGAGCGGCTGGCGCAGAACTTCGAGGACGTTGCGCTGGAATTCCGGCAACTCGTCGAGGAACAGTATGCCATTGTGCCCGAGCGAAACCTCGCCGGGCCGCGGGATTGCGCCGCCGCCGATCAGACCCGCGTCGCTGATCGTATGGTGCGGCGAGCGGTACGGCCGCGTCGCCACCAATCCGCGCGAATTGTCGAGGACGCCGGCGACGCTGTGAATGCGCGTGGTCTCGATGGCCTCGTCGAGCGACATTGGCGGCAGAATCGTGGGAATGCGCTTGGCGAGCATGGTTTTCCCCGCACCCGGAGGCCCGATGAAAAGAATGTTGTGGCCGCCCGCGCAGGCGACTTCGAGAGCGCGTTTCGCCGATTGCTGCCCGCGCACGTCGCGCAGGTCCACCGAATACTGCCCCGCCTCCGAAAGCATTTGCCGGCTATCGACCGCAATGGGCGCAAACGATTCCGGCGAGTTGATGAGGTCGGCGGCTTTCGGAAGCGACTTCACCGAAAACACGCGTATACCTTCGACGACGGCTGCTTCGCGAGCGTTCGCTTCCGGCACCACGACGTTTTTAATTCCACGTTCGCGCGCCGCGATCGCCGCCGAAAGCGCCCCACGGACGGAGCGCACGCTGCCATCGAGCGACAGTTCGCCCAGAAACACATAGTCATCCAGAATTTTGCCGAAAAATGTGCCCTGGCAGCCGAGCAGTCCGAGAGCCACGGGAAGATCGAACGCGGAGCCTTCCTTGCGCATGTCCGCGGGCGCAAGATTCACCGTGACGGCCAGGTGTCCCGGGAAATCGAAGCCGCAATTTTTCAACGCGGCCTTGGTGCGTTCGCGGCTCTCTTTTACCGCGATATCCGCCAAGCCGACGACGTTGAAATTGCCGGGCTGGCCCGGACCGACGTCCACCTCGACCTCGACGAGGTAGGCGTCGATGTCATACACCGCGGCGCTGAAGGTCTTAAAGAGCATTGCGAGAGGGATGCGTGGCCTTTCCGCAAGCTGCAAGATAACCTAAAATGTACTTCCACGCCATACTAACTAAAACTTTCAAGTGACTCCCGTTCTGGAACGCTTAGAATAAGGCGCGGTTGTTCCGCTTTTATACCTCTATAGATAAGAACGGGCATTAATTTCTCATGCCCACGGCGATTCGAACTGTTGGAGATCAATGGATAGTTCGAGGCAGAATGCGGTTTCGTCAACCCGAGATACGGGGAAATTAAGTTTTATGCCATACTGCTCGGAATATTTTGCACAAGGATAGACGCTGCTATGAAATGTGAACTGCACCGGTACGTCTTGATGAGCGTCGCGGCAATCATGCTCATACCCGCTTCAGCCCTTGGAAAGATCTCCACCCGCGAGCGCAACAAGGCTGTAAATCTCTACAATCAGGGACGGCAGCTTTACTTACGGGGGCAAATCGACGCTGCGATCGCGCTCTATCGGCAGGCGCTGGCCATCTATCCTGATTATCCACGGGCGCTCGCCAACCTGGGCTTGGCGCTCGACCGCAACGGCAAGGACGAAGAGGCCATCACCGATTTGCAGAAGGCGCTGAGCCTGACGCCGAATGACCCAATTATCGAAGGCAACCTCGGGCTGGCGCTCTATCATGAAGGAAAATTTGACCATGCGATCACAGCATACCGCCGGGCGCTGGCCATAAACTCTAGCGACGCACCCGCGTGGAACGGGATGGGCGCGGCACTCTTTGCGCAGGGGAAATCCAGCGACGCGATTTCTGCCTATAAAAAGGCGCTTGAAATTGACCCGCATTCCGCCGACGCCATGAACAATCTCGCCGTGGCGTTGAATAAGCAAAAAAAATATAGCGATGCGATTGCTCTTTATCAGCAAGTATTGGCGGCTGATCCGAACGCTCCGGACACTCTGCTGAACCTCGCCAAGGCCTACGGCGACAGCGGCGATACCGGCGACGCCATCCAGACCTATTCGCGATATCTCGCCATTCGCGCCAACGACGGCAGGGCGTGGTTTCAGATCGGGCGCCTTTACGCCGGAGAGCGAAAGCTTGACGAGGCGGCGAGCAGCCTCGAAAGAAGCGCCGCGCTCGACCCGAAACAACCCGAAACATACTTGAATCTGGCCTACGTGTATCAGGATCAGCAGAAATTCGACCAGGCCATTGACGCATATCAAAAGGCACTCGCCCTCGAACCGAATAACGCGACCGCGCTCTTGGATCTTGGAAACGCCTACCAGAGCAAGCGCGAATTCGACCAGGCAATCGTCACGTATCAGAAGGCTCTGGCGATTCAGCCGAATTTTCCCGACGCCCTCTACGCGCTGGGCATCGCCGATGAATCGAAGGGCCAGCTTGATGACGCGGTGGTTGCGTTTCAGAAATATATCAACGCGCAGCCCGGCGATTCTCGCGGCCGGTTCGAGCTGGGGAATACTCTTTTCAATCAGGGAAAGTACCCGCTTGCGGTGGATAGCTATCGCGACGCGATCAAGCTCCAACCCGGCATGGCCCTGGCGCATTACAATTTGAGCATGGCTCTGGCGCGCGTCGGCGATACCAAAGCAGCCGAAAACGAACTGGATACTGCGCGAAAAATCGACCCAAAGATCGGCCCTGCCCAGTCCGGCTCATCGCACTGATTTTCTTTTCGCTCCGCAACTACCGCGGAAATAGCATGGCGCTTGGGAGACTGCAGCGTGAGCAAGTTCCTACTATTGGCTTATCGATTGTCTTGCCGCAGTCAATTGTTACAATCAGGCGCGCGATGGATGGGCGCATGAGGAGAGAATTCGAGTGAGAGCGGTGGTGCAACGCGTGAGTCATGGGCGCGTGGTGGTGGATGGGCGCGTGACGGGCGAAATCGGCGCGGGACTTGCAGTTCTGATCGCCGTGGGGCGCACGGACGCTCCGGATACCGCTGCTGCAATGGCGGAGAAGGTCGTTCACTTGCGCATCTTTAATGATGAGCAGGGCAAAATGAATCAGTCGCTTCTCGATACCGGCGGTGCGATGCTCGTGGTTTCGCAATTCACTCTGTATGGCGACGCGCGCGGCGGCCGCCGGCCGAGCTTCATTCAAGCTGCGCCGCCCGAACAGGGCAAAGCGCTTTACGAGGAGTTCGTTCGCGCCGTGGCTGGGCTGGGAGCGCGGGTCGAGAGCGGCGTCTTCCAAACTCATATGTCGGTCGAGCTCGCGAATGACGGCCCGGTGACCATTCTTCTCGATTCCGATAAACTTTTCTGATCCTTCGCAGGGGTGCGCGGATGTCTGCAGCGCCGGAACAATTAAGCGTTACGATTCGCCGCGCCAAGCTCGCCGATGCGCCACGGCTCGCCGCTCTGGCCGGACAGCTCAGTTATCCTTCCACGCCCGAAGAAGTCGCCGCACGGCTCCGCGGAATTCTGCCCGATCCGGAGCATGCCATTTTTCTCGCGGAAGGGAAGAATGGCGAAATCAGCGGCTACGTGGATGTGTTTCTGCTTCGGACGGCGGCCTCGAACGCGCGCGCGGAGATTGCCGGCATGGTCGTCGATGAATCATCGCGTTCGCAGGGCATCGGCCAGCTGCTGATGGCTCGCGCGGAGGAGTGGGCGCGCGAAGCCGGATGCGCGGAAGTGGGGCTTCGCTCGAATGTGATCCGCGAGCGCGCTCACGCTTTCTACGAGAATCTCGGTTACCGCGTCAACAAGACGCAAAAGTCGTTTCGCAAACCTCTATAAATCTATAAATGCCGCAGTCATCCAGGGCGCTGGCGTCGCGCGCAGCCGGCCTGCCAGCACGCCGCGCGGGGTTAGAACTTAAACACAGTTTACTTTGCCGGCTCACGCCTTTCACATTTTACATCGTATTACGATATAATTGCTGAATGGCGCTGAAAACAAGCGCGCATGACCGATTCGATTATCAGGCGCTGGCGGATTTCCGCTACGGGATTCGCCGCTTCTTGAATTTCAGCGAGCAGGCCGCGCGCGCCGCCGGGATCGAGCCGCAGCAGCATCAGGCGCTGCTGGCAATCAAGGGTTTGCCCGCCGCGCGAAATGCGACCATTGGCGCGCTTGCCGAGCGGCTGCAAATCCAGCATCACAGTGCGGTGGAACTGGCGGACCGTTTGGAGGCTCGCGGATTGCTGAAGCGAATCCGCGGCGGGGCGGACCGCCGCGAAGTTGCGTTGCGTTTGACGCGCCGCGGCGAGGAACTTCTGGCGGAGCTTTCGCTTTCTCACCGCGCCGAGTTGCGGTCGGCGGGACGCGCACTGCTTCGGGCACTCGAGACGGCGATGGCCCGTACGTATCGCCGCCGCGTAGCCAGGAACAAGCCTTAAGACGGAGCGACCGCAGGCTCGCTACACGCTTAATTTAAGAGGAGAATTCGTTGCCGACTCGCACGCCGCGCCCCGCGCCAGTTGAACCGAGCACGTTCCGCCTCGGCTACATTTCACTTGTCGCGGTGCTTGTCGGCATCGCGGCCGGAATCATTGCCTACATTTTGTATGACCTGATCGGTCTCTTCACGAATCTCTCGTACTACCACACCTGGTCGTTTCGCTTTCGCAGCCCGGAACATACGCATCTCGGCTACTGGATTATTTTTATTCCTGTGATTGGCGGACTGATTGTCGGCTTCATGGCGAAATACGGTTCGGAAAAAATCAAAGGCCATGGAATTCCCGAAGCGATGGAAGCCGTCCTGACCAGCCGCAGCAGGATTGAAGCGAAAGTCGCGATCCTGAAGCCGCTTTCGGCGGCGATTGCGATTGGGACGGGCGGACCGTTCGGCGCGGAAGGTCCCATTATTCAGACCGGCGGCGCAATTGGGTCGCTCGTTGGCCAATTCATCGCCACGACTGCGTCCGAACGCAAAGTGCTGCTCGCGTGCGGAGCCGGCGCGGGCATGGCGGCGACATTCAATACGCCGATTGCGGGCGTAATACTTGCCATCGAGCTGCTGCTTTTTGAATTTCGCGCGCGCTCGTTCATTCCTCTGGTGATTTCCACTACGGTGGCCACTTCAGTACGCTGGTTCCTGCTCGGCCAGCATTCGATGTTCTCGATGGACCCGCATGTCCTGTTTGACCCGATTCATGGTTTGCCGTGGTATCTGCTTCTTGGCGTGATTTGCGGATTCGCCGCCGTGGGATTCACGAAATTTCTGTACTGGGTCGAAGACCTATTCGATCGCTTGCCGATCAATGATTTGTGGCATCCGGCGATCGGCGCGTTTTTTCTGGGTGTGATCGGGTTTTTCATTCCGCGCGTGTTGGGGGTGGGCTACGGCACGATTTCCGACATTCTTCACAACAATCTCGCCTTAAAAGTCTTGGTGCTGCTCATGGTTTTCAAGATGCTTGCGCTGGTGATCTCGCTCGGCTCGGGAACTTCCGGCGGCTTGCTTGCTCCGATGTTCATGTCGAGCGCGGCGCTCGGCGGCGTTTTTGCCATCGGCATCGATCACTTCATTCCCGGAGCGCACTTGTCTCCCGGCGCATACGCTTTAGTGGCGATGGGCGCTGTTTTCGGAGCCGCGGCGCGCGCGACGTTCGCCCTCATTGTTTTCGCGTTCGAAATCACGCGCAATTACAATTCGGTCTTGCCGTTGATGATCACCTGCGTGATTGCGGACATGATTGCGATTCATTACCTGCCCAACTCGATCATGACGGAAAAGCTGACGCGGCGAGGATTGACAGTGCCGACGGATTTCGAAGTAGGAGTGCTGCAGGTCGTCAAAGTCAGCGAAGTGATGCGCACGGATGTTCCCACGATCCCGGCGACGATGACCGTGGGCGAACTCGCGGAGCGCATGGGGCGCGGCGAACCCGGATTCAGCCTGACGCAGGGACTTCCGATCTGCGACGCCGATGAAAAACTGAAAGGCATCGTCACGCAAGGCGATTTGCTGCGCGCGCTCAAACTCGATCCTAGCGGCAAAATCACGGTGCTCGACGCGGGAAGCCAATCGCTGATTGTCGCCTATCCGGAGGAACGCGCGTTCGACGCGCTCTATCGCATGCTGAACAACAACATCGGGCGCCTGCCCGTCGTCGCGCGCGATAACCCGCAAAAACTCGCGGGCTTCGTGAACCGCTCGAGCATACTGAGCGCGTGGACGCGGCAAATCGAAGACGAAAGCGTGCGCGAGCATGGCTGGCTCGACACGATTCTTCGCACGGGACAGTATCAGCGCGCGGCGGAGCAGCGCGTTTTGGTGGGTAAAGTGGCCGGCCTGAAGGAAACGAAAATGGAGCTCGACGTTACAACAGACGGAACAATTCAGCGTTTCGATTTTAAGCTGAACGCGCCAGCGCCCGGAATCATCGTTGGAGATGTGGTGAAGGTCAGCTTCGTCGAAGCAGCCGGCGGCCGGATCGTGCAGCGCATCGAAGAGCTTCGCGCGCGTTAGCGCGGCAACGCGAAATTGCTGGCCGCGCGAGCATTCGCGTCAGAATCCGCCGCCGCCCCCGCCGCCGAAGCCTCCGCCTGAAAATCCTCCGCCGCCAAATCCCGACCCGCCCGCGCCTCCCGCGCTGCGCGGCGACGAAGCCATTGCGCTCCCGGCTTGCATCGACATCAAATTGAGGTCCGTTACGAAGAGAAACGCTTGAAACCCCGCGCCATAGGGTCCCGAATACCATTGCGGCGGCTGCTTGCAAATGTCCTGAAACGCGCCCGCCCATTTTTTTTCGACGTGCAGCGCCATTGCATACGGCAAAAACTTCTCGAACATCTGCGGAGTTTTCTCGATGCGTTCGATCCTGTCCTTTTCGACGCGCCCGAGGAAATCCTCGAAGCCGAGCACTTTTTCGAGGGCGCGTTCGCCCGCCACCGTTCGCGCGGACATGAAGTATCCAAAGCCCGCAATGATCGCGCCCGTGAGAACGCCGGAAGCAATGGTGGTGACCGATGAAATTCCCATCGTGGACGAAAGGAAACCCGCTCCCCACACCAGCGCAAAGCCAATGATGAACCCCGCGCTGACGAATCCCTGGCGCAGCTTGTCGGGCCGGTGCAAATAAAATCCATCGCTCATCAGCCCGTCGAAAATGCGGTTGCGGATCGTGGGCAGGTTTACATAGAAGCGATTTTGCAAATCGGTGAGCGACACGGAATCGCTCGCGCCGCCGTCGAAGAGCGCCGAAAGCAAAGCCTGCTCGTGCGGCTTCAAATTCGCCCATTCGGCCGCGGCTTTTGTCCGGTGGAAAATATAATTCTTGTGATGAACCATGCCGAGCATCTGGCTCGCATCCGTTTGCTCGATGGTCAAAAATCCTCGCACGGCCAAATCCACGATCGTCGCCGTGATGTCCCGCATCGCCGCTTCATTATCGACCAGCGTTCCCGCCTCGGCGGGGCTCATGCCTTCGGGCGGTTCGTATTGCACCGAGATGGGATTGCGCCGCGGATCGCGCCCCTTCGAATACCACAGCCAGCCCATGATGAAGAACGCAAGGATCGGAATGAAAAATGGCCAGTTGCTGCGCAGAAAAAGTATCGCCTTCGCGATCGGACCGGGCGGATGAACAAAGCCCTTGTCCCAGCCGACGACCGCCGTCATTCCTTCGCGAAAAAACAGCGGGCGCGTCATGCGAATCTGGACAACGTTGCCTTCAACCTTTACGTTCGCGTCCTGGCCGCGTTCTCCGTATCCTCCCGTGAACGCTTCCGCGTGCAGCCCCGTAACCCCGGAAGGCAGGACGATGCGCGCGGTCGCGTTTTCAATGGGCATCTGCCATTCGTTCCCGGTGACGTTCCAATACAGCTCGTCGTGATCGGGGAAAAATCGCAGCGCGTCGAGAACTTCGTAGCGAATGACGATCGTCTTTGTCGTGTCGACGGCGCCGGGGACATAAATCTTGAATCGTTCGTACTGTCCCTGGCGGCTGATTTCGTATTTCAGAGGATGGCCATCCTGGTCCGTCACGCCTTCGTGTTCGAGGAACAGCGTGTAATTCAGTCCCAGCGACCCGCGATATTCCACCGGGATCGTCCGGTAAATTCCGTTCCACGAGCCTTGAAACTTCACGTCCAAGGTTTCCGTGACTTCGATTGCGGAGTCCGGATGGACATTCACCTGCTCGTCGAAACTCTTGAGGGTAAGCTGGCGGGCCTGCGCCGGGAAAGCGCCTGGCAATGCGGCCGCGAGCATCAGCAGCAGGAGAATGGTCGCCCAGCGGAAATGCCGCATCGTATCTCTACCGCGCTATTGCGGCGCTCCCGTCTGAAAGCTGACTTTGGGCACTTCGCGCTCGGCTGGCGCGGCCACTTCGAAAAATTCGCGCGTCTTGAAGCCGAACATATTCGCAATAATATTCGATGGGAATTCGGCGATCTTCGTGTTCAGATCGCGCACCACGGCGTTGTAGTAGCGCCGCGCGTTTTGAATGCTGTCCTCGAGCTGATTCAGGGTGTTTTGCAATTGCGTGAAGCTCTCGACGGCTCGCAATTGCGGGTAGGCTTCCGCCAGCGCGAAGACTTGGCGCAACGCGGAGGTCAGCATGTTCTCAGCGCCAGCCTTTGCCGCAGGACCCTGCGCCGCCATCGCGGAATTGCGCGCCGCGACCACCCCTTCGAGCGTGCCCTTTTCGTGCGCGGCATAGCCCTGCACCGTCTGCACCAGATTGGGGATCAGATCATAGCGGCGCTTGAGCTGGACATCGATATCCGCCCACGCGTTGTCGCACTGCACCTTGAGCTTTACCAGCCCGTTGTACATCGCGATCATCACAATCACGAGAATGACGATGATCGCCAGCAGAATCCACATGGCCGCTCCTCCAGAAAATCATTTTTACGAGGTCGCGTGATTCGATTCCGCCGCAAGCATACGTATGAGCTGCCGCTTTGTAAAGCAGGATGCTCAATTGATGCTGCCTTCGCGCAAATGCTTTCTAGCTCGGTTCGCCCGCGCATCCCGGGCGCCGTCGCGCGAAAATGGCACAGCAAAAGCACGCCGGAGTTGACAAAGGCGCAAAAGGAAACTATGGATGCTGTTTGTGCGTGTTGTCCGTTTGTAAAAAGTGGCGTGCGGGAGCGGGAACGGGTTGGCGGAAAAAACGATAGCTCAGAAGCGGCTCGGCGCGGTGCTGTTCTACGGCTTCATCGCGCTCATCGCCTATTTTGTATATCGGGTGTTCGAACCGTTCCTTGTGCCGCTGTGCTGGGCGGCTGTGCTCGTGGTGGTCTTCCATCCGCTGGATCAGCGGCTCGAGCAGGAATGGGGAAGAACCTGGGCGGCAACAGCGTGCACGATTCTGGTGACGCTGCTGCTGATTGTGCCGGCGATGGGCGTCGGCATGGCGTTTATTCGTCAGGGCCTGCAAGCGGCAGAGGCGGTGCAGCGCGGCGCAAACAACGGCGGCTTCGCACGGCTGGACCGCTGGTGGGTGTGGCTGGGCGCGCACATGCCAGGGCAGACGCCGGAAAGCCTGTCGCAACTGTTGCACCGCGCCATTGAGTTCGCGGCAGCGTATCTTGCGTCCCAGGTTGGCGTAATCCTGCGTAACGTTGCGATTTTCGCGTTTGATCTGATTGTGACGATTCTGGCGATGTTTTATCTTTTCCGCGACAGCGACGAGCTGATGGCGCGGCTGCGGCAATTGCTGCCGTTCGATCGCGCATCGCGCGAAGAGATGCTCGGGAAGTCGCGGGACTTGATTTTCGCGAGCATCACGTCGGCGCTGGCGGCCGCGGCGGTGCATGGACTCGCGGGCGGAATCGGATTTGCCATCGTCGGCATTACGGCGCCGATTTTCTGGGGCGTGGCGATTGCGTTTTTCTCGCTGGTGCCGGTGGTGGGCGATTTGGTGATCTGGATTCCCGCGATGATCGATTTAATCGCAACAGGGCATTGGGGACGCGCGATCGTTCTGGCGGTGATGCTTGCGGCGGTGGGCGTGATCGATAACTTGATACGGCCGTGGTTCATCAGCGGAAGGGCGCGGCTGAGCGGGCTGGTGGTGTTCATCAGCGTGATTGGCGGGATGGCGGTGTTTGGCCTGCTGGGAATCGTGTTGGGGCCGATTGTCGTGGCTCTGGCGGCGAGCGTGCTCGATTTGTACGCGGTGCCAAAGGCGCGCGAAGGAACGGCGTGACGCGTTCGAGTGGGATGCGGAGAAGAGGCGTGCTAGAGTAGGCCGCCTTCTGGAAAGCGGACATGAGTTCGAAAAAATCATCGCTGAAAGAACTTGCGCCGGAACAACTGCGCTGGACGTGCGATCCGGCGACCGTGCCGTACGCGACGTCGAATGATGCGCCGTCGATTGGCGGCGAGATTGGCCAGGAGCGCGCGTTGCGCGCGCTGCGGCTGGGCGTGGAAATGACGGCGCAGGGCTACAACGCCTTTGTCTGCGGGCTGACAGGCACCAGCCGCGGCGGGATGATTGTGCGCATGATCGAAGGCATTGGGCCGAAAACGCAGCTTTCGCCGGATCGCTGCTACGTCAATAATTTCAAAAACCAGGACAGGCCGCGGCTGCTGACGCTGCCCCCAGGCCAGGCGAATGCTTTCCGGAAGGAAATGGAGTCGGGGATCGAATTTTTGCGGCGAAGAATTCCGCAGGTTTTCGAGGGCGAGCCGTTCCAGCGGCAGAAATCGAGGATTGTCGACCGCTACACGCAGCGCGAAAAAGAGCTGATGGACGATTTCACGCGGCGCATCGCGCGAGAACAATTTGCGCTGGGGCGCATGCAAGTGGGCGCGGTGGCGCTGCCGGAGATTTTTCCGGTGCTCGAGGGCGCCATGGTGCCCATCGAGGAAATTCCGAAGCTCGTGCAGGAAGGGAAAATCGAAACCACGGCGGCGGAGGACCTGGAGCGTAAATACGACCAGTTCCGCCAGGAATTCACGGTGGTTTACCGCCGGACGCTGACGCTTTCGCGCGAGCTGGCGAGCGAGATGAGTTATCTCGAGCAGGAGGCGGCGTCCGTTCTGGTGGATGGCGTGATCGAGGAGCTCAAGGAAAAATATCCGGATACGCATGTGTCCGAGTATCTCGAGGAAGTGCGCCACCACATCCTCGATAATCTCGATCCGTTCAAGGAGCGCGAAGGCGAGGACGACCAGCCGCCTTCCGAGGGCGGAGCAAGCTTGCGGCCCGACCGTTCGGACCGCGATCCGTTTCGTGCGTACGGCGTGAACGTGATTCTGGCGCATGGGGAGCAGGAGAGCTGCCCAGTGGTTTTTGAGACGATCCCAACCTACGCGAACTTGTTCGGGACCATTCACCGCAGCTACGACGCGCGCGGCGGATGGAACTCGGATTTCATGGACCTGCGCGGCGGCTCGCTGCTGCGCGCGGACGGCGGCTTTTTGATCATGTACGCGCTGGATACGCTGACGGAGCCGGGCGTCTGGCGGACGCTCAAGCGCACGCTCAACCACAGCAAACTCGAAATTCAGCCCGTAGACGTGTTTTTTCCGTTCAGCACGGCGGCGATGAAGCCGGAGCCGATCGAGATTCGCGTGAAAATAATTTTGATCGGCGACCGCGACATGTACGAGCTGCTCTACAACTACGAGGACGACTTCAAGAAGATTTTCAAGGTACGCGTGGAATTCGACGAGGAGATGAAGTGGGGCGAGGAAGTGATCGCCCATTATTGTGGGCGGCTGCGCAAGCTTTGCGACGATGAAAGTCTGCTGCCGTTTGACCGCGAAGCCATGGCCGTGCTGATGGAACACGGCGTGCGCCAAGCCGGGCGCCGCGGCAAAGTGACCGCAAGATTTTTCGATATTGCGGATGTGGCGCGCGAATCGAGTTACGCCGCGCGAGGGGAAAAGAAGACGCTGGTGACGGCGGCGCACGTGAAGCAGTCGCTCGAAGCGAAAATCGAGCGGCACAATCTGATCGAGACAAAAATTCAGGAGATGATCGAGAAGGGATTGCTGCTGATCGATGTGGATGGCGAGCGCACAGGACAAGTGAATGGCCTCAGCGTGCTCGAATTGGGCGGCTACGCGTTCGGCAAACCGGTGCGAATCACGGCATCCGTGGCGCTCGGGAAATCAGGGATCATCAATATCGAGCGCGAGTCGAACATGAGCGGGCGCCTGCACGACAAAGGCATGCAGATTATTTCCGGCTACTTGCGGCGCACGTTTGCGCAGGATAAGCCGCTGTCGCTGGCGGGAAGCGTGTGCTTCGAGCAATCCTATTCGGGCGTGGATGGCGACAGCGCGAGTTCGACGGAAATTTACGCCCTCATTTCGGCGCTGGCCGGCTTGCCGATTCGGCAAGATATGGCCGTGACGGGGTCGGTGAACCAGCAGGGCGATATACAGCCGATCGGCGGCGTGAATGAAAAGATCGAAGGCTACTACGACGTCTGCCGCGTGAAGGGGCTGACGGGGAAACAGGGCGTGCTGATTCCCGTCGAGAACGTGGACGATTTAATGTTGCGCGCGGACGTGATCGACGCGGTGGCCAAGGGCAAATTCCATATTTTTCCCGTGACCACGGTGGAGGAGGGAATCGAAATCCTCACCGGAGTGAAAGCGGGTAAACAGGACGCTCACCGGAAGTTTGAAAAAGGAAGCGTCTTCGCGCGCGCCGATGAACGCCTCCGCGAAATGGCCAAGACCCTGAGCGAATACGAATAGTCCTCCAGAAGCGAAGAATTAAACCGGGCCGCGCCTTGTGCGGCGCTTTCCCAAGTTATTCCCGCATCGCGTTACTCCGCTGCGCGTCGCGTGTCCGGTTCACGTTTTATACTTTCCGCTCATCCATTGACCCGACAAGACCAATCAGACAAGAGGCTTCAGCTTCAGCGTGAATTCCAGGGACTGGCCATTGCGCAGGACGGTGATGGTGTGCTCCGTGCCGTCTTGGCGAAGGATGGCGCGAACGTCGCTGAGCGAATATTCGGAGGCGGGATTCCCGTCGATTTTCTCGATCATGTCGCCGACGGCGATACCAGCGGCAGCGGCGGGCGAGTTGGCAATCACGCGGGCGACTCCGAAGGCGCGAAAATCGGGCGGGCTGGCGACGAGAACGAGGCCGCTCATGTCCGCGACGAAAGAATCGGTGAAGTGCGGGTTCGGCTGGAGAATGGCGAATTGCTCGGGATAATCGAGAATGAGGGTGAAGCGGTCGAGAATTTCTCCTCCAATAGCTCCCGCGACGCCGGACGAAGCAGCAGCGGAAGGATGCTCCGACTGGCCGGGGAAAATAGCGAGAGGGTCCTGAAAGGCGATTTTGCCAAATTGAAGAGTTTGAATGCGGCCCAGATGGTCGTCAAAATTGTTCGGAGAATCGAGCGGGGAGAAGAGAATCATCTTCTGGTCAAGTTCGGAAAATCGATGAGCGGCGGCGAAGCTTGGCGAGAATCGAACTGCTTCGGGCTGGGCCGTGGCGATGCGAAAAAGCCCGTGAAGCGTGCCACGATGGCGGACGCTGAATTTGCCGTCGATCGCGGGAACGCCCTCGGCGAGCTGCGTCTGGAATTTTACGCCGCTGCCTTTGTACTGAAACGACTTCGGATCGTAGAGCTGAAGCGTCTGCCGGCCGTAATTGATCACGACGACGAAATGGCTCAGAACGTCGGCGCCCAGTATGCCTTGAATCACGCGTCCGGCACGGGAACATAAGTCGTCGAATGAGCCGAGCGTCAGCGTAGGGACAGTAATTTTAAGGCCGGGAAATCCGAGCGAGGCGTTCGGCAGCGCCGTCGAATTGCTGTTTGCCGACCCGGGTGAAACAAGGCCGAGGGCGACGGCGCGGACGTCGTCGAGCGAAGAAACGGCGCGCGTGGTGTCGAGAAGGAACCACGACGGGCGTGCGCCATTCACGCGCACGGGAACCAGAGCAAGATGGCCGGAAACCTGGATGGGGACCTGCGCCACATTGCCCGCAAGGGCGAATTGAACCGAAGTTGTCGCGGCCGGCGCGGCAGATTGCTGCGCGGATTGCGGCGCAGCGCTGGCGCTCGCACCCACGTAGAAGCCCACGAGCAGGACAAGCGGGAGAACAGATTTTTTCAAGTTTGCGAATTGCATTGGCAACCGATGCTCCCATTTTTCGAAAATGCCGCAGCGGGAAAACCCGCTGCGGAGATTGAGAGTACCACCAAATGATTGGGTGTTGCGAAACGAGATGCGAAAGAAAAAGCGGCTTGGCGATGGGGAACGTCAAAGGCGCAGTCCTCGATTCGCTTTAGGCCGCGCGAAGTATCAGATGACGACAGAGCAGGCGACTGGTGGAGATTCAAGGAGACGGCGCGAGGTAGGACTGGCGCGCAAAGATGCGGTAGCGTTTTTTCGGGCCGTCGGTCACAAGCAAACGGCCCTTCGAGTTGAAGACTTCGAGACGAATCGCGTGGAATTTCCCGTCGTGCACCGGAGGCGTAAAGCCCAGCGTGTATTGGTGGCGCAAAGCCGCGGCAATGCGCCGATAGATGGCCACGAAAGTTTTGTCGTTTTTGGGAAAAAAGGCCTGGCCGCCGCTCAGATCGGCCAAGGATGCGAGAGCGCGATTCGCCGCGGCGAAACTGAGGCCCGGCGGCGGCGCGGGCGTCGCGCCGGGGACAACGGGTGGAGTTCCTTGAAACGAGCGAAGCGAGCCGCCGAGCGCCACGGAGAAAATCGTCACTTCACTTCCGCGCAATTTTTCGACAAGGGACTGCCAATGGCCGGCGGGAGAACTGTCGAGGCCGGTAGTGAGCAGGATCAGGGCCTTTTTGCCAGGGATCGCGGAGAGCCACTCGATCGCAGCCGAGACGGAATCGTAGAAGTTGAGGTCGCCGCTGCCGAGATTGTACTGAATGCCAGCGAGCGCGCGAGCGAGCGCCGATTTATCGGTCGTCAGCGGCAGAATCAGATGCGCGCTATCCGAATAGGAAGCCAGCGCGACGCGGTCATCGGGCGCCAGGCCATTCAAAAGCGAATAGGCGGCGTCAAGATGCTGGCGATGAATCAGAAAGACGGCGGGGCTGGTCTCAATGAGAACCAGCACTTGCGCGGGAGCGTCGGTGGAAGCGAAAAATGTGACGGGTTGCTCGGCGCCATCGTCGAAGACATGAAAATTTTCCTTTTGCAGGCCTTCCACGAATTTCCCGCGTGCGTCCACCACGCTGACGTCAACTTTTACCAGCGAGACGCGGACTTTTAGTCTTGCGTGGGGCGCGGATGTTGCGGATTGTTCAGATTGTTGCCAGCGCGCGGCACCGCAGCGAGAACCGGAAACGAAGCTGACCGACGCTAGAACGAAACAGAGTATGAATCGCGCGTTATGGAATGGCCGAGTCAAAGTAAATGCCGGTGGAATCTTTCCATGCGCTGCGGCCTTTGTACCTGAGCGCGAACACTGGTCTTTTCCGTGACCCTCACCGCAGGGCGGCACTGCGAAATCAGTCCGAGCGCTAATGACTCGCTGGATTCTTCGGATTCGCCGGGGCCGTTTCTTTGGGCGTCGAGAGATAGCCAGTAACGCGATTTTTCCTGATGTGGTACACCACGAGTTCGTAGGGCAAGCGCGCGCCGCGCACATAGAATTGCACGGGCTCCTCGAGCGTCTTGTCTTTCTTCTCGATGCGCTTGTCGTCGGCGATGACGTCGAGCGTGTAGGTGTAATGCTTGGCATCGGCCTTGCGGAGCGCAAGCTCGATGGGGCCGACTTTTTGCGCTCTTTTCGACTTGACCAGATCGAATTCGTAAATGTTACGTTCGCCGAGGCGCTTCAGTTCTTCGACTTCCTCGTGGTTGCGCGCGATCAAGCCGGATTGGACTCCTAGATCGCCCATGGCGCTGCCGAGCTGGTTCTTTGTAGCGTCCAAATCTTTGCGCGTGGCGTCGACGTCGCTTTTGGTGCCGTTCAGCGCGTCCGAAACCTGGCCGATCTGCGTCGAGGTCTGCTGCTGCACTTGGCCGATTTGCTGGCGGAGCTTCTCGGCGCTGAGCTTTTGGGTTTTGCGAAGCGCCTGCGCCATGCTGCGCGCACGAGCAAGCTCATCTTCCGTCAAGCCGAGCTTCTGCGCCGTCACTTGAAGCTCAGCCTTCAGATCGCCGATCGCGGAGTTGGTTTTATCGAGCTGGGCGGAGAGCACGCTGGCGCGCTTCGTGGCGGAGTCGAAGGCTTGATTCGTTTGCTGGCGCTGCTGATAGAGCGCGTAGAGCAGATAGCCGATCAGCGCAAAAGCGACGACGAGGGCGATCATCACCCAACGAGGCGTATACGGATAAGACTCGGGCGGCGGAGGCACGGTGCTGCTTTGCGAAATGTCAGCCGAATCGCTCATCGCGTCTCCTTGAGAATCCTCTAATGGGACAATCCCGCGAAATTATCGCTAACCTGGCGAATAAAGTCTACGGCCGCGGGCGCGCGCTGTGTCGATGAGGCCAGCGGGCTTCGACGTTGGTGAAGAGGCCGCCGCGAGGAGTGAATTCGCCGCGGACGATGCACGAGACAGGCTTTGTGGCCGCCACAATATCGCGCAGCATGCGATTGACGGCGTTCTCATAAAAAATGCCCAGATCGCGGTAGCCGAGCAGGTACATCTTCAGGGCTTTGAGCTCGAGGCAAAGTTTGCGCGGCTGGTATTGAATGATGATCGTGCCGTAGTCGGGCAGGCCCGTCTTGGGGCACACGGAAGTGTATTCCGGGAAGCGAATCGTGATTTCGTATCCGGGGAAATGATTCGGCCAGGTGTCGAGCTTGGGGAGCTTGGCGTTGATTCCGGCGCGAGAGTGCGCGGCTGTGTAATCAGGCATGCGTGCCTCCGGGGGTATTCTACAACGGAGAGGCCATTCCTTCGCGGCCGGCAAAAAACGGGAGGACCGGACCGCGCCTCTCCTTTGGCCGCGCGCTCGTCAAACCCGTGCGGTGCCAAATCTTCCCGTGTACTGCGATTCGCCTAAAATTTCACCGCGAGATCGTTCTGGTTTCAGTCTGTCGCAATATTGGCGAATGCGCGATTTCACCGTCTGCCGTTACAATAGAGAGCAGCCGGGCGAACAAACCCCAGAGGCGCCAGAAATGTTTTTCGAAGGCAATGAACGCAAGGAGCGCGAACAAGAAATGGCCCGCGCTGGCCGCCTGCCCCCCGGCCAGTCGCTAACGCTCAAATGGCCCGTGCTGCACTATGGCTCCGTCCCGCGATTCGATCCCGCGCGCTGGGATTTCCAAATCGCCGGCCTTGTCGAACGGCCCGCACGCCTCACGTGGGATGAATTCAATCGTCTGCCGATGGCGCAAATCACCGCGGACATGCACTGCGTCACGCGCTGGAGCCGCTTCGATGTGCGCTGGGAAGGCGTGCCATTCACGGAAGTGATGAAGCTCGTCACCGTGAAGCCCGACGCGCGCTACGTCATGGTCCACGCCGAGCAGGGTTACACTTCCAATGTGCCACTCGGCGATCTGGCGCGCCCCACAACTCTTTTCGCGTTGCGCCACAATGGCGAGCCGCTTCCCGCCGATCATGGCTACCCTCTGCGCCTCGTCGTTCCGCATCTGTACGCCTGGAAGAGCGTGAAGTGGGTTCGCGGCATCGAATTTCTTCCGCAGGATGCCCCCGGCTTCTGGGAGCAGAACGGTTACCACATGTACGGCGACCCATTCAAAGAGCAGCGGTTTGATACGGACTAACGGTCGACAGTCCAAAGTTGACAGTCGACAGCCCAATAAAAAACGCCCCGGCCAGAATTTTTGCCGGGGCGTTCGTTTTGTGTGCCGAGCATGTTCGATCGCTTGGAGGTGAAAGTCCTCTTCACAGCCTGATGGAGGTGAAGTGATAGCGAAGCGCAAGGGCCGAGCCGCGAGGCGGGGTCTGAAAGAAGCGCGGAGCAAACACGCGAGCCGATGGACAAGAACTG
>Ga0307372_10005563_pt1 | contig 18851 bp, 15 predicted proteins | sample OX1MG_FD_202533 | JGI IMG/M metagenome (GOLD analysis project Ga0307372, IMG submission 202533) | Soil microbial communities from Risofladan, Vaasa, Finland - OX-1 | ecosystem: Environmental > Terrestrial > Soil > Coastal area > Acid sulfate soil | place: Finland: Risofladan, Vaasa | collected...
GCGCAGCTTGCGGACGACCTGCTCCGGCGTGTGCTTCCTCTGTCCCTTCACGCAAGTTCCTCCTTGCCCTTTCGGGCGATGGTGGAACTATCAAATCAGGTGGACCAGGTTCCGGGGGTCACGCCACCACCTCTCCTCCTGCAGCCGAGCCACAACTCGCCGCCGATCCCGCGAATAGATCGACCGTCTTGTGCCATCGGGGAGACGAAGCTGTCCCTCCCATCGTCCATCTGACCGCTGCGTTACTGTTCCTGAGCCAAAGCGTCGTCGTGCCATTTCAGCACCTCCTCGACAACCAATTTGAAGGCACGGAAACGAATACGATTGCCAGTCAAATTGCCAGTCAGAGCGAACTGGCGAAGTGGAGTTGCGTTCTTCGCCATAGAAAGATCCGATCTGAACGAGATCGGATTCGGGGTGGTGGGCCGGGACAGAATCGAACTGTCACAGCTTTCGCGGCGGTTTTACACCGGGTTTTGTATTCGAAATGGTCCGCGCGGACCGAAAACGCGACGGTCTGCAAACTGTCGGAGGTTGCAGCCGTCCGATACGAGAATAGAGGCCGCAGGCGTCCGATGCAATCGTCGGCACATATGAAAAGGGACGGGCGCGAGGGAGCTCGGCTTTTCCAACCCGCATGCGCTTTTGAAGACCGCGGATCTGCCGTCCGCTGAAGCCCATGAATGTCCGCCCAGGTTCGATTACTAAGGGCGGCAATCCATGATCGTCCGTTTTTGTCCGCAGTCATCCGCAGGCTTGACTGTCACCTTGGTTGTCGGGAAGGTACGGACCGCGCGAGCGCCAGCGCGCCTACCTTCGCCGAATCCTGCCTTGAGCAGCTGGCAATCCGCTGGTGAGCGATCCCGAAGACGCGACCAGCGTCACGCACCGTGAGGTGAGCTCGTTGGACCAGATGTCCAAAGAACCAGAGCCGGCAAACTGACTTTTGCCGCCTTGCAGGACACCAGCCGTAAAGTCGCGTTTAGCCTCGAACCGGTCCTCAAGACGACGGTGACGACCCGCGGGTAGCGGTCTAAACTCTTCCCGCCCCGCTCCGCATAAGGTCCGGGCAAATGCCGTCACTGTGAGATCGACGAATTGACGGATGAGTCCGCGTCGGGGACGATTCCTCCAATCGCACTCATAACCTGACCGGCAGCATCTCGGACGTAGTTCGCCAAGTGGCCTTCATCATGTTCCGAGAACCGTTGCACGGGAATGCTTAGGCCGATATCTGCAACGACATCCCCACCCGACCCGAACACCGGTGCTGAAATTCCGACCGCGCCTGGGACGCGCTCACCCATCGTCCTCGCATACCCGAGGCGGCGTACTTCTGCAAGGACGGCATTGAGCTCGGCCCGCGACTTAGAGCGGCTATTCCGACTTTCAGGCGGCCCGATCCGGCCGAGGATCGCGCTTCGATCTCTCTCAGGAAGAAACGAAAGGATCGCCAGTCCGCTCGATCCCACGTAGAGCGGCATCCACTTGTTGAGCGTGACGACGTAACGCAGCTCGTGGGCTGACTCAATCGCCGCAGCGAACATCATCTCGCGGCGATCGGGATCGTAGACCCCGAGGAAGGCGGTCTCATTCGTCTGCTCCACGAGCCGCTGCAGCGCGGGAATCGCAGCCTGCCGAAGCGGAAACCGCCGCGTCCCTGTCCAGGCAAGTCTGAAGAACTCGAGACCCAAGGAATAGCGCCCGGTGTTCGCCTCTACGCGAACCAACTGCTGGGCCTCCAGATCGGTGAGGACGCGATGTACCGTGCTCGGGGCCAGACCCATTCCCCGAGCGATTTCGCGAACACCCCATTCCGTCCCTTTGTCGTCGACCATCCAACGCAGCAGGTGTACGGCCTTTTCGACGGGGTTGCGGGGGGCGATGGCCGGTCCGGCACTCATGCTGAGAGAGCGCCCTCCGCGGCGAAGAGACCCAGTGTAACGGCGGCAGCGATGCCGGCTGCATAGGCCGGCTTCGGCCCCCCAGAGAGGCCGCCCGCCGCGCCACCAGTGGCATAAAGTCCAGCGATCGGGCCAGTTGCGCCGAGCACGCGTGCGTGCTCGTCGACGAGAGGGCCGCCCATGGTGAAGGTGAGTCCGACGGCAACCGGGATCGCCATATAGGGCGACGAAAGCCGGAGCCCCGCCGTCTTGATCGTCTGGCGCAGGGGCTCCTCGGGTATTCGCATGCGCCGTGCCAGTTCGGAGATATCGTCCGCCTCCTCGATGCGCGCTCCAGCAAGTGGCAGGTTGGGATTTGGGGCCACGATCTGGTTTTCGTGGCCGGCCGTTTCCCAGATCCGCCTATCTAGAACAAGCCAGGTGGACGCAGGGTCGTCGAGGTGGGCGATGCGGTTGGCAGAAGCGATGCCCCCGACCTTCTCGTCACAGAAGCGGCGGCCGTCGGGACCAACGAGAAGGCATGCGGTCGAAAGAGCGTCCAGCATTGGGTAATGGCAAATATCGGGTATCCGCTCGGCCTCACGGTGGATCAAATGCGCGTACAACGCATCGCCATTAACGACAGTCGCCCCCACATTTTCCGCCATCTGTAGGCTCGCGCCGCACCCGGTGCTGGCGCCTCTCTGGATGAGCCGCTCTGGCCGTCGAATTGAAGCGTGTCGCCTAAGCATTTCGACGTTCGCCTGGAAGCCACCATCGGCTAGGACCACTGCACGGCAGCTGAACTTAACAGCTCGGTTCCGATCGACATCTCTTGCAGTTCCACCTACGACGCGGCCACCCTCCACACTCAAACCGTCGCCCTCTATTCCGGCAAGATACTGCCCGCCGCGGGCTAGGAACCGCCCGTAGAGCCTTCGAATCGCGACATCCGCACCCCGACCGCGCCAGACCTCGCCGCGGCGGTTCGGCCGTACGGGCGCCATGACTGGCGTACCGCGAAGCATCACGTACCGAATACCTTGCTGTTGCGTCCACCTATACGCCCGTTCGCACCCGGCCGTCCAGGCTCTGACGAGCGGCTCGCTGAGATGCCCAGCTCCGTCTGCGAGCAGCCGATCCGCCACTTTGACCGGGTTCGCCCACGGTGGCCCACCCGCCATGTGGAACCGCGCCCCACTCATACGCGAGTTGCTCCAACCGAAGGGAACGGTCGAGCGCTCCAGCACGGTTGGCCGCAGGCCAAGCTCTTGGGCCCGGATCGCGGCCGTGAGGCCGCCGAAACCACCGCCGACCACGACAACGTCGGACTGGAGGCTGAGCGGGTCCTTCACTGCGGCAGCAGTGTCTCCGCAATTACGGCCGTGAGCTCTTGGAGGTAGGCAAGTCCACCGCCAACCGCTGCCGCCAACGCTCCCGCGCGAAGGAGGCGTCGTCTAGAGGACCCGTTCCCGTTGCTCGTGACCATCACAAAGGTGGCGATCGCCGAACCGACCGCAATTGTCTTTCCATTCCTACGGATGTACTGGATCAGCGGATAGGGCTCAACGATCGGCGCTTCGGCACTCATGCCATCTGCTCCCGGAACCAGTCGGTTGCTGCTGTAAGGACATGTTCACGCCAGGGGCTGTAATAGACGTCGTGGTGCTGAGCGCCGGGCTCGATGTGAATCCGCCGCGGCTCCATCGCCCGCTCGAACCCTGCGATCGACTCCTCGACCGGTACGAGCGAATCGAACCCGGTGTGGATGAACATTGCGCCGCGGGGTGAGATTCGCGACAGGTGGTCCTCGGGCCGGAAATCGATAATCGACTCAGCTGTCTCGAGTGGTAGCTCAAAGCGCCACTTGAGAAGTTCGTCCGACTGTACATGCTCCTTGTCGGTTCGCGGGTCGGGAATCATCACCTCATCGGATGGCACGTACTGTGACTCGCCGGTTTGAACGCGCCGCCGGCGGTCCGCCTCGACTCGCTTCTGAAATTCGAGCCACTCGTAGTGGCGTCTCAGGCTCCGCATCCACCGCTCACCGTTCATCGGTGAACCGCACGTAACGACACAGCGTGCGCGGGGATCGGCAGCTGTCGCCACGACGGCTGGCGCTCCGCCCCAGCTGTTTCCAAAGACGCCGATCCTGGTGGCGTCGACCTCCGGCTGCTCCGTGAGCGCGGTCAGTGCATCGCGGATGTTCTGGACCTGCTCAAGCGGTATCAGGCGCCACTTCGGGCCCTCGGCTTCCCCGAAGCCCTGGTAGTCAAAGCGCATCGAGACGAAGCCGGCGGCGGCGAGCCACTCGCAGACCCCGGGCGTGCGCAGCTCCTTGACAGCTCCGAATCCACCGCACACTACCACCCCCGGATGCACTCTCCCCTCCTCGCCGTCCGGCACATGGAGCACGCCGACCAGTCGATATCCATTGCTATAAAACTCGACCCTTTTCTCGCTCTGACTCACCATGCCTCCTCCAACACCGCCACGAGTTCGTTTGCCGAGCTCACGTGGCGCGGGTTCCAATACGTGCCTCGCTCGTGCATCGCCTCGGCAGCGATGCGCGATAGGTCTTCGCGCAGAAAGCCAACGCTACGCAACCGTGAGGGAGCATCGAGTTGGCCGCGGAAGTACATGACGGCGGCCGCCGCATCCGCGGTCGGTCCGGCCCCGAGCGCTTCCGCGAAGCGCTCCTGCGCCGCTGTCGTGCTCGCGCGGTTATACGCCATCACGGCCGGTAAGAGGATCGAGTGAGCGACGCCGTGTGAGACCCCCGCCCGGGCGGCGACCACATGACACAGTGCGTGCTCGAGCCCGCCTGGTGCGCTGGCAAGCGCCAGGCCAGCCATCACGGCGGCCACGCCCAGCGTATCGTGCTCCGCCGCAGGCAGCCCCCTGAATAGGAGCCGCGTGGACTCGAGGGCGAGCGCCGTTGACATCGGGTTGGCGCCGATCGAGCACAGAGCCTCAGCGCAGTGGGCCAGGGCGCACATGCCGGTCGTGATGAGTACGCTGCGCGGGGTCGTCGCTAGGAACTCGGGGTCACTGGCAACTAGCCGCGGGGCCAGCGAAGGGTGCGCAACGGTCCGCTTCCTCTGATCGCGAGTCTGCACGCCCGCGCTACCCGTCACCTCGGCCCCGGCGAGTGTGGTCGGGACCGCAACGATGGGAATCGCAACCATTGGGCCGGTGGGCTGGACGTATCGATCCGGTGGCTCGAAGGAAGTCAGATGATCCTCCAGGCCGCCGTCCCAGGCGAGGAGGAGCGCGACCGCCTTGGCAGTGTCGATCACGCTGCCGCCGCCGACCGCAACGATCGCGTCCAGCACCAGCCCACGGAGGCTGGCGGCGATTGCCTCGGTGTCCTCGACCGGCGCATGGGGACGGACCGAGCTGGCGCAGGCCACCACCTCCCAGCCGACGTGCGCGACGCGCTCGATCAGGCCTCCCGCGGCCACCGAAGGGCTCGTGATGACGGCTACGGACTTCCACCGCCGCTCCGAACTCGCGGCCGCAAGGCGTAAACCAGCCGCCCTCGGGCCAAGGAGAAATTGCTGATCGAGCGTGCGCAGCCCCACCTCTAGCATCAGGGCGCCAGGTGAAGGGCATCGGGGAGCGCGAGGCTCAACCCGGGCACGATCGCGATCAGGACGACGCCCACGGCCAGTGCGATCATGTACGGTGCGGCGGCGCGGGTGGTGCGCGCAAGGTCGGCGTCGGCGACGGAACAGGCGACATAGGCCCCAATACCAAGCGGCGGGGCGAAGGCTCCGATGCCCATCGAGATGATGAGGACGATCCCGTACTGGAGCGGGTTGACTCCGACCCGCACCGCCACCGGCAGTAGCAGGGGACCGAAGATCAGCAGCGCTGGCAGCCCCTCCAGTAGAGTGCCCATTGCGGTCACCGCGCCGATGCTCGCCAGCAGGAACAACCAGCCGCCGCCGGGGAGCGAGTTGAGCAAGGCAGCAATAGACTGCGGTACGTCGGCGATTGCGAGCATCCACGAGAAGGCTGACGCAGTTGAAGTGATGAAAAGGATCATTCCAGCCATCGTCGCGGTCTGGATGGCGAGGCCCCAGAAGTTGCGCAACCCCAGCGTTCGGTACAAGAGGGCGACCACCAGCCCGTAGGCGACGGCGGCTGTCGAAACCTCGGTGGGCGTGGCGACGCCGGTGACGATGCCGGCAACCAGGATGACGGGGAGGATGAAGGCTGGTATGGCCCGCGCTGTCGTCGCCACGACGACCCGGCGCGACCACTGCGGCGTGGCAGCGGTTGGGAACTTGCCAGCTCTCAGCCAGACGATGACCATGAGGCAGGCAGCGATCAGGGCGGCAGGGACTAGACCCGCCGCGAACAATGCGCCGATCGACAGCGAAGTGATCGACCCTAGGACAATCATCGCGATGCTGGGAGGGACGGTCTCACCCATGGCCGCCGACGCCGCGAGCACGGCAGCCGTCTCCTCCGGCTCGTAACCAGCCTGCCGCAGGACATCCTTCAGGGTTGAGCCGACAGCCGCGACGTCCGCGAGCTTTGATCCAGACATGCCCGAGAACAAATACATGCTGACGATGACCACGTGCAGCAGGCCGCCGCGGACGCGACCGATCAGCATGCGAACGAATTCGGCCATCGGTCTGCTGAGGCCGCCGGTGGTCATGATGAAGCCGGCGAAAATAAAGAATGGGAGCGCGAGCAGGACGAAGTTGTTCACACTGTCGAGCATTGTTGATGGCACCGACGAAGGCGGAACCGAGCCGCTTAAATAGCCGTAGCCAAACGCGCCGATCCCGAGGGCGAAACCGACCGGCACGCTGATCGCTAGCATGACCGCCAACAGAACTAGAACGACTATGAGCCCCGTTGGATCGAGCAACTCAAAGCCGAGCACGGTACGGAAGACGGCGGCGACGGCCGTGAACGCGAGGACGATAACTCCCGCGACCGCCACTTCACGAAGCGGGCGCGGCCAGAGTCGCTGCGCCGCAAAGGCGACGATTAGCAGCATTGCCACGGGAATCGGGATCGCAAACCACGTCTCTCGAATACCGAGGATCGGTGACTGTTCGGCCCATCCGCGGATGACGGCCGGCACAGCGAGGACTGCACCCGCCACCCCGAACTCGAGCACAATCCAGTCGACGACCGCCTGGAGCGTCGCCCGCCGCGACGGTGGGAGCCGGTCAATGAGGACCTCAACCGCGATGTGCTGGCCGCGCCGATACGCCAGTGCGCCGCCAGGGAAGGCGAGGATGGTGAGGCCGAGCCGCGCCACCTCCGGTGTCCACACAAACGAGCCATGGAAGGCGGAGCGGACTATGACATTGGAGAGCACTATGACGAGTGGACCCAGGAGGGCGACCAGAAGTACGGCCTCGAGCGCGTGCTCGAAGAGTGACGCCGGTCGCTGCGGCGCGACAGCAGCTAGGTCGGAATGAAGGTCTCCGATGGTCGCGTCAGTAGTAACCGCCGTGAACCTCTAGGACCTCCCCGCTCATGTAGCCAGCCGCCGGCGATGTGAGGAAGAGCGCCACGCCGGCGATATGCTCGTCTGGCTGCCCAACGCTGCCGAGCGCCACCTTCGTCATAAATGCGGCGCGGAAGACATCGTCCTCGACAATCCGGCGCGTCATGTCGGTCGCCATGATGCCGGGCGAGATGCCATTGACGAGGACGCCGTCAGGCGCGACCTCGAGGGCAAAGCATCGCGTGAACTGTTCGACCGCCGCCTTGCTGGCGGCATAGACAGAGCGGCTCGGCCAAGCGTGGGCGGCCCATATCGAACCGATGTTGATGATCCACCCGCGTCCCCGAAGCCGCATACCGGGTATCACCGAGTGGCAGCAGTTGAAGACTCCCTTGGCATTGATGTCCATGACGCGGTCCCACTCGGCCTCAGACATCTCCTCGACCGAGTAGCGCGACATTACCCCTGCGTTGTTGACGAGCACATCGATGTCACCGCAGTCCGCTTCGATCTGGCGCACGCAGCGCTTCACGGCCGCGCCATCGGTTACGTCGAGCGGGTAGCTTCGCGCGCCAATCACAGCCGCGGTCTCGCGAAGGGCATCCTCAAGGATGTCGGTCGCACAGACTTCGTCCCCGTTGTTAACGAAGCGAGAGGCGATCGCTCGGCCAATACCGCGCGCCGCACCCGTCACCATCACGACACGCGAATGCCCTTCGCTCAGGTCCGCCACCAGTCACCCGTTTCGCTCCCGCTCTCGAGCGAGCGGACCCAGGGATAGTTGCCGGAACTTCCGAACCCGAAAATAGGGTGGTTGCCACGCCGAATGGCTTCCAAATTCGCCATTTCCTCGATGCGGGCATTGCCGATATTCACGTCCGGACCAAAGAGGCGCACCAACCAGAACTGCAGCCACTGGCGGTTCATGCGGGGACGGAGGCCCGAAACCTCAAACATGATGTTTTCAGCGCCGACCTGGCGAGCAACGTCCAGCACTTGCGCTGTCCCGCTCCCGGCCCTTTCCTTGATGGTTTCGGGCGTCTCACCCATCACCTCACGCAGCAGGTGACCCTCCCAATAGACCTTCGAGGCACCCGCCTGGAGGAGGGATTTGAACTCTCCGACCGTGACGTCAACATTGAGCGTATTCTCGGTCAGCCGCGTCTCATCGCCGTCTGAGAACTTTCGGCCCACTTCGCCGATGACACCGAAGCCCAGGCTTTTCGCGTACGACACGAACTCCATCTCGTCCGACATATCGCTCCGGGTGGAGGTCGTGCTCGACACCTCGATCGTGTCGCACCCTAGGTCCGCCAGCTTCTTCAGAACCTCTTGCTCCCGCTTCTGCTTGCGCGCGATCTCGATGTAGAGTCCGCCCGGCTGCACGTGAACGTCATGGTCACGGTAGGCTTGGATTTTCTTGCGCACAACATCTGCCGGGGCCAACAGGAGCGGGTCCCACAGCTTCGCGATGTCGAGAAACTCGCCGAACTGGTCTAGGATCCCGGCCGTGAACTCAACCGACCATCCCTGGTCCATGACCATCGTCAATCCCTGTTCACGCGGCTTGGCGCTGCGTGCCGGAATATCGAGGCCGAGGAAGGCAGCTGTAGTCATCGTCATAATTTGTCCTCGCTTTTCAGTTGTGTGAGATTCCCACGACGGCCTAGTGGGCGGACTGAGCTGCCTGCTGGATCGCCTGGATGGTGCTCGCACCGATCGTTCCATCCGCAAGCTGGTAGACCGGCGGCATGAGCTGCTTAAAGGCCGCCAGGTCGGACACATCATTAATCTGAACGCCCTTCGACTTCAGGTCCTGAAGGCCGCTAGCCTCCAGGTTCTTGTCATACGCCCGGCCAGCTTTCGCCGCCGCCAACGTCGCCTTCGTGATTAGGTCTTGCTGGGCTGGAGAGAGTGAGTCCCACTTCGATTTCGAGCAGGCGAAGGCCATCGCGGTGAGCGTGTGCAGCGAGAGCGAATAGTATTTGACCACCTCGTAAAGCTTGGCCGAGACAAAGTAGGGCACAGGCATGTCGAGCCCGTCCACGGTATGCGTCTGCAAGGACGTGTAGATCTCGTTGGCTCCAAGCGGGACCGGGATCGCGCCAAAAGCCTGCACGGTGGCGACCGGAATGGTTCCCTGAAGAGTGCGCAACTTGAGGCCCTTGAGGTCCGCTGGAGTGTTGATCGGGCGGACGTTGTTGGCGAAGTTACGGAAACCGAGGTCGCTGTAGGCGAGGCCGACAATGCCCTGGCTTGCCAGCCCGCTCAGAAGATCTTGGCCGGCCTTACCATCCTCGGCCGCATAGAGCTGGTTGTAGTTGGAAAACATGAATGGAAGCGAGAAGACGCCAAGCTTTGGATCCAGGCTGGCGTAGATGTCGGTGCCGTCGAAAATGCAGTCGATGCTTCCGTTCTGAAGGCCATGAAGAACCTCGACGTCGGCGCCCAGATCACCATAATGCGCGTCGACCGTGATCTTACCGTTCGACATCTTTGAGAGGTCATCTGCCCACATCTTGACCTGTTGACCATTGTTGGTCGCCAAGGCGAGGCCGCCCGCCACGCGCAGCGAGAACGGCGCGACGGTGGTGCTCGAGCTGTTGGCGCTCGGCGCCACGGCTACGCCGCCGCAGGCGACAGTGATAAGCAAGGTCCCGACGATTGCAAGAACACGTTTGCTCACAAATTCTCTCCTTCGGTGTTGCCCGCGGGGATCGACACCGGTCGCTTGACCCACGGATAGATCGGGTGATTCCAGATGTCACCGAGCTTGGTGCCGCCACCTGATGGCACTCTGGACTTACGGTCAACGACGACATCGAGCAGTGCAGGTCCAGATTGGCCATCAGCCCATCGGAGAGCCTCCGAGAGCTGGTCGACCGTCTCAATCCTGCGCGCGGGGACCCCGCAAGCCTCCGACAGCCGGTCCACGGCGAGCCGGTAGCCGGGGTTCTTGCCGCTGCCGTCGAATTGGGCGAAGACGGTTCGCCCGAACTTCTGCTCTTGGATGTTTACTATCTCACCGAACGATCCGTCGTCGATCGTCACGAACAGGATCGGCAACTGGTGCTCGGCGGCAGTGGGGAGCACGAATGGCGTCATCGAGAGGCCACCGTCGCCGGTCCAGGCGATCGTTCTCGCATCTGGCCGCCCCAGCGCAGCCCCGATTGCTCCGCAGGGACCGATGCCCATCGTGCCCGCACCCATGCTGCTGATAACCGCATCGCCGGGATGGGTCTCAAACTGTTGCGCCACCCACTTGTGGTGTTTGCCGACATCGCACACGATGTTGACGGGCCGGCCGACAGTCGCCTCTCGTAACGCCCTTACCACTGGCCCGACCGGAAGCGGCCGGCCGGAGGCCGCCGCCGACTGGGCGACGACCTCAGCCCACTGCACTTTGGCCTGGTGGATGCCAACTTCCCACTCCGGCCGTCGGCGCGATACCGGAAGTGCCTCAACGAGATCATTCAGTGCGCGGCTTGCGTCGCCAATCAGCGCGACATCGACTGCGAAAACGTTGGCGATCTCTGTCGGGTCCACGTCGCACTGGATCAAGCGGGTGCGACCGAAGTCGAATGTAATCCCGGGCTGCCAGGAACTGGTTGCCGTTTCGCTCAGTCGCGCGCCAACGGCCAAAACGACGTCGGCCTCTCGCCCAGCCCAGTTGGCAGCCGCCGTCCCGACCCAACCGATCACGCCGACGGACAGCGGATGGTTCTCAGGGAAGGCACCCTTGCCGGTAACCGTGGTGGCCACCGGCGCATTCAGGCCCTCCGCGAGGTGGAGGAGCGCATCCTGCGCCCGGCCCAAGTTGACGCCGTTGCCAGCCACGATCAGCGGACGCTTAGCACGGGCGAGGAGGTCGGCGGCGCGCTGGACGTCGGCGGCGTCTGGCCGAAAGGCGTTTCCGATGAGATATCCCTCGGAAGTCGGCCAGTCAGGAATCTCGACCTCTTGCTCCCAAACGTCCTGGTAGACGTGCAGGGCGACCGGGCCGGGGCGGCCGAGCCGGGCGATCTTGATCGCGCGATACGCCTGCTCGACCAACTGGAGTGGGTTGTGCGTAATCCAGGATTTCTTCGTGACATGACGAAGGAAGCCGGGAACGTCACTGTCCATCCCGCGCGCCAGCTCTTGGTAGGCACCCCGCCCCCCCGCATCGCGCGCGGTCTCACCTGCGATGACTAGCATTGCCGACGAGTCCGCGTAGGCGTTGGCGACGCCGACGGCCAGGTTCGAAGTCCCGGGCAGCGTATGCGTGAAGACCGCCATCAAGTCGCCAGACACACGAAAGTAGACATCGGCGGCGAAAGCTGCGATCGCTTCATGCCGGACCAGAAACGGAGAAAGGCCCTCCTGATCACCGACGGCGACCGCGAATGGAAAGATGGTGTGGCCTGGGATGCCGGAGACGACTTTGATGCCAGCCTCCTGCAGCACATGTGCCAATAGGTTCGCGCCGGTGGTCTTCATGGCAGCAACCTCCTCAGATTCACGTATTTAGGCATCGTGGCTTACGAGAAATCCTGCGACGAAGTCATGTGCTTCGAGATAACCGTTTTCATAGACTGCTGCGACCCAGCGGTCAGGACCTAAGTCGCCAATCAGTTGTTCGGCGTGGGCGCGTGACCACGGCGTTAGCTCAGCCATTCGGTGTGACTCACTGACAACGACATGTCGACCGCGAGAGGCCTCAATGTCTATGACTGCCCGTTCGAGTCCAGTCGCTCGAGTGGCGTCCTGTTCCACGGCGACAGCAGACATCAGGTCACGCCATCCCCCCTTCGCACTAGCGTCGAGGAACTGCTTGGTGTACGACCGATAGGTAGCCGGATAGAGAGCAGCGATAGCAGCTACCGCTTGAGCACTGTTCCGCGCCTGGCGGACGTCCTTGGGGTCGGGCTGATCCAGATGCGGGATGCTGGGCATTACGACTTTTATGCTGTCGATTCCGGTCCCCGCGTGATCTTTAAGCGCTCGCGCGATCAGGTTCAGATAGATGTTGCACGGGTAGTGTTTGAACACAATTGGTGCACTGGCAAGCAGGTGCGAGCGATTGGGCTCGAGGATGGCGAAGTCAACCGTCGAGCCGGCGAACAGCACGTCAAAGGCGCTCTTCACGTCGAGCGATGCGTCGACGCCCTCGCCAGCGAGCCATCCCGCTTCCAGGCCATGTGCCGCCGCCCAACCGAAGTGGGTAAGGCCGATCCGGGTCGAGGCGTTGTTAAGCGAGAGCCCGGCGGCACGAGTGAGCGCTATCCCGATCGCGTTCGCGAACGCAGTCGGCGAGAGCCGGAGCACGCGTGCCACGGCGGCGGCGGCGGCGAAGAGTCCGAAGGTGCTGACGCTGTGGAAGCCGGCTCCTGGCCGGACGCCGGTAAGCGACCGGCGCAGGCGCGCCCCGACTTCCATTCCAGCGATGGCGGCGTCGAGAACAGTTCCATCGTCGCCGCCCCATCTCTTGGCAGCCAGGCAGGCGGCCAGCGTCGCTGGTAGGGCGAGATGCGCAGGACCGAGGTCGAGTGGGTCCAAATCGGCGGCGCCACCGAGAGTTCCCTCAAACAGCGCCGCTCTCATCACTGAGAACACGTCTCCGACGGTCGGCGCTCCCGATGACGACTCCGCGAGTCCGGGTGCCATCTCGCGCTCCACGAGCGCGCCCAGTCCTATGCAGAGAAGCGAGCAACGGACCGCATCGTCGACCGCTGAGCGAGCCTTGGGCGGAAGATCGGCGACAGTCATCGATGAGGCCTGCTCACCCAGCGCCAGAAGGGGAGACGCGACGTTAGTGCCGGTCATCCCAGCCACCTGTCAAAGAATTGGTCGAGGCCTGCCCCCAGTTCGAGTGCGGGCACTTCTCGGTAGGTGGGATGGCAGGCGCGTAAGATCGCGTGCCGGGCGCCCTCGAAGACCTTCAGCTGGACGGATTGCCCTAAGCGTTCGAGCTCTGCACACAGTTCGCTGGCGACCTCCGGTGACGGGTTGGGGTCCTCCATCCCGAACGCTTCGTGGAGCACGATCAGCCCTGGAACCGGTACCGGCTCCTTGGGACGGGCCCGGTAGCAGCGCGTCGAGCTAACCGCACCAGCCAACTCGATCCAACCGGTTTCAAGCCCAGCGTCCCGAGCCATTTCGCCTGCGAGGGTCATCTGCACTCCCGTTTTCAGCTTCCGGTCGTCCCGTTGTAGCGTACAGCCGTTCTATACAGTAGCGCATCGCCGAAAGTATGTCAACCGCGAGGCGGAGCCTGTGTCTTGTTCAAGCGGACACACGGTGGCGCTTTCGCAAATCCGAGCTGGCGCGCCAGCCTCGCCGTTGTCGTCCCCTGCAAAGTGATAGTGGCGATGATCGAAACGGCGGGGACAGCAGACACGACGGGGCCCTCGGAACCCGGTTTGCAAGCAGCAGGGCAGCTAGAGCACCAGGGACGACTCCGGTCTCCCGCGCCCAAGCGAAGAGCGTGAACTCTTGCGATATCCAACGAGGTGCGGCAGTCAGGGGAAGGACCAATTCGCCCTCGACCGGCCCTGGCGAACATAGGATGAGGATGGGATGGAGACTCCGTCTAAAGCAGCTACGATCTTCCGACACGTGAACGCCCGTCCTGTACAACGAAACATAGGACGCTAAAGCCCCTGATAGTCGAACTGAGCCAGCCCTGTCCTGTGCCGAGCAAAGGTGCCGGCGGCCGCGAAGTCACTCGTCATGGCAACCTGGCCCTGGGACGAGGTGGATATGCCGCACCCGCTTTTCGAGCGGCGACATTATCTACTCGCGCTCTGAGGTCCTCGCTGCAGGTGATCCGTCGACCTGGGACTTCGAGGTCCGTTTGGTGACGGTGAGGACCATCGGATATAAGACGCGAAGGTCGTTCGAGCGCACTGCGATGATCTACAACCGAGGGAATGCGCCGAAGATCCCGCGGGTCCAGGTCGCCGAATAATGGCGACCGCCCTCGCACGGCCGCTCGAACAGCTGCGGGGCGCGGTCGAAGTCCTCCGCACGCGCGTTGCGGAGCTCATCCCCGACGGCGACGTCGACGCCCACCAGGCCGCCGCCAACGAGCTGGCGTGGGCGGTGGCGCGTTCCGATGCCGCGGTCGCCACCGCTGAGTGGGCACAGACGACCGGCAATCCGCTCGCGAACGACATCGCCGAGGCGGTGATCGCTGACGCGCGCAGCTCGATCGACGGGCGTTCGGCGCTCGACGTCATCGACCAGGCGCCGCTCTTCGAGCGCATCGCGACCGGCTACAGGCCCGTCGAGGACCTTGGCGCGAGCGAAGATCAGCGTCTCATCCGCGAAACCTTCCGCAACTTCGCGCGGCGAGTGATCAGGCCGCGCGCCGACCAAATCCACCGCGAAGACCTCGACATCCCCGAGGACATCCTGCGCGGCCTCAGCGAGCTGGGCGCTTTCGGGCTCTCGATCCCGGAGGCCTACGGTGGCTCGCAGGGCGACCGCGAGGATTTCGAAACGATGCTGATCGTCACCGAGGAGCTCGCGCGCGCGTCGCTGGCCGCCGGAGGGAGCCTGGTGACGCGGCCGGAGATCCTCGTCCGGGCGCTGGTCCGCGGCGGCACCCCGGAGCAAAAGCGTCGCTGGCTGCCGGTGATCGCGACCGGCGAGGAGCTGGTCTCTATCGCCACCACCGAGCCCGACTACGGTTCCGACGTCGCCGGCATCAAGTGCCGCGCAGAGCGAGCGAACGATAGCTGGGTGGTGAACGGAACAAAGCTCTGGTGCACCTTCGCCGGGCGCGCCGAGATCATGATGCTGCTCGCCCGGACCGCGGACGCCGGCCACCGTGGGCTGTCGGTCTTCGTCCTCGAGAAGCCTGCCTTCTCGGGCCACCACTTCACCTACCAGCAGCCGGGCGGCGGCGTCCTCGAGGGCCGAGCCATCCCGACCATCGGCTACCGCGGCATGCACACGTTCGAACTCTCTTTCGACCATTTTCAGTTGCCCGCTGGGGCCCTGGTGGGTGGTGAAGAGTGGCTGAACCGTGGGTTCTACCTGCAGATAGAAAGCTTCGCCATGGGAAGGCTCCAGACCGCAGGGCGAGCGGTCGGTGTCATGCAGGCTGCGCTCGACGATGCACTCGCGTATTCATCCGAGCGCCGCGTCTTCGGCCGCGCTATCGCCGAGTTCGGTCTACCACGCGCCATGCTTGGACGGATGGTCGTGCAGGTCGAGTCGGCGCGGCGACTAAGCTACCGTGCGGCCAGGTTGCTCGCTGAGGGTCAGGCCGTCGGGCAAATGGAGGCTTCCCTCGCCAAGCTATACGCCTCTCGGATGGCTGAGCAGGTGACGCGGGACGCCGTCCAACTCCACGGCGGGATGGGCTACGGCGAGGAAAGCGCGGTTTCGCGCTACTTCGTTGACGCCCGAGTGCTCAGTATCTTCGAAGGAGCCGAGGAGGTTCTTGCCCTCAGGGTGATTGCCAAGCCGCTCCTCGCGGGACGCTGATTCTCCGGCGCTTTTCAGATGTTAAGGGACCGGACTAGACTCGGCCGGCCACCTGCGAGTACCGCTCGGTGAAGTCAAGGATGCGGCGCCAGGCATCGTCGCACGCTTCCTTGTGCTCCTCGAAGGTTCGGTCGAAGAAGCTGTGTGGCGCCCCCGGGTAGGCGTGCGACTCAACCTCCACTCCCGTCGCCCGGACCCTTTCCGCGAACTCGGCGAACTCCTCGGGCGTAGTGCTGTCCACGCCGGCGAGCAGCATTAGGATCGGTAAGCGCATCTGAGGGATCCAGGGCCCGACCCGCTCCAGCGGCTTGCCGCCGTAGAACCCAATGCAACCGGCCAGGTCGGGGTTGTTCGCCGACTGCCGCCAGGAGGTGGCCCCGCCGAAGCAAAACCCGACCGTGAACACGGCGCCAGGGCGGCCACCGTCCGGTGTCTTGAGGTAGTCGATGCACGCCCGCACGTCGGCCGCGATCTGCTCGGGCTTAGTCTGCTGGACGTGCGGCATGAACTCGAAGGACTCGCTGCGGTCGTCGGTCTTCGCGGTGCGAGCGAAGTAGTCGAGCGCGATCGCCTCGAACCCGGCTTCAGCAAAGCGGACGGCGAGCTCCTTGTAGAAGGGGAAAAGACCGCGGACGTCGGGCAGTATGACCATGCCGCGGCCAGTCGGATTGGCGGATCGTGCGGCGTATGCCATTAACTCGGCGCCGTCCTCGGATTTCAGCCGCAAGTCGCCATGGTCGCTGGCGGCACCACTGATCGGTGGCAGCGGTGGCAGCGCTTTGTCCGAATAGCACATTCCGTAGAGGATAGGCCATCCCGTCGAGCGTTCTCGGCCACCCGCTTCTTGAGACTCCATTCTTTACGGAGAATGGACCCAATGTCAGCGGCGAAGTAGCAAACGCCCAAGCACGGATCGGGACAACGTTCTCCGGGAAAGCTCGGCCCGAAGCGACTGCAGTTAACCGGCCAACCTCTTGTGGTGGAGTGGAGGGGCGACCGGGGGGATCTGGTAAACCGGATCGCCGATCAGGCCGATATGTCGAGCATGCTGCGCGTAGGTACTGAACGAATCCCAATTGGGGTTCGCGACGGCTTTACACAGGCCCGGGTTTGTATTCGAAGTGGTCCGCGCGGACCGAAAACGCCACGATCCTGCAAACCGTTTGACGGTTGCTACCGACAGCGACGAGAATAGCGCGCCGGGGGAAGCGCGCCGCCGCCGTCCTATGCAATCGTCGGCACATATGAATATGAAGAGGACGCGCGCGAGGGGACTTGGGGGGTTGCGTCGGACGTGGAAGCCGTGATCCGCGCTCTCAGATGTCGGCGCGAGCGAGATAGTCGAGCAGACTCAGGCCCGGGTTTAGTATTCGAAATGGTCCGCGCGGTCCGAAAACGCGACGGTCTGCAAACCCGCCGCGAAAGCTGTGACAGTTCGATTCTGTCCCGGCCCACCACCCCAAGACTCTTTTTGCCAAGGCCTCTGAAGGGTAGCCTGTATTCGATACCTGGTCCTTGGGACCGGGTTTTCGTGTTTTCAGGGCCCGGGATGCCGGGCTCCAAGGAGGCTTGCAGGTGGCTCAGAACCGGCCGAAAAACCGTCGAAAACCGTTGGGTTTTTCGAAAACCGTTGTCACGCGATATCTGGCCCCAGAGCCGGCTATCGACCGCCGACCGAGGTCCAAACCTGGGGCCCAGCCGGGCCGTCCGAGCGCCCGGCGGGTCGGTTATGCCCCCGAGGTCGCCGACGGCGATCTGGCGCCCGTAGTCGCCCTTAGAGCCCCCTCGCACCGTCCCGCCCAGACCCAGCGGATGGCCGGCCTTGTCCGGGAATGGCTGGCAGAGCTCAAGGTCATGGGCCGCAGCGAGCAGACGATCAAGTGGTACCGGCAAAAGATGGAGTGGTACCTGGGTCACGAGAGCGGCCCGGGCACCCTCGACGGCCTCACCTCCGCGGAGGTCAAGCGGCTCTTGGGCACCCTCATCGACCGCGGTCTGAAGCCCAATACGGTCCATGGGTTTTTCGAGGTCGTGCGCGCCTTCGCCAACTGGGCGCTCCGGGAGGGATTCGCGGTGGATCCGGGGGTGATTCGAATGCGGCCACCCAAGGTGCCCGTCACCGAGCTCGAGACCTACACCGAGGCCCAGCAGGAGGCGATCCTGGCCGCTGCGGCGGCTGGCTGGCCGCGGCTGGCCGTGCAGATCCTGCTTGGCACCGGCATGCGCGTCGGCGAGCTGGCCGAGCTCAAGGTGGGGGACTTCGAGGACGACGGCTCCGTGGGTTTTTTGAAGATCCGCAAGGGCAAGGGGGCCAAGTTCCGCCGCGTCCCTCTCTCGACCCGTCTACGCCGAGAGATCGATCGCTACCTCAATCGCTCCCGTCCGGAGACAGATGACGACCGGCTGCTAGTTACTGCCGGCGGCGAGCCCGTCCGCATGATGACGATCGAGTATCTGCTGCGTCGGATCAAGCTGCGGGTCGGCTTCAAAGTCCACGCGCACAAGTTCAGGCACACCTTCGCCACGGAATACCTGCGCAGGGAGGGCGACATCGAGCGCTTGCGCCGGATTCTCGGCCACTCCAGCTACGTGATGGTGATGCGCTACCTGCACCTGGACAAAGGCGACCTGGGCAAGGACTTTGATTTGCGATCACCGTTCTGAGGCTGTCATCGAGGTTCCGATGCCAGCGGCTGGCATTTCGCGCTGAGGCGCTACTTCTCACCACTAGCACCGTTCGACACCTTCAAGAAGAAGACCGCCGGCGGCCTAGCACTCGGGTGTCCATGCCCGCGAAGATCCGTGGCGAGATCGATCAAGTCGTACGCCAAGCCAGCCGCGAGTTCAGCAGCGAATCGATATGCTCGTCCAGGGTCCTCCAAGATTGGAGAACCCAGCCATACGGCTCATCTTGAAGGAGTAATCCACGGCATGCCGCAAGCGCCAGAATCCGAGTCCCGCACCCGGAAAACCCGGATTGATCCACGTCTGACCGCCGCAGGGTGGAAAGCCGC
>Ga0307372_10005564_pt1 | contig 18849 bp, 21 predicted proteins | sample OX1MG_FD_202533 | JGI IMG/M metagenome (GOLD analysis project Ga0307372, IMG submission 202533) | Soil microbial communities from Risofladan, Vaasa, Finland - OX-1 | ecosystem: Environmental > Terrestrial > Soil > Coastal area > Acid sulfate soil | place: Finland: Risofladan, Vaasa | collected...
CCTGCCCGGCGCGGAAAACCACGCTCCGCCGCAATGAGTCGTCAACCGACCGCCAACCGATGCCCTCCCAAGCACGGGCGACCCAAGTCGCCCGTTTTTCTTGCGCCTCAACCACCTCGCCGCGCGGCCCACCCACTCCATCCAGATTCGCCATACCGCCGCTCAGCCAAAGTGAGACTTTGGCGGACAATTAACGTGAGACGTAGCACGGGGTTAGTGTGACAGCGAAGTCAGCTACGGTCGTGATTTCTTGCTGGCGGCACACCGTTTGCATCTAGAACAGTGGGACTGCTGGCACTGCCCACCCTACGTAGTCGTCGGGCACTGCCCACCCTACGTAGTTTCATTCGAGTTCACGGCGGTTCGGGGAAGCCCGCCGGGCGATGAGGTGTGGTCATGCGAGTCGTGGCTATTGGGTTTCTTACCGCGGCGCTTGTGTCGTTGTCCACTTCTTCCGTTCCGGCGGCCTGGTGGTGGTTGCCGAGCTTACGGGGGGGCGCTGGGGAGTTCGCGCGTTGGTCACTCGTCTTGCCCGTGGGGCTATGGCAAACTTCGCCCCTGGCCGCGGCGCGGGAGCAAACCGCGGTGGAACTTCGTCCGGTCGGATCCTTGTTGGATGGCGTTCAGATTCATGTGTCGTCGGAGTTGATTGCCCGTGAGACGTTGCGGTCGCTCGACAAGCATGTGGCCGTGCGCGATGTCATTCTGGGGGTGCCCATCCGAGGCGACGCGCACGTCGTGGGGACGACGCGCCTGGAACTCGTGGAGAATCCAACGCAAGGCGAGTTCGAGTTCGTTTTGAGCGGAACCGCCGTGTCGGCGACCGTGGGTGACGCCGGAAAAGCCAGAATCCATAGCCGCACCGTGACTCGGTTCACTGCGAGAAAGCAGTTCATTCTTGACGAGCGGGGACTGCGCGCCCTGCCCGCCCAATGCCGCGCCGAGGCTCATTCGACCGTGACGCGCGTTTCAAGTCCCTTGCCGCGATTACGGGGCCGCTTGGCGCGACGGATCGCCTGGCGGCGCGCGCAATCGCAACTCGCGGCGGCCGATCGAGTCGGAGCGCGGCACAGCGAGCGCGAAATCTCGCTCCACTTCGACGCGGACATCGCAATGGACGTGCGACGAGCCAACCAATGGCTCGCCCAGCAACGGGCCAACGCCGACGTCGCCACCAGCGGTTGCGAGTTTCAACCGCGGTTTCAGACCTCGGCCGATCGGCTGCGCGTGACGGGCCTGACCGCCCGCCTGATTGATCTCGCCGCCTCGGGCCAAACGGCCGATCACTCGAACGTCGCCATGAAAATTCTGATCGACGGCGGCCGTCTGGTGGTGGCTGTCGGAACGGATCGTTGAGCCGGCATTCGACGTTTCATTTTTGCCGTCGCGTCGCTGCGCAATGTTGAGCCAGTGGGGCTGGTGGGCGGCGCCCACCCTACGTTTTTTTCTTCCTCGAGCCAAGTTGGGATTGGATGATCTCGATGACCTCCTCCGATAGGTTCACGTCGAATTCCTCTTCCAACGTCAAGGCGACTTCGACAAGGTCCAACGAATCCAACGAGATGTCGGCCAACAACTCGGCAAGGCTCGTCGCCTTTCCGGCGGGCATGTGAATTCCAAGCAAGTGGGTCAGCTTCGCGCGGATGATGTCCGCTGCTTTCTCGGCGTCCAGCAGCGAAAGGCCTTTTCCCGACGCGATGAACCAGAGCAGATGCCCGCACGCCGGGCAAGGCGCGTCGCCGAACGGCTGCGACGGCTCGAGACAAACGTCCGCGCCGCAAACCGGGCAGCGGTTGGGCGAACCTTCGGGTGTGCGAGTGGAAATGACCATGAATAGCCGATATACCATTCGGCGCTTGTCACGCCAGAATCTCCTTCACCACTTTGCCCGCCACGTCGGTCAGCGACGCCAGGGCAATCGATCCCAAGCCTGCGCCGGCCCGCCGGAGAAAATCGCGACGACCGGCGGTCTCGATGGAAGGATCGCCGCTCTCATGCTTGGATGTTCGTGGTGTCATGGGCAAGGCGTCGTTTCTTGGTGTAGCGTGGCGTGGCTTCATTTTACCCGAAAGGTCCAGCGATTTGAAAGGTGTAGGCTTGAAGCGCTTGAAGCGGGCCGTTGATTTTCAACGGGCTACCCGCCGTCGAATTTCGTCACCAGGTAGATTCCCGCGGCGACCGCGAATCCGCCGACCAACAGCCGGCCCGTCATGGGGTCGTCGAGTAGCCAGGCGCCGAAGAACATGCCGCATAAGGGTTGAGCGAAGCCGTACACCGACAGTTGGCTCGCCCGGTGCCGCCGCAGGAGAGCCGTCCAGACGAGAAAACAGAACCACGCGACAACCACTCCCTGATACGCCAGCCCCCAGGCCGACGCGACGCGAAGATGGTAGCTCGACAAGCCCTCCAAGGTCACACTGGCGGCGAAGAACAGCCCCGTGGCCAGAAGGTTGCTCCAAAACAACAATGTCGTCACATGCGTGCCGGCCAAGGCGCGCTTCGTGAAGACGGTATTCACGCCAATCAGCAAGCTGCTGATCAACACGAGGGCGTCGCCGATCCATGTGACCTCGTTGAACTGATGGTCCGAGACGACGGTGGTCGTCGCGCCGCCAGCCACGACCGAGGCCAACCCGGCAAACGCCACGCACAGGCCCGTGAGCTTCAGCAGCGAGAGCCGGTCGCCGACGAGCGCGAAGTGAGCGATGATCGCCACGAAAACGGGGTTCGAGCCGATCAGCACCGAGGCGTGGGCGCTATTGGTCCTGGTCAACCCGAGGTGGAACAGCCCGATCTGCATGAAGAGCAACACGCCCACCGGGGCGACGGCCCGCGACTGCGCCATGCCGATGATCAACGGCGCCCCCTGGAACCGGGCCCAACCGGCCAAGAGCACCGTGGCGATGGCGAAGCGGATGCCGGCGGTCCCCAAGGGAGGCAGGTCTTCTTGTGTGATGCGAACGGCCACGGCCAGGCCGCCCCACAACACGGCGCAGAGTGTGGCGAGGGCGGCCGACAGCGGCGTGATCGGCTTCAACTCACTTCCGGCCAACTCAAAAGCTCCTGCCCTCGAGGGCGGCGATGGCGGCGCGTACGGCGTCGGGGATGGGGTGCGGCGCCTGCCGCGCATAGTCGAACACGACCAGCGTCGACTCCGCGTCGGCGGCGACGTTGTCCGCCGCGTCGCTCGTCACGCGGTGCTCCATCGTCATACTGCTACGGCCCAGCCGCGTGATCCGGGCACCGACCCGCACCGTGTCGGGATAGGTCAACGGCCGGCGGTAGTTGCAGGTGATCGAGGCCAGGATCGGTCCGATGCGCTCGCGCGCCATCAGGTCGGTCAGCCCGATGCGTTCGATGTAGGCGATGCGCGCCGATTCGCACCAGCGGAAATAAACCGTGTTGTTCACATGCTGAAACGCATCCTGGTCGCCCCATTGGACGGCGAGCGACAGCACGACGGGAAAACCGGCCAGTGGATCGGCGGAGGAAGCGGACATGGTCGAAGCGGTCTCCGTAGCGGAACTCGTGAGAGTTCCGGTTGATTCTCGACAGGTCGGAATTCTCACGAATTCCGCTACGCCGCGCATCTGACGTGGGGCAGGTATCTTGTTATAGGCCGCGAGTCAAAATCGTCCAATGCTCATTCCATACGTCAAGCTGGCGGCATGCCCAATCCCTCCGCCAAGCCCTTGAGCCTGCTGATGCCCAGGCGGCGGTGGGGTTGGGGCGCGGGTGGCTTGGGCAGAGGCTCGGGTGGCGCGGGCAGAGGCTCGGGTGGCTTGGGCAGAGGCTCGCTGCGACGCAGCACGCAACCGTGCTGAGCGAAGTACTCCCAGCCGCCGCCCAAGGCCCGATAGACGCCGATCAGGTTGATGGCGATGTTGCCTCGCGCCAACGCCAATTGGTCTTGTTGGGCCACTAACAGGGCCTGCGTATTGAACACCCGATTGAAGTCGGTGACGCCGCCCCGGTACTGCGTCAGCACCAACTCGACGGATCGCTCGGCGGCGCGCACGCTCAACTCCAACCGCTGGGCCTGCCGCTGCGCTTGCACGAATCCGACCAGCCCGTCTTCGACTTCTCGCCCAGCGCGGAGCACAGTCTGCCGGTACTGCAGCAACTTGCCCTGGAAGCGCGCGTCTTGCAAGCGGATGTTGTTCTTGATTCGCCCGTAGTTAAGAATGTTCCATTGGAACGAAGGGATGATGAAGCCCGTAAAACTCTTCGAAGCGAACAGATCCTTCAGGTCGTCGCCCACGTAGCCGATGAAGCCGGTGACGCCCAGCCGCGGGTAAAGATCCGACGTAGCGATGCCGATCCGAGCGCTTTGGGCGGCCAGTTCGCGCTCGGCGCGGCGGACGTCGGGACGGCGCACGAGCAATTCGGCCGGCAGGCCCACGGCCGCCTCGACGGGCGCCACGGGGATCGGCCCCGCGTCGAACATCGCCGCCAAGTCGCGCGGCAGGAGGCCCAGCAGCAAGCACAGATGGTTGCCGGCCTGACGCAATCCGGCTTCCAGCGGCGGAATCGAGGCCTCGGTCTGCGCCAGGTTCGAGCTGGCCTGTTGCACGTCGAGTTCCGTCGTCGCGCCGTCCTTGAACCGCGCCTCGGCCAGGTGCGACGCCCCGGTTTGAATTTCCACGTTACGGCGGGCGTAATCGAGCCGCTGCTGGAAGGTGCGGAGTTGCACGTAGCTGGTGGCCACTTCGGAGAGCAGCAACACCAGCATATCGTGGTAATCGTGGACCGAGGCCGTCACGCCGGCGTCGGCGGCTTCGATCCCGCGACGGAAGCGGCCCCAGAAATCGGGCTCCCACGACGCGTTGAAGCCGTCGGCCCAGAGGTTGATCACGTTGGGTAGCGGCAGGTTGCCGAGGCCCTTGGCCAGGTTCCTGCTCACTTGCGCATGCACGAAGCCACCTACTGCGGTCTGCGACTGGGGGAACAGACGCCCAGCGGCGATACTCCGCTGAGCGCGGGCTTCGAGAATGCGCGTGCCCGCCGTCCGCAGGTCGAGGTTTTGCCGGTGGGCCGTTTCGATCAACCCATCCAGCACGGGGTCGTTGAACACCGTCCACCAAGCCGGATCCCACGCCATTTGGGCTTGGATGCGAGGGTCGGCGGCGTCGATCCAGGCGTCGGCCACCGGGGCCGCGGGCCGGGCGTAGTTGGGGCCGACCTTGAAACCATTCCTCCGCCACTGGCGCAAGCTGGTGCAGCCACTGCCCAACAGTGCGCAAAGCACCAGTGCGACAAACCGCATGCATGGCGGCGTCCGACCTTGGCAGCCCATCTTGCGGCGCCTGGTTTGGATTTCGCTGGCCAAGGAGAATGTTCCTGCTTTTACGGATGCGCCAAAGACGCTGTCTTTTCTTCGGATTCCCAGCGAAGCGGTTGTGACGAAAATACGGGCCTGCGAAACGGATTGCCGATCCTCACCAGATTCGCGCCATGTGTGCGGCCGAGACGGCGCACTTCAAGGCGGTTGACTGGCCCCGTCGGGCGTCTTGGACGAATGGTTCGTCGCGTACCCCCAGGTTTACGTGTCGGGGAACATGTTCATCTCAACTGCTCGGCGATCCCCGAAACACTCCTGGAAAGCGAGCTCTTCGGCCATGTCAAAGGGGCCTTCACCGGCGCCGTGCGCGACAAGGTGGGCCTGTTTCAGGCCGCCGACGGCGGGACGCTGTTCCTCGACGAAATCGGCGACGTCAGCCCTTTGTTGCAGCTCAAGCTGCTCCGCGTTCTGCATGAGCGGGAAATCCGCCGCGTCGGCGATGACCGGGCGGCGAAAGCTGACGTGCGGCTGCTGACAGCCACGAACAAGAATCTCGGGCAGCTTGTGGCTGACGGCCATAGCGGCTGGCAGCCGGCGCATGGTTCCAGGGATTTCTCGCAGAAATACCAGCCACACATGCCAGCGCGGCTAGCCCGGCCACGAGTCGAAGAACTCGTTCAATGGTAGGCGGCAACCCGTTCCACAACACTGTCTAGCTTCGCACGAACTGTTTCCGCAAGGTCCGCCACCTTCGGATTCTGGACCAACTGGAACAGCGTCTTGCCGTCAATCGCCGCCACGGTGCTGGTACCGTCCAGGTTGTCCCAGACGCAGACGTTGCAAGGCATCAGCAAACCGATTTCCGGCTCTGCCGAAATCGCCCGATGAGCCAGTGAAGGATTGCACGCCCCCAGGATGATATAAGGGTAAAGTTCTTCGCCCAGCTTTTCCTTCACCGTCTTGCGAACATCAATTTCCGTAATCACCCCGAAACCCTCGGATTTTAACGCCTCGCGCGTTCTGGCCAGAGCTTCTTCGTAGGACAAAGGGACTTTGCGGACGATACCGTAGCTTGCCATGATCGTTTCTCTCAATTGTGAATGTTTTCCCGCCGGGCAATGCATCGCCGGAGTGTTTCTCACCGACATGTTACGGCTTCGGGTTTGCGCCGGAAGAATGTGCTTCATGGCGTTCGGCGTCGCCCGGCTTATTGATCGCGAATTTCTCCGCCGGCTGACTGGCCTTTTCGATCGGCTGCCGCGAACGGGCCGGACCCGGCCCGCAATTTCCCACCATTCACGTTCGCACCCCCAACTTTGGCAGAATCCAAAATTGCAGCGTCAGCCAAGCGACGACGATCCCCAACAGAACGAGTTGGTCCATCAGTATTCTCCTCGGTCCCATAGTTGAAGGTCTCATTCTCGGCCGCCTGCCGTATAGAGGAGCAAACGGCGCGCCGCCTTCGATCCAAATAGAAATTGTTCCGGCACATGAATTGCTCGAAAGAATCGTCCATCAACCGCACTTTGGAAACCATCGCATGGCGTACGACCTGTCAAGAAGAACATTCCTCGGTTGCGCCGTCGGTGGTCTGGCGCAAGTCAACGTCACGACGGCGGCTTGGAGTAAACCGCACCAAGCCGTGGTAGCCCATCCCACCGTTTCGCCGCGAAGGGAAGGACGCGCGGCCGCCGTGGATCTGGCGCCGGTGATCTTCAGTCTCGACACCGTGCTGTCGGACGGCACACAAGGAGCGCCCTCTTGAAAACGAGCCCGTATTTGAAGAACGAGTCACATCAGAAAGAAGGGGAGTCACGCTATGGATCGTCGTGAATTGTTGGGGGGTACGCACATTCAATTCGAGAGAAACAATCCCATCAACAAATTCGCATTCGTCCTGGTCGTATTGCTCGGCGTGATTCTTGTGGGTGCCGTGGCCACCCACCATGCCGAGGAACAACCGTCCGCCGCGGAGGCGTCCAAAATGCTTAAGGTCGTAGTCCACGTCAACTTCGCCGACGGCGAGCAACAAATGGGCGGACTGAAAAACATGGCCAACATTTTGAAAGCGGTTGACACTGCAACCATCGAGGTGGTATGTCATGGACAAGGCATCGCCTTGGTTGTCGATGGCCAGAGCAAGCACGCCGACGTCGTCGCGAAGTTGATCGCGCAAGGGGTTCGTTTCATGGCCTGCGAGAACACACTGCGCGAGAAGTCGATCCCGCGCGAGAAGCTACTTTCGGAGGTTGGCACGGTGCCATCGGGCGCGGTCGAGGTGATTCGGAAACAGCATGAAGGCTACGGGTACTTCAAGCCGTAAGCGCGCGGCGCGTCGACGCGCCCCCCCTACACGTAAACGGTTCAGCGACCGCTAGCCCGGATTTTTCACGCTCCCCCCGCGGCTTCCACACGATGATGTTCCAGAAAAATGCCGTGCCAGGGTTGGTCCGGGTGGGTGGCCGCGCAGCGGTCTTGCTGGCGTTCGCCGGCGGTGTGACCGTGCTCCTGATGTGGTTGGCCGGCACGTTCGCTCCCAAGGTCGCGACGAACGGCACGGCCGTGCGCTCCGAGGAACCGGAGGTCGCCGGCCGTGTCGTCGAGGCGAGCGTCATCAGAATCCCGCTCGTGGAGTCGGCGGTGGGAACGATCCGCGCGGTACACGAGACCACCATCGGCTCCAAACTCATGGCGCGCGTGGTGGAGGTCGAGCTCAAAGCCGGCCAGCAAGTGCGGGCGGGCGACGTGCTGCTGCGCTTGGACGACGCCGACTTGCAGGCCAAGCTCGAGCAAGCTCAAGCCGCCGCGACGTCGGCCGAGGCCGCTCACGCCCAGGCGATCAGCGACGAGAAACGTTATTCGTCGTTGCTGAAGTCCAATGCCGCCAGCCGGCAGGACTACGAGAAAACGGCGACCGCGATGAAATCAACGGAGGCGGAGCTTCGCCGGGCCAAGGAAATGATCAACGAGGTGCAAGCCACCCTCGACTGGGCCACCGTCCGGTCTCCCATGGATGGGACCGTAATCGACAAGAAGATCGACGTGGGCGATCTGGTGACGCCCGGACAGATGCTGGTCACGTTGTTCGATCCGAAACGAATGCAAGTCGTCGCCAGCGTGCGAGAGTCGCTGGCCCAGCGACTCGAGGTGGGCCAGGACATCGGCGTTGAGATCGAAGGGCTCAAAGAGCACTGTACGGGCACGATCAGCGAGATCGTTCCCGAAGCCCAGGCCGCCAGCCGGGCCTTTCAGGTCAAGGTCACGGGACCATGTCCGGCGGGCATTTACACCGGCATGTTCGCGCGGATGCTGATTCCCCTGCAGGAAGAGGATGTCTTAGTGGTGCCGCGCGGGGCGGTTCGGTACGTGGGGCAACTGGAGTTGGTGGACGTTGCGGCGCATCGCCATGCGGTTCGCCGCGCGGTTCGCACCGGACGGACCTTCGGCGACAACGTCGAGGTGCTCTCGGGGCTGCGCGCGGGGGAGGCGGTCGTCGTGCCCGCGGACACCGACGCGGACCAGGGGACACACCATGACTGAGGGCGCTTCCGCAGTCCAAGAACACCAGTTCACCAACAAGATCGTGAAGGTCTTCCTGGACTCGAACCTTTCGCTGATCTTGATTCTGCTGGCGACGGTGTTGGGGCTGACGGCGCTGGGGATCACTCCGCGTGAAGAGGATCCGCAAATCGTCGTGCCGCTGGCCGATGTTTACGTCAATTTCCCCGGCCACTCGGCGGCGGAAGTCGAGCAATTGGTCACCACGCCACTGGAAAAGATGCTCTATCAGATCGACGGCGTCGAGTACGTTTACTCGATGAGCCGCGAAGGCCAGGCGATCATCACCGTGCGCTATTACGTCGGCGAGGATCGCGAGCGGAGCCTGGTCAAGCTCTACAAGAAGCTGGACGAGAACCTGGACGTCGTGCCGCCCGGCCTGAAGGGGTGGGTCGTCAAGCCGGTCGAGATCGACGACGTGCCGATGTTGACGCTCACGCTCTCCAGCGCGTCTTCCGACGACATGCTGCTGCGCCGCGTGGCCGAGGAGCTCGCCCAGCGCCTGGCGGGCGTGCAAGAGGTTTCCCGGGCCTATGTCGTGGGGGGGAGGCCGCGCGTGGTGCAGGTGTTCTTGGACCCGGACGAGATGGCGGCGCATCGCGTGTCGCCCCTGGAAGTGCGGCGGGCGATTCTAGGCGCCAACGTGCGTCTCTCGACCGGTGAATTCCGCACCGGCGATCGTCTGCTGAGCGTTGACGCCGGAGTGCCCTTCGAAAACGCTTCGCAATTGCGCGAGCTCGTGATCGGCGTGTTCAATGGACAATTGGTGTTCCTGAAGGACATCGCCCAAGTCGACGACGGGCCGGAGGAAGTGACGAGCTACGTGCGCCACGGTTGGGGCCCGGCGCGGGGCTTCACGAAGGAAAAGCATTTTCCCGGCACGGTCGTGGGCGAGCCCGCTCGATCCGCGCCGCCGCCCGGCGAGCACGACCCGGCGCGGCCCGCCGTCACGATTGCCATCGCGAAGAAGAAGGGATCCAACGCGGTTCGGGTCGCCGAGGCCGTGTTGCGGCAGGCGGAAACGTTGCGCGGCACCATCGTGCCGGACGACATGGAACTGGTTCTCACACGGAATTACGGTCTCACGGCCGATGAGAAAGTCAACGAGTTGGTTGAGGGCCTGGCCGTCGCCATTCTCATTGTCGTCGCGCTCTTGACCTTGGGCCTCGGCTGGCGCGAAGCTTTCATCGTCGCGGTGGCCGTGCCCGTGGTCTTCGGCTTGACGTTGGCGGTGAACCTGCTGCTGGGTTTCACGATCAATCGTGTGACGCTGTTCGCGCTGATTTTGTCGTTGGGGCTGCTCGTGGACGACCCCATCGTCGACGTGGAGAACATCGCGCGGCACTTCGCCCAACGCAAGAAGGCGACTCGCCGGATCGTTCTGGAGGCCGTGGCTGAAATCCGCCCTCCCTTGATTACCGCGACGATGGCGGTGATCGTCAGTTTCCTGCCGATGTTCTTCATCACCGGCATGATGGGGCCTTACATGCGCCCGATGGCGCTGAACGTGCCGGTGACCATGTTGATGTCGATGCTCGTGGCCTTCACGATCACGCCCTGGATGGCGTACCATGTGCTCAAACGCAAGTACCAGATCGGGGGCGAGGAAGCCCAGACGCACAACGACCCGCACGACCTGGAGGCGGTCAAGCAGTCGCGATTGTACAAAGTGTTCCATCCCTTGATGGCGCCGTTGCTCCACTCGCGCTGGATTGCATGGACATTCCTGCTCGCCATGCTGCTGCTGACGGTCGGGGCGATGGGTTTGGCCGCCGTTCGCAGCGTGCCGCTCAAGATGCTCCCGTTCGACAACAAGAACGAGTTGCTGCTGGTGCTCGATTTCGACAAGGGAACCACGCTGGAACGGTCGGATGCGGCGGTTCGCGATTTCGAGGCTTACCTGGCGCGCGTGCCCGAGGTCGCCGACTACACCAGCTATGTGGGCTTAGCCTCGCCCATGGACTTCAACGGGCTTGTGCGGCATTACTACCTCAGGCGCGGAGACAACGTCGCCGAACTGCGGATCAATCTGGCCGGCAAGAAAAACCGTCTCCTGCAAAGCCATGCCATCGGCTTGAAAATGCGTAACGACCTGCACGCCGTCGCCCAGCGCCGTCACACGCGCATGAAACTCGTGGAGACGCCGCCCGGCCCCCCGGTGATCGCCAGTGTGGTTGCCGAGGTCTATGGACAACCGGACCATCGGTACGAGGATCTTCTGTTGGCGGCGGATACCGTGCGGTCCCGTCTGGAGGCGGAACCGGGTGTGGTGGACGTCGACGACGTGCGGGAAGCGGCCCACGTGAGGTTGACCTTCGTCACCGACAAGGAAAAGGCCGCACTCAACGGCCTGACCACGGAGCAGATCGCCGGCACGCTCCGCGCCGTTCTGGAAGGCGGCACGGCGGGCTTGATCCGCAGCGACACGGAACGTAATCCTCTACGCATCGAATTGCGTCTCCCGATCGACCGGCGCACCAGCGCCGCCGACCTGGCGCGAGTGGAGGTCAAGGGCGACGGCGGCCAACTGGTGCCGCTGGCCGAGCTGGGCCGCTGGGAAACAACCCGCGTCGACCAGACGATTTACCATAAGAACCTGGAGCGCGTGGCCTACGTGTTCGCCGAAACCGCCGGCCGGCCGCCGGCGGACGTCGTTGTGGACGTGCTGACGGACAGGACCGGTGCCGCCCAAGCCGCCGATGGGGCCCGACGCGTGGGCAATGGTTGGTTGACTGGGGGGCCTGTCCGGCCCGTTGACGAGCGGACGTTCCTCTCCAATGGAGGCGGCATCTCGTGGGCCGTGCCGGCCGGCTTTCGCGTGGACTTCGCGGGCGAGGGGGAGTGGAAGATTACGTTGGACGTGTTCCGCGACCTGGGACTGGCCTTCGGTGCCGCGATGATCGCCATTTACATTCTGTTGGTGGCACAAATGGGCTCGTTCAGCGTTCCGCTGGTCGTCATGCTGGCGATCCCCCTCACGATTCTAGGCGTCATGCCGGGCTTCTGGCTGCTCAATAGCCTGAACGCCCAACAGGTCGGAGGGTACCTCGACCCGGTTTATTTTACCGCCACCGGAATGATCGGGATGATTGCCCTGTCGGGCATCGTGACCCGAGACTCGATCATCCTTGTGGACTTCATCCACCTATCTCTAGGGCGTGGCCGCTCGCTGTTCGATGCCATCATGGAGAGTCGCGTGGTCCGCCTGCGGCCGATCCTGTTGACCGCCGGTGCCGCCATGCTGGGGGCCGTTCCGATCATCATTGATCCGATTTTTTCCGGCCTGGCCTGGTCGCTGATTTTCGGGCTGTTCGCTTCGACGCTTTTTACGTTGTTCGTGATTCCGGTCGCTTATTCCTTGCTGTACGCCAACAAGCCTGGCCACGGGTTGCCGCTTTCGGCGATGGAACAGGAAGATGTGACGCCGCGCGACGCTTAGACGCTTGCGGCGCCGAGTGCGGCGCCGACAGGACGATGGTGACGTCCTCGTCGTCCCGCAATGGCCGGCCGAACCGACGTTGCAGCCATTCGCGGGCCGGGCTGTCCAGATCCTTGGCGTGGCGGACGGCGATCGGCTCCATGGGTGATTCAGGGGGAGCGGCGTGTTCCATACGCCTATCCTACCCCGGATTCGTTGACACGGCAAGGAACGAAGCAAGCAGTGCTCATCTGGTTTTGTTTGCTTTACGGCCGGCAAGAGTTCCCCTACGATGCGAGTGTGACACACGCGGAAAACGACCTGCGGCAACCGCTCGATGCGCGGCAGGTGGCTGCGCTGATCTTCGCCCTCACGTTTCCCACGCTGACGACCGGGGTTTATTTCATCTTGCTGTCGGGACATCCATCGATGGGCGCGGTCTACGCGGCCGCGAAGATCTTGCAATTCGCGTTTCCCGTCGCATGGGTCGCGATCTACGAGCGGCAAGCGATCCGTCTGGCGCCGCCGCGCCGCGCCGGCATGGGCGAAGGGTTGGCGCTGGGCGCCGTGGTGCTGGCCGCGATCTTGGCACTCTACTACGGCTACTTCAAGACGAGCTCCGTGTTGTCCGGCGCTGGGGCCGAGGTTGCCGAGAAAATGAGGGGCTTCGGCGTCGATAGCGCCGTGAAGTTCCTGGCGTTGGCCTGTTTCATTTCGCTCTTTCACTCACTGCTCGAGGAATACTACTGGCGCTGGTTCGTCTTTGGCCGGCTGAAACGGTTCATGCCGTTGGGCGTGGCCGTCGTTTTGTCGAGCTTGGGCTTCATGGCCCACCATGTGCTGGTTGTGGGGCAGTTTCTCGGTGGCTACGGCCCCTCTACCTGGTTTTTTTCGTCGTGCGTCGCCGCGGGGGGCGCGCTGTGGGCGTGGCTCTATCACCGCGCGCGAACGCTGTACGGTCCCTGGTTCAGCCACCTTCTCGTCGACGCCGGGCTGATGTGGGTCGGGTACGATCTTTGGCGAACGGCCGTGGGCGCTTGATCGCGGGTCGTGAACGATATACACTGGCTCTCGCCGGCCGACATCGAAGCCAAGCGGCAGTCGGCCATTGCCGAGCGCATGGCCAAGCTGCCCGAACTCGATGCCGCTATCCGACAAGCGCTCGCCGCCCGGCCCCACCGCGTTGAGATCGTGCCGGCCAAGTGACCGCCGCGTACTCGACGCGAACATTGGGGGTCGAAAGGAGTGCGTCATGTCAGGCGTGCAAAAGCCGAAGCGTCGTTGGCGCGAGTAATAAATATTAAATATTGCGTAGTGCCGTCAACGTCTTTCAACGAAGGGACCGCTCATGAATGGGCAACGGAAAGCTGGATTTGGGGCTGGAACGGTAATTGTTGGCGTATCGCTCGGCTGCCTTGGCGTGTTGATGTGTGGCGGCGTGTTGATGATCGGGTGCATCACCGTCATCTCCACTGCGCCGGCGGATCGCAACCGCGTGCCTACGGCCACACCGCAAAAGTCGAACAACCTTGCGTCTGACAGGCGGATTGAGGCTTGGACGATGGCGGAACGGTTTGTGACAGAACGGCTCAAATCGCCAAGCACGGCAAACTTCGGCGGCTTGCTCAGCGGCAACTACCAAAACCCAGAAGAGTGTGTGACCAGCCTCGGCCAGGGCGAGTACCGAGTAAAGGGATGGGTTGATTCTCAAAATGCCTTCGGAGCGACGGTCAGGACGCAGTTTGTGCTCATGGTCAAAGACATGGGGGACAACAAAACCTGGCAAATGGTCGGGGAGCCGGTCATGCTCCAACAGTAGCCCAGCCTCACTCCAGTTCCCAGTTCCACTAGCGAGGGGACTGTTTCTTGCGCATTCCTTCGGATCGCACTGGGACCGGATCGTGGGCGGGGGGGATCCATATACCCAAGTGAACCAGAAAACGAACCGGAAAAGGCGACGGGACCGGTATTGAGAAGATTGGTAGCTCTTGGGGTTACGGTTCGGGCATGCGCCGAACTGCATTTCCGTTCCCACGCGTAGTCGGCGTCATTCCGCAGCGTGCTTCAAGTATCGTAACTGTTCGCCAATCTTCAGCCCTTCGAGGGGCACCGATACAGCAAAGCCTCGTTTGCGAAGGAACGGCTCGATCTCTTCCCTGTAGCGCAACCCGGCAAGCAAGATCACCTCGGCATCAGTGGGAAGGAGTTCAAGTAACTGCCGTAAGGTTCGATAACCTGTCCAGGGCTAAGGACGCCGTACTCGGCAGACAGAATGTACCACCTGTCGGAATGCGTTTCAGCGTATTGCCGAAGACCACGGAAAAGCTGCGACAAGTAGAGATCGCGCGCGGGCGCTGCCGAGGCGCATTTCTGCTTGACGCACGAGACGAGTGCAATTCGGGCGGCCATCGCATTACCTTCGGCGTTTTCCGTCGTTGTGGCGGATTTAGGCGAACTCCTTGATGATCTGGAGCAGTTTGCGGGGGGCGTGGATGGGCCGAAAAAACTCAGTAGGATATAAATAGTCCTCGCCTGAGCCGTCAATGACGCGGAGCATTCCCTGAGCCGTCGCGGCGGAGTCACGGCACACCTTGTACACCTTGAGTGGCTCTAAATCGACATAGCCGCCGCTCTTCACGCAGACCACGAAGCGCAGTTGTGGTGAAGAGATGCGCGGGATGCGAGTATTTGCCCTCTTAATCGAGGTATCTCTTGATTTTGAAGTCTTTCTTTCCGATGCCATGTGCTTCATACCAATGCACCTCCGCGTCTCGCTCCGTCCCGTTGGCCAGCCGGACCTTGGCCTTGCCCTTCAGTTTCCGCCAAGCCCCCGGCCCATACTTCTTGCGCAACTTGTCCCGAGATCGCAGACCTTGGCCGCGTGCGATCATCTCGACGTCCGTGATGCCGCTGATTATCTCGAAGAACATCGGGGCAGCCACATCTGGGCCTTGCTGACGCATTCGCCCACCCTAGCGCCCAATATACCCGCTCGGCTCGCAGCGAGCAAGCTCCGCAGCCTTATGGTACTCTTCGGTGCCTTCGGCCATTCACTTCGGAACCTCTTTCTGGCTCGTTTTCTGGCTCATGGTTTTGCCATCGGCCCTCCCGCGCGTTAGACTATACCAAGATGCCACGTCACCGCCGCCAGCGCGCGAAACATCAAGAAATCGCGTCATGGCCGGAGGGTCCGCCGCCGCCCGGTGATGTGGCGGCGCGAGTTCGTTACCCGAGCGCGTCCGGGCGCCGGCGATCCGCTCCGACGCCACACCGTGCGATCCGCACGGGCTTCTCGATGGGTGATCCGCCGATGCTTGACTTCCAGATCGAATGGCTTGATGCGCCCGGAGTGAAAAGTGAAATTCTGGCCGCGACGTGGGCGCGGCTCAAGATCGTCGCCCGGAGCGTCGACCTGGGTGAGCGGGTGGTGAGCCGTCTGCTCAGTGGTCCAGCCCGTAGCGAGCGCGACGGCATCTAGGCGAACTCCTTGACGATCTGGAGCAGCTTGCGAGTTCGCAGGGCGTTTGGGGGCAGGCGGGGGGCAGGCGGCTTCTCGGCCGCGCGTCCGAGTTCCGCGGTGCAAACAATCGCCGCGAACAGCAGAACGGAGGCCGAGCGAAGACCTGGAAAAGCTGGCATGGAACTCCTCGGTGGGATGGCGAACATGCGAAAGTGGGAAACACGCGCACCGTTCTATGCCGAGCGCGTGGCCGTTGTTTCGGCAAGGCGGCCGGTTTGCGCGTTGGTCGATACGATCGTCTCTCCGGCCAGGAACTGAAAGTCCCGAAACCACACCTGGACCACAGCCGACGCTGCGTGCGGACGGCGTTGGGCAGGGCCTCGGTCAAAATGACCGGGTCCAGAGCAAAATCCGCGCAGGGCCGCCAAATCACGGCGCGCTCTTGGCCTGGGCCGAAAAAAAAGTGTCGCCCTAAGAGATTGCATTTCAAGGGCTTGTGACGCAATCCGCGAGCAGCACCGATTTTTTTCCGGGTACAGGCCAAAAGCGCGTTACCTGAATGAATGGTTACTGGTCGCCTGACCATATGCGCATGCCAGTCCCCTCACGCGGCTTGACCGCAACCAAGGCGATGGGCGTTAGGCGATGGGCGTTAGGCGCTCGATGCGCGGGGCGAGTGAGCACCAACTCGGAATGAATTCCACGTTACCAAGGAGCTTTTGATGGCCTTGATCGTAAGCTTGCCGAATGCTAGCTGCATTCGTTGCTAGCAAGCCCGGAAACGCCGGGCTTTCCTGGCTTTCCAAGTCGCCGGGAGTGACAGCATTCGGCAAGCTTACGATCAAGGCCTCGTAAGATGCCAGGGGCTTGCCCCCTGGAGTTTCACGTTGGTTTCTAGATCGAATGCGGCCGCATCCCCACCGTCCGTGTCGCCCCGCAGGCCGCCTTCGGCGGCCTGCGGGGCGACACGGGGAAAGGCAGGTAATCCGGGGAGCCTGCGTGTGTAGATACGAGCGTGAAACTCCACGGGGCAAGCCCGTGGCCTCTTGGAAGATGTGTAGAACAACGAGGGTGAGTTAACGCAAGGAAGCTAAGTACGTCAAAGGAGTGACGGCGATGATCGCACCATGGGTCAAGGAGGAAATGGAGGCGGCTACTCTTGCCGACCAGCGTCTGAACAAGCGGCTGCAGGCAGTCCTTACGGCGCTCGGGGAACGACCGACCGCGAGCATTCCCGCAGCTTGCGGGGGATACAATGAGACCACCGCGGCCTATCGTTTTTTCGACAATGAAAAGGTTACTTTCGAGAGCGTGCTTGGTCCCCATTTGCAGAAGACGCGGGAACGGATGGCTGCCCAATCCGTAGTCTTGATTCCGCAGGACACGACGGAAATCGATTTGACCCGACCGGCACAGCAAGTGGAGGGTGCAGGCCCGCTCGACGAAGGAGCTCGGCGTGGCGTGTTGCTGCACGCGCTTTGCGCTTTCACGCAAGATGGCACGCCCTTGGGAATGGTCTACGCGCTTCCGTGGGCGCGGGAAGACAAACCATTGGAACCTGCCGAAGAACGCGCCAAGAATCGCAAGAAGACGCCGATTGAAGAGAAGGAAAGTCAGCGTTGGATGGACACGCTCAACAAGTGCCGGGAGGTGGCGCGCGAGTTGTCGGACACCCAAGTGATTGCCCTGGCGGATAGCGAAGCCGACATCTACGAGTTGTTGGTGGCCGCACAAGCTGAGCCGCACGAAATCGATTGGATCGTGCGCTCTTGTCAAAACCGCGCCTTTGAAACGTGAGAAAAACCCGGAATTCGCCGCAGCACTGCTGCTGGAGCAAGTCATGGCATCCCCCGTCTTGTTCACCAACACAATTTCCATTCGTGGCAGGAAGGCGAAGGTGAGTTGCGAAACGCGTGGCCGTCGGCAAGCGCGTGAGTCGCGGCAAACGGAGGTCGAAGTTCGCGCCACGGTCGTCACTCTTCGTCCTCCTTACCGTCCCGATCGGAAGTTGCCGACTGTGACCGTGAACGTGGTGTTGGTCCGGGAGCTCAATCCGCCCGAAGGCGAAGATCCGGTGGAGTGGCTGCTGCTGACGAACCTTCCGATCAACGACGCAGAGCAGGTGCGTCAGGTGATTCACTCTTACAGTGTTCGCTGGATGATTGAAGTTTTTTTTCGGACGCTCAAGTCGGGCTGCCGCGTGGAGGGGCGATTGTTCCAGCATATCGAGCGACTCTTGTCGTGTCTGGCCGCGTATTTGATCGTGGCATGGCGGACGCTGTACGTCTGCCGTCTTGGGCGGAGTTGCCCCGACGTGAGTTGCGAAGCGATATTTGAACCGGCAGAGTGGAAAGCCGTGTGTCGAGTCGTTCGTGGCGAAGTTCCTTCTCAACCCCCCTCGTTGTCCGAGATGGTGAAGATGGTTGCCCAGTTGGGCGGCTACGTCAACCGTAAGCGGGACGACCCGCCCGGCCCGCAAACGGTCTGGCTCGGGTTGCAGCGGGCTCACGACTTCGCTCTCTGCTGGCAAAAGTTCGGGCCGGACGCCGAGCCGGGGGCGAAAGATGTGTAGAACAACGAGGGCTTACGCCCCAGGCTAAGCTATGTCGTCCCTTCGGGACTGTCGTCCGAAGGGACCACGAATAATCAATAGCCCGGATGATTCATGGTCTCACACCAAGGGCGCGGCGCAAGCAAGGCCCAGCATTCAACTTACCTTGCTTGCGCTGCGGGTTGGTATGGCGGGTCGAAAAAAAAATTATCGCGGGCGCTGTTTGCTACGTCCCACATTATTTGAGACGGAAAGAGGTGGTTGAGTCCCGATTTCGGTGAGACGATACCCCGCCGCTTGGGCAGCCCTGGGGGGCTTGAAACCCCGCCCCGTTGTCCGAAAATGAGACCCCGCCCCTTGCTTGCGCGTCGTGGCGAGTGGATGGATCCTTGGGGGGATAAAAGTGGGGGGCGGCGCGGTTGGTCGGCCCGCGGCACGCCCCCCCTCTCGAATAAGGCCTGCCCCGGGTGCGCCGCGCAAGGCACCGCTCGCGTGCATGACTGTCGGCAGCGGACGTTTCGCCTGGTCATCGAAGGCGTGGTCCGCGTCCTGGTCTCGGGCCTCTGGCGCTGGAACTGCAC
>Ga0307372_10005566_pt1 | contig 18843 bp, 11 predicted proteins | sample OX1MG_FD_202533 | JGI IMG/M metagenome (GOLD analysis project Ga0307372, IMG submission 202533) | Soil microbial communities from Risofladan, Vaasa, Finland - OX-1 | ecosystem: Environmental > Terrestrial > Soil > Coastal area > Acid sulfate soil | place: Finland: Risofladan, Vaasa | collected...
CTCTTGGGCGAATCCGGAGACTTCAATCGCGGTTTGCACTGCACCCTCGACTTCGACCCCAAGCGGCGACTCATCTGTCACTTTCCGCAGGACAATACAGTGTGGTCGGTGGGAAGCGGGTATGGTGGCAACGTGCTGCTTAGCAAGAAGTGTCTTGCGCTGAGAATAGCCAGCTATCTCGGCCGGAAGGAAGGCTGGCTCGCCGAACACATGTTGATACTTGGAATCGAAAGTCCGCAGGGCGAGGTCACCTACGTCGCCGCGGCCTTTCCCAGTGCGTGCGGCAAGACAAACCTTGCTATGCTACGGCCGCCAAAGTCCCTCGGCGGATGGCGTGTGTTTACCGTCGGCGACGATATCGCATGGATGCGCGCGGCGCCTGACGGAACCCTATGGGCCGTCAATCCAGAAGCCGGCTATTTCGGCGTAGCTCCGGGCACTAGCGTTCGTTCAAATCCCAACGCCATGGAGATGATCAAGCACGATACGATCTTCACCAACGTCGCGATGACAGCCGATGGCGATGTCTGGTGGGAAGGCATGGATCGGGAACCAGTCGATGGGATGCTCGACTGGCAAGGGCGCCCGTGGCAAAGCGGGTCCGCCGGCAAAGCGGCGCATCCTAACAGTCGCTTTACCGCTCCGATGCGCAACAATCCAGCTCTATCACCCAGCGCTGACCATCCGCAGGGCGTGCCTATCTCAGCGATCATTTTCGGCGGACGACGCGCCTCGACCGTGCCACTGGTGTTCGAGTCATTTGATTGGACCCACGGTGTCTATCTCGGCGCGACCATGGGGTCCGAGACTACCGCCGCCGCGGATGGGCGGGTCGGCGTGATCCGGCGGGATCCGATGGCCATGCTGCCATTCTGTGGCTACAACATGGGCGATTACTTCGCGCACTGGCTCGCGATCGGCGGGAAACTCAGACACCCACCCCGCATCTTCATGGTGAACTGGTTCAGAAAGGGCGGCGACGGATCATTTCTCTGGCCAGGATACAGCGAAAACATGCGCGTGCTCAAGTGGATTGTCGACCGCGCACGAAGACGTAATGCTGCGGACGAGACCCCCATAGGGTTCATGCCGCGTGCGGCGGATTTGGATCTCTCCGGTTTGGACATGTCAAACGAAAGGCTTGAGCTGGCGATGGCTATCAGACCCGATGAGTGGCTGCCGGAATTGGATCTCCAGGAACAATTTTTCGCGGGTATCGGTGAGACGCTTCCGCCCCAACTTGATGTACAGCGAGAAGCTCTCAGAGCCGGATTGGAACATAACTGGCCGACCGAACGCGTCTCATCCGTGAAAGCCTAGTGTCGTGTCTCTTAAGTTAATTTAATGTCGGCGATCCATAACACCTTGAGAACATTAGGTTTTAACGTCGGCAACGCTATTGTTACTTACGAGACACGACACTAGGTTATCACCTGAAGGACACGCGCAGATCGCAAAAGCAGTAGAACCCTTTCCGGCGATTCGCATTTCGAACTTTCGCTATGAGCTGAAGGTCACTACTTTACGAAACTGAGGTGGAGGAAAGATACAACAATGGAAGTTCATCAGGTCTGCAAACTCGGTGCAGGTACTCCCGTCTGGGTCTGGCTTGTCCGGGTGGGTAGAGGGAGGTGGTGGCCGGGTTCCGTGCTGTCCATAACTGCGGTGGAGCCTTTTCCGATGATAGATACGCGCTTCGAGTGTCGCTCGGCTGGGAAAAACGGAATAGACGGACCAGTCTTTGTTGGTATCAGTACCACCCGAATGCGTTATCTTGAACTCCGCGATCTCCACCTCAAAGGTGACGATCGGCCGGCTTTTGTTCCAAGCGCGATTTTCCACAAACCGGAACAAGCTGAGATCCCCCTTAATGGAATACAGCATCCGGTCACGACGACTGCCGATGGTCACGCACCGCGAGTAGTACCTCTGGCTCCCGTCAAGAAGCCGCGACCTAGAAAAAAAGCGAGAGTCTCAAAACCGACTAAAGACGCAACTGTCGTCGCGATTGAGTCATGAAGCGAAAGGCGGAGCAAGAGCCGCCAACCCCGCCAAGCTCTTCATCACAGTCCTGGTTGCTTTCTTACCGGTCTATTGATCCTAAGAGTTAAAGTAAATGCAGATTACCGAAGTATACAAACTGAAGACCGGCTCACCAGTTCCATCGATGGAGTCCGCGGCGTAGCGGACCGTTCGCCGTAATCAGTTGGACGATGCTCGCGGAGCATTTGCTCGAGGATGAACTGTTCGATCACGTCCGTGGAGCTTCCACCGGTGCCGTTAACCCTCGGGCAGGGCGCCTTGAAGCGGGCAACGGCGGCACCGTGCGTAATTACCTTTACGCTGCCACCGCTCCGCGAACGGACCCAGGACATCCCGCCTTTGGCGCAGCGGATATTGAATGAGATATCGATCGCGGCGAATCGTCCCGAACTGAGGCTTTCACCTGAAGCGGCCGAAGTGCTGATTGGCTATCGATGACCGTGCAGACACTCTGGCGCAAATGACGCCATTACGGCATTGCCTGAAATGCCCGGTCCCATTCACGGCAGCGATGGTCGAGAGGCCGATCCCGAAAGATCGGCCCCTCGTTCGCTTTGCCTCAGGTCCAGGCGGAGGGCGGGACCGGCAAGGGTTCGCTCGGCACCAGCGTGGCCACGGAGACGTGCGGCCAGGTCAGGCCGTTGAAGTTCAGAAAGACCTCTTGCGAGTACTGAATCTGCGTTGATTGGACCGTAATTTTGCGTGGCGCCGCGATCTCGATCGGCGGGTTCACGAGGAATTTCGCCACTGGTTGCCCGGCATCGCCGGTCTCAGCATAGATAGTTAGCGGCGGCTGGCCGGGCTTGAAGATTGGCACCTCGATGACGTGCTCGACGGTCTCGATCCAGAATGTTGCGTTCATCTTCAAGGTCTGGGCGTTTGGGCCGGCTGGCGCTGGATTGGTCAACGCCGCGGCATCGCCCAGCAGGAAGGCGATGTTGTCCGCGCCGCCGCCAAACAACGGGGCCGCCGGGCTGGTGGAGACGAAGATCGTGGTGGTCGAGGTGATGTTCTGCGATGCGAGGTGGTTGCGCAGTAGCGTGTTGGGATCGGTCAGCATGGCTTGCGTGATCGTGCCGGCGGCGACAAACGGACCCAGGTTCTGCGGAATCCGCGGCGCGTTGTCGGTGGCTGCGGTCTGGCTGGCGAAGAGGATCTTGGTATTGGGCGCAGCGGTGCGGAACGGCGTGATATCCACCGGCGGTATCGTCGGCTTGCCACTGATTTTGGACGAGATTCCCTGGGCCATCACCGTCGTGCCGTGGGGGATCGACGCCATCCGCACCACCGTCGGTCCCTCGGCGGGGTCGGTGGTTTTCGGCACGATCATCCAGAGCCCCGGCTCGAGGTGAATGCCCGTGGGTTGGCTGGGGATCGTGATGTCGCTGATGGTCTGCAGGTAGGGTACGCCGTTGAGGAAGACGTCGCCCTGCACCATCCCGCGGTTGGGAACGGAGCCAAGGCTTTTCGAAAAGGACAAGGTTTCGGAGGTAAGGTTTAGTTCGAGAATGTTGTCATGGGGCGGCGGCGGAGGAGGGACGGGAAGGGGCAGCGCCGTCGGGGTAGCGGCGCTCTCCGGCCGGAAGATGGTGTTGAAACCCCTGCCACTGAACGTGCCGGTGAAGGCGGCAAGTGGCCCCAGGCTTGGGCCCGATGAGCTGGTGTTCTTGTAGCTGGTGAGGCTCGACACCTCCCCATATCTGAACTCGCTGGGCACTGATACGGCCGATTCAAGTTTCGTCTCGCTCATTTCCAGTCCTCCCCTTTTGCAGGCCGCCGAGGCGGAAAGCCCCTGTCATAAGAGGTCTCCCGATCGGCAGCGTGCTTAATTACACCTTGCTCCAGTTGCAGCGTTGATGCCATAAAATAGAATCAAGATAATTTAATGATCTATAAGAATAACTTAAATGGTCGCCGCCAAGCTGAGTTGGCAGTGCCAGGTGACCTTGGCAGACGTCTGCCAGGATGGACTGTCAGCGGGCAATCATGTTGGTGCGAACTTCAAGTATCTCTTGAAATAAATGGACGCTGGCGGAATTCGCCGCGATCGAGCCGCCGCGCGACTGATCGCACTGCGGTCGCCCTTGGACCAGGCCGTCGCGGCCATCGCGCCGCGCGCGTCAGTTTAGGCGCCGGCCCCGGCGGTCCAAGGATTAGAACGGAGACTGCGCTAATGAGCGAGTTCGCGCGCGGCGATATCGTTGGCGGCGGCGGCGGCCCGCGCCAGCCCGTCCGGCCGAAACTCGAGAATCAGTAGCCACTGCATGCTCTCGGCCGGGTTTTCCGAGCGAACTTCGGGGCCAAGCAGGACCGCTCGCCCTACGTGAGTCGCCAATTCAAACGAACCAACGGGGCTTTCGGCGTATGGACCGAATGCTTTGGCGAGATCGAGCAGTATGTCATGTCCACCAAACAGGCCCACGGCTATTATCCCTCCTGGATAATAGCCAAGGACCAGACCGTCCTGAACGCTTAAGTATCGGCCCGGTCCAAATAGGTAGTCTCCTCCAATCCATAATGGCGGCAGGAATCCAAGTTGTTCTGCGCGCAGGGGGGTCAAGCGATCCGTGCTTTCGCCGCTGGAAACATATTCATTTGCAGCATGGATCAACGATGTAAACTGCGCAACCGCCACTCGTTTCTGCAGGAGATCGGGTGTCAGGGACTCGTACTTCTGTAGGTCGTTCAGCGGCACCCGATAGAGAGTAATCCCTCCAACCCTTAAGGGTGTAGGATCGAGACTCCCAACGAGCGATTGAATAACCTTTTGGTCGCCAGATGAGAACGGATCGCGGTCAAATGTGAGGACGGGAAACTGTCTATCCGGAAGCCATTGACCCCAGTCGTCCGCGACGATGATATATTCGACGCTCTTGTGGACCAGAAACGCTTTGAACTGTTCGTCCTGGTCAGGAATGTTCACCAGATCGAATAGTGAGCTCACAATGGGATACTTCACAAAACCGGGCGGAACCGGGGGCGAAATTCCGACGTAGCCTTCGGGCATGGTAAAGTAGAAATCAGTACTCGCCTGCCAGATATCGCTATCGCCCATTACGCCATACGGCAAAATCAGAACGTTTGCACTTGGGGGCAGATATTTACGGTACATAGCGTTCTTGAAAAACGCCGGCGTCTTGAGCGTCGTCGTCCAGAATGACGCATTGAGATTGGGCAGGAGCGATATTGCAACAATTGCAGCGGCAGCGGCACGCCAACGAACATCAATCGTACCGTCGGAGAGCCAGAGAGCCAACGCGACTGAAAGAGCCAGAAACATGTAGACGGCGAGGCGCGCGGGCAAAATCATACCTGCGATGGGCAACGGCAAAATTGTTTTCCAGGGCAACGGAAGGGAGATTCCTCCGAGGTGCAGGACCGGACCGAAGGTTGCGACGGAAATGAGGATAATGAAAACCAGCAGCGTTCGGATCGTCGGCTCATTCCACCTGCGGCGCCCGAGATTCCATAAGACGAGCAACAGTGGCAAGCCGACATATTCGCTCGCTTCCCACAGGTTCAGTGCCATTGCGGTGGTTCGGAAAACTGTCCATCCGCCAAAGATATTAGTCGATGCAGGAATGATAAGGCTGGTAGGCGGGGCCGAGACCAACTCAGGCCAGTTTCTTGCAAAAGGAATTGGGCCTCCCGCGAAAAAGTAGTACAGGTAGGGGCTCGTGAGAGTCGCGGCGATTAAATAGCCAACAGCCAATAAGGGAAGGAGAACCAGGATTCGCTTCCTTGACCTCGCATGTAAGAACCAGAGTACAGCGAAAAACCCCAGTCCAGTTCCAGTCATAGTCGCAACTACTTCGGGAAACACTAATAGTTGCATGCACAAAAGCAGTCCAAGTAAGCAAACGAGTCGTCGACTCGACATTTCGGTGCCGAACCACCGCAGTAACAAATATACCGCGAGCGGCAATAGGAAAGTTATCACGAGATTTACGTGTCCCAGAATGTGTGAATACATAAAGGGTGAAAATCCGAATATGTAACCTCCGATTACAGACGGCCAAAACGAATGAGTTACTTTCCGGCAGAGGATGAAGGCCGCGAACGCCGAAAGCGCGGGACAAAGCAGAATCGCGACGTTATATGCGGCGATCGGTCCGTAGGCCACTTCGAGCGGTAACATGGAGAGCGCCGCTAACGGATCTGGCGTAGCCCATGCCAGATTGGAGCCGCCGGGAGACCAGATCACGCTTATCTTCAGGGGATTTAGATGATTCGCCAGTGCGTGGCGCCACCATGCGAAGAAGAATATCGCCGCGCCCGGGTCCGGACCCATGCCGATGTAGCGATCCGACCAGTGGCCGATCAGGTTGCGCCCGAACAACGCCACCGACAGCACGCCAAAGGAGAGCAGAACCGCCAGCGCAGGCATCGCGCGCCGCAGACGCGATATTCGCGGCACGACAATCGCGGATGCGCAGTCCGGGCGCGCTTCGACGCCGTGAGTTTGCTTTTCAACGCTAGCAGTCACGGTTGCCAATCGTGCCAGATTGCCCGGATTATGGCGACAGCGCATCGTTTCGTTGCCGAATTGGCGGAATCACGACCACGTTTTCGAGCGAGCACGGTATTCGCTCGGCGACGTGCCGAATGAAGCCTTGGAATCGAGCGACAATTCCTTTAGATGATTGAGGAGTGACGACCTGCGCGCCCGTAGCTCAACTGGACAGAGCATCGGACTTCGGATCCGAGGGTTGGGGGTTCAAATCCCTCCGGGCGCGCCATTCACGCATGGCGTGCCGCGCAGCGTTTGACACTTCGCGTGAAGCATCCTAGGGTCGCAAAATCGATTGGGAGATTGCGCGCGTGGGTTGGCCACGAAGACCGACCACCCCAGGCGAACGGGCTTTAATTCGGCTCGGCTGCGGCCTTCAGGCATCGCGATCCGCGCGAGTACATCACGCTCGATCCATCACCGCGGCGACGTCCGAGGCGTGCCTCATGACGGGATGCGTTGCCGAGATGTGCGAGCGGCATCGTGGGTGTGAATGCAGGGCGCCGACGGCCGCCGCGGCGGCAGGTCTCCGGTGTCAACCGCGCCAATGGCGCCGCAGTGACCATAACAACGGCCATTCCGGCCGGGCAGGCTGAGTAATTTCAGCGGAAAGGGATAGTCTCTATGAAGATGATCGCGATTGCCGCCGGGCTGCTCTTTTTCATTCCACTCGCGAGGCCCGTGCTGGCCCAGGATGGGTCATCGGCGGGCAAGCCGGTCGTGTCGTCCAGTGCCGCTACGGCTGTGGCGGCCTCCGCGCCGGCGCCGGCGGCCGATTCATCGGACAAGACGGCCGCGGGGATTCCGGTCGGGACGACGATTACCACGCAGAACTGGCGGGATTACCAACAGTATATGCCGGCGGGAATGATCGGACTGTTCCAGGGTGAGTACTATTGGAAGATGCCGGCCGATGTCCAAATGACTATTGGCCCGACGATCATCCATCCGCTGCCCCGGAATTACGTGGCGGCGACCGAGAAGTACGCCTCGCAAATACGGATCGTGGACCTGCCCACGGGCGGACTGAGTATGCAGGGCTACCAGGGCGGCATGCCATTCCCTAATCCGGCCGAACCGCATCGCGGATGGAAGATTCTCGCCGACGTATGGTACCGGTACCTGCCGCATCTGATCGTCGATACCTATGGCACGTCATGTAGCCAGAACAATCTTGGCAATATCAGTTGCAGCGCGGATGAACTGGTGTTGAAGCAATTGAGCTTCAACACCGACCCCGGTATTCCAGCCACGATTCCCGGCGCCGGCGACACCTTTTCGACCGAATGGTTCATGACGGTGGAGCCCGAGAATGAACGATACAATGCGAGCGTGGTCATTTCTTATACCGATCTGGCCAAACCGCAGGCGGTCTATGCGTTCATACCGTCACTGCGGCGCTCCCAGCCGGTGTCTTCCAGCGCGCGATGCTCGCAGTATTCCGGGACTGACTATACGTCCGATGATTATCGCTATGGCTTCAACGCCAACCTGACGCAAATGCAAGTTACGGACCTTGGCGATAAGAAGATCCTGGCGCTGGTCGACGCCGACCTGCCCACCGGAGCATTTCCCGACGGGTTCGATATGCCGTTGGGATGGCCCAAGCCTTCGTGGGGGAAATGGCAGGTGCGGGACGCTTATGTAATCAGCGCGAGCAAGGTGCCGTCGCAGGCCGAGGGATATTGCTACGGCAAACGCGTCATGTACGTGGACAAGGCGTCCGGCGGAGTTCTGTGGCTCGACCTGTATGACACCGAAATGCACTACTGGAAATTCGGGGGATTCGTTCTGAAGACCATCGATGTGCCCGGGGTCGGGCCGGTGAATTGCAACGGCGCCGCGGTCGAGATGATGTGGGATATGCACAACCAGCATGCGAGCTTCTTTTCCGACCCGGCCTTGAATCATTCGCTGTATGTAAATCAACAGGCGCCGGCCGAGTTCAATGATCTGACGCGTTTCAGTACGGCGAGCGGCCTGAATCAAATCATGCAGTAGCGGAGTGCCGCCTCGCGGATCGAGAACGGGGGCAAGTGGCGCGCGCGGCCGCGGCGGGATCGCGCGCAAGCGCCGTTGCCTGTGCTACAAATTAAGCACGGCCGCTCAACCGCAATCGCCAGGCATCAGCGCAAATCCGGGATTGGGATTGCGGCGGCGCGCTAATTGTAGAATCCGGGAGCTAGTTGAGTGGATTTCACGATACCCGCCGCGATCACCGCGTACCTGGCCGAGCTCGACGCCTTCATCGAGCGCGAAATCAAGCCGCTGGAGCGCGAAAACGACAATATTCGCTTCTTCGACCATCGCCGCGAATGGGCGCGGACCGATTTCGAGGGCGGCGGCCTGCCGCGTCACGAATGGGAGGCGTTGCTCGGCGAGATGCGCCGGCGGGCCGATCGCGCGGGCCATTTCCGCTACGGGTTGCCGCGCGAATACGGCGGCAAGGACGGTTCGAATCTGGCGATGGCGGTGATTCGCGAGCATCTCGCGGCCAAGGGCCTCGGCCTGCATAACGATTTGCAGAACGAAAGCTCGATCGTCGGCAATATGCCGATCGTGCTGATGTTCCGCGACTTCGGCACAGCCGAGCAGAAAAGCGCTTATATACCCGGCATCCTCGACGACCAGATCCGCATCGCGTTCGGCCTGACCGAGCCCAATCATGGCTCCGACGCGACCTGGATGGAGACGCGGGCGGTGCGCGAGGGCGATGGCTGGCGTATCACCGGCGCGAAGATGTGGAATACCGGTGTCAACGTCGCGACGCACGATCTGATCTTCGCGCGCATCAGCGGACGCGACGGCGCCGCGCGGGGTATCGGATGCTTCATCGTGCCGACCGACAGCGCCGGCTTCAAGGTTGAGGAATATCTGTGGACGTTCAACATGCCGACCGACCATCCGCGCATCTCGCTGACCGAGGTCTACGTGCCGGCCGGGGCGGTGCTGGGCGACCCGGAAAACGGGCTCGCGGTGGCGCAGCATTTCGTGCATGAGAATCGCATTCGGCAGGCGGCGTCGTCGGTGGGCGCGGCGCAATACTGCATCAATGAGAGCGTGCAGTACGCCAAGGATCGCAAGCCGTTCGGCAAGCCGCTGGCGGGCAACCAGGCGATCCAATGGCCGCTCGTCGAACTGCATACGGAAGCCGCGATGATCCGCGGATTGATCCATAAGACCGCGTGGGAGATGGATCAGATGTCGAAGCCCGAGGTCGCCGAAAAACTTTCCGACAAGGTCGCGATGTGTAACTACCGCGCCAACCGGCTGGTCTGCGAGGCGGCCGATCGCGCGATGCAGGTGCACGGCGGAATTGGCTATTCGCGGCACAAGCCCTTCGAGCATATCTACCGGCATCATCGGCGCTACCGCATTACGGAAGGCGCGGAGGAGATCCAGATTCGGCGGGTGGCGCAAATACTATTTGGCTTCGGCGGCAAGGGACGTGGCGACGGCTGACACAATCGCGCACGGCGCGAGCGCCGCGCCGGGCGATCCGGATTCCTTCGCGAGCCTGCTGCGGGCAGCCGTCGCGCGGCATCTGGGCGCGCCCGGCACGCCGCACGATCTGCAGCGCCTGACGGGCGGCGCGACCAAGGCGACGTGGGCGTTCGACGCCGAGTGCGGCGGCACGCGGATGCCGCTGATTATGCAGACCACCAACGCGGGCGCGGCATCGATCCCGGCGGCGATCGACGGACTGACGCCGCATCTGACGGCCGAAGAGGACGCGCAGGTGATGCGGGCGGCGGAGCGCGTCGGCGTGCCGGCGCCGCATGTGCATGCGCTGCTCGAACCGGCGGACGGACTCGGCCACGGCTATATCACCGGGCGGGTGCCGGGCGAGACGATCGGCACCCGCATCCTGCGCGAGGAGCGTTATGCGGCGGCGCGGAGCGCAATGGCGGCGCAGTGCGGGACGATCCTGGCCCTGGTGCATACTATCGACCCGCGGGAGGCGCCGTTCCTGAAGGATCAGGATGCGGCGGCGCAGGTCGCGGCCTATCGCAGGTACGTCGATCATTACCGCTTGCGGCTGCCGGCGGTGGAAATGGGCTTGCGCTGGGCGGCCGATCGAATACCCAGTAAGCCGCGCCGCGCGGTACTGCATGGCGACTTTCGCATGGGCAATATAATCGTCGGCGAAGAGGGCGTGCGCTGCGTACTCGACTGGGAAATCGCGCAGATTGGCGATCCGATGCAGGACCTGGGATGGCTATGCGTCAAGACCTGGCGCTTTGGCGGGCGCAATCCGGTGGGCGGCTTTGGCGCGCGCGAGGATCTGTTTGCGGCGTACGAAAAGGCCAGCGGCGTGGCGATCGATCCTGCGCAGGTGCTTTTCTGGGAGGCCTTCGGCGACGTGAAGTGGGCGATCATGTGCCTGTTCAAGGCGATGGCCTTCAGCGATGGCACGGAGCCGCTCAGCCTCGAGCAGGCGGCGATCGGGCGGCGCATCGAAGAGCCGCTGCTGGATTTCCTCAACCTGATCGAGGGGCGCGACTGAATCGCGACGCGATGCGGCTGAAACCAGCATGCCGAACCGGCCCGCCAACATAAGCTATTCGCGCGAATGACTAATGACGATTGAGTATAATGAGTATGTGGAGAAAAACGCGATGACGCATCGCCGCGGGAGCGAACGTGCCGAATAGCAAACCCGATGCGGCGACACTGCTTGAAGCCGTGGTCAAGTACCTGGACGAGGAGCTGATCCCGACGCTCGCCGGGTACCATCGCTTTCAGAGCCGGGTGGCCGCCAACGTGATCAGGACCGTTGGCCGGGAGATCGGGCTGCGCGCGGAGCAGGCGGCGGCGGAGCGGACGCGGCTGGCGGCTCTGCTCGGCCACGGCGGCGAGGTCGAGGCGCTGAACTCCGAGCTGGCCGACCGGATTCGCGCAGGTACGCTTGCGCTTGACGATAAGGCGCTGCGCGCGCATATTCGCCAATCGTTGAGCGACGCGCTGGCGATCAACAATCCCAAGTGGCTGAGCCGTTGACGCGCGCCGCGCATTCGCCAGTAATCATCGTCAGGCACAATATTTAAGCTGTTCGCATTCAGTTCAAGGAGAAATCATGGCCAGCGCATTTGATCACGTGCTCAGCGGCATACGCGTGTTGGATTTTTCGCGGGCCTTGGCGGGACCGACGTGTACCCGGATGTTCGCCGAGATGGGCGCCGAGGTCATCAAGGTCGAATCCGCGCCGGCCGGCGACATGGTGCGGCGGATGTCGAAGATCCGCAACGAGCGCAGCCTCTATTACATCCAGCAGAACCTGGGCAAAAAGAGCCTGTGCATCGACGCGCGCGATCCGCGCGGGATGGCGATACTGAAGGCGCTGGTGGCCAAGGTCGACGTCGTGGTCGAGAACTTCAAACCGGGCACGATGGCCGATATGGGCCTGGGCTACGATCGCCTGCGCGAGATCAAATCCGATATTATCCTGTGCTCGATTTCGGCGCTGGGGCAGAGCGGTCCGCTGGCAAAATTGCCGGGCTACGATTTCATCGCACAGGCCTATTCGGGAGTGACCTCGATGATCGGTGAGGCCGGCGGCACGCCGTACATCCCGCTGGTCGCGTTGGGCGACGTGAGCACGGGCGTGCACGGCGCGCTGGCGATCCTGGCGGCGCTGCGCTACCGCGATCGCACCGGCAAGGGCCAGCATCTCGATGTCGGCCTGCTCGACGCCTACTACCATTGCCACGAAGTCAGCGTGCATCAGTACAGCGGCAGCAAGGGCGAGATCAAGCCGTCGCGCCAGGGACCGCATCTGAATTACATCTGCCCGGCGGGGGTCTTCAAGGCCACCGGCGGATGGGTCGTGGTGATGGCCTTCCTGCATCATTGGAAAGACCTGTGCATCGCGATGAACCGCCCCGAGTTGGCCGATGACGCGCGGCTGGGAACCGACGCCGGTCGCCTGGCGAATCGCGCCGAAGTGATCAAGCTGATCGAGGACTGGCTCGCGACGTTTCCGGATCGCGACAGCGCGGTCGACATGATGCAAAAGCATCACGTGCCCGCGGCGCCGGTGCTGTCGATCGAAGAGACCACCAAGCATCCGCATCTGCTGGCGCGCGGCACGGTGCGGACGATCGAGGACCGCATCGCGGGCAAATTCGAGATTCCGGGGATGCCGCTGCGCTTTTCGGAATTTCCCAACGACCTGCCGCTGGAGGCCGCCACGCTCGGCCAGCACAACGGCGAGATCCTGAGCGATTGGCTCGGACGCAGCGCGAAGGAGATCGAGGAGCTGCGCGCCGCGAAGATCCTGGTCGAAGGCGAGAACTAGGGAGCCTCTGCCCAAGGCCCATTTTGTCATTCCGAGCGCGGCGAAGAATCCCGGATCCGGGATCCATTCGCTGCGCTCAGGGTGACGGACAGCGCCGCAGTGGGCATGGGGCGCGCGGGCATGGGACGCGGGCAAGTCTGCGCAGCCGCGCGATTACAGAGAGTCTAGAGTCTGCGCAGCCGCGGCTATAATCAGTCATGGGGTGCGGCGCGACACCCAAAGCGCGACTTCGCGGACTCGTCCGCATCCGAATCAAAGCCGCAATTTTAATTTGTCATGGCGCGCGATCACCGTGCGGTCGCGAGCAGCTGATCCGCGATTACGCGGGCGACGCAGGCGGTCAGGCGCCGGGCCGTCGGCAGGTGCAGGAACTCATTGGGGCCGTGCGCGTTGGAGTGCGGCCCGAGCACGCCCGTGATGAGGAACTGCGCTTCGGGAAAGCGCTCGCCGAGCATCCCCATGAAGGGAATTGTGCCGCCCTCGCCGACGTAAGCCGCGGGCTTGCCGAAGCAATTCTGCGAGGCCCGCTCGAGCGATTGTTCGAGCCATGGCGCCAGTTCCGGCGCGTCCCATCCGCTGGCTGCCCAGTTGGATTCGAAGGTCACGCGCGCGCCATGGGGCGGATCGGCTTCGAGAATCGATTTCATTTTTTCGGTCGCGGTCCGCGGGTCGCAATCCGGCGGCAGGCGCAGGGACAGCTTGAGCGTGGTCTGCGGACGCAGCACGTTGCCGGCGTTGCCGGCCGCGGGCAGGCCGTCGGCGCCGACGATTTCGAGCGCCGGGCGCCAGGTGCGGTTGAGGATCAGTTCGACCGGGTCGTCATCGAGCGCGCTAGCGCCCGCGACGAACGGAAAGCGCGACCAGGTAACCGCGCCGAGCGCGGCGGCGGCCGCTTCGGCCTGCATGCGCCGCGGGTCGGGAATATGCGTATAAAATTCGAGCGGCAGGATACGCCCGGTCTGCTCATCCTCGATACGGCTCAGGAGCTGGCGCGCAATGCGAAAGGTTGACGGCACGATGCCGCCGGCATCGCCCGAATGCACTCCCTCGGTGAGCATCGCGACCGTCAGCGTGCCGCCCGCCAGGCCGCGCAGCGAGGTCGTGCACCAGAGTTGATCGTAGCTGGCGCATCCGGAGTCGAGCGCGATAACCAGGTCGGGACGCCCGATGCGATCGCCGAGATGGTCGATGTAGAAGGGCAGGTCGAAGCTGCCGCTCTCCTCGCACGCCTCGATCAGCATCACGCATCGCGCGTGCGCGACGCCCTGCGCCTGCAGGGCGCCGATCGCGCCCAAGCCGGCGAACATCGCATAGCCGTCGTCGGCGGCGCCACGGCCGTAGAGCCGATCGCCCTCGAGCACGGGAGTCCATGGATCGAGGCCCGCACGCCATCCCGCCATCTCGGGCTGTTTGTCCAGATGGCCGTAAAGCAGGATCGTGCCGCGCGCGTCGCCGGGAATATCGATGAAGATGAGCGGTGTGCGGCTCGCGAGGCGCACGACTTCGAGCTTGAGGCCGGCGATCGGCTGGCGGCGCGCCCAGTTCTCGAAACGCGCGACGACCCGATCCATGTGGCCATGCGCGGCCCATTCGGGATCGAAGGCGACCGATTTGTTCGGGATGCGGATATATTCGATCAGCTCGGTGACGATCGATTCGTCCCACAGCCGATTGACGTGGTTCTGTAGCGTGGTCTGGTCCATGAGCATGAGCCTACGCGGCGTGCGCGAGCGAGGGTATGGCCGGGGTCGGGCGCAACGAAATCTTAATTATGCACGCGCTGGAGCCGGAGCGTATCAGGCGCCCGGCGGACGATCGCAGGCGCGCGATCGCCGCGCCGGGCGCTTGGATTGAGTTGGCACACGCCAGCCGCGCCGGCGCGCGCTTAGTTCGGCACCCAGGCGACGGCGCGGATTTCGCCGAACTCGCGGCGCGACTTGGTCCACGTGTCACCCGCATTGGTGCTCACATAGACATAGCCATGCAGGCTGTTGGCGACGACCACGTCGGGATTGGCCGGATTGGTCGCGAGCCAGTAAACCACCGAGTTGGGCTCGAGCGGCAGATCGACCGGCGCCCAGCTTTTGCCGCCGTCGCGCGTGCGCTGGATCGCGCCGCGCTTGCCCGGAATGAAATCGCCGTTGCCGACGAACATCACGTCCGGATCGTCGGGCTTGAGCGCGACGCCGCGGCAATAGGAGATCGAGTCGCGCTCGGAGAACAGCGGGAAGCCGTGCAGCGACCACGATTCGCCGTCGTCGAGGCTGCTCCAGATGCCGTCGGGAGTGGTCGCCAGCAGGCGCGGCTTGGAGCCGTTGCCCACGGCCACGCCGTGAATATCGCCGTTGAGCATCTTGTCGCCGAGCGGCGGCAGATGGATCCAGGTTTCGCCCCCGTCACGGCTGCGGTAGATGCCGTCGATTTCGACGCCAACATACATCGTGCGATCGTCGCGCGGATTGAAGACGATGTTGGTGACTTTCGGCGCGCCGGCGAAGCATTTCTCGGCGATCGGTATCGCCAGCTTCTTCCAGCTCTGGCCGCCGTCGGCGGTGCGGTAGACGGCCGGCGGCTTGGTCCCGGCGAGCATCACGGCGGGATTAGTCGGATGCCACGCGGTCGACCAGATCTGCGCGCCGTCCATCGGCGACGGTATTAGTTCCCAGTTCGCGCCGTTGTCGACGCTGCGATAGAGCCCGGCTTCGGAGCCGGCCAGCAGCGTATGCGGATTGTGCGGCGAGACGGCGATCGACCGAATCTGAATCTCGCCCGGCTCGGCCTCGAACGGCAGCGCCATCTTGCTGCGCCGCCAATGGTCGCCGCCGTCCGGACTGAACCATACGCCGGCGCCGACGGTGCCAACGCAAATCGTGAAATCGTGTGCCATGATCGTTACCCTGTGCGCATTTCGTTACGTCCCGCGTGAGTCTCCGGCGCGCCGGCTCAGCAAGCGCCCGAGCGCAGCACCTGTCCGGGCATCGCGCCGCTGACGCGGCCGTGTTCGTAGAGCACCTGCCCGTTGACGATAGTGTATTCGACGCCGCGCGCCGGCATCACCAGCCGCCGTCCGCCGCCCGGCAGATCGTTGCGCATCTCGCCGCGCTTGTTCGAGCCGATCGTGTTGAAATCGAAGATCGCGACGTCGGCCGCCATGCCCGGCGCCAGGCGCCCGCGCTTGCGGATGCCGAACAGATGCGCCGGCTCCGAGGTGATGCGCTGGATGGCGCGCTCGAGGGTCATCGCGGCGCGCTCGCGCACCCAGGTGCCGATGAGGAAAGTGCAGTAGCCGGCGTCGCACAGCATATCGACGTGGGCGCCGCCGTCGGATAGGCCGATCATCGTGCGCGGATCGCTGATCAGTTCGGGGATGCGATCTTCGTTGGCGTTGAACAGCGCCATCGTGAACTGGATGTTGAGGCCGTCTTCGATCGCCAGGTCGAGGAACGCGTCGACGCCGTCGCATCCGCGCTCGCGCGCGATCTCGGCCACGGTGCGCCCTTCGAGCGGCTTCATCGCGGGGGTGAAGACTTCCTTGACTTCCAGCCGCTCCCATTTGCCGCTGAAGATGTCGGGATGCTTGAGCGCCTCGCGGAAGGCGTTGCGGAAGCCTTGCTCGCGATAGATCGCGATCTGCGCCTCGGCGGTCTGGTTGAAGACCGGATTCCAGCTCTTGAGGTTGGCGAAGATGAACGGGTTGCGCAGATCGATCTGGATGATCAGCGGACGGCAGGTGACCTGCGGCACGCCGCCGCGCCGAATCAGCGAATCGGCCTGGCGCAAGGTATCCTGGCAGGCGTTGGGCAGGTCGTCGCGATTGAGCAGCGCGAGCCAGGTAACCGGCCGCGAGCTTTCGGTGAGCATGAAGTCGAGGAACTCGTACTCCTCTTCGCTGAGCACCGAGACCGACTTGGTCAGCGCCATCTCGATCGCGCCCTTGCCCAACTCCTGCAAGACGTTGGCGTAGGCCTTGTATTCGTCGCGGCTGGCGTTGCGGCAGGCCAGCGGACGGCCCTTGTAGCCGATATGCTGCGGCGCGGTGGTGGTCGAAAAGCCGAACGCTCCGGCGGCCACGGCCTCCTTGAGCGTGGCCTTGATCTTTGCGGTTTCGGCCGGCGTGGCCGCGCGCTCCATCGACTCCTCGCCCATCACGTAATGGCGAAACGGGGTCAGCGGCGCCAGGAAGCCCAGGTTGATGCCCTTGCCGCGGCGCTCGGCCGCGTCGAGATATTGCGGGAAGGTCTCCCATTCCCACTTGATACCCTTGCTCAGCACGTCGAACGGAATCGCCTCGACGTTGACCAGATCCCACGCCGCGATCTCGCGCACCTCGGGCCGGCACGGCGCGATGCCGACGCCGCAATTGCCCATGATCACGCTGGTGATGCCGTGCCATGACGACGAGGTCAGGTAGGGATCCCAGCAGATTTGCGCGTCGTAATGGGTGTGCGGATCGATGAAGCCGGGCGAGACGATGAGGTCGGAAGCGTCGATAGTTTTCTTCGCGCCCTCGGTGATCTTGCCGATTTCAGCGATTTCGCCGTTGGCGATCGCGACGTCCGCGCGCCGCCCCGGCGCTCCGCTGCCGTCGACCACGGTGCCATTCTTGATAAGTAGATCGTAGGACATCGACTGGTTCTCCCCGGCGCGCTTGAGGCTGGACCCATGTGGCCCGCCACGCCGCTATGTCAGTGTGCTGATGCCGTCGCGGTCCGCCCGAATCGGCGGAGGCTGTCCGGCGATGAATCCTCGCGGCCGCCCGGCCTGATAGATTGCGCGGCGCGCATTCCACCAGTTGAGGCCGCCCCAAGGCGCACAACGAATCGTTGCTCAGTCTGCAACCAACGCTAATGGAGTGGGGCCGCAATCGTCAAGGAAAATCAGACCGCGCGGTATCGATTGAGCGCAATCGGCGGCGCACCGGTCGGCCGCTGCCGGCGATTGGCGCGGCTATTCAATGCCGCCCGCTGACGGATAGAATTTCCCCATCATGTGCGGTCGTTTTACTCTCGCCGAGCGCGGGCAGCCTGGCGGCGGTGGCGCTGCCGGCCAACGTGGCGGGCGGGACCAGCACGGCGTACAATGCCGGCAACGAGCAGACCAAGTTCAACGGCGCCAGCCTGAGCTATGATTTGAATGGCAACCTGGGCAGCGGCGGATCCAGGACCTATACCTGGGACGCGCGCAACCATTTGAAGACGATCAGTGGCGCGGTGACCGCGAGCTTCGTCTATGACGCTTTCGGGCGGCGCATGAAGAAGACCGTCGGCGGCACCACGACGCAGTTTCTCTACGACGGGCTGAATCCGGTGCAGGAGCTCAACAGCGGCAATGGGGTAGTGGCCAACCTGCTGACCGGGTTGCGCATCGATGAGTACTTCAGCCGCACCGACACCGCCACTTCGACCTTTCTGAGCGACGCGCTCGGCTCGACTATCGGACTGGTCACCGCGGCCGGCAGCGCCTTCGGCCAGAAGAAAAGTCCGATCGCAGTGGCGTTCAGGAAGGGAAAAGAGATGGGATGTCGCGATGGCCGTGGAGCACGCGAGCCACTTCGATGCCGTCGTCGCCTTCGCGATAAAAGATCACGTAGCTGCCGGCCGCGAAGCTCCGGATCGAAGGGTCCAGCTCGGATCGCTGGTGACCCGCCTTCGGCGAGCCGGCCAGGAACCGGCACTTCTCGTGGAGTTGATCGAGCAGGCGGTTGGCGGCTTCGACACTGTCCTGCGCCACGAAAACCCAGATGTCGGTGAGGTCGGCCTCGGCGAGTTCTGAAAGTACGACCTCGCTCACCGCGGCCGGCCTTTATGCGCTGCCGCGACAACTCGCTCCCGTCCCTGGTGTTTAATGCGCTTCAGGGCCTGGGCATCGAAGGGCTGGCGCCGCCCTTGGTCGAGCTGTTCAAGTCCGAGCCGGACCTCCTGACGCAACTGATTGAGCTGATCGCGCTCCTCCAGCAGCCGGAGCGCTTCGCGGATCACCTCGCTGGCCGAGA
>Ga0307372_10005567_pt1 | contig 18842 bp, 14 predicted proteins | sample OX1MG_FD_202533 | JGI IMG/M metagenome (GOLD analysis project Ga0307372, IMG submission 202533) | Soil microbial communities from Risofladan, Vaasa, Finland - OX-1 | ecosystem: Environmental > Terrestrial > Soil > Coastal area > Acid sulfate soil | place: Finland: Risofladan, Vaasa | collected...
AAGTGGTGCGCCCGGAGAGATTCGAACTCCCGACCTTCTGGTTCGTAGCCAGACGCTCTATCCAGCTGAGCTACGGGCGCAACGGGGGAAATTGAAGTCCTATCACCAAGCCTGCGACACAGTGCCCGAGGAAACCTCGCGCAAAGTTTAAGCACGCGAGCAACGTTACAGGTTTCGGCCGCGATTCATCGCACTGCAAATAACACTTTATGGTGAGGCGCGTGCGGAGTCAAGACGCCGGCGAAACATTCAACTTCGTGCGCGCATCGATTTCGCAAACTGATGCGGTTCGCGTAACCTCAGGTAACGACTTTCCATTGCACGGGTGGCCGACAGCGGCGCCTGTTATGGGGCATGTGGTATATTTCTTCGCCGCAACCAATACAAATGCCGAAGAAAAGTCAGCGAAGCAGGGGCGCAAAAGCCAAACCGGCTCGCGGTGGCGCGAAGCGAGGAACGAACCCGAAGCGTGTTCGCGCGATTCTCGCAAAACTTGACGAAGCATATCCTGCCGCAACATGCGCGCTGCGGCACGAAAACCCATTTCAGCTTCTGATTTCCACGATCCTCTCCGCGCAGTGCACGGACGAACGCGTCAATATCGTGACGCAATCGCTTTTCCCCAAATATCCCACGCCGAAGGATTTCGCTTACGCGAATCCGCAAGAACTCGAGCGGGACATCCGGCCAACGGGATTTTTCCGCAACAAGACGAAGTCGATCATAGGTGCCAGCAAACGCCTCATTGAGGAGTTCGACGGTAAGGTCCCGCAGGCAATGGACGATCTACTGACTCTGCCCGGCGTGGCGCGAAAAACCGCGAACGTTGTCCTGGGCACTGCGTTTGGAATCGCATCAGGAGTGGTCGTCGACACGCATGTGCAACGCGTGTCTGGACGGCTCGACCTCACCAAAAATACGGATCCAAAGAAAATCGAGCAGGATCTGATGAAAGTGATTCCGCAGGATCGGTGGATTCTGTTCTCGCACCAAATCATCTGGCATGGACGGCGCGTTTGCCAGGCGCGCAAGCCGCGCTGCATCAAATGCAATTTGGAGCGGATTTGCTATTCAAAGGATAAGACGGTCTAAACTAAACGCTCCGTCGAATTTCCGTCACGAAGGGCAAACGAATGAATGACAAACTGACCGTCATTGCTCACATTTGCGCGAAAGCGGGACGCGAGACGCAAGTCCGGGAAGTACTGCTTGGGTTGATCGCGCCGACGCGCGCGGAGGCAGGATGCATTGATTACGACCTGCACGTATCCCAGGATGATCCGAGACAATTTGTGTTCTATGAAAACTGGGCCAGCGAATCGCATCTACAAGCGCACGCAAATTCCGCGCACTTGCGGGCGTTTCGAAATATTGCGAATGAAATCCTTGAACGCCCGGTCGAAATAACAAAATGGAGCACGCTGCCGTGAGCGTCACAGAGCGGCGGTGACCGATGTGCCGGCAGCGGCGAACACGGCGGACATTTCCGCGCGAGCAACAGGAAGGAAATGCTGCAGAATATGGGGATCAAATTGCGTGCCGCTCGCTTGTAACAGGCGGCGTTCAGCTTCTTCGAAGGGCAGTCCATCGCGATACGGACGGGTTGAAACCATCGCGTCGAAGGCGTCAATCACGGAAACAATACGCGATCCAACCGGAATTTCCTCGCCTTTAAGACCAGCCGGATAACCGTTACCGTCGAAGCTTTCATGATGGTGCAGAATCAACAAACTGGCGCGTTCGAGGCCCGGGATCTGGCGCAGGACTAGCCAACCGTATTCCGGATGCTTCTTCATTAGCGCGTATTCTTCGTCGGTGAGTCGCGCGGGCTTGTTGAGAATCGCATCGGGGATTCCGATCTTGCCGATGTCGTGTAGAAGCGCGGCGATTTCAATGTCTGCCAGGCAACTCTCGTGCAAGCCGAGTTCTCCCGCCACATGCAACGCCCACTCGGCGAGGCGCGTGCTGTGGACTCCTGTGTTGAGATCTTTTAGGTCAAGAAGCTGATTGAAGGCGCACACGAGAGACGTGCGCAAGGTAAGCAATTGTTCCTCAACCTCCTTTATGCGCATGGGTCCGGCCTGCGACGGCAGCGCGGACCGCATGGTGAAACTTGCGAGGAATGAGGGCGCCTCCGAGGCTGGCGTGAAGCCAGCATCGGAAGCATCTGTGCTTCGTGGGCAGATCGTTCTCATCGGCGTATTTTAGGCGACTCCGGGACCTTTCTACCAAATCTGTAATGATGAAAGAGTTTGATAGACATCGAGCCGTCCGTGACCCATGTTCGACCCGATCCAGTGGGCGTGGGCAATTGCGGATGCCGCCTGTGATTGGTTCGCGTTCGGCTCCAAATTTAAGATGAGCGCTGCGGTGCCAGCAACGAGAGGCGAACTGAACGACGTCCCTGAACTCGCCGCGTAAGTGCCAAACGGATAGGTGGTGACAATATTTTCGCCTGGCGCGGCAACCCAAACAACCTGATTGCCATAATTGGAGAAGCTGGAGCGCTGGTCGAAATCGTTGGTCGAGGCGACGCCCATCACGTTCTTCAGTCCGGCGGGATAAACAATTTCTTCCTTGCCATCGTTACCGGATGAAGCCACGCAGATTACGTTGTGGCTCGACGCATAAGTGATGGCATTGGTTAATTCCGTGGAATTAGAGGTGAGATCAAAACTCATGTTGATGACGTTCACGTGATTCTGGACCGCATAATAGATGGCGCGAATAATATCGGAGAGATCGCCTGTGCCGTCGGCATGAAATGCCTTTAGCGGCATGACGTGCGCGGTCGGGGCAACGAGGTGAATGACTCCAACAACTTCCGTGCCGTGTCCGAACGCGGCGTAAGGCGAGCCGTCGAGCATCGCCGCCGTATGCTGATCCAGCATTGCGGCCGTGTGTTGATTCACGAAGGCGGCTTGGCAAGAACTGCACGCAGATCCGGTCGACCCTCCGAGATCAGTCATCTCCGATCCGCCGGGCTGGTTGCGCGTGAAATCGTATCCTTGGAGGAGGATCGGCTTGAGAGCCGGGTGATTTGGGTCCACACCGGTGTCAATGTCGGCGACGATTCCGGCCCCTGTGACATTAAATGCGTCCTGAGCCTTGTCGACATTGATGATTTGGGCGGCAGGCTGGTTGGCGTAGCCATCCCAGACCGTGCTACCAAAATAATTGACGGGTGTCTGATCCCACAAGTAGGTTGGAGCCGTAGTTTGGTATGGCTGGCCCGTTACGTTGCGCGGGATTGTCAGCAGTTGGTCTGGCTCAGCATCGAGAATCCCGTTAACGAGGTTCAGCACAGTAGCAAGCACATTAGGAAGCAAGCCCTGCGCGGGCTTGACCAAAAAGACTTGGTTGGCGCCTCCGTCGAGATTTTCCACGACCGTGCACGCGTTTACGAGACACACATTCTGGAGACCGGGAAGACCGAGATTCGTTCGCACGATCACTGCCTGTGGTTGACCAAGGAGCCCACTAACCGTGTTGGTTAGCGTCTGGGTAAGGTTGGAAAGCAGCCCTCCCAACAATCCCTGCGCTGCGGCTGGCTGGCCCCAAAGTCCGACAACAACAAGTGCGAAAATGCAGGTCACTCGCTTCATAGCGGTCGTGCTCCTTTTTGGCCGAGGTCGTTTTGTAAGTCCTAGTCTGGCTGGAACGACCTAATAGGCTCAATAGTACAGGCGGCTACTTTCAGCCGCTTCCAACTACACTTTTTTCCTAGTACTGCCACTCTGGCCTCTAACCTTAGGAGATTCAGTAGAATCCGAGGCATGAGGAAGAGGCCCTTTTGCGGGTTCGACTAAGGGGATCCTGACTTCCGTTCCTTTAGGCAAAATAATCCGCAACTCGAGACGGCTTTCCAAGTCGCACTTCAAGTGGAACTCACCAAACCCGTTCGTCTGGGATTTGGCCAGCACTTTGCGGCCTTTCGAGAGAAATACATCCACGCCTGAGGGATGTTTCGCAGGCTCCGCAGAGTTCAGAATTTGGCCAACCAGCGAAACCTTATCTGAGTCCATCTCCGGCTCCATTCGCAGATCAATGCGATAGGCCCCCACGCCATAAAGCACTTGCCGCGCGACCGTTGAAACGGACCTGACTCCGGCCGCTAGGGGGCTGTTTGCACTGTCGAACAGTAGCCGCACCAGCGGAGCCTTAGTGGGCCGGACGTGAATCGCGCCCATCCCCTTGACAGATCGAACAGCGCTTTCCGGTGGCTGGTACGTGCTTTCACGGTCGGCGGCCTGTCGAACGCGCGTCCACAAGTGCAGAACCTTGGTGCATGGCTTACAGCCAGTCTCGAGGTGTGCCTGCATGGCTGTTTTCTCATCCTCTCCAATTACCTGAAGGGCAAAATCAGCCCATTGTTCGATCGAGAAATGCCGCATTTTGTTATCCCCCATTTCAAAATTTGAGTACTTCCTAGCACGATTTTGAATCGCCTCTGTCTTCCCATACCTGTCAATAAGGGTGTTATGCAGGCCAGAAAATATACGTCGCGAGAAAAAAAATCGAAGCGCGAGGTCACCATTGGGAGTGCCAGATAACTCGCGCAATATCAAGTGGATGGGGGTGGCCCGGGACGAGGCTTAAGCAACGCGCGTGTCAAATAGGGGAAATGTTGCCGATAAGGGCGAATGGAGCCCAGTAGTAAGGATGCGCGTATTGCAGGCGCAGGTCAGCCATCGCGCCCTGTAAGGCAGAGGGCTTGTCAACGCCTTCTTGAAGACGCCGGTAAAAGTAGGTCATAAAATCCGCTGTACTTCGGTCATGGACATTCCACAGTGTCAACAACAGAGACCGCGCCCCGGCATAGAGGAGTCCCCGAATCAATCCAAGGAGTTCGTCACCGGCACTCACCACATTCAAACCAGTGGCGCACCCGCTTAACGTGACCAGGTCAGCTTCCAGTTTCAGTTGATAGAGATCGTAGAGGTTCAGGTAGGCGTCGCCCAACCGGATGCCGGAAAACATCGGATTATCCTGGCGGAACGTACCGTGGGTGGCGATGTGAATGAGCCGGCTGTGCATTCCCTTGGTTCGCAAAGCCTCCGCATTTGCGTCCACCCCGAGAATCAGTTCCGCGTTTGGCAAAATTTTGGCCACAGACTGGACTTCGTCAAGAATTAGCGGCGCTTGCACATCAGGGACACCCAATACCAGCGGGGGCCCAGCCGCGCGCGAAGTTCCGTGTTGGCAAAGGGCAAAGATTCCGGCGCTGGGCGCGTAGGAGACCGTGAAGGAATCAATGACGTAACGCTCCCCGTCAAAGAAAGCGTGAAATGGCACGTAATGCAAAATGCCGTGGGGCACAATCACCAGATGCCGAGCCTGCAGCCGACCCCGCAGCGGGCCCATTACCTCATCGTAAAGTTCCTTGAGATGAGCCTGCGCGGCATCGAATAAGGGCTTTGCGAATTCCTGCGTGTATCCGGCGCCCAGGCGGAACTTGGATATTTGAAAATGAAGCATCCGAAGTAAATTTACGACGCGTGAGACGGGAGTGAGCGGGACAATTTCAAGCTTGTCCCGTGTCAATACCGCCGCGATAAACTGATCTTTGACGCTGAAGTATTCGATAAGGGCCGCGTCCGGCGGCAAAGCAGAACGAATGTCTTCAAGAGAGGCCAATGCCGGATCGTGGCCCAAGTTTCCCATCGTTTGTGGCAACGGAAGTTCACGCAACGCGCGAAGAAGTTCGTTCTCATGTGCCAGAGCTTGCTTCTGCAATTTTTCGATTCGCGCCGGCGACGGATCTTCGCCGCGCAATTGCTCTTGTTCGAGCCGGCGATAATACCAATTGAGTTCTTCGCGCATTTCCCGTATTCGCCGCACCAACCCGCTTTGTCCTGCCCCGACCGCCGGAAGCGCCTGCGCATGATGCACCAGTAATTCCGCGAGACTGCGGGACTTTGCCATCTCCATGTAGCCGAATGACTCCGCCGCGGGATTTTGCCTTGAGTCGTCCTTCGTGCAGATATCAACCAGGCACTCGTAAACCTCGAGCCGGTTTTTCATGAAGGCGATCTTCAATTCTTCGCCGTGCAGGCTGCTCCGCAATGTTTCCAGCGCTTCGCGCGCTTCTTGGTAGCACGCGTACGCCGCCTGCGAATCACCGGCAGCCTGTTTAATCTGGCCCATAAGAAACTCCCCCTGATAGCGCAGGACCGGCGCTTCCAGAGAAGCCAAATGTTCCAGGGCTCGCGAGCATTCTTTACCGGCGGCCGCGAGATTTCCTGTTCGGAATGAGAGCCGCGACAGCAGTAACTGGCACAGGACTCCTTTGCCAGGCAGCAACGATGTATCGAAGAATTTGGCCGCGCGCGCGCAGAGACGCCGCGCTTCGAACAGCCGTCCTTCGTTATATAAGACAACGGCTTGATATAGATCGATAAGCCATGGCCAAACCAGATTTTTTTCGCGGACAAATTTGACGCGCGCCTCGTCGAACAATTCTAGCGCGCGAAGCGCTTTGCCAATCTGACTCAAGGCCATGGCTTCGTTGGCCTGGCATTTCGCTTCCTCATAGCCCATTCCGAGTTTTTGAAACCGCAGATAGCCTTCGTGGGCGACGTCCCTCGCTTCCGTGCTCAAATTCAATTCCAAATAAATCTCGGACAAATCCAGATAGCAAAGCGCGAGAACGTGGGCGTCTCCATTTTCCTCACACTTTTCCCGCGTGGCTCGCAGCATTTCGATCGCTCGGCTGTATTCGCCGCGCAGGTAATACAGGTACGCAATGTTGTAATCGCTTTGCGTGACCAGCAGCGTCATGCCGTGCTGGACGCACATTTCGCGCGCACGCTGATAGGTGGCCAGCGCCCGCGGAAAATCGTTTAGCGTGATCAAACAAACGGCCATGTTGTAAAGCGCCACGGCAAGGCCCTCCGCGTCACGAAACGGCAAAAGCGTCTCGTACGCGCGCTCGTAGCAAGCAAGGCCTTCCTCAAAACGGTCCTGCCGGTGATAAATATTCCCAACGTTGATCTCCAGATGCCCGAGCCGCTGTTTATCGTCCAAACGTTTGAAGATTTTCTTGGCGGCCTGTGCGGCCTCGAAAGCTCGGTCATACTGGCCGAGCAGAATGAGCGGTTGAATTGAAGGAATCAGCGTGCGAGCTTCTTCTCGTGAGTTGCCAATCTTCTGAAATATTTCCAGCGCTTGAGCGTGAAACTCCAGAGCTTTTTGATTGTCGCCAATCATGTAAAGGGCGTTCGCCTTGGAACGCAGGCTGCGGCCCAGCGGCTCGCGATTGCGGAGCTTTCGCGCCATGGCGACGGCTGCTTCCGCCAGGGAAAGCGCTCGACGCGTGTCTTCTCGCAGCTTCGCGCTTACGATGTCGTTCAATTGCTGGACGACATTCTTGCTACACAAGCGCGGGCGGCGCGCTAGATATCGCGCGCGGCTGGCATCGTCTGCAAGACTCGCCAAATCGTGCAGTACATTTTCGGTAAGTGGGGAGTTATTCGTCTGCGGCTGCGTCACGCAAAACCCGCCTCGGCCAGCCGCTTGCGCAAACGCTCCAGGCAGCGTTGCCTGATGAATCCGATCGATCCTGTGGAAAGGCCGAGTTCTGCCGCGAGTTCCTGGTACGGACGCGCCGGCTCCTCAAAAAATAACATCTGAATCAACTGGCGGCAGCGCGATGGCAGACCGGACATGGCCTGCCGGAGCGCCTGTTCCTCTTCCGCTTGCCTTAGAATCTCCTCGGCGCGAGGCGGGGTGCTCTGTTCGACGGGCTCGTCGTCCGCGTCCGGCGTTTCCCTTCGCTGCAGTTGCCGTTTATGGTGAAAGCATTTGTGCGAGGTTACTTGCATGATCCATTTTGGCAGCGCCTTAGGCTTCCGCAGTTTTGGAAGCTCCGAGAGCATTGCAAGACAAACTGCCTGAAAGATGTCCGTGGCGTCGTCGGGCGAGAAACCGTACTTGATCGGGATTGAGAAAATCAGATTCTTGTATTTGTCAACGAGGGATGACCAGGCGTCGTCGCTGCCTGCCAGACATTGCTGCACCAGCCGCGTGTCCGTCCAGGCGGTTGATTTGACATCGCTCAGTAAGGCTTTTCCATGCACTGGCAGGCTCACATTCGCCTTTTGCGCGATTCAACGCACGTACAGCTCTTCGACGTTCCATAAGGCATACGGGTCCAGAATGGCGGGATGAAAATTCCCGATGCTATCCTTTGCACCCACCAGAATGTCCGGACTCGCCAGGCAAATCACCGGCAATTCTTGCGCGACTACTTCTTGAACCTGATCGTAAAGGCGCTTGCGCCTTTCGTAATTAAGCGTGATGAGCTGTTGATTCATGAGCCGATCTAGTTCCGCTTCCCAGGGCGTCGCCGGCTTAACTTCATTCAGATGCCACAGGTGAGTGCCACCGCTCGAAACCCAGACATTCATCTCCGAGGTGGGATCGGCATCGCCGCTAGCGACGCCCATAATCGCGGCTTCATAATCGAAGCTATTCAGCAAACGGTCTACCATCGCGCTAAAGTCCAGCGAAACGACATGAACCTGCATGCCCAACTGGCTTAGGTCATTTTGGATGATAGTCGCCATTTTTGTACGTTCGGTGTTGGACGAGCTCGTGAGAATCGAAAACTCCACCGGGCTCGCGTGCTCATCGATAAGAGTTCCATCGCCCTTCCATGAAAAGCCGGCGCTTTTCAACAATCCGCGCGCGCGGTCGAGCGACCGCGCCGGATGCGGAAGCGCTGAATCAACCCACAGCTTGTTTCCCGGTGTCACTTGGCTCCAAAGCGGCGCAGCGCGGCCGCTGTACACAAGCCCGACGATCCCACCACGGTCGATGGCAGCCGATACGGCTTGACGGAAACGCACGTCCTGAAACCAGACCTGTTTTCGCGCAATTTGCGGCAGATTCTTTGACGACAGATCGTTGAGATTGAAGAACAGAAAGTTGTATTCGAGCCCGGGTCCCAGGTCATACAAGTGATATCCCGCCGTCTCCTGTTTATGCGCGAGCACGGCGAAATTCTGTGCGCTGAAGCTACTGAGAATGTCCGTATCTCCCGCCTGAAAGCGAATGACTTGAGCGTCTTCACTGGGAACGAAGAGAAAAACGATTTCGTTAAGATAGGGCAATTGGTACCCTGCCGTGTCCATTTTCCAGTAATAGGGATTTCGCTCCAGAACGATGCGCTGGCCCGGCACGTACTCTTTCAAACGAAATGGCCCGAGTCCCGCGAATTCCCTCGGTGCCATGGAGATGCTCCATGACTTCGCAAAAGTGCCGTTCTTGTAGGCGTTCTCCAGAAGATGCTTCGGCAGAATGGGCATTCCGTCGAAGAGTCGTTCGGCCGCGGCGTAGGGCTGCGCCAACTGAAAGCGCACCGTGTAGTCATCAATCTTTTGAACAGAAATAGGCTTCCCGCCGACAATCAGCAGATCCCTCTGCGGCGAGTGAATTTTCTCGTCGAGGTACACCTGGAAAGTGAATATCACGTCGTCCGCATTAAAGGGCTTCCCATCCGAAAATCGCAGGCCGCGCCGAAGCCGCAGTGTGTACGTTCTGCCATCGTGCGAAACGCTCCAGGATTTTGCCAGCGCCGATTCCGTTCGCTGAGTTTCACGATTGATATGAATCAGGTCCGCGTTCATGCAATAAATGATGTCGCGAGAAGTTGCGTCCTCAGCCAGAGCCGGATTCAGCGTTTTCGGATCCGAGCGCAGGGCTACCGCGATTCTTCCTCCCGCATGGCCGGCGGGAGTATCTGTGACCATCCGGTCGGCCACCTGCGCCGACGCTGTGCTCACGACGAAAAGCGAAGACACGATCGTGCCGACGAGCGCGAAAGCGGAGAGCTTTGGTAGCCTGATTTTCAGCATATCGAGACTCTTAGCAGAGATTCGTGCGTTTTTACAGAGGCACTGTTTTCAGACGTTCCTGCAGAGCATCGGCGGCCAAATAGTAGGCGAGGAAAACGGGAATCAGCAGCAAGGCAGGCACAAACATCCACCAATACGACGAAAGAACGTAGTATTGCTGCAAAGATGAGAGCAGGCTGCCCCAACTCGGCATCGGCTCGCCCACTCCAAGTCCAAGAAACGTCAGCGTCACCTCCGCCAGGATGTACTGGGGAATCAGCAGCGTCATCTGCGTGAGCACGATGCCGTACGTTTGCGGGAGAATGTGTCGGCGCAAAAGATAAGCGTCCGACGCACCAAACGCCCGGGCTGCAACCACGAAATTGCGCTCCTTGGCGCTGAGGACCACGCCACGGATCAACCGCGCCGGTCGCACCCATCCAATTAGGCCGATGACCGCGACCAACAGCAGGAACACTTGCCACTCCGCGATATGCAAGGGCAGGGCCGCTCGCACCGCAAAGAGAAGATAAAGCCACGGCAAGGCCATGAACAAGTCACCGCCGCGCATAAGGACATCATCGATCCAGCCACCGTAGAATCCTGCCAGCGCCCCGATAATAATTCCGAGCACAACGGAAAAAGCGGCCGCAATCAATCCAGCGGCCAGGGAGATCTGTCCGCCGTAAAGAAACCGGGTGAACTGATCGCGCCCGTAACCGTCGCTGCCCATGACGAAAATCCGGCCCGGTGAACCGACGCCGAAGAGATGAAGCCGCGAATAAAACATCCCAGCGATCCGATAGCGCGAGCCTTGCACGAAGAACTGCAGCGGATATACCTGCGCGAAATCCGTTTCATACGCTCCAAAGTTTTTCGGGTCGTCTTTTAGACCGTATACAAACGGATGCGCATGAAATTTTCCGCGGATATCGAAGAAGTGAGCTCGAGTGGGCGGCGCGAAAGGCAGCTCACGATCCTGCGCGGAGGAACTGTACGGAGCGAAAAAGCCGGCGAACAACACGACGCCGTGCAATCCCGCGAGCAGGATTAAAGCGCCCCAAAGTTTGCGCCTATGCTTCACCGAATCACTCCACACGAATGCGCGGGTCGCTTACGAACAGCAGCACGTCCGCAAGCAGATTGCCCGCAACCAGAAAGACGGAAGACAGCATCACTACGCCGATTACAATGTTGACATCACGAGAAAGAATCGCCTGGATCATGAGCGGACCCAGTCCTGGCCAACTCATGACAACTTCGACGATCACTGAAGCGCTCACCATCGTTGCAACAGAAAATCCGAGAAGTGAAATCAAGGGATTCGCCGCGGCGGGAAGGGCGTAACGGAAAAGCAGGCGTCGATGTGGAATGCCATGCCCGCGAGCGGCTCGAATGAAAGGCGACTCGAGCGCTTCAATCATCGCCGACCGGATGTGCCGGACAAGCACCGGCAGCGTGACAACCGCAAGGCCAACGGTGGGAAGCGCAAAATGATTCGCGACGTCTTTGATCTTGCCCCATAGCGATAGATGATCGAAGCCGGTCGAGACCATTCCTCCCGTCGGGAACCACCCCGTGCGTACTGCCAGCAAAAGGAGTACCAGGAAAAGCAGGAGATCAGGAATCGTCAACAGCGCCGAAGTGCTGAAGCCGCATGCGAGGTCGAACCATTTTCCCTTATCAACAGCGCTCCATATCCCCAGAGGAATCGCGAACAACCATGCAAGCAGCGTCGCCATGCTCGTCAGCAACAGAGTGTTTCTCGCGCGGGCCCAAAGAAGCGGCGCCACGGGACTATTGTAGGAAAACGAAAATCCCATGTTGCCCTTCAACACGGAGTAGGCCCACCGCGCATAACGCACAGCAAAAGGCCGGTTCATCCCATATTCGACGCGGAGACCGTCCACTGTTTGCGCGGAAATGCGGGGATTCAGACGCATGTCGTCAAAGAAGTTGCCCGGCGCCCATTGCAGAAGTGCGAAAGACAAGAACGAAATGGCGAGCAAGAGCAACATCGCATGCACCAGCCGCCGTGTGAGATATCTCATAGGAAAAATCCTAAGCGTATCGCTCCTCGCAAATGGATTCGAGCAACGGCATCGCGCCCAGCAGATCTTGCGTGTAAGAATGTTCAGGATTGGCAAAGAGCGCCGCCGTACTTTTCTGCTCGACGATTCGTCCTTCATACATGACGGCCACTTCATCAGCGAAATCGGATACCATGCGCAAATCGTGAGACACATGAATATATGTGAGTGAATACAATACCTGCAGCTCGGCAAGCAGCCTGAGGATCATTTCCTGGTTGATGAGATCGAGATTTGATAGCGCTTCGTCAAGGATCAGGAGTTTGGGTTCAAGCGTGAGCGCACGGGCGATCGCGAGCCTTTGCCGTTGGCCGCCGCTGAATTCCAAAGGCAATTTGTTTTCCCACTTCGCGGGTAATCCCACTTGCTCCATCAACTCCAGGCCCCGTTTCCGCTGCTGCTGTCGAGTTCCTTCGCGCTGAATTACTAGCGGCTCCGCGATAATTTCTCCGGCAGTCATCCCCGGATTCAATGCGGACGTTGGGTCCTGAAAAATAATTTGAATTTGACGACGCAGCAGAAAAAGAGCTCCGCGGTCAAGCGTCAGCGCATTCACCCCGTTAAACCAGATTTCGCCTGCTGTCGGAGTCTCAATCAGACCGAGACACCGAATCACCGTGGACTTCCCGGCACCAGATTCGCCGACCAGGGCCAGAGTCGTGCCACGATGTACCGTCAGGTTCACATTTTCGATCGCGCGTACTGTGAACTTTATCCGTCTGAATGGGCGGCGCTGCACATATTCCTTGCTCATCCCACAAATCTGAACCAGCGGATCGTTGTGGAAGCTCATCGGACGAGTTGCTCCTCGGCCTGAAGTTCGGGCTCGCTATCGAAATGCGGATTCCTTACATGAGACCCGCGCCGCAAAAGCGCCCGTGTATAACCGTGGGAAGGGTTTCGGTAGAGCTGGTCGAAAGTTCCCTCTTCAACAATGCCGCCGTCCTTCATCACCAGAACGCGATCGGCCACGCTCGCGTGAATCTCTGGAGCGTGGCTGATGAGAAGAATCGAAATGTTTGACTGCTTCTTCAACGTCCGAAGCAACTCGAGAAAGTCAGCCTGATTGCGCGCGTCGAGAGAAGCCGTGGGCTCATCTGCGATCAAAAGCGCCGAATTGCACGCCAGTGCTTGCGCCAGCACCACTCGTTGGCGCTGCCCTCCGCTTAACTGATGTGGATACGCCGAGAAAATCCGCGCCGTTGGAGTCAAACCTACACGCACCAACGTTGCTTCCGCGTTGGCACGGCAACGCTTCCAGTTCCAACCACTGTGCGCGTGAATTACTTCCGCGATCTGCTCTCCGGCGCGCATCACGGGACTCAACGAAATTTCCGGATTTTGAAATACCAGTGAAATCTCTGCCCCGCGGATCTTTTGCAGGGCCGGTTCCTTCATCCCCATCAATTCCTGACCACGGAACAATATTGAGCCGGAAATCTCAGCAGAGTCTTCGGACAACAATCCCAGCAGAGCCAACGCCACACTGGATTTTCCGCTACCCGATTCGCCCATCAATCCAACCACTTCGCCCGGCGCGATATTAAAACGAATGCCATCAACCGCCTGCTGCGGGCGCAATCCTCGATTGTGGTATGCGATTGTCAGGTTTAGGACTTCGAGCAGCTTCTCCATCAAGTTTTCTTTGTGTTTGGTTGAGGGTAAATGGCAATCCAAGCGCTCCGCCGAGCCCACTTTCCAGGAAACATGGTTCGTGCCCGTTGACGCAATGCTTGCCCCTTTTTGTGGTTCTTGTTCTAAAGTAGGCGGGATAAGCGCATGCGCGGATAGCCGGGAAGGTTCATTACGTATGGACGCAAAGTACCAATACTAAAGTGCTATCCCCGGTGGCTTCAAAATGGCTTACTTCCGGCAGATTCTCGCAGGCCCAACTAACGGCGAAATAACGAGTTGGCAGCGAGACTGGTATTGACTCCGACTTGCGAACGGACTTAGGCTGCCCGCGGAGAATAATACATGGACCGATTTCTTTGGAAGCGAGGGTCTGCGTTCCTAATCCTATTCGGCCTTGCCCTGGCTTGGGCGATTATCGGTGCAAGTGCACAGCGAATTGCGGGGGCGCAGCAAGCGAGCGGTTCAAACATTACACGACCGGTATCTCCGACTGCCGTCGAAGCGCAAGTCGACGCGCTCGTCAAGCAGATGACGCTCGACGAGAAAATCGAAATACTCGGCGGCAGCCCGGACGGCTTCCACACGACCGCAATTCCGCGGCTGGGGATCCCTGCTCTGAAAATGTCGGATGGCCCGATGGGTCTGCGAAACGACGGGCCCTCCGCCGCATTTCCAGCCGGAATCGCATTGGCGGCCACTTGGGACAAACAGATGGCCCTCCGCATGGGGCAAGCCATGGGCCTTGAGGCACGCGCGCGCGGCGTTCACATTCTTCTCGCGCCGGCCGTCAACATTCAACGCGTCGCAGTCAACGGCCGCAATTTCGAGTACTACGGAGAGGATCCCTATCTTGCCGGGCAAACGGCTGTGGGATTCATTCGCGGCGTGCAATCGGAGGGCGTGATTGCGACGGTGAAGCACTTCGCGGCGAATAATCAGGAATACCAACGCCGTTCCATCAGCGCCGAAATCGACGAACGCACACTGCACGAAATCTATCTGCCAGCATTCAAGGCTGCTGTTCAACAGGGCCACGTTTGGGCGGTGATGGCCGCCTACAATCGCGTCAACGGCACACACGCCGCGGAAAACAAATCTCTGCTGATCGATATCTTGAAAAAGCGCTGGGGTTTTCGAGGCTTGGCGATGTCCGACTGGGGCGCCACGCACGACGGCGTTGCGTCCGCGCTCGGCGGCCTCGATCTCGAGATGCCGCGCCCCAAGTTCATGAATGGAGCGACGCTCTTGCCGGCTATCCAGAGCGGCGAGATATCGGAAGCGATCATCAACGATAAAGTGCGGCGCATCCTTCGTGCCGCAGTGTCCATGGGATTCCTCTCTCGGCCGCAAAAACTGGCTAACCTGCCGTCGTATTCCGGCGCATCCAGCGACGTCGCGCTTCGAGGGGCGCGCGAAGGGATCGTGCTTTTGCAGAACCACAGCCATTTGCTACCGCTTAACATCGCGCATATTCAGTCAATTGCCGTCTTCGGCCCAAATGCAAATCCGGCGGTGACCGGTGGAGGCGGCAGTTCGCGCGTTGTTCCTTTTCGGGCCACAAGCGTTCTCCAGGGGCTGGTAGATTTTGCCGGACCGCATGCTCGCGTCGATTATATTCCGTTCAAATCCGCGATCGCTCAATCGGCCGGCTCCGCCTCTCCGTCTCAACCAAGACAACAGAGCCTCATCTCGAAACCCACCCAACCCCAGTTCGATTTCGGCGCCGAAGCCGCGCTCGCAGCACGAGACGACGTGGCTGTGGTCTGCGTTGGGTTCGACCCCCAGACGGAAAGTGAAGGTTTTGATCGAACATTTGGCTTGCCGCCGGGGCAGGACCAGTTAGTCGAAGCGGTGGCGCGCGCTAATCCTCGCACGATTGTGGTGCTCAATTCCGGCGGCGCAGTGGACATAACCGGCTGGGTCGATCAAATAGATTCCCTGTTGGAAGCGTGGTATCCCGGCCAAGAAGGTGGCCGGGCGATTGCCGAAATCCTGTTCGGTAATGTTGACCCGTCGGGAAAACTGCCGGCGACGTTCGAAAGGAAATGGGGAGACGCGGAAACCGACCGGAATTACCCGGGCGAAAACGGAAAGGTGTTCTATCGCGAGGGCATTTTTGTCGGCTATCGCTATTTCGACCGCGCGGCGGTTAAGCCTCTCTTTCCGTTTGGATACGGATTGTCCTATACGACCTTTGCTTACCACGGCCTGACCGTCACGCCGGATGGTCCGAACGAGCGTGTCGCCTTCGATGTGAAAAATACCGGCTCACGGGCCGGTGCTGAGGTGGCCGAGATTTACGTGCATGAAGATCATCCCGCAGTGCCGCGTCCGCTGAAGGAACTGAAGCAATTCGCCCGCGTCTCGCTTATGCCCGGCCAGACGCAACATGTGCAGGTCGATCTGGATCGCTCCGCTTTCGCGTATTACGATACGTCCAGCCACAACTGGAAAGCCGATACCGGTCAATACGAAATACTAGTCGGATCTTCTTCGCGGGACATTCGGTTGCGCTCGACCATATCTCTACATTGACGAGGCATGGCTGGGCGATTGGAACAGGGGACAATCACGACAGGTTCCCTCCGCCAAACTTTACGGGGGCCAAGTCCGGCGCGAGCAAGTGCACGACCGCTAGGGCGATCAAATACGCCGAGCCGGCAATGAAGAACGGAATCATGTAGCTTCCCGTCCACTGCAGTATGTGGCCAACCAGTTCTGCAATCAGCATGCCGCCAATCGCTCCCGCCATCCCGCCGATTCCGACCACTGAAGCCACCACGCGGGCCGGGAACATGTCGCTCGGCAGAGTGAACATGTTGGCGGAGAAGCCTTGGTGGCCCGCAGCAGCCAATCCGATGAGCAGAACGGCTGACCAGGTACCGGAGACGCGCGAAGCGAAAACGATCGGCACCACGCACAATCCGCAGATGAGCAGCGCGATTTTGCGGCTGAAATTCACGCTGTGCCCACGCTGGATGAGTGCCGAACTAATCCAGCCACCCGTGACGCTGCCAACATCGGAGATCACATAGATCACCACAATCGGCAATCCAATTTGCGTGAGCGACAGGCCATGCTTTCGCTGAAGAAAATCAGGTACCCAGAACAAGTAGAACCACCAGATGGGATCGGTGAGAAATTTCCCGGAGATGAAAGCCCACGTTTGGCGGTGCGGAAGCAAACTGGCCCAGGGCACTCGCCGGGGCGGATCGACGGGATCGCTGCGGATATAGGCCAGCTCTGCCGCGGTGACGCGTGGATGTTGTTCCGGCGATCGGTAAATCGCGAGCCAAAATCCGAGCCAAACGAAGCCGACGCCGCCGATAAAGAGAAACGCCCATCGCCAGCCGAGATGAATGGTAATCCACGGAACCACCAGCGGAGCTACAATCGCACCCAGATTCGTCCCGGCATTGAAGATGCCCGTTGCGAGCGCTCTTTCGCGACGCGGAAACCATTCGGCGACAGCTTTCAAACTGGCGGGAAAAACACCTGCTTCGCCAAGACCCAAAGCTGACCGCGCAGCGATAAAACCACCGAGCGATCCCGCGGCGGCGTGGGCCATCGAAGCCACGCTCCAGAACGCCATGGTGATCGCATACCCTAACCGTGTACCCACGCGGTCGATAATCCAGCCGGCCGCTATCATGCCCACGGCGTACGCAGCTTGGAACGCGAAGACGATGTTGCCATAATCGATCTCGTTCCAGCCGAACTGTTGTTGCAGGGTGTCTTTTAGAATTCCGATGACCTGCCGGTCCATGTAATTCTTGGTGACGCCAAACAGCAGCAGCGCGCAGATCACCCAGCGGTAATTGTTCCCCCAGAAGGGCCCCTTTGTTTCTGGCAAATCACTAGGGCAGCCAACAGACGAGACAGGACGGGAGGCCGACGAATCGGCAAAGGCAGCATCTTCTTTCATGACTGGGGGCTCATGACGGGTCGGGCCCGCGTCAACTCTTGCGGCCCATCTCCAATCCGGCTTACAAGATTAAATACGTTCACAGCCTCAGTGCGCGCCTACAAAGTCAGCCGCTCGATGTTGCGCGGCGAAGTTCAATTCATACGTGTACGGCCGTTTGGAAATTGGGCGCAACTCCCAGAATGTTGCGCCCGGTGAACTACGCGCCAGAGGCCGGGTGGGTAAGGGAGCGGAACGGCCGCCGCCCCGCCGCAGATAAAACCCTCCCCTCGACCCTCACGCATTTTCCACATGGAGCGCCAAGACAAACCGTTGGACGGTGCAGCCTGGTCATTATGAAATTCTGGAGGCGGATTCCTGGTGCGACCTTCCTCTTCATGCGGTCCTGCGTGTTCCTTGGTTTCTGTCACCGTTCAACCCCCGACGGTGTCGGCTCCATCTTCACAAACAAAGCCGAAAACGTCCCCGCCGAGGACGTTAAAAATCTAGGTGCCCAATGTGGTATCGCTTGCAAGAAATTGGGAGCCAATCTTTAATTTTAGAGACTACCAGCATTTCTCAGCATGCCGCCATCGATGAAGTGCGTGCTGCCTGTAACGTACGCCGCATCGTCGGAAGCTAAATAGACCGCCAGCTGAGCGACCTCTTCTGGCTTGCCCCAACGCCCCATGGGGATTTCGGCCAAAATCTTAGCATTCAACTTGGCATCACTTTCGACGTCCTTATCTATCGGCGTGTATATGGCGCCGGGGCCGATGTTGTTCACCGTAATTTGATGGGAAGCGAGTTCGACGGCGATCGTGCGCATGAGCATTCGCAGACCTCCCTTTGACGCGCAATAGGGAGCGTTCGTGGGCATGGGAAGATCCTCATGGATCGAAGAGATGTTTATGATTCGGCCGCCCGTCCCTTGCTGGATCATCTGCTTGGCCGCAGCCTGAGCGCAGAGAAAAGGTCCGGTAAGATTTATGGCGATGATCTTCTGCCACTCGTCGAGCGCATAATCGACGAAAGGAACTTTCTTCTCAATTCCCGCATTGTTCACAAAGATGTCAAGCTTTCCAAAGGCCGCGACGGTCTTCTGAACCAAGGTATTGACGTCAGCGGGAAGTGAAATGTCCGCGTCTATCCCAAGAGCCTTTCCTTTGATGGCGCTTATTTTGTTGATCGTCTCGGCAGAGACGGATGCTTTGCCCACGTAATCTACCACCAGGGCGGCGCCTGCTTCAGCAAATGCGAGTGCGATGGCCTGACCAATCCCGGTTCCTGCTCCGGTAACGACGGCTACTTTGTCTTGTAATCTCACGGGACGATTCCGTTGCCTTTCTATGGCTAGATCCAACTGAAACGAGCTAG
>Ga0307372_10005569_pt1 | contig 18838 bp, 20 predicted proteins | sample OX1MG_FD_202533 | JGI IMG/M metagenome (GOLD analysis project Ga0307372, IMG submission 202533) | Soil microbial communities from Risofladan, Vaasa, Finland - OX-1 | ecosystem: Environmental > Terrestrial > Soil > Coastal area > Acid sulfate soil | place: Finland: Risofladan, Vaasa | collected...
CAGGCGGGGGAAAGCAGGCGCAGCAGCAGCCGGACACCAAAGCCGGTCGCGCCCTTCGACAGCTCGCCGTCGTTATCCGCGCTGCGCCCCGTCCCGGCGATGTCCAGGTGTGCCCACGGCAGCCCGCCCGCGAACTCGCGCAGGAACAGGGCGGCGGTGATCGAACCCGCATTCGTGCCGTCCCTGGCGATATGCGACAAGTCAGCGATATCGGAGGCCAGGGACGTCGCGTAGCTGTCCTCCAGCGGCATGCGCCATACCCGGTCGCCGCTGGCCTGGCCGGCGCCCGCCAGCGCGCGGGCGAGATCGTCGTCTGTGGCGTACAGGGCAGCGTGCGTGGTACCCAGGGCGACCCGCGCGGCACCGGTCAGCGTGGCGATGTCGATCAACTGGTCCGGCCGCAGGACGGCCGCCGCGTACGCCAGCGCGTCAGCGAGCACCACCCGACCCTCGGCGTCGGTATTGAAGACCTCCACCGTGCGGCCGCCGTACTGGGTGATCACGTCGCCTGGCCGGTAGGCCGACCCCGACGGCAGGTTCTCAGCCGCCGCCACCAGCCCGGTGACCCGATGCGTCACGCCCAGGCTGGCCAGCGCGGACAAGACCGCGATCACGACCGCGCCGCCGGCCATGTCCGTCTTCATCAGCTTCATGCCATCCGTGGGCTTGAGCGACAGGCCGCCGCTATCGAACGTGATGCCCTTGCCGACCAGGACGATATGGGACTGCGCGCCGGCCGGGTTATAGCTGAGCTCGATCAGCCGCGGCGGTCGCGCCGACCCGGCGCCCACGGCCAGGATGCCGCCGAACCCTCCGTCGGCCAGTTCGGCCTGCGACCAGACCCGGGCCTCGACGCCGCGGCCGACGGTGACCCGGACGGCCTCCTGCGCCAGCCACTGCGGGCTCTTGCGCTGCGAGGGCAGGTTGGCCAGGTCCCGCGCGAGCCCCACCGCACCCGCGATGACGCTCGCGCGGCGCAAGGGCTCCGCGGCGGCGGGCTGCCCGGCGGCGGGCTGCCCCGAGGCGGGCGCGGCGACGAGTAGCCTGGCCAGCCCTGACGGCCCAGGTGGCGGCGGCTCGCCGGACTTGAGGTCGAACCGGTAGCCACCGAGCAGGACGCCCTCTGCGAACGCCTGGAAGCCCTCGTCCGACTCGTCAGCCACGACGCTGGTCGTCGCCGTGCGACCATCGGCGATCCGCCGGCCTAGCTCCGCGCCGGCCCGCCGGAGCGAGCGTGGCGACCTGTCACCGACACCTAGCAGCAGCACGCTGACTGGCCGGCCCGCGATGGTGGCCAGGGTCTGCGCCGCCTCGCCTGCCTGGCCCGTGAGCTGGTAGGCCGCGATGGCATCGGCGAAACTGATCGCCAACAGCTCGTCCAGGGCCGGATCGGCGACTCCCGTATCCCCAGATTCGGTCCCGCCGGGCTCGACCGGTACGGCGATGAGATCGGCCGGATCGGCCTCACCACGGGCGAGCGAGGCAAGGTAGGCGCCAAGCGGGACCTGGCTGGCGCCCGGCAGCAAAACGACGTCCGTGGTGATCGGCAACGTCAGCCGACAGCGGACTTGAGCGCCTCACCGAGCGCGTGCGCCTCGTCCGGCGTCAGCTCCACGACGAGCCGGCCACCGCCTTCGAGCGGGACGCGCATCACGATGCCGCGGCCCTCCTTGGTGACCTCCAGCGGACCGTCACCCGTCCGCGGCTTCATCGCCGCCATGCTGCATCCCCTTCCCTGTCTTGGGGCCACACGGAACCTCGCTGAGGCGCAGCGCACCGCAGCGACGGTGCCTGGCGGGACCGGCCAGCCACAAGCATCTTGATCAGTACCTCCATTATCCTTCAGTTACGGCGGCGAGTGGTAATGATCAGTGTTCCTACCCGTCTCCGCGGGGGGCGACTTTGCCAGGCGGGACCGGGGATCGCGGATCCGGGAGCCCGTTCTTGACGCCCAGGAGGAGATGGCGATGACCGACAGCGTGCTGCGGGAGCAGATCGGGGCGGTAGCCACTATCACGATCAACCGGCCGGCCGCGCGAAACGCCCTGACCGCCGAAACGAAGGTCGGCCTGCTGGACGCCCTGCGGGACTGCGGCTCTGACAGCGGGATCCGCGCCGTGATCTTGACCGGCGCCGGCCATGCCTTCTGCGCCGGTCAGGACCTGCGCGAGCACGTCGAGCGGCTCGACGCGGGCGCGGCGGCAGCCGACACGGTCCGGGAGCACTACAACCCGATGGTGGCGGCGATCACGAGCATGCCCAAGCCGGTCATCGCCGCGGTCAACGGCGCGGCGGCCGGAGCCGGGGCCGCGCTGGCCTTCGCCTGCGATTTCCGGATAGCGGCCCAGCGGGCCAGCTTCCTGATGGCCTTCGCCCGGGTCGGTCTTGGCGCGGACTCGGGGGCCTCCTGGACGCTGCAGCGGCTCGTGGGCGCGGCCCGTGCGACCGAACTGCTGATGCTGGCCGAGCCGGTCGATGCCGCCCAGGCGCTCGGGATGGGCCTGCTGACGTCGGTCGTCGCTGACGAGGACCTGCCGGGCGCTGCCGGCGCGTTCGCGGCGAAGCTGGCGGCCGGGCCAACGCGGGCCTACGCGGCGATCAAGGAGAGCCTGTGCTACGCGGCCGGACACGGCCTGCATGAGTCCCTGGCCAAGGAGGCCGATCTGCAGGAGGTGCTCGGCAAGACTCATGACCATCAGGCCGCGACGCGAGCATTCCTGCGTAAGGAGCCGCCGGCCTATGAGGGCCGTTAGCCGGGAGGCCCGTTAGCCGGGACTGCGCTCGCCGGGACTGCGCTCGCCGGGACGGTCAGACGATGACCGGGTCGGCCAGCGCGGCCTCCTCGTGGGCGCAGATGATCTGCTCGGCGATATCGACCAGGTCGCCGACGTACATCCGCTGGTATTCCCCGGCATGAGCACGCCAGGACAGCGTCTTGCCGTGCCGCCACACGGTCAGGTGACGGCTGATCGACAGCACCGAGAGATCCCCGGCCGGCTCATCGACGCGGACCATCCGGCCGCCGAGCCCCCGCTCGGTCAGCATCGCCTCGAGCTCATCGACCGCCTGCTCGGAACCCAGATCTGGCCGCCCGTACCGGGCGGCCTCGGCCCCTGGCGGTATCCGCAGCGCGAACCAGACGGCCTTTCCCGGCACCTTCCAGGTGCCCAGCCGACCTCGGCTCGGATGGCCGCCCCATTGCCCGGCGGACAGCGCGGCAACGACCTGCAGCCCGCGGCCGCCTACCTGTTCCAGCGGCGCCTTGCTGGGCTGGGCCTGAGCATCCACGGCCCAGCCGGGCTCGGAGTCGAAGATCTTGCAGACAACCTCGCTGCGCGCACCGCGGCCGCGCAGGTAGAGCCAGAACTCGGGGATGCCGCTGACGGCACGCTGCTTGTTGCCGCTGTACTCGACGTTGGCCTGCGCGTGCAACGTGTTCGCCGCGAGTTCGCTGGCCATCGTGACCCCGTCATGCACCATGTCGCCCGGCAGGCCTAGGCCTGCGACGGCCTCGCGGAAGAACCGCCTGGCCGCCGCGGAGCAGGTGGGATCGAGCGGCAGAGGCCGGATGAAGCATCCTCCGGCACGCACGGATGCGTCCTGCGGGCGGACCGGCATGTCGGGAAGGATGTCGAGCGCCTCCGCCACTGGCGCCGCCAGCAGCCCCCCATCAGCCGCAGAGGGGGCGACTCCGCCGCGACCGTTACGGCCGCTACCGGCAGGCGACGGGAGCATGCTCCTCCGACTTCCGAGTTAGCATCTGTGAAGCACAGATTATGAGTCTTGTGCAATGTATCGCAATGGGATCGGCCGAAACTCACCGAAAATAACTCCCAATGGTCCTGCGATTGGCTTGGCGGCGGGCCCAGCGCCATCCGGGGTAAGCCAACCGTGGCCCTGAGGCTATGCAGAACCTCGCCCGCAGCCATAGCCAGCACCGCTTCCTGCAGGTACAGTCTCACCCGGTGGCGACCGGACGGCCATCGCTCGGTGGCCACCGAGCCCTTGAGACAGGCGCTGCAATAAGAAGAATCCCCCGGGGGGACAGCCCGGGGGATTCTTCGCTCTGTGCCGAGCTGCGCTCAGCCGCGGCCGGCTAGGTCGTACCGGCCGGCCCGGGCGTCCGCGAGGAACGCGGTCCACGCCACCTCGCCGACCACGTGGGCGCCCCCCTCGGGACGCTTGCTATCTCTGATAGCGATCACACCGGGAAGGTTGGCCGCGATCTCGACGCAGCCTCCGTTCATGGAGCTCGCGCGGGACTTCCGCCAGGCTGCTTGAGACAGGTTGATCATCTTCACTCCAGTTGTTCGGCTAGGTACTTCAGGTACGCCGTCGTGTCGCCGGGCTCCAGGGCCGCGTCCTGCGCACGGGTGAAACCCTGGAGGTAGCTGTCCACCTCCTCTCGCTTGCTGACCTCCTGGATCGCCACGTCGGTTTCCAGGTAGACCAGACGCGACTCATCCCCCGGCAGATCGAAGATGTTGACCATGGAGTGCATGCCCGTGGGCGGCCCGTCAGCAAAGCGCTGGATGCGCAGCTCAACGTTACTCAGGCGGCTCAGCACGGCGAGGTGCTCGATCTGCTCTCGCCGATCGCCCTTGGCCCCCCACCGGTACATCAGGGATGCCTCCGTGATGACCGCGGTCAGCTTGGGCGCCCTGCCGTCGGTCCGGTGCAGGATCTCCTGCCGCCGCAGCCGCGCCTCGCTGGCCCGGCGCACGAAGCTGGGCGGTCGCGAGCCCGCCCGCAGGACGACCTCCATGTACTCGCGCGTCTGGACCAGTCCCGGCAGCACGAGCGGCATGAAGGTCCGGATCTGGCTGGCGTCGCTCTCGAAGCCAGGAAACTCATTTTCGAACACATCGGAGTAATCGCGCCACCACGGCCGGGCGCGCGCCTTCACGGCCAGCGACTCCAGCTCCTCGCACTCTTCCGGGCTCACGCCGTAGACGCGCAGCAGGTCCCGGATGTCGCTCATCTCCGGCCGCTTCCACTGGTTCGCCTCGAACCTGCCGACCTTGCCCCGACCCCAGTCCAGCAGGTCACACACGTGGTTCGCGGTATGCCCCGACGCTTGCCTCAGCTGCGTGAGGCGACGGGCCAACCGTCGTTTCGCGGCGGTTGCTCCGTAGGCGTCGTCGCTCATCGGCGATTGCCTCCTTGACGGGACCAGATATTTAGCATAGCGGTACTTAAGTTGTGATTCACAAACATTGGCGCGACCATTCGCGCTTCGATGTGGCCTGGATCGCGGCCCTCGCCGCCGGCCGGTCAGACCGCGGTCCGCTAGCACGGGCAGCGGGCCGGGTCAGCGAACGGCGGCGTCGAACTCGCCGCCGCGAACGCCGTCGAGGAAGCACTCCCACTCGTGGCGGTCGTAGACGAGGACCAGCCCGGCCGGGTCCCCGCAGACCCGCATCAGGACCCATTCCGGGTCCCCCGCACCGTCCGCCGGCACCGCACCGTCCGCCGCTCCCGCACCGTCCGCCGGCCGGACCACGGCGACCTCGATGGCGCCGTTACCGGTTCCGGAGCGCTGCCACTCCTGGGCGCTCAGGTCAATGCCCAGGCCCTCGACAGTGGGCTTGGCTCGGTCCGCCAACTGGCTGCCTGGCATGCCCTTTTCGTCCGTCATCTCGCCTCCAGGGTCATCCAGGCCGCCAGCCGGGCAGGTCGCAGGGTCATCGGCGCCGGGCCACGCCGCAGTAGAAGGCGCGTGAGCCCTCGCTGTCGGCGGCGTCGGGATCCTCGGCGCCCCACACGCCCACGTAACTGATGCCGGGCTCGGCGGCCGGCTGCGGCGGCACCAGGTCGAGGCCGTCGAAGAACCGGGCGACCTCGGCTCGCGGGCGCGGGTACGTGGACTCGGTGGCTCGCTGGTAGGTGTCCTGCGTCGCCTGGACGAACGCCGGCGGCAGGTTGTCCGCCGTGTAGTGGGACAGCACCAGGTAACTGCCGGGCGCGGTCGCGTCGGCATAGCGGCGGACCAGGCCCCAGGGGTCCGAGCTGTCGGCCACGAAGTGCATGACCGCCGTCATCAGCAGCCCGACCGGCTGGGTGAAGTCAATCAGGGCCCGCAGATCCGGGCTCATCAGCACGGCATCCGGGTCACGCAGATCCGCCGTCACGACCGCGGTCGTCCCGTCCCTGGCCAGCAATCGCTCCGCGTAGAGGGCCACCATCGGGTCGTTGTCGACATACACCACGTGAGCGGCGGGCGCGATCTTATGCACAGCCTCGTGCGTGTTGCTCTGCGTCGGCAGCCCCGATCCGATGTCGATGAACTGCCGGATGCCGCACTCGGCGGCGAGCCAGCCCGCGGCTCGCTGATGAAACGCCCGGTTGGCCCAGGCTCCGTCCTCAAGATCGGGCACGACGGCCTTGAGCTTGTCCCCCACCTCCCGGTCCACCGGCAGGTTATGGGTGCCGCCGAGATAGTAGTCGTAAAGCCGGGCCGGGCTGGGCCTGGTCGTGTCCACGCCGGGCAGCACCTGCTCAGGCTCGGTCATCTCGCCTCCTAGGGATGCGGACGGATCGAGTACAGCAATCGATTACAGCAACGCGATGCGCAGTCCCGCACCGGAAATGAGCGGTGTCCGCGACATCGCGGTCCTCGGCCCCCCAGGCCTAGCGGGTCAGAGCACGCCGCACGCCCAGGCAGGGCGTACGGAGCGTGGCACCCCCGATGTAGCTCCCGATATTTGCCGCGGCACGAGTGGTAGCCGTCCGCTGCGCGGTGCAACATATCGTAGCCGTTCGACCGAGAGTCGCGCGACTTGCCCGACATTGTCACGTCCCGGGGCTCGCCGTGGTGGTATCCACGCCAGCGGGCACGCCATCGGCCTCCGATCCGCGTGCCGCTGAGGGCGTGCCCGCCAGGTGGCAGGCACCGAGGAAGCGGTCAGCCGCGACAAGAGCAGCGGTCAGCCGCGACAGAAGCAACTCGCCAGATGGTCGTCGACAATGCCGCACGCCTGCATCGTCGCGTAGGCCGTGACCGGCCCGGTGAACCGGAATCCCTGCCGACGCAGGTCAGCCGACAGCGCCTTGGCAGCCGGCGTCGAGGCGGGGACGTCGGCGAGGGTGGCCGGGGCCGGACGGGTACTGTCGGCGTACTGCCAGGCCAGCGCGGCCAGGCCGCCCGGCAGGCCGAGCGCGGCGTGGGCGTTGGCGATGGCGGCCTCGATCTTCGCCCGGTTCCGGACAATACCCGCATCGGCCAGCAGGCGCGTCACGTCGTCAGGGCCGAAGGCGGCCACTTTCTCGATATCGAAACCGTGGAACGCCGCACGGAAATTCTCCCGCTTACGCAGGATGGTCAGCCAGGACAGGCCAGACTGGAAAGCCTCCAGGCAGAGCCGCTCGAACAGGCCCCGGTCGTCGCGGACGGGCCGGCCCCACTCGTCGTCGTGGTAGGCCATGTAGTCGGCGGTACTCAGCGCCCACGGGCAGCGGGGCCGACCGTCGGGTCCGGCCGTGGCCCCGGCCGGCCGGCCGGTCATCGGCTCGCCCCGTTGATGTCAGTGCCGCCGTAGTCAGTGCTCCCGTAGCCGGGGCCGTCAATATCAGGGTCGGCGGCAGGGCCACCCGGCTCCGCAAGCTGGCGGCGCAGGGACGCTAGCTCCGCCTCCCGGTCCGCCACGCCGTGGGCGATCCGCTGCAGCGCATCGTCGGTGGCCTGAGCGCTATACCCGAAGAACGCGAGCGGCGGCCGGAACCTCGCCAGGTCGGCCGCGGTGGCGAACTCGAGGCGCAGCGGCGGGGTGTCGGACCGGAAGACAGTTAGCTCTCCGCCCCGGCCGATGGCCACCACCACGACCCCGGCGAGGATGGCGAAGGCGGCGAGGAGCAGGACCACTGGCATAGAAGGAATCGTGCCATGCTCTACCGTCAGCCGGGCCGTCAACGCCGCCCCGATAGCTCAGGCCAGGTCGGCGCGCACCGACTGGTAGGTGACCGAATCGACCTGCTGATGGGCATCCTTGATGATCTGCACGACGTGCGCCGGATCATCGGCGACCTGCAGCAGCCCGGGATCCGCGGCGGCGATCTTGCCCTGGCCCACGAGCGTCTGGTTGATCCAGGAAAGCAGCCCGGACCAGTAGTCGCTGCCGACCAGGACGATGGGGAACTTAGTGATCTTGCCGGTCTGCACCAGCGTGACCGCCTCGAACAGCTCGTCCAGCGTCCCGAACCCGCCCGGCAGGACGACGAACGCCTGCGAGTACTTGACGAACATGGTCTTGCGCACGAAGAAGTACCTGAACTCCAGGCCCACGTCGACGTAGTCGTTCAGGCCCTGCTCCACCGGCAGCTCGATGCCCAGGCCAACCGAGATCCCGCCCGCCTCCGCGGCCCCCCTGTTGGCGGCCGCCATCACGCCAGGGCCCCCGCCGGTGATCACCGCATAGCCAGCGGCGGCCAGGCCCGCGCCGATCCGCTCCGCGCGGTCATACTCGATGCAGCCGGGACCGGCGCGCGCCGAGCCGAACACGGCCACCGCCCGCCCCAGCTCGGCGAGCAGGCCGAAGCCCTCGACGAACTCCGCCTGGATCCGCAGCACGCGCCATGGATCGGTATGCACCCAGTCGCCGTTACCCCGCCAGTCCAGCAGCCGCTGATCGGTCGTGGTAGCCGGGATGGATTCCCCGCGCAGCGTGGCAGGCCCCTGGCGGCGCAGCCGACGGCGCGGCTCGGTATAGCCGCTCATGACCCCTAAGGTAGCGCCGTGATCGGCCGCCGCGGGCAGGCCGCAGTCCGGCGATGGCGGCGTCGATCAGGCATTCACGCCGTGATCACGAAGTATTTCACCGCGAGCCGCCTTATCGTGGATGCTGCCCTCGGGCAGCCGCCTGAGTACGAGTACGCACGGCATGCCGAACTCCCCGCCCGGGAATCTCCGCGGCCGGATGCCGCCGACGGCCACCGACCAGGCCGGCACCTCGCCACGGGGCAGCTCGTCACCGGTGGCGACGTCGATGACATGCGAGCTGCTGGTCAGGATGGTGCCCGCGCCGAGGACCGCTCCGGCGCGTACCCGCGCGCCCTCGACGACCATGCAGCGTGAGCTGATGAACGCGTCGTCCTCGATGACCACCGGCACCGCATTGAGCGGCTCCAGGACTCCGCCAATGCCGACCCCGCCGGACAGGTGAACGTTCTTTCCGATCTGGGCGCCGGAGCCGACCGTGGCCCAGGTGTCCACCATGGTGCCCGTGTCGACGTAGGCGCCGATATTAACGAACGACGGCATGAGCACCGCCCCAGGAGCGACGTAGGCCCCCCAGCGCACGATCGACCCGGCCACGGCACGCACGCCATCCAGGTGCGAGGTCAGCGGTATGCGGTCGTGATAACGAAAATCGCCGACCTGGCTGCGGAGCATCGGCATCAGCTTGAACGCGAGCAGGATGGCGCGCTTGGCTCGCTCGTCTACCACGATCTCGCCGGTGCCCGCATCGAGCCGTGCCACCCGGGCCGTGCCGGCGTCCAGCGCGTCGATGGCGGTGGCCACGACGGCGCGGGCGCTCGCGTCATCCGCATCAAGCACGCCGCGATGTTCCCAGAGCTCATCGATCTGCGCGGAGACCGGGGACCGCGCGCAGTCGGCAGATGGCGGTAACGGGTTCATGGCGAGCGAGCCTAGCGGCTGAGCGCAACAGGTAACTTCTGATGTGTGCCGACAAGCCGCCAGTCCCGCCGTACTGCCAGGCGGGCAACCCGGACCACGGTGGTACTGGCGCTGATCCTCGCGGTGGGCGGGTACATCGCGCTGCGGCATTCCGTACCGGTCCTGGAGCCAAGCTCGTGCGCCGCGGACGCGACCGGCGCTGGCGGCCAGCCCATCTCGCTGAATGTCAGCCAGGCCGGCATCGCGGCCACGATCGCCGCGGTGGCGCAGCGCCACGCGCTGCCGCAACGCGCGGTCACCATCGCGTACGCGACGGCGCTGCAGGAGTCCAAGCTGACGAATCTGCACTCGGGTGACCTGGACTCGGTCGGGGTGTTCCAGCAGCGGCCGTCGGAGGGCTGGGGAAGCACCAGGCAGCTTGAGGATCCGGTCTACGCGACGACCAAGTTTTTCGCCGCGCTCACCCGCGTGCAGGACTACCAGGGCATTCCCGTCTACCAGGCGGCGCAGGCGGTCCAGCGCAGCGCGGACGGCTACGCCTACAACCAGTACGCGGCGGTCGCGCAGCGCATGTCCCGGGCATTCACCGGCGCACTGCCGCACGCGGTGTGGTGCTGGTATCCCGGCGCGGTCGGCCGGCCGCGGCTCGCGGCGGCCGGCCAGGGCCTCGTCCAGGCATTCGGGCACCTGCGGGTGTGGCAGGACTCCGACCCGGCGCTCGCGGTCCGGGTGCCGCTCCCGGCCAGCGGCTGGGCGGTCGCCGCCTGGCTGGTCTCGCACGCTGACGAATACGGCATCCGACGCGTGCGTTATCAGGGCTACCAGTGGCTGACCGGTCACGGCACTAGCGGGTGGACGGCGGTCAAGCCCGCCGGGCGGGCCAAGGCTCCTCCTCCCGGTACTGTCATGTTCGGCTGATAATCTGCCAATCCCAGGGTTTAGCCAGCGCCATGGTCCTGCCGGGAAACGCGACACTGACTGCCCGCGATCACGACTGCCAGGGTGCAGGCGGAAGAGGAGTTCCGACGTGACGTACATCATCACGCTGCCTTGCGTCGATGTGCTCGACAGGGCGTGCATCGAAGAATGCCCCGTCGACTGCATCTACGAGGGCGAGCGGATGCTCTACATACATCCAGACGAGTGCGTGGACTGCGGCGCCTGCGAGCCCGTCTGCCCGGTCGAGGCGATCTTCTACGAGGACGACGTGCCCGACCAGTGGAAGGACTACTACAAGGCCAACGTCGAGTTCTTCAGTGAGCTCGGCTCGCCGGGTGGTGCGTCCAAGACCGGCAAGATCCCCGCTGACCACCCGATCGTGGCCGCGCTCCCGCCGCAGGCAGCGGAGCACTGAGCGCGCCCCAGGGTCTGGGCCTCAGCGTGGCGCTTGCGCCCACGCTGGCCGGCCGGCTTCCGGCGTTCCCCTGGGATTCGCTGGCCGGGGCGGCGCAGCGTGCCCGGGCGCACCCCGGCGGGATCGTTGACCTGTCGGTGGGGACGCCTGTCGATCCGGTCCCCGCGGTGGTGCAGGCCGCGCTGGCCGCGGCCGCGGACTCGCCGGGCTACCCCGCCACGCACGGCACGGCCGCGCTGCGCGAGGCGGCCGCGGCCTGGCTGAACCGTCGACACGGGGTGCGGGTCAGCCCCGACGCGATCCTCCCGGTCATCGGCACCAAGGAACTGATCGCCTGGCTGCCCACGCTCCTGGGCTGCGGCCCCGGCGATGTCGTCATTCATCCGGCGCTGGCCTACCCGACCTACGACGTCGGCGCCCGGCTCGCCGGCGCCCGGCCTGTACGAGCCGACGCCGACGGTCCGGGCGGCTTCGACGGCCCAGGCGGCTTCGACGGCCGGGACGCGGCGGGCTCGCTATCGGCCGGCGGAGCGCGGCTGGCCTGGCTCAACTCGCCCTCTAATCCGACCGGCGCGGTGCTGACCGCCAGCGCACTGCGCGGGGCCATCCGGTGGGCCCGGGACCACGGGACGGTGCTGGCCTGCGACGAGTGCTACATCGGACTCGGCTGGGAGGCCGAGCCGCTGTCGGTCCTGCACCCGGACGTCTGCGACGGGTCGCACGCGGGCCTGCTGGCCGTGCACTCGCTATCCAAGCGATCCAACCTCGCCGGCTACCGGGCGGGATTCATTACCGGCGACCCGGCCCTGGTCGCCGCGCTGCTGGAGGTTCGCAAGCACGCGGGCATGATCGTGCCGGCCCCCGTTCAGGCGGCGATGACCGCCGCGCTGAACGACGACATCCATGCTGAGCAGCAGCGAGCCAGGTACGCGGCCCGGCGCGCCCGGCTGCGCCCGGCGCTCGAGGCCGCCGGGTGGAGGGTCGAGCACTCGGCCGCCGGGCTGTACTTCTGGGCCGCGCATCCGGCCTATGACTGCCGGGGCAGCGTCGAGGCACTCGCGGGTGCGGGCATCCTGGTCGGCCCCGGCGAGTTCTATGGCCCGACCGGCGCCCGGCACATCCGGGTGGCGCTGACCGCGACGGATGAACGCATCGAGTCGGCAGCCGACCGCCTGCGTCAACTGCGGCTGACCACCGTCTGACGGCCGTTAGGCGGTCCCCTGACGGCCGTTAGGCGACCGCGATGGCGCGCCGCCTGCCGCGCCGCACCGTGCTCAGCCGCCGACCATGGCGGCACCGTTTTCGGCGGCGGTTCGCCGCCGGCCCCCTACGCTGGCAGGATGCTCCGGCTCTACGACCACCGGTCCCGGCAGGCCGAACAGATCGCCCCGGTCCGCCGCGGCCAGCTGCGCGTGTTCTCCTGCGGTGCGCCCGCCTACCGCTACGCCCACGTCGGCGACCTGCGCACCGCCCTGCTGGCCGACCTGATCCGGCGCGCAGCGCACCGCCATCGGCTGTCCGTCCTGGTCTGCGAGGGCAGTAACGACGCGGGCCGCCTAGCCCGCGACGGACAAGCCGGCTCCGGCCAGACCGGCGACCCGGAGACCGGCCGCTGGCAGGTCTACGCCGACGCCTTGCTGGCGGACTGCTCGGCGCTGAACATCCGGCCGCCGGACTACACGCCCCGCGCGTCCGAGTCGATCGGCCTGATAACGGACCTGATCGCCGGCCTGATCGCTGGTGGCCAGGCCTACGCCACCGCGGATGGCTCGGTCTATTTCGACGCTCGCGCCTTTTCTGGCTACGGCGACCTGTCCGGCCAGCAGGCCGGCGACTGGACACTCTGGCGCGGCGCCAGCGGCGCAGGCACCCGCCAGGATGGCGAGCTGACCTGGGCCGCGCCATGGGGCCGGGGGCATCCGGGCCAGGGCATCGCCTGCTCGGCGATGTCGCTGCATTATCTCGGCGACGTGATCGATATCCACACCGGCGGGATCGACCAGCGCTTTCCGCACCAGGAGAACGAGCGCGCGGAATCGGATTCGGCCGCCGGACACCAGGTGGTCGAGCACTGGGTGCACGGCGAGTTGGTCCTGTTCGAGGGCACCGAGATGGCTGCCGCGGTCGCCGACCCCGGGCCAGCCAGCACCGGGCCAGCCAGCACCGGGCCAGCCAGCACCGGCGTGCTCCTGGCCGACCTGGCGGAGCGCGGGCTCGACCCGCTTGCCCTGCGGCTGGCGTTTCTCGAGCACCGCTATCGCGAACGGCTCGACCTCAGCTGGCCGGGGCTCGCGGACGCCGACCGCACGCTGCGCGGATGGCGCGAGCAGGTGGCCGACTGGGCCACGCACCCGAGCCGGCCGATGTCCGCTCGTCACGTGACCGAGATAGCCGACGCCTTCGACGACGACCTGGATACCCCGGCCGCGATCGGGGTGCTGCGCGACCTCGCCCGAGCCGCCGACGTCCCGCCGGGGGCGAAGTTCGAGACGTTCGCGCATGTCGACCAGCTATTCGGGCTTGACCTGGCCCGCGAGGTCGGCCGCACCCCGAGCGCCCCGGCCGGCCAGCAAAGGACCGTCGAACGGGAGCGCTAGGACCATCCCGCCTTGGCACGCAACGATTCGCTCGTCTTGGCTCTAACTACGCAACAGATTGCCTGCTATGCGCATGAGCAACAGCTGTTTGCTGCGACTGCTCGCTTCTAGTCTTGACTAACAAGATCATGACGCTGACCAGCCGATCGGAGCCGAATGACCGGCAAGAACGCGCCGCGCCGCGCCACCACCAGGGCCAGGAGTTACCTGATGTGCCCGCCGGAGTACTTCACGGTGGACTACGCCATCAATCCGTGGATGCACCCGGACAGGCCGGTAGACACCGGCCGGGCCAAGCGGCAGTGGGAACGGCTGCGCGCGACGTACACCGGCCTGGGCCATACGGTGCACACCATCACGCCCGCCCCGGGGCTGCCCGACATGGTCTTCGCGGCCAACGGGGCCTGCGTCGTGGACGGCAAGGTCCTGGGGGCCAGGTTCCGGCACCCGCAGCGGGCGGCCGAGGGCCCGGCCTACCTGAGCTGGTTCAGCGGGCGTGGTTACCCGGTCGTACGCGAGCCGCGCGCGGTCAACGAGGGCGAGGGCGACCTCGTCTACACCGGCCGGGCTATCCTGGCCGGGCACGGGTTCCGCAGCGACGCGGCGGCCGGCGGCGAGCTAGCCGAGCTCTGCGGCCTGCCGGTGATCAGCCTCCGGCTAGTGGATCCGCGTTTCTATCATCTCGATACGGCGCTGGTGGTGCTGGATAGCGACACCGCGGCTTATTACCCCGCTGCCTTCGATGATGCAGGCAGGGCGGCGCTGGCCTCGCACTTTGCCGAGCTGATTGAGGCAAAGGACGAAGACGCCGAGGTTCTCGGGCTGAACGCGGTCAGCGACGGCCGCCATGTGGTCCTGCCCGAGCAGGCGCGCGGCCTGGCCGTGCAACTGGCCGCCGCGGGCTTCGAGCCGGTCCCCGTGGACGTCTCGGAATTCCTCAAGGCCGGCGGCGGACCCAAGTGCTGCACCCTTGAGCTCAGGTAGTCGGGAGGCGACTCATGTCAGGCATCAGCGGTACCGCAACGGCAGCACAGCAGTCGGCAGCACAGCAGTCGGCAGCACAGCTGCGGGCCCAGGCCGCTGCGCACAGCGCGCACAATTACCATCCGCTCCCGGTCATGATTTCCCGCGCCGAAGGCGCCTGGGTGACCGACGTCGAGGGGCGCCGTTATCTCGACATGCTGGCCGCCTACTCTGCCATCAACTTCGGCCACCGGCACCCGCGCCTGGTCGCGGCCGCGCAGCGTCAGCTTGAGCGGGTCACGCTGGTCAGCCGCGCGTTCGAGCACGATCAGTTCGGCCCGTTCTGCGCCGAACTGGCGGCCCTGGCCGGGATGGACATGGTCCTGCCGATGAACACCGGCGCCGAGGCGGTGGAGACCGCCATCAAGACCGCGCGCAAGTGGGGCTACGAGGTCAAGGGCGTGCCCGACGGCCAGGCCGTCATCGTGGTCTTCGCCGGGAACTTCCACGGCCGGACGACCACGATCATCAGCTTCTCCACCGACGAGGACGCCCGGGCGTCCTACGGGCCGTACACGCCGGGGTTCCGGATCGTCCCCTATGGCGACGCCGACGCCCTGCGCGCCGCGATGGACCCCAACGTCGTGGCCGTCCTGATCGAGCCCATTCAGGGCGAGGCGGGGGTGGTCGTGCCGCCCGCCGGATTCCTGGCCAGCGTCCGGGAGATCTGCTCGGCGAACAACGCCCTGATGATCGCCGACGAGATCCAGTCCGGGCTCGGCAGGACGGGGACCACGTTCGCCTGTGAGCACGACGATGTCGTGCCCGACGTCTATGTCCTGGGCAAGGCGCTCGGCGGCGGTATCGTGCCCGTCTCGGCCGTGGTCGCCGGCAGCGATGTGCTCGGGGTCTTCCAGCCCGGCCAGCACGGCTCCACGTTCGGCGGTAACCCGCTGGCCTGCGCGGTCGCCCGTGAGGTCATCGCGATGCTGTCCACCGGCGAGTTCCAGGATCGGTCGGCCAAGCTCGGCGCGCACCTGCTCGGCCGGCTGGCCGCGATGCCGGAAAGCGCCGTCCGGGAGGTCCGCGGCCGGGGCCTGTGGGCCGGGGTCGAGTTCGCCACGCTGTCCGGCCGTGAGGCCTGCGAGCGGCTGGCCGATCGGGGCGTGCTAGCCAAGGACACCCACGGCAGCACCATCAGGCTCGCGCCGCCGCTGGTCATCAGCGAGCAGGACCTGGACTGGGCCCTCGACCAGATCGAGGACATCGCCAGTTAATCCAGCCTGGGCAATCTTGCTACCGTCGGTAGCATCATGGGGTGAGCGCGCAGCCAGTGGATGAGCCAGTGGCGACGGAGCCGGCCGTTACGAGTCAGCAGCCTGTCCTGGCTCACGACGCGAATGGCGACGTCGTCACGGCCGCGACGACTCCGGCGGCGCGCCCAGTTGTCCTGCTCACTAGCGATCCCCGCGAACCTGCGGAAGCTGACCGACGAGCGGAACGTCCGGCCCAGGAACGGGTAGCTGTCCTGCGGGGTCCTGCGGGCATGACGCCAGACAGGCATCTTGCCGACATGATGGGGGCGGCCAGCCCGCCCCGCCCCGCCCCGCCTGCCCTGCGGCAGGGCCTGACCGCTATTCGGGCGCCAGACTCCGGTAACGGCCGGCGTGGTGGATCAGCGGTCCGCGGTCGCCGTCGGTATCGCTGACCCCGACGACCTGCCCGACGATGATGCTGTGATCTCCGCCGTCATATACGGCGGTGGTCCGGCATTCCAGCGATGAGAGCGCGTCGTCCAGCACGGGCGCCCCGGTCACCGAACCGGCGTGGTGACCGATTCCGGCTAGCTGGCCCTCCAGCGGGCGGCCTCGGGTGGCGAGCCAGCGCGCGGTCTTCTCTGCGTCCTCGCCGAGCACCGACACCGACCAGAACCGGGCCGCGATAACGGTGTCGTGAAAGCGGGCAATCTTCTCCGCGCAGAACAGCACGAGCAGCGGATCAAGCGACACCGAGGAGAAAGCGCTGACGGTCATGGCGTGGTCCACGCCATCGAGGTTCGTGCCGACGACCAGGATCCCGGTCGGCAGCCGCCCGGCCGCCCGGCGGAAGTCAGCGGAATCCACCGACATCAGCGGCCGACCCGCCCGGACATCCGGCTCCCCTGCGCCGCCTTGGACCAGCGGACATAGGACAGAAGGCAGCCAACGGCGGCGCAGCCAGCGCCACCGAACAGGAACCATTGCCCGGCCGTCGTATTCGTGATCAGGACGCTTCCTCCCTGTGTTCCCGTCGCCAGGACGAACGCGGCGACGAACCATCCCACGCCGGGCATAAGCCCGCCGGCGACCGTCTGCATTCCCCAGGCGCTCAGCAGACAGGTGGCCGCAATGGCCAGGTCGAAGCCGATGGCGGCCAGCGGGGCCGGCCCGCGACTGTACTGGAAACAGCCAATCACGCCCTGCAGTAGCCCGAAAAGGAAGAGCACGGCATAAGCGCAGATCCCGATCAGCCGCTCATGCCGGCCCGATCCGCTGGCTCTGGCGACGGACACGCCTCGCTCACCGCGCTCATCCCGCTCACCGCGCTCATCCCTGTCACCGCTCACGGACGCAGGCTAGCCAATCCCGGCGAACAGATCGGACTCCCGTGCTTCCCCGGCCCGGCCGGGCGTGACGCGACTGGTGGCCAGCAGCGTGTAGTACTCGGTGCCGAGAGCTCGCTGGCCAAGGTTGTCGGACAGCGCGAAGAACGTGCCATCAACGGAAATCTGGGTCGCGTGCGCGCGCATCGCGGCCAGCTTGGCGCCGAGGTAATCGCGGGCGTCGATCTCGGTGGTCACATCCTCGTCCGGGACTCCGAACGGCAGATCGTCCACCGACTCGATCCGCAGGAAGGGAGCGGGCGGCGGCCCGATGGCCGCGACCAGCGCTGACCGCGGTATGGCTGTGGCATAGAACTTGCTGACCTGCCCGTCGGCCTGGGCGAAGGCCCGCCGCGCCACCCGGTGGGCCTGGATGTGATCGGGATGACCGTAAAAACCGCGCTCGTCGTAGGTGACCATCACCTGCGGGCGCACCTCGCGAATGATGGCGAGCAGCTCCGCCGCAGCCTCATCCACGTCCGCGCGCCAGAAGCAGCCCGGCAGGTCGTTGGTCGCCAGGCCCATCATGCCGGAGTCGCGCCATCTGCCCGGGCCGCCGAGGAAGCGGTGATCGGTCACCCCGAGCGCCGCGCACGCTGCCGTCAGCTCCCCGATCCGGTACTCCCCCAGGCCGCCGTCGGCGTCCCAGGCCAGGTGCGCGAGATCAGCCGGAATGACCTCGCCGAGCTCGCCGAGCGTGCAGGTCACCAGGGTCACCTGCGCGCCCGAGGCCGCGTACTTGGCCATGGTGGCGCCGGTCTCGATGGACTCATCGTCGGGATGGGCATGCACGAGCAGGAGCCTCCTGCCGCCAGGCGCGGTCATACCCGCGAGCCTAGTTTGGCGGTCCCCGCCGGCCGCCTGCCGCCTGCCGCCTCGAGCCCGGCCCCGCTTCGGTTCATGATCACGGGGATTTCTCAGTCGTCATGACTGAGAAATCCCCGTGATCATGAACGGTGCCCTCCGCCAACGGGAGGGCTGCTGGCAGTATCGGGGCATGACGGACTCGTTTCCCCGGCAGCAGGCCCGGACCCAGCGGTTCTCGCTTGGCGCGCCACGGTCGTTCCAGATATCCCCGGACGGGGCCACTGTCGCGTTCCTGCGCTCTCGCGGGGGGACGGACCCGGTGACCTGCCTGTGGGCGCTGGACGTGGCCAGCGGCGACGAGCGGCTGATCGCGGACCCCGCGGCCCTGCACGGCTTCGGGGCCGAGGACGACGAACTGGAGAAGGCCCGCCGGGAGCGGGTCCGCGAACAGGCGCTGGGCATCGTGGGATTCGCTGCCGACCGCGATTTCACCGTCGCCGCGTTCGCGCTGGCCGGCCACGTCTACCTGGCCAGTCTCGGCGGGCCGGACAGCGGGGCAGAGAGCGGGGCAGAGAGCGGGGTGCGCCATCTGGCCACGCGGACTCCCGCCGCCGATCCCCGGCCTGATCCGGCCGGGCGGCTGGTCGCCTACGCCTGCGGCGGCGCGCTGCGGGTCATCGACATCGCCACCGGCGCGGACCGAGCGGTGGCAGACCCGGCCAGCACCGATCCGGCCAGCACCGGCGTCTCGTTCGGGCTGGCCGAGTTCATCGCCGCCGAGGAGATGGAGCGCACCCGCGGCTACTGGTGGGCGCCCGACGGGTCGGCGCTGTTGGTCGCGC
>Ga0307372_10005571_pt1 | contig 18838 bp, 17 predicted proteins | sample OX1MG_FD_202533 | JGI IMG/M metagenome (GOLD analysis project Ga0307372, IMG submission 202533) | Soil microbial communities from Risofladan, Vaasa, Finland - OX-1 | ecosystem: Environmental > Terrestrial > Soil > Coastal area > Acid sulfate soil | place: Finland: Risofladan, Vaasa | collected...
AGTGATCCCTCCGGGCTCGCGACGGTCTTGGTCAGACCGCGCGCCTCGAGGACGTTGATCCTGTCGATCGGTCCAGCTTGCATCGGAGGTGTCCGTGAAACCTTGGTTGCTGCTCTGCCTGTTCGTGGCCGCGTCCGCCGCCGCGCATACCGCGCGCACCATTCTGGTGTTCGGCGACAGCATCAGCGCCGGTTACGGCATCCGCGTCGAGATCGGCTGGGTCGCGTTGCTGCAAGCCAAGCTCGACCGGCAAGGGTACGGATACCGCGTCATCAACGCCAGCGTCAGCGGCGAGACGACCGCCGGCGGGCTCGATCGCCTGCCGCGGGCGCTCGCCCTGCACCGTCCGCGGATCGTGATCCTCGAACTCGGCGGCAACGACGGCCTGCGCGCGCTGCCGATCGCCGAGATGCGCGCCAATCTCGGGCGGATGGCGCGGCTCGCGCGCGCCGCGCGCGCCGCGGTGTTGCTGCTCGGCATGCGCCTACCGCCGAATTACGGCCCGGAATATACGGCGCAGTTCCACCGGGCGTTCGTCGACCTCGCCCGGCGGCAACGGCTCGCGTTCGTGCCGTTTTTGCTGCGGGGAATCGCCTTGCAACCGGCACTGATGCAGGCCGATGGGCTGCATCCGAACGAGCGCGGCCAGCCGCTGTTGCTCGCCAACGTCTGGCCGGCGCTGCGGCCCCTGCTGCACAAATGAAACGGCGGACGGCTGCCCCGAACGATTAGTGCGCCGGCGGGCTGTGGGCCGACGGTACGGGCCGCGGCGGGGGCGTCAACGGCACGAGCGTGCGCAACTTGATCAGGAAGTGCGTGTGCTGGCGCCGCGAGGTGGACTGGACCAGCGAGCCCCCGACCGAGACGCGCGTACCGTCGGTCAAGCTCGGCGGGTAGTCGGTCCAGCCGCTGAGCTGGAAGTCGCTCGCCATGCGGCAGAGGTGGCTTTCGGCCGGCGCGTAGACGTACTGCGAGTGGTCCGCCGACAGCACCGCGACACGTTCGACGTCGGCGCCGACCTTGTACGAACGAAAATGCAGCGTGCCGGTGAGCGACACGCGCGCCGGATCGAGGAACAGGCAGTGGCCGTAGCCGATCACGCAGCCGGAGAGGGCCGCGCAGGCGAGGAGGCAGAAGGCCGGCCTGAGGTTCATGTCCCGCTCCTGGCGCGCGAGGATCCCGCCACACGGCGCCGCCGCGACGTTGCTGGCGCGCCGGCCCGGTGCTATACACCGCCCATCATAACGAGGAGGGAGCGGGCGTGGAGCGAATTTGGCTGCAGCGGTATCCGCCGGGCGTGCCCGCCGACGTCGACGTCGACCGGTATGCATCGATCAAGGAGCTGTTCGAGGAAGCCTGCGGCAAATACCGGGATCGCCCCGCGTTCAGCAACATGGGAACGACCCTCTCCTACGCGCAGCTCGACGCGCTGAGCCGCGCGTTCGCCGCCTGGTTGCAGACGAGATCGGGCCTCGCGCCCGGCGACCGGATCGCGTTGATGATGCCGAACATCCTGCAGTATCCCGTGGCGCTGTTCGGTGCACTGCGCGCTGCAATGGTCGTCGTCAACACCAATCCGCTGTATACCGCCCGCGAGCTCGAGCATCAGCTGGAGGATTCGGGCGCGAAGGCGATCGTGATTCTGGAGAATTTCGCGCACGTACTGCAGGAGGTCTTGCCGCATGTCGGGCTCGACAAGGTGCTGGTCACCGGGGTCGGCGATCTGCTGGGTGTGCCCCGCGGACCGATCGTGAACTTCGTCCTGCGCCGCGTCCGCAAGCAGGTGCCGCCGTGGCGGATCGCCGGAGCGATCCGGTTCACGAGTGCGCTGCGGGCCGGTCGCGGTCTCGCCCTCGAACCGGTCGCGATCCGCGCGGCCGATCCGGCGTTCCTGCAGTACACCGGCGGCACGACCGGCATCGCCAAGGGTGCGATCCTGTCGCATCGGAACATCGTCGCAAACCTGCTGCAGGCGAGCGCTTGGCTGCGCCCGACGCTGGACGCGCAGCCCGCCGCGACGGTACCCATCGTGATCACGGCGCTGCCCCTGTATCACATCTTCTCGCTGACGGCGAATTGCTTCATGTTCACCTACCTCGGCGCGCACAACGTGCTGATCACCAATCCGCGCGATTTCGGCGGATTCCTCGCTGAGCTGCGCAAGTACCGGTTCTTCTTCATCAGCGGCGTGAACACGCTGTTCAACGCCCTGCTGCACACGCCCGGCTTCGCGGATCTGGATTTCGGCGCCCTGCGGGTGAGCCTCGGCGGCGGCATGGCGGTCCAGGGCGTGGTCGCTGCGCGCTGGAAGGAAGTCACCGGCTGCATCCTGACCCAGGCCTGGGGGCTCACCGAAACCTCGCCGGCGGCCTGCATCAATCCGGTCGACGTGGACTTCAACGGATCGATCGGCCTGCCGATCCCGTCGACCGAGATCTCGATTCGCGACGACGACGGCCGCGAGCTCGAGATCGGCGCGACCGGCGAGATCTGCGTGCGCGGACCGCAGGTGACGAGCGGCTACTGGAATCGGGCCGACGAGACGGCGAAGGTCTTCTATCACGATTGGCTGCGCACCGGCGACGTCGGCCGGATCGATGCCCAGGGTTTCGTCTACCTCGAGGATCGGAAGAAGGACATGATCCTGGTCTCCGGCTTCAACGTCTACCCGAACGAAGTGGAGAGCGTGGCCGCCGAATTCCCCGGGATCCTCGAGGTCGCGGCGGTCGCCGAGCCCGACGAGAACTCCGGCGAAGCCGTTGCGCTGTTCGTCGTCAAGCAGGGTCCGGCGCTCGATGTCGAGGCCCTGCTAGAGCATTGCCGGAGGAATCTCACCGGTTACAAAGTGCCGAAGCACGTGTACTTTCGCGCGACCCTGCCGAAAACCAATGTCGGCAAGATCCTGCGCCGCATCCTGCGCGATGAACTGCGCGCCGAGCTGCGCGCGCCCGGCTGATGGCGCACCGACGCCCCGCGGTTCAGTCCGTCCGATAGCCGTGCACGGTGTCGATGAGCAGCGCGACGCGCTCCGGATCGACGTCGGGCGCGATGCCGTGGCCGAGGTTGAACACGTGGCCCGGTCCGCGGCCGAAGCTCTCGAGCACGCGGCGCACCTCGGCACGCAGGACCTGCGGCGGCGCGTGCAGCGCCGCCGGATCGAGATTGCCCTGCAGCGCGACCCGGTCGCCGACCAGCGCACGCGCCTCGCCGAGGTCGGTCGTCCAGTCGACGCCCGCCGCGTCGCAACCGCTCGCCGCGATCTCGCCGAGCCACGCGCCGCCGCCCTTCGTGAACACGATGCGCGGCACGATGCGCCCGTCGGCGCGGCGCGTCAGACCGTCGATGATCTGCTCCATGTAGCGCAACGAAAATTCGCGGAATTGCCCCCGCGTCAGCGTGCCGCCCCAGGTGTCGAACAGCATCACGGCCTGGGCGCCTGCGCCAATCTGCGCATTCAAGTACAGGATCGTCGCCCGCGCAAGCAGCTCGAGCAGCCGGTGCAGTTCCCGCGGCGCGCCGTAGAGCATGCGCTTGATCGCGGCGAAGTTCTTGCTGGCGCCGCCTTCGACCATGTAGGTCGCAACGGTCCATGGCGACCCTGCAAAACCGATCAGCGGCACCCGGCCGCGCAGCTCGCGGCGTATCAGCGCGACCGCATCGACCACGTATTTCAGGTCGGTGCCCGGATCCGGCACCGGCAGCCGCGCGATGTCGGCTGCCGTGCGCACGGGATGCTCGAAGTGCGGCCCCTCGCCGGTCGCGAATTCCAGCCCGAGGTTCATCGCGTGCGGTATCGTCAGGATGTCGGAGAACAGGATCGCGCCATCCAGCGGATATCGCTCGACCGGCTGCAGGGTGATCTCGCAGGCGAGTTGCGGGTTCGTGCACAGCGCCAGGAAACTGCCGGCGCGCGCGCGCGCCGCCCGATATTCGGGCAGATAGCGGCCGGCTTGGCGCATCAGCCAGACCGGCCGCCGCGGCGTCGGCTCGCGCAGCAGCGCGCGCAGCAGCAGATCGTTGCCCGCCGCAACCGTCACGTGCGCGCCGCGGGGTCGAACAGCCGCCGGTGCTCCAGGATCGCGTAGCGATCGGTCATGCCGGCGATGTAATCGGCCACCGCGCGAGCCCGGCCAGACGGCCCCTGCACGGCTTCGCGGCGCGAACCGGTCATCCGGTGCTCCTCCGGCATCAGCGCCGGATCGGCGAAGAACGCGTCGAACAATTCGCGCACCACGCGGCGCGCCTTCGCGGTCATGCGCTGCACCTTGTAGTGCCGATAGAGGCGCTCGCGCAAAAACGACTTCAGTTCCTGGTTCAAACGAGCGGTCTCCTCGCTGAAGCCGATCAGGAAGATCCGTTGCGTCCGCACTTCCTGGATCGACGCGACCCCGGCCTCGGAGAGACGCGCCGCCGAGGAATCGATGAGATCCGTCACCAGCTGATTGATCATCCGGCGCAGCACCTCGTACACGAGGCGGCGCCCCGCGATCTGCGGATGCAGCGCGAGGACGTGGCCGTGATGCTCGGCGAACAGCCGCACGGTCGACAACTCCTCCGGCGTGATCAAGCCGGCGCGGATCCCGTCGTCGACGTCGTGGTTGTTGTAGGCGATCTCGTCGGCGAAGTTCGCGAGCTGCGCCTCGAGGCCGGGCTGTTCGCGGTTGATGAACCGCTCGCCGATCTCACCGAGCGCCAGCGCATTCTTGTGCGAGCAGTGCTTGAGGATGCCCTCGCGGCATTCGAACGTCAGATTCAGGCCGTTGAATTCGGCGTAGAGCTCCTCGAGCTCGTCGACGACCCGCAGCGATTGCAGGTTGTGTTCGAAGCCGCCGAAATCCGCCATGCATTCGTTGAGCGCGTCCTGGCCGGCGTGACCGAAGGGCGTGTGCCCGAGATCGTGGGCGAGGCAGACCGCCTCGGCGAGGGTTTCGTTGAGCCGCAGCTGGCGAGCGACCGTGCGGGCGATCTGTGCGACCTCCAAGGTGTGCGTCAGTCTGGTCCGGTACAGATCGCCCTCGTGGTTGACGAACACCTGCGTCTTGTACACCAAGCGGCGAAACGCCGTCGAATGCACGATGCGATCGCGGTCGCGCTGGTATTCGGAGCGATACGCGGGCTTCGGCTCCGCATGGCGCCGGCCGCGCGACTGACCGTCGTGGGCCGCAAAGGCCGCGAGTTGGCTCATTCGAAATGCTCCACGAGCGTGCGCTCTAGCGCCTCTTCGCCGTAGTCCGCGCTCACGGTTGCCCTGCCGATCGCGGCGAGCAGCACCAGCCGCACCGCACCGCGCAGCACCTTCTTGTCCATTTGCAGCAGCTGCCGCGCTTTGGCGGCGCCGATCCGCGGCGCATCCAGCGGCAGGCCCGCCGCGCCGAGCAGCGCGCGCAGGCGCGCGAGCACCGGGGCATCGACGAGGCCGAGCCGCGCCGAGAGATCGGTCGCGATCAGCATGCCGATCGCGACCGCCTCGCCGTGCAGATAACGCTGATAGCCGGTCGCCGCCTCGATCGCATGGCCGAACGTATGGCCGAAATTCAACACCGCGCGCAGTCCGGACTCGCGTTCGTCGCGCGCGACCACGCTCGCCTTGAGCTCGCAGGACCGGCGGATCGCATGGGTCAGCGCCTCCGGGTCGCGCGCGAGCAGCCGCGGCATGCTGCGCTCCAGCCAGTCGAACAACGCCGCATCGGCGATGCACCCGTACTTGACGACTTCGGCGAGGCCCGCGCGCAGTTCGCGCTGCGGCAGCGTCGCGAGGCTCTCGGTATCGGCGATCACCGCCGCCGGTTGATGGAACGCGCCGATCAGGTTCTTGCCGCCCGGATGATTGACGCCGGTCTTGCCGCCGACCGAGGAATCGACCTGCGCGAGCAGCGTGGTCGGCATCTGCACGCAGGCGACGCCCCGCTGGTAGCAGGCCGCGGCAAAACCGCCGATGTCGCCGACGACGCCGCCGCCGAGCGCGATCACGGTCGTGTCCCGGTTGAACCGCTGCTCGACCAAGGCATCGAGAACCGCGGCCGCGGTTGCGAGCGTCTTGTGGCGCTCGCCATCCGCCAGGATGCACTCGCCGAGGCGCCGATCGGTCAACGCGGCGCGCAAGCGCGGCAGGTACAACGGCGCCACGGTCAGGTTGCTGACCACGAACAGATCCGCGCCCGGCAGCCGCAAGTCCAGCAATGCGCGGTCCCCGAGCAAGCCGGGCCCGATGTCGATCGGGTAGCGCGTGTGGCCGAGATCTACGTGGATGGTTTGCACCATGTGGATTATACGAAGCTCAGGCTCCCCGCGCCCGACGCAACTCCTGGTGGATCTGCTCGGCGACGAGTTGCACGCGGCGGTGGTCGGTCGCGACCTTGAAATCGGCGATCTCGGCATACAGTGCGGCCCGGCACCGCATCAGATCGGTCAATGCCCGCTGCGGGTCGACGTCGCTCAGCAGCGGCCGGTGGCGGCCGTGGCGGGTGCGCGCAATCTGCTGGTCGACCGAGGTCTCGAGATAGATCACCGCGCCCCGTGCGGCGAGCGCGCGGCGGTTGTCCGGGTCGATGACCGCCCCCCCGCCGGTCGCGAGAACCACGTTCTCGAGGCTCGTCAGCCGCTCGATCGACTCCTTCTCGCGTTCGCGGAAGCCGGATTCGCCCTCCCGGTCGAAGATGTAGCGGATGTCGACGCCCGTCTTCGCCTCGATGTCGGCGTCGCTGTCATGGAACGAATACCCCAGCAGCCGGGCGAGGTGGCGGCCGACGGCCGTCTTCCCGGAACCCATCGGGCCGATCAAGAAAACGTTCGACTTCGTGAGCATGTCGACCGCGGATCATAATGCACCCGCGATCAGTACAGGTTCGAACCCTCGCGCAGAATCTTCGGCGTGATGAACACCAGCAGTTCGGTCTTGTTGTTGATCCGGGTCGTCGTCTTGAACAGGTACCCGAGCACCGGAATGTCGCCGAGATACGGCACCTTGTCGGCGCTGGTGGTCTTGGTCGTGTCGAGAATGCCGCCGAGCACGACCGTCTGACCGTCGTTGACCAGCACCTGGGTGATGATCTGGCGGGTGTTGATCGAGGGTACGGTGCCGCCGGTCGCACTCTGCACGAGCTGACCGACCGAGTCGTCGCTCACGTTGATGTCGAGCAGCACCCGGTTGTCGGGCGTGATCAGGGGCGTCACTTTCAGGCTGAGCACGGCATTCTTGAACTGCGTCGTCGTCGCACCGCTGGATGCGGACTGCTGGTACGGGATCTCGACGCCCTGCATGATCGTCGCCTCCTTCTGGTTGGCGGTGATCACGCGCGGCGAGGAGATGACTTCGCCGCGACCCTCGTTCTGCGCGGCCGAGAGCTCCAGGTTGACGAGATAACTGCTGCCTAAGAGCGCGACGCCGATCGCACCGGCCGGATTCGCGACCGGCAGGTTCACCTGGTACTGATTGGTGAGCCCGGGCGATTGCAGGGAGGTGGCGTTGTTCGCCCCGCCGGTGGCCGAAGTCAACACCGAGCTCGAGCCCGCACCGTTGCCGCTCACCGTCAGCAGCCCGTTGCTGCCGTTCGATTGCACGGTCGACACGCCGAAACGCGCGCCGAGATCGCGCTCGAACTGGTCCGTGACGACGACGATGCGCGCCTCGATCAGCACCTGCTTGACCGGTACGTCGAGCTTCTGCACCAAGCGCCGGATGCTGGCGAGGCGTTCGTCGGTATCCTTGATCAGCAAGGTGTTGGTGCGCTCGTCCACCGAGAGCGCGCCGCGCGAGGAAAGCATCGAATTCTTGCCGCCGCTCGCCCGGATCAGCGCGGCGAGGTCGGCGGCCTTCGCATAGTTCACCTGCAGGAATTCCGTGTGCAGCGGCTCGAGTTCCTGGATCTGGTTGTGGGCGGCGAGCTGGGCCTTCTGATCCGCGGCGAGTTCGGCGGTCGGGCCGACGATGATCACGTTGCCCTCGCGGATCTTGTCGAGGCCCTTGGTCCGCAGCACGATGTCCAGCGCCTCGTCCCAGGGCACGTTCTGCAGTCGCAAGGTGAGATTGCCGGTGACCGAGTCGCTGACGACGATGTTCTGGCCGCCGGTGTCGGCGAGCAGCTGCAGGACCGAGCGCACGTCGATGTTCTGGAAATCCAGGGTCAGGCGTTCACCGGTGTATTGCTTCTTGCCCTCTTGAGTGGCGAGCTTGGTCGATGGCTTGATCTCGATCACGTATTCGGCGTCGGCCTGGTAGGCCAGCTGGTCGAAATCGCCGTGCGCGTTGATCACCAACCGCGTGCCGCCGTTTTTCCGCTCCGCGTCGATCGATCTGACCGGAGTCGCGAAGTCGGTCACGTCGTAGCGGCGCATCAGCCGGGCGGGCAAGCGGGCGCCCTGGAAGTCGACCATGATCTGGTTGCCTTCCTGGCGGCTGTTGACCGCAATCCGCGAATCCGACATGTGCACGATCACCCGGCCGGTGCCGTTCGGGCCGCGGCGGAAATCGATCTTGCGGATCGAATGCGCGGCCGCGGCGAGGCCCGCGTTCTCGACCGGCACGACGCCCTGTTCGGCGACCGCCGGCGGCGGCGCGGCGCTCGGGCGCACGCCGATATTGACGAGGATCGTGTCGCCCTCGACCTGGGTCGTGTACGGCAGCAGGCTGTCCAGATCGATGACGACGCGCGTGCGGCCGCCGGCCTCGGCGGCGAGCACGGAGTCGACGCCGCCGGCGCGCACGTCGATGCGCCGCGACGCCATGGCGATCGACGTGTTCGGCAGGTCGAGCGCGATGCGCGCCGGCCGGTCGATCGTGAAGGCGAACGGCTTCGGCGCCGGGCCGCTCAAGCGCAGCTTCAGCTGCACCTGCTGGCCGGACAGGGTCTGCACGTCGATCGCCTCGAGCTTGTTGGGGGCAACGGCCTGGGCGCGCACCTGGATCGCGGCGAATGCGATCAGTGCGAGGCCCGCCACGCTTGCGATCCGATTCTTCAAACTGGTCATGCGTTGCACTCCGTGAAGCTTCAATTGGCCAGGGCCAACGAAGCCGGTCGCTGGATGTAGCCGCCGAGTCCATCGGGGATGATTTCGACGATGCTGATTCTGCTGGGCGTGATGGACGTGATCTTGCCGTCGCTCTGCCCGACGTAGTTGCCCGGGCGCACCTTGTGCACCAGGCCGTCCTTGGTCTCGACCAGGCCGTAGAAGTGGCCGCCGATCTTCATCGTGCCCACCATCCTGAGCGTATCGAGGGGGAAGCCCTCGAGGAACTGCCGATTGCGCCGCTGGTCCGGCCGCACCGCCGACGGATTGTTGTCCGCCGGGCCCTGCGGCTGGAACGGCGAGCGCAGGTTGCTCGCGCCGTAGGTGAAGGATTCGTAGGGCTTGACCTCGGGCAGCGGCTCGATGCGCCCGCCGGGGCGCTGCTTCACCTGGGCGATCCACTGCTTCAGCTGCCCCTGGCCGCTCGAACAGCCGGCGAGCAGCACGCTGCCGAGCAACGCGGCTAGCAACGCCGCCCTGCGGATTGTTGGCTTCACGTCGCGCCTCCGATCCTCTTCGGCGGCATCTTGCCGCCGGACTTGTCGTCCTCGATATAGCGGTAGGTCTTCGCCGTCACGTCCATCGACAGATCGTCGAAGCCGGCGCCGTGCGCGGTGACCGGTTGGATCTGGATGTCGTGCAACGTGACGATGCGCGGCAGCGCGGCGATACCGCTCACGAACTTGCCGAACTCGTGGTAGCTGCCGACCAGGCGGATCTTGATCGGCAGCTCGGCGTAGAAGCCCTTGTCGACCTCGGGACCCGGCTGGAACAGCTTCTCCTGCAGGCCCGCGGCGAGACCGGTCTGGGAAATGTCCACCAGCAGGTTCGGCACCTCGGTGCGGCCCGGCAGCTGGCGCAACATCGCACCGAAGCTGCGCTCCATTTCCGCGAGCTGCGCCTTGTAGGCGTCCAGGTTGGCCGCCCGCTGCTGCTTGGCCTCGAACTGCTGGCGCAGCGACTGCTCGTCTTGCTCGGCCTGCAGCAGGCGCGGCCGGTCCTGGGTCCACACCAGCATGTACCAGGCGATCGCGACGCAGACGAGGAGGATAAGCCCCACGAAGAACGCGCGGATCGGGGTCGGCCAGCGGCCCGGATCGCGCGGGTCGACGGTGCGCAATTGTTCGAGGAAGTTCATTTCGCCGCGATCCTCTTGCGATTGACCGTGCCGCCATGATCGAGATGGACGCCGACCGTATCGACGGTGAGCACGAACTTCGAGCCGCCGGTCGGCGAATCCTTCGCCGCCTCGACGACCTGCAGCACCGGGTTTTCCATCCACGTCGACGCGTCGATGTTGCGCATGAACGTCGAGACGCGCGTGCTCGACTGGGCGATGCCGTCGATCTCGAGCTTCTTACCATTCTGCTCGAGCGCGGTCAGGTAGACGCCGTCCGGCACCGTGCGCACGATCTCGTCGAACAGGTGCACGATCTCGGGCCGGCTGCGCTGCAGCTTCTCGATGATCTCCATGCGGGCGACGAGCCGCTGCTTGCGTTCCTCGAGACCCATGATGTCCGCGATCTGGCCGTCGAGCTCGCTGATCTCGCCCTTCAGCAGCTCGTTCTTCGCGAGCTGCGAATCGATCCGTCCGGCGTAGATGAGCTTGCCGCCGAGCGCGCACATGATCGCCGCCAGGACCGCCGCTCCGGCCGCGAGGCCGAACTCTCTGCGGCGGATCTTGCGTTGCTGTTCGCGCCAGGGTAATAGGTTGATACGCGGCATGGTCGCCCTCAGTCGAAGCTGCGCAGCGCGAGCCCGCAGGCCGTCAATAGCGCGGTGGCGTCGCGCGCCACGGCCTGCGCCCTGGCCTTCGACGACACCTTCATGTTGCCGAGCGGATCGCCCTTCTCGGCCGGCACGCCCACGCGGCTCGAGATGACGTCGGCGACGCCGGCAATGTTCGCGCAACCGCCGCAGATCAATATCTGATCCGGCTGCGAGCGCCCGCTCCCCGAGGCGAGGTAGAACTGCAGCGAGCGGCTCACCTGCTGGGTCATGTCGTCGATGAACGGGTCGAGCACCTCCGGCTGATAATTGCTCGGCAGGCCGCCCTCCTTCTTGGCGCGCCCCGCCTCCTCCATGCTCAGTCCGTAGGTGCGCATGATCTCCTCGGTGAGCAGCTGCCCGCCGAAGGCGAAATCGCGGGTGTAGACGACCTTCATGTCGCGCAGCACGCTGAACGTCGTGCTGCTCGCGCCGAAGTCGACCACCGCGACCGTGCGGTCCATGCCGCCGTCGGGCATCTGGTGGCGCATCAGCGCGCAGGCGTTCTCCAGGGCGAACGCTTCGACATCGACGAGCTGCGCGGTCAGCCCCGAGGCCTGCACCGCGGCGCGCCGCTGCTCGACGTTCTCGGTGCGCGTCGCGACCAGCAGCACATCCATCATCTCCGGGTCCTTCTCGGACGGCCCGATGACCTGGAAGTCGTAGCTGACCTCCTCCATCGGGAACGGAATGTACTGGTCGGCCTGCATCTCGACCTGGCCTTCGAGCTCGTTCTCGCCGAGGCTCTTCGGCATCTGGATCACCTTGGTGATCGCCGCGTCGCCGCTGATCGCGATCGCGGCGAGCCGGCTCTTCGCGCCGGAACGCTTCACCGCGCGGCGGATCGCTTCACCGACCGCTTCGGCGTCGACGATCGCCTTTTCGTTGATGGCATTGTGCGGCGTCGGCTCCGCGGCGTAGGACTCCACTCGATACTGGCCGCCGGACATGGTCAGCTCGATCAGCTTCACCGACGAGGTGGTGATGTCGAGCCCGAGTAACGGGCGATAGCTCTTAACGAACGACCACACGATTTTTCCTTTTATGCTCAGTATCTTGTAGGTCGAAACTTGTGCATCAGATTAGCTACGGAGCCACAACTTAGCAAGAAACTGTCAAATCGAACGTGAACCCACTCACGATAATCGCCTCCGCAAGCCGATTCCGGCACTTATCTGCCGGGGCAAGGTCTCAAAAGGCTCGAGGAGGCGAGCAAATGGCCGGGGGACCAGCGATGCGCCGAGAGGAGCGGCTGCCGATGAATTCAAACCTGGGGCCGTGCAGCTCGCTGTTCGCAAACCGCCGCCTCAAGGCTCGGCAACCCCGCTATCCTAGGCCCGATGTGCCCTTAGACCGGAAGCTTTGCGTCCCCACCTTTCGATGAGTATGCCCATCCAACCGGCGGTAATATGCATGCGCAATCCCGCCCGCGCAATAAGTTAGAACGGTTTTCCGTGCTCAAACGATACCTGGTTCTCATATCTCGCATTTGTATCCTCGCCGTGGCGGGCGCCGCCTTGTTGGCCTACGCCAACGTCTGCGCCTACGTTTACCTCAAACCCAGCCTGCCGAACGTCGACACCCTGAGGAACGTGCAGCTACAGGTGCCGCTGCGGGTGTATACGCGGGACGGCCGCCTGATCGCCTCGATCGGCGAGCAGCGGCGCATCCCGGTCCGCTACGATCAGATCCCCAAGATGCTGGTCGAGGCGTTCCTCGCCGCCGAGGACGCCCGCTTCTTCCAGAATCACGGCGTCGACTGGCAAGGCATCGTGCGGGCCGCGCTCGCGGATCTGCGCGCCGGCGGCGTGCGCGAGGGCGGCAGCACCATCACCATGCAGGTCGCCCGCGACGTCTATCTTTCGCCGCGCCGCGACATGAAGCGCAAGCTCAGCGAGATCTACATTTCCCTGCTGATGGAGGCCAAATACTCGAAGGAGGACATCTTTTCGATCTACGCGAACCGCACCTTCCTCGGCGAGCGCGCCTACGGCGTCGGCGCCGCGGCCGAGGTCTACTACGGCAAGAGTTTGGATCAGTTGAGCATTGCCGAAATGGCGATGATCGCCGGCCTGCCGAAGGCGCCGTCGGACATCAATCCGGTCGCGAACCCGAAGGCCGCGCGGATTCGCCGCGCCTACGTGTTGCGGCGCCTGCGCGACCTCGGCGACATCACGCGCGCCGAGTACCTGGCGGCGAACGCGAGCCCGGTCGCCACGCGGGTGCACGGACCGACGCTCGAAGTGCAGGCGCCCTACGTCGCGGAGATGGTCCGCGCTGCACTGCAGGCAAAGTACGGCGACGCCATCTACACCGGCGGGTACAAGGTCGTGACGACGATCGATTCGCGGCTGCAGACCGCGGCCCGGATCGCGGTGCGCACCGGCCTGCTCGAGTACGACCGCCGGCATGGATATCGCGGGCCGACCGGACATCTGCGGCTCGGCGCAGCGCCCCTCGACGCCCGTGCGCTGAACACCGGTCTCGAGCGCTTCCCGGTCGTCGGCGGCCTGCGGCCGGCGGTGGTGGAGAGCGTCGAGCCGAAGAGCGCGCTGGTGTTCGTCAAGGACCTGGGGCAGATCACGCTGCCGTGGGCCAAGATCGCTTGGGCCCGCCGCGCGTTGCCCGGCGGCAACGTCGGTCGCGCGCCCGCATCGGCGGCCGACGTGTTCCATCGCGGCGACGTGATCTACACCGTCGGCACGAACGCGCAGAACCTGCAGTTCGTCCAGGTGCCCCAGGCGCAGAGCGCGCTCGTCGCGATCGATCCGCACGACGGGGCGATCTCGGCGCTGGTCGGCGGCTTCGACTACTACCAGAGCAACTTCAATCGCGCGACCCAGGCGCAGCGCCAACCGGGCTCGGCGTTCAAGCCGTTCATCTACGCGGCCGCGTTCGACAAGGGATATACCCCCGCGAGCGTCGTGCTCGACGCGCCGATCGTGCTCGACGATGCCACCGATGCGAAGGCCTGGCGGCCGAAGAACGACGCCAACAAGTTCTACGGGCCGACGCGGCTGCGCGTGGCGCTGGTGCGCTCGCGCAATCTGGTCGCGGTGCGCCTGATGCGCGACATCGGCGGCGAGTACGCCCGCAACTACGTGACGCGCTTCGGCTTCGACAAGTCCCAGCTGCCGGACAACCTCACGCTCGCCCTGGGGACCGCGGACGTCACACCGCTGCAGCTCGCCGAAGCCTATGCGCCGTTCGCCAATGGCGGGTTCCGGGTCACTTCCTACTTCATCGACCGGGTCGAGGACGGGCACGGCAAGACGATCTTCCAGGCCCACCCGGCGATCGCCTGTTTCGAATGCGGCGAGCAGGCGCTGCCGCCGGCCGGCGCGCTCGGCGCGCTCGTCGCATCGAGGCCCGCCGGCACGCCCGGCGCGACCGCGCAGGCCGCCGGGACCCAATCGAGCGGCCTCGACACCGGCGAGCCGGACGGCAAATTCCTGATACCGCCGCAGGATCTGGCGCCGCAGGTGATACGGCCCCAGGTCGCCTACCTGCTCTCGGACATGATGGCGGACGTGATCCGCCACGGCACCGGGGTGCGCGCCCGGGCGCTTGGGCGCGACGACGTCGCCGGCAAGACCGGCACGACCAACGATCACCGCGATGCTTGGTTCGCCGGTTTCAACGGCGACATCGTCGCGACGGTGTGGGTCGGCTTCGACCAGGATCGTTCACTCGGTCCGGGCGAGGAGGGCGGCAGGACGGCGGTGCCGATCTGGACGTATTTCATGCACCAGGCACTCGCCGGCGTGCCGCTGCGCCGCGTGCCGCTCCCCGACGGCATCGTCACCGCGCGGATCGACTCGCAGACGGGCCTGCTCGCGGGCGCGGACGACCCGAACGCGATCATGGAGAAGTTCATCGCCGGGAGCCTGCCGAAGCCGCAGAACGCCTACGGCAAGAACGGCACCAAACCCGTCGATTCCGAGAAGTCCATTTTCTGAGGATCGTCGCGTTCATGGCGAGGAAATTTTCGCAGCGCGCCGGGGATCTGCGCCGCACGCTCGCCGCAGAAGCGGCCCGGATCATGTCCGATCAAGGCATCGATGACTTTCTTCAGGCCAAACGCAAGGCGGCCGTTCGCCTCGGCATCGCCGACGCCGCGGTGCTGCCGCGCAACGTCGAGATCGAGGCGGCGCTGCGGGAGCGTCATCGCCTGTTCAACACGGACCGCCACGATCGCAGCCTCAGGCACCAGCGCCGCGTCGCGCTCGAGGCGATGCGCCTGCTCGATGAATTCCAGCCGCGGCTGGTCGGCTCGGTGCTCGCCGGTACCGCAAGCTTGCACAGCGACATCAATTTGCACCTGTTCGCCGACCGGTCGGAGTCGGTCGCGCTGCGGCTGATGGACATCGGCGTCGCGCATTCGCTGCACGAACGGCGCGTCAAAATGGATGCGGACCGCAGCCTCACTTGCCCGGCGCTGCGCTTCGGGGCGTTCGGTCACGCCGTGGAAGCTACCGTGTTTCCGATCGACGGCATCCGGCAGGCGCCGTACTCACCGGTGGACGGGCGACCGATGCGCCGGGCCGACGCGCGCGAGCTGTCGACGCTGCTCGATCAGGGCTAGCGCCCGGCGGTTCGGCCGGCGCCTTTCGCCCGCCAGACCGCCATCGCACCCGGCGAGCCCTGCGAGCGCACGTCGTTGTCGGCGAGTATGCCTTCGGTCGACGCGACCATCGCCTTGCGTGGAAATACCAGGCTTTCGCCGGTCCGCTGGTCGAATTCGATCGTCACGAATGGCGCGGTGGCATCGCGCAGGATCGCGACCAGATCGTCGAGGCTGCGCACGCGGATCCCGTCGACCGAATAGACGACTTCGCCCGCCGGATTCGAATAACCGAGCGCCAGGGCGTGCGGGAAGAACGGCGAGGCAACCACGACCAGCTCCCGGCGCTGCGCCGTCGGCGCGTCGAGCGCATGGGCGAGCAGCGGGCTGTGGATGAGGCCGAGGGTCCGCGCGACGCTGTCCTTGTCGGCGAACGCGAGAAACTGCCAGGTCGCCTTCGAGAACACCAGGGGTCCGTAGATGAAATATGACGGATATCGGCCGTTCAGGTTGCCGACCAACGTCGGCCGATGGATGGGCACCGGCAGTTCGATGTGCATTCGCTTGCCGCCGCGCACGATCTCGAGCGGCAAGCGGCCGTTGCGCGCGAGCTTCTGCACCAGGTAGTGAAAGTCGACGCGCAGGTCCGTGCGGATCTTGACCATGCCCTCGTCATCGATCGGCGAGTCGCCGATGCGCGTGATGACATCCCACTGCTTGAGCGGATAGGACGGCCCGCTCACATAGGGCCGGTGCACGACCAAGCCGTGCGTCGAGGGGTCGACCCGCAGAAAGGTGCGCAGCGCCGGATTCTCCAGAGTCTGCAGCTCGTCGTACATCGCCGGCTTGCCGGCATAATGGCCGTCGGCTACCTCACGGAGAAACAGCGCGATTTCCTCGTTCGGAATGATGTAACCGATGTTCTGCGCGCCGCCGGTGAGCCGGCTGAACGCGAGCCCGATCATCCGACCGTCGACGACGGCCGGGCCGCCGCTGTTGCCGGGATTGATCGCCGCGTCGATCTGTACGCGCAGTCCCGACACCGGAAAGTTGTACGCCACGAACTCGATTCGCGAGACGATGCCCTTGGTGATCGACAGCGACGCGCCGCCCGTCGGAAAGCCGTACACCAGCACCGCATCCTTGATCCGCGGCAGCTGTGCGGCGAGCGCGAGCGGCTGATGGCTCTTGAAGAACGATTCATCGTCGAGCTTCAGCACCGCCAGATCGATGCCCGGCGCGACGGCTACCATGTGCGCCGGAATCTTGTCGCCCGACTCATGGGCCTGGACCTGAATCTGCCCGGCGTAGAGCACGACGTGCGCGTTCGTCAGAATGCGGTCCCCGCCGATCACGACGCCCGAAGCGCTGATCTGGGTCGGCGCCTGCTTGGTCCACGGCTTGTAGGGATCCGGGTAACGCAGCGTCGCGAAGATCTTCACCACCGAATTCGAGACCGCGGCGGTCCGGCGCGCGCCCGCCCATGCCGGCGCGCTCACGCTTGGTACGCTCAGCGCGGCAAGGGCGATGCAGCAGAATCTCTGCGCTCTGAAGTGGAGCATGGTCGAATCGAGGCCGGTCGGTGGCGGGATTGGCCCGGCGATCCTACTTGGCGTCGACCGAAAACGCGAGCAGCACGCCATCCGTCGCACCGCCGGCGCCGCGGTCCACCGACTCGAGGTAGGCGATGCCGTCGACGACCGTCGGTCCGTCGCGGCCGAGCGAGCCGCCGCGGACGGCACCGCCGTTGATGGTCTGAAAGCTTCGCGCGGTGTCGTAGTCCCAGACGGCCATGCCGTCGATCGTCGAGTACGCGCGCAGGTGGCCATCGATCGAACCGCTGAAGACGATTCCGGGTATCACCGTGAGCGCGTGCGCGTGCGCGGGCGCGCAGCGCCGGCCCTGTACCGCACAGGTCGGCTGCGACGCGCGCTTCAGCCAGCGTACCTTGCCGCTCGCGATGGCGAGCGAGGCGAGAGCGGCGTTGTCACTGCCCGCTTGCGGGCTGCGGTCGGCGAACGCGACGTACACGTCGCGATGGTCCGAGGCATGAGCCCACTCGACGCCGCCCGTGCCGCGCAGCACCGCCGCCTGCCACAGCAGGGCGCCGTTGCGGTCCGGATCCAAAGCATAGGCGATGCCCGCGGCGTTCGCCGAGAGCAGCACCTGTCGGCCGTCCGCGAGCGACTGCAGGATCGGCGGATTGCCGGCGGGCGCAGCCGTATCGGTGACCGGATCGTCGGCCGGATCGGGGCGATTCGGCGGCGGCACCGGGGCGACCCAACGCGGCCGGCCGTCGGTCAGATCCAGCGCGACGACCGCGCCGCCGACCGCGACGTACAGCGATGCGCGCCGCGGATCGACGGTCGGCGTGCCGGCGATGGCGCCGCCGTCGGCCGGATCGGCGGTCGAGCGCGGGATCGGCGATTCCCAGAGCAACGCGCCGGTCGCGAGGTCCAGGGATGCGACGGCGCCGTGCGTGAAACCTGCGCTCGTCAGCAGCACATAAACGCGCCCGTCGTACACCGCCGGTGCGCCGCTCACGCCGCCGTGCATGCTCGCGCCGGCCGCGACCTTCCACAGCAGCGTGCCGCGCTCGGCGTCGAGCGCATAGACGTTGCCGGAGCCGTCGCCGAAGATCAGCGCACTCGGCGGTTCGATCACCGGGATGTGGGCATTTTGCCGATGCCAGCGCCGCCAGCGCGGCCGGATCAGGACCGGCTTGCCGAGTTCGCCGACGACGATCGGCGTATCGACGGGCGCGGCCGCGTCGAACGTCCAGTACGTGCAGCCGGTGCGGGCGTCGAGCGAGTACACCCAGCCCGCGGAACTGGTGACGAACACACGGCCGCCGACCACGGTCGGCTGGCCGTAGGCATCCGCCGGCGCCATGGCGTACGCCCATTTCACCGCGAGCTTCGGCACGTCGGCCGCCCGCAATGCCGGTTCCGGTTGATAGCGGTTGTTGTCGACGTCGCGGCCCCAGCCGTTCCATTCCGCGGTGCCGAGCGCGACCGGCGTGGTCGGCCTCGACGACGGCGGACAAACCCCGGCCGCGGGCGCCGCGGATGCGGCTGCTGCGCCCGCGGCAAGGACGGTCACGGCCGCCATCGCGGCGGCTGTTCTACGCCGTGCCGCCACCGCCACCGGCTCAGCGCCTGTCGATCGGCGTGTAGTCCCGCTTGGTCGGGCCGGTGTACAGCTGACGGGGCCGGCCGATGCGCATGTGCGGGTCGGAGACCATTTCCTGCCAGTGCGCGACCCATCCGGCCGTGCGCGCGATCGCGAACATCACCGTAAACATCGAGCGCGGGATGCCGAGCGCGCTGTAGATGATGCCGGAGTAGAAGTCGACGTTCGGATACAGTTGGCGTGAGACGAAATATTCGTCCTGCAGCGCGATCTCCTCGAGGCGCAGGGCGAGCTCGAACAATGGCGAATCGGTGCGACCGACCTTCTCCAGCACCCGGTAACACATCGCGCGGATGATCTTCGCGCGCG
>Ga0307372_10005572_pt1 | contig 18833 bp, 20 predicted proteins | sample OX1MG_FD_202533 | JGI IMG/M metagenome (GOLD analysis project Ga0307372, IMG submission 202533) | Soil microbial communities from Risofladan, Vaasa, Finland - OX-1 | ecosystem: Environmental > Terrestrial > Soil > Coastal area > Acid sulfate soil | place: Finland: Risofladan, Vaasa | collected...
AGCGCCGGCGGGCGGCCAGCCATTCCGGCTTCACGACACCGGCCGCCTCCAGGGCCACCAGAATCACGGGAACCTCGAAGGCGATCCCGAATACCACCATCAGGGCCAGGATCAGGCTCAGGTAGCTGGAGGGGTTGTACAGAGCCTGCAGGTGGGGACCCCCGATGCCGCCGAGCCACCGCAGCGCGTGAGGGAAGGTGATCCAGGCGACAAAGGCCCCGAAGGCGAACACGACCATGGAGGCAAGGACGAAGGGCACCGCGTAACGGCGCTCGTTCTTCTGCAGGCCAGGAGTGATGAAGCGCCAGACCTGCAACAGCACCACGGGCAGGGCCAGCATCAGGCCGCCATAGGCCGCCATCTTGAAACGCAGGGCAACGCCGTCCAACGGGCTCGTCACGTACAGATCGCAATGGTGGGACCCGACCATCCCACAGTAGGGACGAAGGAAGAAGGCCAGGAGGCTGCCATAGAAGATGAAAGCCACCACCCCGCCGGCGCTGACGGCCAGAGACGAGACGACCAGGCGCCGGCGCAGCTCCCCCAGGTGCTCGGCCAGGGACATCACACCACCGGCCGGGCGGGCCGGCCGACGACGTAGGGACGTGATCAGAGCCATGTGGAGCGGTCTCCCGTAGGTGGGGTGGGTTCAGGTTGGAGACACCCGCCGGCGGGGCTACCGGCGGGTGTCACCACTCAGGCCTTCTTGACGCTGTAGTCCGTGACCGGACGGGCGCCGGTGGTCATGGCGAAGGCGTTGGGCACCGGATAGGTCCCCAGCACGAAGTTGAGGATGGCGGCGTGCTGCATCTCCACCGGCTGGATGGTGGCGGCGGTGGAGATGGCCTGCTTGCTGGACAGGACGCCGATGGCGTTGAGGTAGGTGGCGGCGGCAATTTCCTCCAGGGTCAAAGCCAGCTTGGCCAGGCCCCCGGCGTCCTTCACCTGGGCGAAGTCGGACTGGACGGTCGAGGTCAGGGCGGGATCGGTGGTGGTCACCTTCTGGTAGCCGGCCCCGGTCACGATGGCGTTCCAGGCGTCGGCGTGATCCTGGTGCTGGGTCTTGGCCGTGGTGGCGAAGGTCACCACCGCCGGGGGAATGGTTCCGAGCTTGCCGGCGGTGGCAGCCGAGATGCCGGCCCCGTAGGCGAACACAGCCAGGTTCTCCAGGCTGGCGGCCATGGCCCCGGCCTGAACATCGACCGGGGCGCTGGATCCGCTGCCCGATGCCATGGTGGTGGCGGTGGCGGACTTGATGCTGCTGGAGCCGCAGGCGGCCAGCAGAGCGCCGCCCACCACCACGATCCCGCCACCGGCCAGGAAGCCCCGGCGGCTGACCCGGCTGCGCTCAGCGGCCCCGTCGCCTTCGATGTACTCGGCTACGGCCGCGTGCATCTTCGGAAGAGTCTCGCGATGGCGCTCCTCCATGTCGGCGGTGAGAGCCAGCAGCTCGGTCTCACTGATGGCTAGCTGGTCGGTGGTCTTCCGGAGGATCCTCATGACACTGCTCCTTCTGTGGCCGGGCTGGCCATGTCGGTCTGATAGAAGGCGTTGGGGAAGCCGATGCTCCCGGCCGCGCCCGGCAGCGCCGACAGATTCGGCGGCAGGGCGATGAGCTGGGGAGCGTTGGCGGCCAGCAGGGCCTGGACAGCCAGGAGGATCGAGACATGCTGGGCCTCGACGCCCATGATGCTGGCCGTCACCTTCCTGGCGTTGAGATCGCTGTAGGCGGACGCGTTGGCCACGTAGGTCTCCGCCGCCACCGTCTCCAACTTGATGGCCAGGCGGACCACGTCGGACGGGCCCTTGATGGTGGGTACGGCCGCCTGGACCACGGCCGCGTACTTCGGGTCGGCTGCGTTCTGGGCTTTGCCGCCCAGTTGCTGGGCGGCGGCGTTGAAGGCCTGTCCGTGCTGGGTGTGCTGGGCCATGGTGGTGGTGGCGAAGGCCTTCACCACGCCATTGGCCGAGCTACCTCCGATGAAGGGCAGGGTGAGAGCGGTCTTATAGGTGGCCACGGCCAGGTTCTCGAGGCTGGCCGCTGTCTGCAACATCTGGATGTCGGTGGCCGAATCGGCAAAGGCCGGGGTGTCGAACAGTCCGAGGACGGCCGCACCGAAGCCGGCTGCGGCCAGGGTGCCGGCGCCGAGGAGGGATTTCCTCATCAGCTCCTGCCGCCGGGTGGCGGCGGCCATGTCCTGTTCCGGGTCTAGTTCCCCGGTCCGGCGGCGGTCGTGACCGACCTCAACCATTTCCTTCAGTGCCTCGGTCGACTGGTGCATGGCATCGGCCTGTAGATCGGCCGACTGCTCTATCAGCTCCCCGAGAGCGTGTTCGTCAACGCTCATGGTTCGGTTTCTCCTTTATCGAACCCGCGGGGGGGCCCGGCAGCTCTTATACGGAACTGCCGCGGGGCTGGATGGCCTCGGGGCAGATATTTCTGATCAGCCCGTCACCGTCAGGGTGCCGCTCATGTACTGGTGGATCTGGCAATCGAAGCTGTACCGGCCCGCCTTGGACGGCGCCGCGAAGGTCTTGGTGGCCCCGGGAGCGATGTCCCCGGTGGTGAAGGCTCCGTTGGAGGCGGTGAGGGTATGAGTGGTGCTGTCCTCGTTGTGGACCGACACCATCGCTCCCGCCTTGACGGTCAGAGACATGGGCATGAAGTCGAAGTTCTTGATGATGACGGTGTCGGTGCCACCGGTTGCCCCTGACGCCGGCGCCGAGGAGCCCGTCTTGGCACTGGATCCGCCTCCACAGGCCGTCACCCCTACGGCCAGTGCGCCGCTTAGGCCGGCGGCTACGGCCATTCTTCCGAACCGGTTCATTTCGCTTCCTCCTTGGCGCCGGCGTCGGTGCCGGCGGGTCTGAACGAGTGGGTTCTCAAGCTCCGGGCGGCCAGGGCCAGGCCCAGGACTGCGCCGATCACCTCGACCGCCAGCGATGCCTTGGTCCACGGGGCCGAGTAGCTGTCCTTGAATCCGAACAGGCCGACTTCGGCCGACAGCACCATCCCGGCCGCGGTCGAGATCAGGAAGCCGGCTCCGGCCAGCCCGGCCAGGCCCGACCATGCGCCGGGCGCGCTGAAGACGGCCAGGGCCAGTACCACCCCGGTCACGGACTGCAAAAGGAACAAAGGGCCGATGGTGGGGATATGGCGGTAGCCGGTGTCCCAGAGATGGATGTGGATGGCGGCGCTGGCTCCCAGCGCCGCCCCCGCCCCCAGGCGCAAACCGATCCCGACGCCAGCCATCTGCGGCCGGGTGGCGGTGGTGGTCATGACGGGTACGGCCCTGGTGTCTTCCGGCCTGTGCTCACGGTTGAGTTCGGCGCCGGGTCACCGCCTGGATGTAGGAGCGGCCCTACCATCGGCCGCATGACCGGTGCCGCCCTGGAGGCGTGACCTCCCTATCGTCTTCGAGCGGAGGCGCCTTCGACGTCATCGTGGTCGGCGCCGGGATGGCCGGAGTGTCGGCGGCCGCCACTATGACGGCGGCCGGGGCCCGGGTGGCGGTGATCGAGGCCGAAGACCGGCCGGCCGTCCACTCCACCGGGCGCTCGGCGGCCCTGTTCAGCGAGAACTATGGATCCGAGCCCGTCCGCCGCCTGACCATCGCCAGCCGGGCCTTCCTCACCTCCCCGCCTCCGGGTTTCTCCGACGCCGCCCTGCTCAGTCCCCGGGGGGTCCTTCTCATCGCCCGGTCCGATCAGCTGTCCCTGGTCGAGGCCGAGGCGGAAACCGGCCACAGCCTGGTGCCCAACATCAGCCGGATCGGAGTGGATCGGGCGCTGGCGTTGTGCCCGGCCCTGTCCGGGGCGTACGTGGCCGGGGCCGCCTGGGAGCCGGACGCCGATGACATCGATGTCGACGCCCTCCTCCAGGGTTACCTGCGGGCCTTCCGGGCCGGGGGCGGGGCCCTTCTCACCGGCTTCCGCCTGAGCGAAGGCGGCGTGGCCCGCCGGGGAGGAGTCTGGACCGTGGCCGATGGGAGCGGTCAGGACATCTCGGCTCCCGTGGCGGTCGACGCCGCCGGGGCCTGGGCCGACCGGGTGGCGGCCGCCTTCGGGGCCCGACCGCTCGGCCTGCAGCCGCGGCGGCGGACCGCCTTCATCTTCGACCCCCCGGCCGGTGCCGATCCGTCGGGCTGGCCCATGGTGATCGACGCCTCCGAGGAGTTCTATTTCAAGCCCGAGGGCGGCCGCCTGCTCGGTTCCCCGGGAGATGAGACGCCGTCCGAGCCCGTGGATGCCCGGCCTGAGGAGATCGACGTGGCCCTGGCCCTGGACCGGATCGGCGCCGCCATGGGTACCGAGCTCCGCTATGCCCACCGGCCCTGGGCCGGACTGCGCACCTTCGCCGCCGACCGCACGCCAGTGGTGGGACCCGATCCCGAGATCGAGGGCCTGGTGTGGCTGGCCGGCCAGGGCGGCTATGGCATCCAGACCGCTCCGGCCATGGCCGCCGCCGCTGCCGGCCTGGTCCTGGAGGGCCGCCTGCCCCACGCGCTGATGGAGGCCGGGCTGAGCGAGGAGATCCTGGGGCCCGCCCGCCTGCGGGGCTGAGGCCGGTCCGGGCCGATCGGAGCCGGGCTAACCCGGATCAGTTGCGACCGGCTCCGGGGCCACGAAGATGCAGAAGTCGAGGTGCAGCTGCTGGGAGCTCCCGGTAGAACTCGGCCAGGGCCCGGGCATCGGTCGTGTCGAGCACTACCGAACGCAGGCGCGGGAGAGCGTCAGCCATACCGGCCAATCTTGCCCGCTGGCGGCGGTGAGGGGCGCCGGCCGTAGTCTCGGAGCGTGCCCGAGCTGCTGAGTTCCGAAGAGGCCCGCGTCCTCGGTTGCCTGCTGGAGAAGGAGGCGGCCACGCCCGAGTACTACCCCCTCACTCTCAACGCCCTGCGCAACGCCTGCAACCAGAGCTCCAGCCGCAGCCCGGTCGTGTCCTACGACGACGGCCAAGTCAGCCGGGCTCTGGCCACCCTGCGCGAAAAGGGTCTCATCCGCGTCGTCTACAGCCCTTCCAACCGGGCGGCCAAATACCGCCAGGTGACAGACGAGGCCCTCGGCTTGGACGATCGGGGCCGGGCCGTCATCTGCCTGCTGCTTCTCCGCGGCCCGCAGACCATCGGGGAGTTGCGCATCCGCAGCGACCGGCTCTGTTCCTTTGAGTCCCTGGAGGAGGTGGAGGGCGTGCTGGACACCCTGGCCGATCGCGATAGCGCGCTGGTCGCCCGCCTGGCCCGGGCCCCGGGACAGAAGGAGGCCCGCTTCATCCAGCTGCTGACCGGAGGAGCCGACCCAACCGGTGCCGTTCCGGCCGCGGTGGCCTACGAAGACCCAACCGCCCCGACGCCGGTCGAGCCGGCCGAGGACGCCCGGGAGCCGGCGGAGGACGCGGAGCCGCTGGTGGCTCGGGTGGCGGGCCTGGAGGAGGAGGTGGCGCTCCTACGTTCCGAAGTGGACGAACTGAGGGCCACGGTTGAGTCGCGGCGCGTCCGGTTGGACTGACGCTCCGGCCCGGTTCTGGATGAGAAAGCGATCAGTAGGCGGAGGTGACCCCTTCGCACCACTCCCAGAGTGCCTCTTCCTGGGCCGTCGAGCCGGCGCCGACCACCATGGCCTCCCGCCGGGGCCGGCGGTCCAGCCAGAACAGGCCGGTGGTGGTGCCCGCCGCCGCCGCCGTGCAGAGCCAGATCAGGGTATCGGCCCCCTCCTCCGGCCGGCGCAGCAGGGGGCGCAGGGTCCGCTCGAAGCGAGGCAGGGAATCGTGCAGGGCGGGGGTGTCCACCCAGCCCGGGTGCATGGCGTGCACCGCCCGGCCTGGCAGCCGCTCGGCAAATCGATGAGCCAGGGCCACCTGGGCCCGCTTGGCCCTCGAGTAGGCGGTGGCGCCCCGGTAGCCGGATGGGCCGGCCTGGAGCCTGGCCACGTCCAGGCGGTGGGAGTACATGCCGCCCGAGGACATGAACACCACCCGGGAGCGGGTCGAGTTGGGAATGAGGGGGCTCAGCCGGCGGGTGAGTAGGAACGGGCTAAGCACGTGGAGGACCTGGGTGCGCTCGATCCCCTCGTGCGCTTTGTATTCGGCGAACATGGCCCCGGCGTTGTGCACCACCACATCAAGGTGATCGAGCCGGCCGATGAGCTCCTTGGCCAGGCCGGCCGTCTGGTCGAGATGGGACAGATCCGCCCCCAGGCCGATGACCTCGGCCCCGGTGGCCTGACCGATCTCCCGGGCCGCCGCTTCGGCCCGCGCCGGGTCCCGACCGGTGATGACCACCCCGGCCCCGGCCCCGGCCAGCCCCTCGGCGCCGGCCCGTCCGATCCCGGTGGTGCCCCCCGTCACCAGGGCCCACGTCCCGCTCATCGATCCGGGGGCCGGATCGGACCAGCCCCACAGGTTGCGGCGGATCCGGTAACCGACATTCGTCCAACCCGGGATGATCGGTATCTCGAGGGCGGCGTCGATGACCCGCTTGGTGCTCTGGAAGCTGCTCACGGACGCCAGTCTGGCTTGGCCATGACCATCGAGCCGACATCGCCGGCGCCGCGGCTCCGAAAATGTCGGGGACACCTGTGCCCGTTACGGTGTTCATGCCGGTGGCATCCGCCAACGTCAATAGGAGGATCAAGTGCTCAAGGACTTCAAGGCATTCGTCCTGCGGGGCAACGTCGTCGACCTGGCCGTAGGCATCGTGATCGGGGTCGCCTTCGGGACGGTGGTCTCGTCCTTCGTCAAGAACCTTCTTACCCCGCTGGTGAGCATCCCCGGCAAGGCCAACTTCTCCGCCCTGCATTTCACCGTCCGTCACAGCGTCTTTCTCTACGGAACCTTTCTCAACGACCTGATCTCCTTCGTCATCGTGGCCGCCGCCGTCTTCTTCTTCGTGGTCCGCCCCATCAATTCGCTGATGGCCCGCCGCCGGACCGAACCCGACGTCGAGTCAGTCACCCGCGACTGCCCCGAGTGCCTCAGCTCCATCCCCAGGGCCGCCACCCGCTGCGCCTTCTGCACAGCCAAGGTGACCGCTGCCGCCTGACCGATCTGCCTCCCATCCCGTCAAGGAAAGGAATCCAATGAGCGAGTCCCGCCCTTTCACCACCAACGACGCCGGCGTGCCCGCCGCCAGCGATGAGTTCTCCCTCACCGCCGGAGCGGACGGCCCCATCCTGCTGCAGGACACCTACCTGGTTCAGAAGATGCAGCAGTTCAACCGGGAGCGCATCCCCGAACGGGTCGTGCACGCCAAGGGCGGCGGGGCCTTCGGTTTCTTCGAGACCACCGAAGACGTGTCCGAGCTGACCCGGGCCGACCTGTTCCAGAAGGGGAGGCGCACCGAAATGGTGGCCCGCTTCTCCACCGTGGCCGGGGAGCGCGGTTACGCCGACACCACCCGGGACCCACGCGGCTTCGCCCTCAAGTTCTACACGCAGGAGGGCAATTACGACATGGTCGGCAACAACACGCCGGTCTTCTTCATCCGGGACCCGCAGAAGTTCCAGGATTTCATCCACTCCCAGAAGCGCCGGGCCGATAACCACCTGCGGGACAACAACATGCAGTGGGACTTCTGGACCCTCTCCCCCGAGTCAGCTCACCAGGTCACCTGGCTCATGGGCGACCGGGGTCTGCCCAAGACCTGGCGGCACATGAACGGGTACTCCAGCCACACCTACATGTGGATCAACCCCGGCGGCCAGCGGGTCTGGGTCAAGTACCACTTCAAGACCGACCAGGGCGTCGATCACCTGACCGAGGCCGAGGGGGCCGAGATGGCCGGCCAGAACCCCGACCATCACCTCCAGGACCTGTACCAGACCATCAAGGCCGGTGACGCGCCGACCTGGACCCTCTACGTCCAGGTCATGCCCTTGGAGGACGCCGCCGACTACCGGTTCAACCCCTTCGACCTGACCAAGGTGTGGCCCCACGGGGACTACCCGCTCATCAAAGTGGGCCGCATGGTTCTTGACCAGAACCCGACCAACTACTTCGCCGAGATCGAACAGGCCACCTTCGAGCCTTCCAACCTGGTGCCCGGCATCGGGCCGTCCCCGGATCGGATGCTGCTGGGCCGGCTGTTCAGCTACCACGACACCCATCTGCACCGGGTCGGGACCAACGCCCAACACCTGCCGGTCAACGCTGCCCGCCACGCCCCGGTCCACACCTATAACCGGGACGGGGCCATGCGGGCGGACAACCCCGCCGATCCGGTCTACGCCCCCAACTCCTACGGAGGCCCGGTGGCCCAGCCCGAGCTCTTCGGGGCCGACCCGTCCTGGGACGTGACCGGGGAGATCGTGCGGGCTGCCTACGAGGCCCACGCCGAGGACGATGACTTCGTCCAGGCCAACGCCATGGTCAACGCGGTCATGGACCAGCCGGCCCGGGACCGCCTGGTGTCCAACATCGTGGGTCACGTCAAGAAAGGGGTGGAGGAGCCCGTCCTCTCCAGGGTCTTCGAGTACTGGCGCCGCGTGGACAAGACCATCGGGGACCGGGTCGAGGACGGCGTGCGCGCTTAGACGGGCAGGTCCTCGGCCCGGGCCACCGGGAAGTAGCGGTGATGGTGGGCGCCGGTCAGCTCATAGATGGCCGTGCCCTCCCGGCCGTCGTCCGCCTTCACCGTCACCCGGTTGAGCCCGCCCCCCACCGGCCCGTAGCGCTGAGCCCACAGGCCCTCGGCGGTCAGGCCCACTGTCCGGCCCCCCGCCAGGTCGAACTCGACCCGGCCGGCCACCCCGGCCACGTCGGGGCCGTCCCGGCCGTAGTCGACCTCGGCGCCGTCGGCGCCGATCCAGTGCAGGTCGTGGCGGAAGCCGACCACCGGGGTCGGCGCCGAGCCGTCCGCCGGGGCCCAGCAGCCGTCGGTGTAGATGCGGGCCCCGTTGGCCAGCTCCCAGTTCCACACCGCCAGCATCCCGTCGGGCAGCTGCACGGCCAGCCACATCCAGAACGGACAGCGGGCGTGGTCCCGGATCCCCCAGGAGTGGTCCCGCTGGCCCCACCAGTCGTCGATGCGGATCTCCTCCCCGCCCCGCGGCTTGACCGTGCCGCGGAAGTGGCCGGACTGGACCAGGTGGCTCTGGTCCCAGATGAGCTCGTGGCCGGCCCGCATGTTGCCCCGGCGCAGGCCGTAGGCGGCGGTGCGGGCCTCGAAGGTGAGATCGACGGCCACCGGGGCGGCCGGGTCCTCGGCCACGTGCAGGCGGATGGTCTTGAAGGGCTCGACGATTTCGATCTCCACCGGCCCCACCTTCATCTCGTGCGGGGTCAGCCCGGTCTCCCGGACGTGACGGCCGATGGCGGGCTGGCCGGCCACGATGCCCAGCTGCAAGGAGTCCATCTCCTCCCGGGCGGGGAAGTGGGCCAGGGTGAGTATGACGCAGTCGCCCAGCCTGTCCTGGGGGTGGGCGATGAAGAACAGGCTCTCCCGCCAGTGCTGATGGTGCACGGCCACGTTGAGCATGGGCTCGGGGATCTGGTGGACGAACTGCTCGTCCATGGCGGTCAGTCTGGGCACGTCAGGCCTCCTTGGGCACGAGAGCGAGGGCATCCATATCGATGGCGTGCAGGCCCGCCCGGTCGGCCATGGCCACGAACATGGCGTCGCCACGGTCGGTCCTGGTCACGACCATGGAGGCGAACATGGCCATGATCAACCCGGCAAAGGCGTAGCGCCGGTAGTCGTTCCAGCACTGATCCCAGTCCAACGCCACGCCCCGGCCGGCCAGCCGCTCGACGTAGAGCTCGACCAGTTGGCGCTCGTGCTGGCGCCGGACATCGGGCAACAAGCTGCCGCCCAGGAAGTAGCTGACGTCGGACAGGGCCGCTCCCAATGACACCGTCTGCCAGTCCAGCACCACCACCCGCTCCAGGCCGAACATGAGGTTGTCGTTGCGGAAGTCCCCGTGCAGGACGGTGGCGGGTGCATCACCGCCGACGCCGTAGCGATCCATCACGGTGAGGAACCGGGGTATGAGCTCGACCACCTCGGGGGTCATGCGGTCCCCGTAACGCTCCAGGAACCCAGGCAGGAACATGGCCAGGATGGCTCCCAGCCCCGCCCCCCGGTCCCGGCCGCCCTCCTGCAGCCAGGCCAGCCCGGCCAGGGACGGATCCCCCCAGCGGGGGGCGTGCAGGAGAGCAAGTTCCTCCAGGGCCAGGGCGGCCTCATCGGGCGAGCAGCCCCCGACCTGGTCGCCCTGGTGGGCCGGAGCGACATCCTCGAGCAGCACGCAGTAGGCGGCCTGGGCCGGGTCGAACCCGGACCAGTAACAGCGCGGTGTCCGCACCGGCAGTTCGGCGGCCAAGGTCGAGTAGAAGCCGACCTCGACCTCGTAGGTCCGGGTGGTCAACCCGGCCTGGCGGCTCTCCTCCGAGGCGGCCGTGACCTTGGCGACCAACGAAGCCGGGCCGGCCCCGGGCGGATCCCATGTCATGGCCAACCGGGCGCTGTCGGCTATCTGGCCCGTCCCGATCGGGCTCACCTCCACCTCGGCCACCTGGCCCGGGTAGTGCGGCGCCAGGGCCCCTGACAGCCACTCGGCGGTGAGGTCGGGCAGGCCGGTCGGGATGCGCAGGTCGGACAAGGGGCGGGCCATCACCTTTCGGGTCGGCCCGGAAGCTAATGGCCAGCCCCGCCGGGTGCCGGTTGGGCGGCTCTTAGGATCACGGGCCGTGCCTACCCCGTCAGGGCTGTCGAATCGGCAGGCCCGCGGGCTGGCCCTGGCCGCCCAGGGCCTCGACCGGCCCCGACCGACCCGTCCCCCTGGTCCGGCCCAACTGCGCCGGATGGTGGAGAGGCTGGGCGTGGTCCAACTCGACGCCGTCAACGTCCTGGCCCGGACCCAGCTCATCGTCCCCTTCAGCCGGCTCGGGCCCTACGACCCGGCCGCCTTCCAGGGTCTGACCGGGCCCCACGCCGCCCTGCTGGAGGGCTGGGCGCATATGGCCTCCCTCACGCCGATGGCCGCCCATCCCCTGCTGAGGTGGCGGATGCAGACCTTCTTCAGCGCCACCTCGGCCCGGGAGGCGGCCCGGGCCGCCTGGGCCCAGAAGGAGGCCGCCTATATCCAGTCCATCCTGAACGAGGTCCGGGAGCGGGGCCCGCTCAGTGCCGGGATGCTCAGCGACCCCCGGCCCCGGCAGGGCGAGTGGTGGGACCGGCGCAGCATTGGACGGACCGTGCTGGAGCACCTCTTCATCCGGGGCCAGCTGGCCGCCTGGCGCAATCCGGCCTTCGAACGCCTCTACGACCTGCCCGAGCGGGCCATCCCGGCTGAGGTGCTGGCCGCTCCCACCCCCACACCGGAGGACGCCACCCGGGAGCTGCTCTTCCTGGCCGCCGGCGCCCTCGGGGTCGGCACCCTCAAGGACCTGGCCGACTACTACCGGATGGTCCCCACCCGGGTCCGGCCCGGGCTGGCCGAACTGGTCGAGGATGGCCGCCTGGAGCCGGTGGAGGTGGAGGGCTGGGCCGAGCCGGCCTACAGGCAGCCCGGTCCGGCACCCCGCCGGCCCACCCGCCACCACGCCACCCTGCTGTCGCCCTTCGACTCGTTGATATGGGACCGGGCCCGCACCCTTCGGCTCTTCGGCTTCGACTACCGCATCGAGATCTACGTGCCAGAACCCAGGCGCCGGTACGGCTACTTCGTGCTGCCGCTCCTCCTGGGCGATGAGCTGGTGGCCCGCTTCGACCTGAAGGCGGACCGGCAGGCCGGTGTGCTGAGGGTGAATGCATCCCACGTCGAAGCCGGGGCGGAACCGGGCCGGGTGGCCGAGGCGGCTGCCCCCGAACTGTCTTCGATGGCCGGCTGGCTCGGCCTGGGCGGAGTGGAGGTGGCGGATCGGGGCGACCTCGCCCCCGCCCTGCGCCGGGTCTGGCGCTGACCGCCCGGTGCCGGGGCGGATAGGTTCGGTGCAGGCCAGGTTCGACGCGAACCGCGCCCAATGAGAACGAGGTGGGGGAAGTGGCTGACGACGGACGGGTGACCATCGAAGAGGGCGTGGTGTTCGGCACCGGCGGCGGCCGGGAGCTCAAGGCCGACGTGTTCACGCCTCCCGGGGAGGTGAAGGACGCCCCAGCCGTGCTGCTCGTGCATGGCGGCGGTTGGCGTCAGGGCGACCGCACCCAGCTGCGCGGCTATGGGGTGCTGCTGGGCCGGCGGGGCTACGTGTGCGTGGCCAGCGAGTACCGCCTGGTCGGGGAGTCGGCCTGGCCGGCCCAGATCCACGACGTCAAGGCGGCGCTGCGCTGGATGCGGGCCAGCGCCACCCAGCTGGGCATCGACCCGGACAAGATCGCCATCGAAGGCAACTCGGCCGGGGCCCACCTGGCCCTCCTGGCCGCCGGCACTCCGGACCGGCCCGAGTTCGAGGGCGAAGGGGGCAACCCGGGGGTGTCCACGGCGGTGTCCGCCGCCATCGGCGTCTATGCCCCCACCCTGTTCTGGCACGAGGAGGCGGCCCGCGGCGGCGTGCCCATCCTGGCCCTGCACGACCAGCCCAGCGCGGCGCTGGCTGCCGCCGCCAGCCCCCTGACCTACGTGACCCCCGAGTTCCCTCCGACCCTGCTGATCCACGGCACGGGTGACACCACCGTGCCTCCGCTGGCCAGCGTCCGCATGTACGAGGAACTGGTGACGGCCAACGTCCCGGTGGAGTTGCACATGTACGCCGAGCAGCCCCACGCCTTCGACGCCGCCCCCGAGTTCGGGCGGCAGTGTGCGGCCGAGATGCAGCTCTTCCTCGACCGCTACGTCCGCCAACCCCGGCGGGCCGAGCCGGTCACGGTCTGAACGTCAGCCCGCCGCCACTCCCATGGCCGCGGCCAGCAGGATGCCGGCGCCCCGGGTGTCGCCCAGGAGGTTCCCCTCCATCCGGTTCATGACGTAGGACACGGCCATACGGGCGTCCTGATCGACCAGCACCACCGAGCCCCCGTAACCACCCCAGAAGCAGGCCCGGGGCCCGAGGGGCATGGTCTCGTTGGCCAGGCCGTAGCCGAGCCCGAAGCGGAGGGGCGCACCCAGGACCACGTCGGTCCCGTTGCTCTGCTGCTCGAATACGGCCTGGCAGCCCTTCTCGGAGAGGAAGCGCGTACCTCCGACACTTCCTCCAGCGGCCAGCACCGACTGGACCTGGGCCACCGAGCGGGCGTTGCCGTGACCGTTGGCGGCGGGGATCTCGGCCCGCCGCCACCACTCCAGCCAGGACGTGTCCCCGGTGAGGGGCGGGTTGGACAGCACCCGCAGGGCGAAGGGGGCCGCCGAGCCGACCGCCCCGGCCTGGGCCTCGACGTCGATGGGCTCATGCGGGATCAGGGGGGCCACCCTCGAGTCGGCCGGGGCCGGAAGACCGATGTGGAAATCGGCACCCAGGGGCTCGGCCAGCTCGGTGCGGAAAAACGTGCCGAGGCTCTGGCCCGTGACGCGGCGGATCACCTCGCCCACCAGGTAGCCCTGGGTGACGGCGTGGTAGCCCGAAACGCTGCCGGGCTCCCACCACGGCTCCTGAGCAGCCAACAGCGACGTGCACTTTTCCCAGTCGGCCAGGTCCTGGGCCAGCAGGGGCTCGTCCCAGCCCGGCAGTCCGGAAGTGTGGCCGAGGAGGTGACGGATTTCGACGGCATCCTTTCCGCCGGCGGAAAACTCCGGCCAGTAGCGGGCCACCGGGGCGTGGAAGTCGAGCTCGCCCCGGTCGGCCAGGATCAGGGCGCACAGCGCCGTCATGGTCTTGGTGGTGGAAAAGACATTGGTGATGCTGTCCTTCTCCCAGGGCCGGGTCCGCTCGGCGTCGGCGTAGCCCCCCCATATGTCGACCACCGCCTCCCCGTCGATGAACACGGCCACCGAGGCACCCACATCGGTGCCGGCATCGAGGCTGGCCGCCAGCGTGTCGCGCACGGCGCCGAAGGCATCGGGGCAGTCCCCGAACACGTCGGCCATCAGTGCCTGACCAGTTCGACCACGGGAATCTTCCGGGTGGTCTTCGACTCATAGTCGCGGAAGCCCGGGTAAAGATCGGCCTGCGCATCGAAGATGACCTGGCGCTCGTCCTCGGGCAGGGGCCGGGCCGTGGCCTCCACGGTGGACGTGCCGACCTCGGCGGTCACCTCCGGATTGGCCACCAGGTTGTGGTACCAGTCGGGATTGGTCGGCGCCCCGGCCTTGGAAGCGAAGACGTAGATCCGTCCGTCCTTTTCCAGGTACATCATCGGATTGACCCGTTCCTGGCCGGACTTGGCCCCCCGGGTGTGGAGGAGCAGCATGGGGGCGCCTTCGAAGTTGCCGCCCACCCGGCCCTGGTTGGTCCGGAACTCCTCGATGATCTTTGCGTTCCAGTCGCTCATGCCCGAATCCTGGCACTTTCCGGAGGGGGGCTTAGCATCGAGTCATGAGCGTTGCCGTTTCCTTTGCCGATGCCGAGCGGGCCTACCTGGCCGAGGCCCTGGAGCGGCTGGGACCGGACGCCCCCACGCTGTGCGACGGGTGGGCCACCCGGGACCTGGCCATCCACCTGGTGGTGCGGGAGCGCCGCCCGGATGCCGGCCCCGGCATGATCCTGCCCGCCTTCTCGAGCTGGACGGACAAGGTCATGGCCGCCCGGCGCCAGGAGCCCTACCCCGAGTTGGTGGCCAAGGTGAGAACGGGGCCGCCGGGGTGGAGTCCCTTCGCCGTGCCCGGGATGGCCGGCCTGGTCAATCCCATGGAGTACTTCGTCCACCACGAAGATGTGCGACGGGCCCAACCCGGCTGGGAGCCGAGGGAGCTGGACAGCGACGTCGAAGACCTCATCTGGGCCAGGCTCGGGCGCCAGGCCCGGGTCATGTTCCGCAAGGCCCCGGTCGGGGTCACCCTGCGCCGGGAGGACAGCGGGGCCGAAGCGGTGGCCAAGGCGTCGACGCCGGTTGTCACCGTCACCGGCCCGCCCGGGGAGCTCCTCCTCTACGCCTTCGGCCGCCGGTCGGCGGCCCGGGTCCGGCTGGAGGGCGACCCGGGTGCAGTGGCCCGACTGGAGGCGGCCGACGTCGGCCTCTGAGTCCGCTAGCGCTAGCGGAGTCGGGGCGTCCAGGCCCGGTTGCGCTCCGGGGAGTAGCGCCGAATGGTGCCGGCCCCCTGCGCCGCCATGGCGTGCGCCCAGCGGTGGCAGGTATCCCGGGCGGCCTGTTCCCGGCCGTCGGGGGCAGGGTTCAGCCGCCACTCGATGGTCGCCACCGTGATGCCCAGCGCTTCGAGCAGACCGGCCTGTTCGGCCGGCAGGTGGTCGTCCCCCGTCACCAGGACCCACTCCTCGTCGGCATAGCGGCGGGCCAGGCCCCGGATGAGTTCAGCGTCCCCGGCCCGGCCCAGCCCGATCTCCCCCCCGGCCACGGCCCGCCGGCCCCGACCCTTGAGCTCGTTGGCCAGGCGCCGGTTGAGGCTGGCGTCCAGGACCAGCAGGCGTTCTGCGCTCATAGGCCCTCACCGGCCAGACGCCGGGCCTCGTGCCACCAACGCCGGGCATCCTCGATCTCCGGGCCGGACAGGCCGTAGTCGTGCTTCAGGGTGTCGACCCCCTGGGCGGTGGCGGCCAGTTCGGCCACCAGCTCGGCCGGGACCCGGCGGCCCTTGATCACAGGCCGGCCCGACAGGCGGCCGGGATCGACCTCGATGTGGGTGATGGGGATGGTCCGGGCCGCCCAACCCCCCCGGGAGAGATCCGACACCACCCCCACCAGGTCCAGGCCGGCCAGGACCGGATGACCGGCCACCACGTCGGTCTGGGCGTCGCCCGAATCCACCACCACCGAACGGGCCCGGCGGCCCGGAGCCCGTCCCGCCGGCACCAGCAGGTCGGCCGTCTGGAGCGGCCAGGGGGTGTCCAGCTCCTGGCCCAGCCGCAATACCGTGGCCCGCACGGCCCGCAGGCTGACCCCCTGGACGATCAGCTCATGGACCACCATGGCCTCGGCCACGTCCTGGTAGCAGTAGACGCGGGGGTTGGCCTCGGAGTGGGAGGAGGGGATGTAGCCGCGCCGGGCCCACTGGCCGATGGTCGTGCCCGGCACCCCGGCCAGGCGCCCGGCCTCATCGGCCAGGTACCGACCCCGGGGCGGCTCCGGCCGGGCTGACACGTCAGGCGCGGCGGGCGGCGGCCACGCTCCGGTGCCGGACGCCGGACAGCAGGGCGGCTATCACCATGAGACCCACGGACAGGTAGAAGGCGGTGTGCAGGCCGCGGGTAAAGGCCGACGCCAGCGAGGGCTTGAGGGTGGTGGTGCCCACGAAGATGGCGAAGGCGACGTGGCGGGAGATGGCGTGGGACGACGCCAGGATGGCCACGGCAAAGGAGAACACCATCCCCACATTGGCGAAGGTGCGCAGCATCCCCGAGGCGATGCCGAACACCGCCGGCGGAGCGGCCTTCATCACGGCCGCGGTGTTGGCCGGGAAGAACAGGCCGGCACCGATGGAGCTGACGATGCTGGCCGCCACCACCAGTCCGTAACTGCTGTGCAGGTGCAGTTGGGCGTAGAGGACGAGCGCCACCGCCTGGGTGCCCAGGCCGATGGTGGCCGGCCACACCGGTCCGATGCGGTCGGCCAGGCGCCCGGAAGTGGGCCCGACCACGGCGCCGATGGTGTAGCCCGGCACCAGGAGCAGGGAGGCGTCCAAGGGACTCAGTCCCCGCACGCCCTGGAGGTACATGATGACCAGGAACAGCACGGCGAAGTTGGCCAAGCTCTGGAACATCGACGCCAGCAACGACGCCGTCATGGTCTGGATGCGGAAAAGATCCATGTTGAGCATGGGGGCCTGGGCCCGGAACTCGATGCCCACGAAGGCAACCAGGAGGGCCGCGCCCAGAAGCAGGGCGATGAGGATCTCCCCGCTGAAGGAGTCCGAGGCCAGCTTGGTCATGGCCCACAGCACGGACAGCAGCCCGCCGGCCAGGGTGAGCATCCCGGCCACATCGAAGCGGCGGGCCTGGGTCTGGGTCTGGTCCCGCAGCACCCGGACGGCCAGGAGAACGGCCAGGGTCCCGATGGGGGCGTTGATCCAGAAGATCCAACGCCACGAGACGTAGGTGACCATGGCCCCGCCGATGAGGATGCCCAGCACCGCCCCGGTGGTGTAGGCGCCGGCGTTGAAGCCGAAGGCGCGGCCCCGCTTCTCGGGCGGGAAGATGTCGGCGATGACAGCCCCGGAGTTGGCCGTCAACAGGGCTCCCCCCACCCCCTGGAGGACGCGGAAACCGATGATGGACGACTCGTTCCAGGCCAGAGCGCAGAGGACCGAGCCGATGATGAATACGATGAAGCCGGCCTCGTACATCCGGACCCGGCCGAACATGTCCCCCAGCCGGCCCACCTGGGTGGCCAGGACCGTGATCACCAGCAGGTAGGCGATGATCACCCACACCACCGAGGACAGGGCCAGGTGCAGGCTGCGCTGGATCTCGGGCAGAGCCAGCACCACGATGGTGGTGTCGATGGCGGCGATGAGAACGCCGGTCATCACCACCAGGAGGGCCAGGCCCGTGCGGATGGGCGGCTCCTCGGGTGCTCCCTCTTCCTGGGTGCGGGCCGGGGCGGTCACGGCCCCAGTATCGACCGAACGGGGGCGGAACCGAGAATCCGGCTCCGCCCCCGTCTCACATCAGGTTCGGCTCAGTCGACCTGCGTCGACGGTTGGGCTCAGTCGACCTGCGTCGACGGTTGGGCTCAGTCGACCTGCGTCGACGGTCTACTCGACGTAGGTGTCGACCCGGCGGGTGGCAGGTCCGTTGTCGATGACGGTGGTGCCACCGCCACGCACGCCGCCCCATTCGCCCACACCACTGATCAACAGGGCGGCCAACAGGCCGACAGCCCCGACCGCCATGAGGATGTAGCCGATGGTCTGAAGGTCGACCCCCCGGGCCACGGCGTGCACCGCAAACGCCAACACGGCCCCTACTGCCAGCAGGAAAACACTGATTCCGATTCCCATGACCACTCCTTGTCTGTGGACCGCCGCAACGGTCACCGGGAGTGTTCCCGGACAGCCCGGGATCAAACCTGTCTCAGCGGATGGAGCACTCCAGATGCTTGATGCCATTGATGAAATTGGACCGCAACCGCTCCGGTTCGGCGGTGGCGTGGATACCGGGCGCGCGGCGCAGGAGCTCGCGGTACATCACGGTGATCTCCCGGCGGGCCAGGTGGGCGCCGAGGCAGAAGTGAGGCCCGGGACCACCGAAGCCGACGTGGGGGTTGGGACTGCGGGTGATGTCGAAGCGGAAGGGATCGCTGAACACGTCGGCGTCCCGGTTGGCCGAGGAGTAGAAGAGCAGGAGCTTGTCGCCCTCGGAGACCTTCTCCCCGCCGAGGACGGTGTCCTGGGTGGCGGAGCGGCGCATCCAGATGACCGGTGATGCCCAGCGCACGATCTCTTCGACGGCGGGGCCGGCCATACCGTCGAAGTCGGCTGCGAGAGCCCGGAGCTGGTCGGGATGATCGGTCAGCTGCACCAGCCCGTGGCTGATGGCGTTGCGGGTGGTCTCGTTGCCCGCCACCACCAGGAGGATGAAAAAGGAACCGAGCTCCCCGTCGCTCAACTGTTCGCCCTCCACCTCGGCGTTGACCAGAGCGGAGGTCAGGTCATCGGTGGGCGAGCCCCGACGCTGCCGACCGAGATCCTGGACCAGGTTGTTGAGATCCTGGGCGGCCCCGAAGAGAGTGGCCAGCGGATCGGCGCCCTCGGGCATGTACTCGGGATCCCCGGCCGACAGGATGATGTTGGAGGCGTTGAACACGGTGGCGTAGTCGGACTCGCCTATTCCCATCATGTCGCAGATGATC
>Ga0307372_10005573_pt1 | contig 18832 bp, 12 predicted proteins | sample OX1MG_FD_202533 | JGI IMG/M metagenome (GOLD analysis project Ga0307372, IMG submission 202533) | Soil microbial communities from Risofladan, Vaasa, Finland - OX-1 | ecosystem: Environmental > Terrestrial > Soil > Coastal area > Acid sulfate soil | place: Finland: Risofladan, Vaasa | collected...
CAACCACGGGCGCGATGAGAATGGATAGGAATAGGCACCAGAACGCTGGAATTGCACGTCGAATCATCGACAATATCCTACCTTGCTGGATGCGCGGAATCGAGAGCCGGCAGGCAAAAAGTTTGGCCGAGTTGCGGAAATTTCAACCGCTCCCGCATTCGTCGGCGGTCGCCAGCGGAAAGCGGGCACGCTTCTCGATCGTACCGGATCTTGCTAGACTACCTGAGGCACTCCTGCATCACCCCTCTCCTGTGGAGGAAATATGAAATTCGTATACGCTTTCGTACTGGCAATCGGTGTTTTGGCGATGGTGGCTCCGGCTGGCGCCGACACTCTCACCCTCAAGAATGGCGACCATTTGACGGGTACGATCGTCAGCTCGGATGTCAAGCAGGTGACGCTGAAGACGGACTATGCCGGAGATATGAAGATTCAGTGGTCGGACGTGCAGGAGCTCAATTCGCAGGAGCCCCTCTATGTGGTCACGCCGGATCATGGAACCGTGAATGGCAACCTCACACTCGAGGGAACCGACTTGGTTGTTCATACGGCTTCCGCGGGCGAAGTCCGAGTGCCGCTGTCGCGGATCACCGTGGTCCGTTCGGCCGGAGATGAGCAAGCGTATGAGAATAGCTTGCATCCAAGTCTGATCGAGCAATGGAAGGGGGGTATTGATGTCGGCTTCGCGCTCGCGCGCGGCAACAGCGACACCACAAATCTCAATACCGCGTTCACGGCCGACCGCAAGACGCTCTCCGATGAGATCGGCATGAATTTGTCCTCGATATACGCAACCAGCGGCGCAACAGCGAGCGGCGGGGCCACGGGCGTGACCGCCAATGAAATCCTGGGAGGCGTGCATTACAATCACAATATCAGGAAGAGTTTGTTCGCGTTCGTCAGCGGCGATTTTACCCACGACGCCTTGCAGGATCTCGACGTTCGCGCTATTTATAGCGCTGGCTTGGGCTGGCATGCCATCAATACCCCGGTCACCACGCTCGATCTCCTGGGCGGCGTGAACTACACGCGAGAAAGCTATAGCACCGGCGCTACGGCCACCTCGGCCGCCGTCAGCGTGGGACGAAATTTGCCGGGCTTAACCGTGGGAGAGAGTTTGATGCACAAGTTTGGTGCATCCACGGCGCTCACCGAGCAGTTCATCTTTTATCCGGACCTCAGCAGCTTCAGCCAGTACCGCTTTTCGCTCGATTCCGGCTTAGTCACGAGGATCAATCGGTGGCTCGGCTGGCAGACGTCGCTGAGCGACCGCTACGTCACCAACCCGCCGATCTTCGGGACCAAGTCCAACGATGTCATCCTGTCCACGGGATTGAACGTGGCCTTCGGCCGCCAATAACCTTCGATCAATTTTCCGGTAAGATCGAACGGAGCGAGCGAACCGTGCTCTCCAGGAAGCGGCGCGAGCTTCCTTCCCAAGGGGGTGATGCACGTCATGCCTTCCCGCATTGAAGACTACGCAATGATTGGCGACTGTGAGACGGCGGCCCTGGTCGGCAAAGACGGGTCGATCGATTGGCTTTGCTGGCCGCGTTTCGATTCAGGGGCGTGTTTTGCCGCCCTGCTCGGCACGCCGGAACATGGCCGCTGGCAGCTCGCTCCCGCGAGTGCCCCCGCGAAAGTGACGCGCCGGTACAGGGAAGACACGCTCATTCTGGAAACGGAATTTGAAAACGAGCAGGGCAGCGTCACCATCGTGGACTTTATGCCCCTGCGCGAGAAACATTCCCATCTAGTGCGCCTGGTTCGGGGAAAGAGCGGGCGCGTCGCGATGCGAATGGAGCTTATTTTGAGGTTCGACTACGGCGAACTAGTCCCGTGGGTGAGCCGTTTGGACGGCGGAGTGCTGCGGGCCGTGGCGGGCCCGAATATGGCGATCCTTCGCACTACCGTTCCCCTTCGTGGCGAAGATTTGAAAACCGTTTCGGAATTTACCGTCGGCGAGGGCGAGACCGTTCCGTTCGTGCTGAGTTACGCCGCATCTCATCTGAAAGTTCCCGCGGCAACCGATCCCGAGAAAGCCCTTGAGCAGACAGACGCGTTCTGGAAGAAGTGGACCGGCAGGTGTTTGTATAAAGGGCCGTATGCCGAAGCGGTCAAGCGGTCGTTGATCACGCTCAAGGGACTCACATATTGGCCCACCGGCGGGATCGCCGCGGCGCCTACTACATCTCTTCCGGAAAAAGTGGGCGGGACAAGAAACTGGGATTACCGTTTCTGTTGGCTGCGCGATGCAACGCTCACCTTACAGACCCTGACGCGTAGCGGCTATTTCGACGAGGCATCGAAATGGCGCGACTGGCTGGTGCGCGCGGTTGCCGGAAGCCCGGACCTGGTGCAGATCATGTACGGGCTCGCCGGGGAACGCCACCTGAAGGAGTGGGAGCTGGATGGCCTGCCCGGTTATGAAGGATCGAAGCCGGTAAGGATCGGAAATGCCGCGGCGAAACAGCTGCAGCTCGATATCTATGGAGAAATCACCGGCGTGCTTCACCACGCGCGCAAGAGAAAGATTTCCGGAGACGATCCGGACATGACCTTGGAATGGGCCTTGCTCGAACACCTCGAAAAAATCTGGCGGCAACCGGACGCGGGCATGTGGGAAGTGCGCGGAGCGCCCCAGCAATTTACGTTTTCGAAGATGATGGTTTGGGTCGCATTCGACAGCGCCATCAAAAGCTGCGAACAATTCGGCCTCAAGGGTCCTTTGGACCGGTGGCGTGCGGTGCGGCAGGAGGTTCATGAGGATGTCTGCCGCAATGGTTTTTGCTCCGACCTGGGCAGTTTCGTGCAGTCTTACGGCTCGAAAAATCTGGATGCCAGCCTGCTGATGATTCCGCGTGTCGGTTTCCTCCCCGCATCCGATCCGCGGGTGAAGGGTACGATTGAAGCGGTCGAGCGCGGCTTGCTTCGGGAGGGATTCGTCCAGCGGTACCACACCCGCAAGACGGAAGACGGCCTGCCTCACGGCGAGGGTGTTTTCCTGGCTTGTAGTTTTTGGCTGGCGGATGCGTATGTTTTGGTGGGCAGGCGAAGCGATGCCCAGCGGTTGTTCGAGAAATTATTGGGGTTGAGGAACGACCTCGGTTTGCTTTCGGAGGAATACGATCCCGACGACAAACGTCTGGTCGGCAATTTCCCGCAAGCGTTTTCGCATTTGGCCCTGGTCAATACGGCCTTCGCTCTCGGCCCGCATCCGTAGACAGCAGATATAGCTGGCAAACGAAATTAGCGTCAAAACTTCGAATTCTTGAATTGCCCCGCCCTTTCCTGTATAACGAACTTTCCGCGCATTTTGACCATGAGTCGAAAGCTCTCAATTACCGTCGTGGTTGGTCTGCTGCTCTGCAGCCTCACGGTACTGGAGTTTCCAGAGCTCGTGAACCTCGTCGACGACACGTCGAACAACTTCACCTTTTTGACGTCACCGGGAGAGATGGCGATCTCATCGGTCGAGCAAGCAGCGCCGGAAGAACACAAATCCGCGGTTACTCGCAATCAAGAACGCTCCTCGCTTATGCTGCTGCGGTTTGCCGCAGCCTCGAAGGATTCGAACAGCCTCCTTCGCTTTCTTTGTATTCGAAGGACATAGCTTTTTTTCGCTGGACGCCTCGCTGTCGATGCGGGCGGACGATAAGATAGCCTTATTGCCCATCCGCTTTCGGCCATTTTCGTTCCTAACGAACTATTTCAACGGATATTCCGGCGCAAGCCGCCCTGGGAGACAATCATGGAAGAACGGAATCACTTGGAAGCTCAGTATTGGTGGGCATTTTCGTGCCTGGCCCTTGCAGGACAGCGGCGAGTCGAAGAATTCCATATGGAGTTACTGAATCGCTGTGCGGGCCGCTATCCCACACATGACGAAGTAAATGGCATCATGGACGAAGCATGTTGCTTTCTCAGTCTGGTCTTGAACTCCTCTATGGCCGAATCGGACCAACAGCAGTCCCGTCCAAACGGTTGGAAGCGCCACCTCGTGGCCCTTTCCAGGCGGCCCGACTGAAGGAACACGCCCGCCCGAGCAGTCTGCGCGCATTCCGTGATCCGGGCCATTGCGGGCCCGGATCGATGCGATAAAACTCCGGCGACGTGTGGGCATTCGTCACGGCTCGTGGCGCTATGCTCGTCCGCAGGCCTGTGGCAATTTGTTGGTACTTGAGGCGCTGCCATTCTATTCTAGGCGCTGCCGAAAACTGCCGGCCAAGGTATGCTGCATCGCTGTCTGAGTCGGGATTCAATCGGCAATGCGGTAGCGGCATATCAAAAACAAGGGAGAGTTCCGTGAATCGCACATTCTGGGTTTTGCAGTGGGCGTTTCTTGTTTCACTGGGGCTGGCGGGATCGTCCCGCGCCCAGGTCTCAAACGGAAGATTGTATGTAATCAACCATGTCGATTTAACGCCGGATAATGCGGCCAATGGCAAGAAGTTGCTTCAGCAGTACGTTGTGGAAACTCGCCAGGATCCTGGTCTCGTGCGCGTCGAGCTTCTCGACTATAAATCGCGTCTGAACCACTTCGCCCTTGTCGAGGTTTGGGACAACTCAAAAGCATTTGACCGGCACGAAGAGGCCGACCACACGAAGAAATTCCGGGAAAAGCTGGCTCCGATGCTGGGAAGCCCGTATGACGAGCGGGTTTTCAACCTTGTGAATTAGCGCTGCGGCCGGCTGCCTGCGATGATTGATCGGACGGCAGCCAGGGCGTGTTACTCGAAGTGATGAGAGTTCTTGTCGATGGAAATTGGCGGTTGGGATAAACGATACCGTTCCAGGGAACGGCCCAAGGAAGATTTGGAGGCTCCGCCGAATCCATTGCTGGTTGAAACGGCTCGGCGAATGCAGCCGGGTAAGGCATTGGATTTGGCTTGCGGCGCGGGACGAAATGCGATCTGGCTGGCTCAGCAGGGTTGGACTGTTACGGCGCTCGATGGAGCCGCCAGCGCGATCGAAATATTGCGGGATCGGGCCGCCCATCTCGGCGTCGCCGTGGATGCGAGGGTAGTGGATCTTGCAAAGGGCGGCTATCGGATTGAAGAATCGTCTTGGGACTTAATCGTAATTTGCTATTACCTGCAGCGGTCTCTCTTTGAACCGGTAAAGATAGGAGTAAAGCCCGGGGGAATCGTGCTGGCGATCGTCCATATCGGAGAGCCAGGGCAGGAGCCCACCGAACACCAATCGAACGCGGGCGAATTGCAAGACCATTTTCTCGGTTGGAAAATTCTTCATTACCATGAAGGCAGACCTCGTGACGTCGCACACCAGCGTTCGGTGGCTGAAATCGTGGCCCAGCGGCCCTCCTCCGCGGATGTTGCCGTGAAGCGAAAGATCAACGGCTAGCAGCGCGTTGAAAAGCCCACTTTGATCGCCATTGCAGGCGGAGCGAAGTGCGGGTTCGCTCGCTCGCTTTTTGAGAGATCGATCTCTCTTCGCGAAAATGTCGGGAAAAGGGTAGATATCCGTCGCGCGCGCATCGCGCGATGGAGGGCCGTACTTCGGGCCAAAAACGTCCCTCAGAATCTGGAATAATATCCGGCATTTTTCAAAAGCTGCCAGAGTTCCGGGCGGTGGCACGGCAACGCTCATGCGGAAATGTTCCGATTCATCCGCCGCCAATCGATTCGCCAGCGTCCGCGAGGCAATTGCAGCCAGATTAGTTTTTTCACGGGCGTTCCGCGGGAGTGGTGATAGAGCGCCGCGGTGCGCTCGTAAAAACCCCGTGTGTGCGGGGAATCGCGAAATCCAAACCGGCGAATGTCCAGGTGATGGCAGAACTCGTGGCACAGCGTGCTTAGAAATGTGCCGAACGAGGTCACCTGCTTTCGGATGGCCGTGCGCGCCCAGATGCGGATCACCACGGCTTCCGGGGAATAGTCGCCGAAGAGTTCGGTCGACCAGCCGCTCTCGCGGATTCGCAGAGGCCGCGCTGCGAGCACGCGAATAGCGGGCTTTTGAACCAGGTAGAATTCGGAAGCCACCGCCACGAACTCGGTGCATGCGTGGAGCACGGCTGCCTGCTTGCCTCCCGCCATGGCTGTCTCGATCGCCTGCGCTCGCAGGCGCAAGCGTTTGTCCTGGGGAACTTCCAGATCGCCGCGCCGGTCACTGTGGAGAAACTGAGCCAGGAGCTGTGCGTTGCGTGGGGGCCGGTCCGTAATCATGCCATCTTGATTTTTAGACGAACCGGCGTTGCCCTGCAAGCGGCACTATGCTTCGGGCGATGCTGTATTTTCGGTTCGTTCCGTCTGTCGATAAGTAAGCCGAGGCCCATTGACGGCGGGGCCGGGAACTCAAAAGTGAGCGGTAGTAGTAGTAGATGACAGTGTCTGGAGACGATCAGCTTGCCTTCGCTTACTTCGTGGGTGCGCTGCGTGAATATGTCGATCTTGTCCGCGCGGCGACCGGCTTTCTCTCAGCGTTGTAGCTTTGCCGCCGCGTTAGGCGACCCGCTGGATGCCCCACACTCAATATCTCACCGCTCTTCAACCTCATTCCCTTACGGAAGATGCTTTGCCAATGGGGTCGCAGGGTTTCATCGCAAGTGTAGCTACATGGGAGGGGGAGTGAACTACGGACAAGTGAACTGTGCCTGGCGGACGAGAGAGATGGACTTGGGGAAAGAGAATACCGGGAACACCGGAGTGAATGGATAATTCACTGTGACTACGACGGGTAAAGGATTGGGGCACCCGTTCGGAGGCGGCGGCACAAGGATGATCGTCTGAGGGTTCGGCAGGCCCACGCCCAAGGCTAGGGTTTGTGCATACGCCTGGGCCGTTGACAGCGGGCAGTTGGGATTGGTACCGACGGCCACGCAACGCGCGGTTTCCTCGGCGACGTACTCGACATTCTGCGCGGCCGAGAAGGCCATGATCAGATCGGCGCCTCCCAGCATCAGCAGCAAGAAGACGGGCAGGATAAGAGCAAATTCGATTAGCGCCTGCCCTCTCTGCGGATTCCTCATCTGGCCCTCCTTTCGTTCGGATATAGATGGGCTAGAATGATGCTACAGACGGACTGTGCGATCAAGTAACAAGCTTTGGGAGTACGGAAGTTCCATGACGGCGCGCCCCGCTGTACCAGCGGCTGTCCGTCACTTCCGACCGGGGACATCCGGTAGCGGTCTTTTTCGCTAAAATGGGCTAACTGCGGGCGCCAGACGGGATTAGGGAACCGTCACGGATGCAGGATTCGAGAAGGCGCTTTGGTCCCCGCCGGAGATCACCGAGGTCACCACGTAGTAATAGGTTTGTCCTGCCTGCGCGGCAGTGTCGGTGTAACCGATTGTGGGAATCGGCGTAGCGTTGAGCTGCGTAAATGGGCCGGCCGATGCGGAGCCGCGGTACACGTTGTATCCAATTACGCTGGCGGACGTGCTGGGGCTCCAATTCAAGCCAACGGAGTGCGAAGCGGGCGTTGGCTGGGCGCCTGTGCCGGACAATGCGATCGAGATCGGAGAATTTTTTGCGTTGCTGAGCAGCGTCACGCCGCCGGTTACACTTCCGCTTGCCGCCGGAGCGAAGGTCACGCTTAGACTTGTGGTCTGCCCAGGGTTCAGGGTAACTCCCGACAAACCGCTGGCATTGAGGCCCGCGCCGGAAATACTGACGCTCGAAATTGTGACGTTCGACGTGCCGGAATTGGAAATGGCAACCGATTTCGAGGAGCTGCCGCTGACATTCACATTTCCAAAAGCCAGAGACGCGGGAGAAACCGAGAGCTGACCCTGACCGGTGGCGGGGCTGCCGGTACCGGTTGCGGAATCGCTACTGGAGGCTCCCGCACCCTGAAAGAAAACCCCGCTCGCCACTGAATTTGGGCCGCCCGTGGTGGAAATATTTACTCGGACGTGTCCGGAAATGTTCCAGACCACGTAGATTCCACCCGCGAAACCGGAAATGCTCCGGCTATCCAACACGGCGTTGGTCGTCGCGTTCACCACCCGAATCGCCTCGGATCTGCGTCGAGCATCCCAGTCCACGGAATACAATGCAAACTCATGAGAATTACCGTCGGTGAAGTTGACATCAAGGCTGAAGCCCCTGGAGTTGTACCAGGCGGCCGCAATTCTTCCCGTGCGGTTCGTCGTCTCCAGCGCTCTTGGATCGGTGGGGTTGGATGCCCATGTCCAGTTGTACTGGCTTTGAATGGCGAATGCGGCATATGCCGGAATGCTTTGAGAATCGCCGGTCAACGAATGCCCGTCCGCCCCGTATACACCTTGCCAATTCCCCGCAGTGGCCGTGTCCGAGCGCACAAAAGTCGCCGCCGCAGCGGCATTGGTGGCCGCACCACCGAAGAATATCCCGCTGATCACCGCATTGGGACCAGCCGTCGCACTCGCATTGATCTTGACGTGCCCGGAAACATTCCAGATGAGGTAAATTCCGCCGGCAAAGTTGGAAATATTCTGACTGTTCAGGACGGCATTTGTATTTGCGTCCAGGACCTGTATCGTTTCAGCCCTTCCGTTGTCATCCCAGTCGACTGCGTACAGCGCAACCGGATGGGAATTACCGTCGGTGAAATTAACATCGAGACTGAAACTAGAGGCGCTATACCAGGCAGCCGCAATCCTGCCCGGACGGCTGCTAGTCTCGAGCGCTCGCGGATCGCTGGAACTGAACGCCCAGGTCCAGTTCATCTGGTTCAGAACCGCAAACGAAGCATATCCCGGGATAATCTGCGAATCGTTGGCTACGCAATATCCATCCGTTCCGTAGACGCCGCGCCAGTTTCCCCGAGTCGACGTATCACTCCGGATAAAGCTGGCCGTCGCTCCCGCCGCTGTGGACGCTGTCGGCGAAGGTTGCGGGCGGGGCGGGGCAGCGCTGGCAGGCTTGATCGGAGGAACGACAATTGCAAGTACCAAGCACACGAGCGCGATCAGAAGCTTGCGATGCTTTAAGTTGAGTGCTAGACGTTTTTTCACGTGTCGAGCGTATAACCAGTAAGAGGTTTGACGTCACTGTACTAGTGACCAGATTTGGTACATGTACTCCGGTCTGGAACACTGACTGTAACTTCATGTCCTACTAGCTGTTGCGGGCCGAAAAGAGAGCCAATTTTGGTTCAATAGGGAACATTTGCTCGCGGACGCACTCCGAGAAGGATCGTTTCTATTTTCCGCTTCCCCCTGACCATGTAAGGAGTTTTTCTGCCGCGAGCGCGATCGCGGTGCAGTCCGCGGTCGATCGCATGTACGTATACTTTATTGCAAATTATAATCTAGGGTAACTCGGCAGGACCGGAGGCAATCATGGTTTCGACTTCGTTAGGGAAGGGAATTGACTGCGGTTGGCGGATGAGGCCGATTTATGGCAGAAAATGGCTCAAATTGGTCGATATTGGCTCCAGAAGGCAGGTTTGCGGAGCATTATTGGCCATTGTCGGTGAGCAATGCCCGCCAGAACTGCTGTAGACGCTCCAAGCAGCGCACGTTGTAAAAGAGGGTCTGTGAAATCCTGAGCGGGTCTCTCGCCCTCTATTTGAAAAACGCTCCGCTGATGACAGCATTGGGGCCGGCGATTAGCGTGACACTGATCTTCACGTGCCCCGAGAGCTTCCAGATGTAATAGATTCCCTGCGTAAAGTTGGTGACGTTTCGAGTATCCAGCACGGCGCCGCTGACGGCATCCGTCACCTGGATCGTTTCCGCCCGGCCCTGATTGTCATAATCCAGAGCGTAGAGTTCGAGCTGGTGCGCGTTTCCATCCGTCAGATTGACATCGAGATCGTAGGTAGTGCTGGACAAAGTGTACCAGCAACTCGCTTGCCGAATGTTGGTAGGGCTGCTCCACGATACTTGCAAGTCACGCGTCTCGGTTCCAGAGCTCGTCCAGGTGTAGTTCGCCTGATTCTGTGGAGTGAACACAACGTAGGCCGGGAGGACATTGGTATTCGTATCCGGAATATCGTATCCATCCAAGCCGTAGACCCCTTTCCAATTTCCCTGCGTTGTGGTGTCCGTTCCTAGAAAACTGGCGGACGTGCTGTTCACATTCGGCGTGCTCGTTCCGAAGAAGATTCCGCTGATCACCGCGTTCGGGCCGCTCGTTGCGGTGACGTTGATCTTCACGTGGCCGGAAAGGTTCCATGCCAGGTAGATCCCGTTCGTGAAGTTCGAGATGCTGCGCGTATCCAATACCGCGTTCGTGGCCGCATCGACGATTTGAATGGTTTCCGCTCTTCCTTTGCCGTCCCAGTCGATTGCATAGAGTGCAACTTGATGTGACGTTCCGTCCGTGAGATTCACATCAATGTAGAAGCTCGGGAGGCCATACCAAGCCTCGGCAAGCCTGCCTGAACCGGTCGCGGTTTTGAGCGCCCGCGGATCGGCGGTGCTGGCGGCCCACGTCCAGTTATACTGATTCCCCAGGGCGAATGAAGAATAGATGGGAGTGGTTTGAGCGCTGACGCCCGCCAGCGCATATCCATCGGCGCCATACTTCGTTTGCCAATTTCCCTGCGTGGTCGTGTCGGAAGCGATGAAACTGGCGGCCGGCCCTCCGGCTCCACTCGTGTTCACTGGTCCGAAAAAGACTCCGCTAACGACGCCGTTGGGGCCTCCGGTCGAGGTGACACTGATCTTGACGTGCCCCGAAATATTCCAGACGAGATAGACTCCGTTCACGAAGCTCGAGATATTTTGGCTGTCGAGCACGGCATTCGTGGAGGCATCCACGATTTGAATGGTCTCGGATCTTCCTTTACTGTCCCAGTCCACGCTGTAAAGAGCGAAAGGATGCGAATTCCCATCGGTGAAATTCACGTCAAAATTGAAAGTGGAAGGCTGGTACCAGGCCGCCGCGAGATTTCCAGCCCCGCTGGCTTTCTCAAGTCCCCTCGGGTCCGTCATGCTGGCGCTCCATATCCAAGTGGACTGATTCTGCACGGCGAACGTTACGTAGGCTGGGATGCTCTGGGAATTATCGGCCAGGGAATAACCGTCTGCCCCGTACGCGCCCTTCCAATTTCCCTGCGTCGCGACATCGGAGCGGACAAAGCTGGCAACCGCCTGGCTACTCGGAGTCGAGCTTCCATTGCTGACGTTGACCGTGATGCTGGCCGATGAGGTATTCCCGGCTGCGTCTCGCGCAACGGCTTCCAAGGTATGGGAGCCGGCAGCGGCTTTTGTGGTGTCCCAGACGATGGAATACGGCGCCGTGGTGATCTGGGAACCAAGGTCGCTGCCATCCAATAGGAACTGAACACCGGCCACTCCGACATTATCCGAGGCAGAGGTCGACACCGTAAGACTGCCCGATACACTCGCCCCCGAGAGCGGAGACAAAATCGACACGCTCGGAGGAGTTGTATCGGAAGACCGTGGCGGCGCGCCGGACGATGCGCCAACCGGCAAAACGATGAAGGTTCCGAACTGGGGCGCGGTATGGGCCGGCGTTGCAAATCCGATCGGCGCGGCTTTGGTCAAGCCGGTCATTGGGATTGCCACGGGGCTTCCGGAATATGTGCCACTTACAACGGGCGGTCCATAGAAATTCTGCGCATCCTGAATCACATATTGGTCGCCGGGGCTCAGTACGCTCGACAGGTCCACGCTGACCTTGGGAAGCAGATTCCAATTATAGATTGTGATGTTGGCGCGTTTTGCTTCGTACTTGTTGGGTCGCACGTAGGTCCAGGTTCCGGTGGGCGCACTCTGAGAATACGTGCTGTGAGCGTCCAAGCCTGTGTTCGCCTGCCAAGCCGAAAAGCCGGTATTCGTGCCACTGGTGTCCGATCCGCTGACTGTCCCGAAGAAAAAGTGATAGGGACTCAAATCGTAATAGGTGTTGTTGTCCCACGTGTAGCTCGACAAACCTATGCCGGGGTCCATGATTAAACCGACGGCCCGAATCCCCGCCGAGGACGCTACGATCGTGTTCCCCGTGAACGACACGGGGCCGTCTTCCTGCTCGACAATCATGGATTCATAACCGCCGGCCAGCACATTGTTCTGAATGGCCATGTCCTGGCCGGGATCGTACCCGCCAAGCATGAAGTATCCTCCGCCCGCTGTCAGAGGGAAGTAGCTATAGTTGTTCTGAACCTGGATATTTTTCCTGGTGCCCCCACCGGCGATCAGCAGGTTGTATTGATAAATCGGCGCCGGCCAAGACTCGTTGTTGTACAGAGTGTTTCCCGTGATGCTGAATCCATTCACGGTGGCATTGCCGCTGCCGTAGATTTGAATCCCCTCGTTTGCGTTGTCTCCCACGAAGTTGTCGGAGACGATCTTGGTCCCTGTGTCGTTCTGGAAGTACATCCCGTGCCCATGGTTGCGATCGGTTCCGACGTAGCCATTGTAGTAACTCAGGTTGCCGTAATATTCCGAGTCGGGCGAGGCGTTGTAGCCGCTGAATCCTTCCTCGGTATCGTGCACAACCATGTTGATGCACTTGATGCCCGGTCCATAGATACCAACCCCGGCAGTATTGGTTGGCGATGGACTCGAACTGACCCTCTGAGTCGTGGAATCGAGAACCTCAAGCCCCCAGAACCAGGTATAGGAGCCGTAAATCGCCAATCCCATGCTCGTTCCGTGAGCGTCGATGGTTGCGCGCTCCCCGTTATAGTTTCGGACGATAATTGGATTGCTGGCAGTTCCATTGAGGAGGTTCGTGAAACCGTCTGAACTGGCCGAGTGGTAAGTGCCGCCTTGAACCCATATTGTGTCGCCGGGATGCACCGAAGCGGGTTGATTCAAGGCCGTTTGCAGATCCCAGGGGCTGCTCAGGCTGCCATTTCCGCTGGAATTGCCGTTGGTAGCGACATGGTAATCGGTCGCCTGAGCGATACCCGCGAACAATAAGCATGCGAGCAAAACCGCGCCAACCCGAGCCTTGCCTATTGCGTCGCGCATTCTGCCCCTTTTCACCCGGCGGATTAACCTATATGTAACCACGGACTTTGGCATTTGTACCATTTGGGACATAACTGACTCAAGATACAGTTTCGGTACAGCTGACCCTGTTGGTCTTTAACAGGATACTAAAAAAATTGTCACGCGGCCCCGCGGTCCCGGATCCGCCTATATCGCCCGGACGCTAAAAGCACTTCCACGGCGGCTTTCAACTTTCCTTTTCGACCTTTCGCCCAGGAAACTTTAGGCGAGAAATATGATGTGTTCGCCGGCAAAAAATAGAAAATGGGACAGGGTTGTCCGTCCCAGCATCCGATAAGGAGACTAAGCGCAGTGGATTCTAGCTCGCATCGACCTTGGTTGTCTGTAGTAATTCCTGTTTATAACGAGAGACAGACCATCGAGGAGATTCTCGACCGGGTACAGGCCGTGGACATCGGGAAAAGCAAGGAACTCATTGTGGTGGACGACGGCTCAACCGACGGAACGCGCGATTTTCTGAGCCAACTCGCGAATGGAAGCCGCTCGGGCGCTTCCTCTTCCGTTTTGCCCTTCACGGGCGCGCACCTTCGCACCGACAACATCCGCATCTTCCTGCAGGAACAAAATCAGGGCAAAGGCGCGGCGCTGCGGCGAGGTTTTGCCGAGGCCGCCGGCGAGGTGATCCTGGTGCAGGATGCCGATCTCGAGTACGACCCTCAGGATTACGATAAGCTTTTGGGGCCGATTCTGAACGGCCGCGCCGACGTTGTGTTCGGTTCACGATTCTTGGGTGGCCCGCAACGCGTCCACTACTTCTGGCATTATGCCGGCAACAAGTTCCTCACCCTGCTCTCGGACATTCTTACGAACCTGAAGCTCAGCGATATGGAAACCTGCTACAAGGTTTTCCGCCGGGAAGTATTGCAGGGCATCCGGCTGAAGTCTGACCGGTTCGGTTTTGAGCCGGAAATTACGGCAAAGATCGCTAAGGGAAACTGGCGCATCTACGAGGTGCCCATTTCGTATTCGGGCCGCACCTACACGGAAGGGAAGAAGATCACCTGGCGCGACGGAGTATCCGCGCTTTGGTGCATCTTCCGGTATAACCTGTTCGACTGATTGGCGCGACGGGAAACCTGCATGAGGCGTCAGCCATTTTGACATCCAGCACACAGAGAATAGGAAACCACGCAGCGCCGGCTACCGTTGCGGTTCCATCAGAGGAAGCGCGGCTGTGCGGGTATTGGTCGCTCGCGTTTTGGATCGTGGCAGTGGCGTCGGGTGCGGTCGCCTGCTGGATTGGCCGCAATTCAACAAACACGGACGGCATCAGCTACATGGACCTGGCCAGCGCGTTCAGCAGACATGCATGGCCCGCCGGAATCAACGCTTACTGGAGCCCGCTCTATCCCTTCACTTTGGGCCTCGCCCTGAGATATCTGAAGCCAACGGTTTATAAGGAAGTTTCCGTGGTCCACGCCGTCAATTTTCTGATTTTTCTAGGTGCCGCGGGCGCGTTTGAATTTTTTCTCTCGCGATTATTGCGCGACCGCCGCCAGTGTTTCCTTTCCGCTCCGGGCGGCACATGGGCATTTCTGCCCGATTGGGCAATGTTAGCTCTCGGGTACGCGCTGTTCCTATGGTCTTCGCTCGAGATGATCACAGTTTCCGATATCAGCCCCGACATGCTCGTGGCGCTCTTCGTGTATCTGGCCGCCGGGATGGTGCTCGATATGCGGGGCCGCCCGGCAGGCGCCATGAGCTTCCTGGCGTTGGGAGCGGTGCTGGGTTTCGGTTATCTGGCGAAGGCGCCTATGCTACCCATGGGCGTGATCTTTCTTGTGATGGCGGCCCTTGTCACTCGCGATATTGGCAGGGCGGCGGCGATGGGGCTGCCGCTTGCGGCACTGGCGTTCCTGATCGTGGCTGGGCCCTTCATCGCGGCGCTCTCGCATGCGGAGAGACATCTCACCTGGGGCGATAGCGCGAAGCTGAATTATGCCTGGTACATCAACCATGTGCCGCGTTACCACTGGCAGGGAAATCTTCGAGGCCTCGGCACGCCGGTCCACCCCACGCGGAAAATCCACGCGGAACCCGCCGTTTATGAATTCGAGGGACCGAAATCGGCGACCTATCCGGTTTGGTACGATCCCGCTTATTGGAACGATGGCGTCCATCTGGTCTTCGACTGGAAGTCGATCCTTCAACAGATCCGTTTGAATGTGGCAGTTTACTATGACGTTATTTTTGCCCAGCAATCCTACCTGGTGGTCGCCTGCGCGCTGTTGTTCCTCATCGGGGGCCGAGGCAAACTTGCCTGGAACGACATGGCCGGATACTGGATGCTGCTCGTGCCGGTGGCGGCCGCGCTGGGAATGTACGTCCTGGTGCACGTGGAAACCCGGATGATTGGAGCCTACATCGTTCTATTGTGGATGGCATTGTTCGCGACGATCCGAGTCGAAAATACTCCCGGCCTGCGAAAAAGCGCCGCATCCGGTGTGATCGTGATCGTGCTATTCACGATCTTCACGCTGAGCCTATCGATGCTCGGCGACCTGCTATCCCACAGCCGGGCCGAACTGACGGCTTGGAACAATACGGACGCGTTGCCGCAGTGGCAGGTGGTGAAAGAACTCAACCGTTCCGGTATTCAGCCGGGCGACACGGTGGCCTGGATTCGACCCAATGTCTTCGATGACAGGATGCAGAACTATTCCTGGGCGCGATTAGCGCGAGTCCAGATTGTCGCCGAAATTCCCGCAACGGACGCTGACGCGTTTTGGACGGCGAGCGCGAGCGAGCAGGCGGAAGTTTTCGACGCTCTTGCCCATACGGGCGCAGCGGCTTTAGTGGTTACCAAAATGCCAACACGATTTTCCGCGAATGGATGGATTCCCCTCGGCAAAACGGGTTATTTCGAATATCCCCTGCGAAACCTATCCACGCGATAACCCCCCCGGGTCAGGGAGCAGGAGACTATAGACGGGTGCTACCTGACTCCAGATAGGAAATTCAAAGGGAACCTCGCTTCCACGGGTAAGCAAAGTGTTGCACTCTGAATGCCACCAATCTCCCGCATTCCTTTTCCTTTCAATCCTTTGACACTGGTCCCGAAGATGCGTACTTGACCGCCAGTTCGATCCCGGCTGAGCGAGTCAGGCCGCTCAGCAGCGTATGCACGAGCCCGGCAGATGGGATTGGCGCGCTCGTTTGCAGTTGCCCCCTATAACGAAGGGACTGAAAGGGCGGGAGCGCGTCTATCCGGGCTGCTCACAGGTTCGCGGGAAACGGGCAACGTCCGCTGCGTCGTCTCCATCGAAAAGCACCTTTGCATCGTGGCTGCAATTTCCATTGCATCGTGAGCGCGCTGGCCGTTTGCTCGTGAGCCAGTTCTCACGCCTGAATGTTCATCACCACACATTTTAGAGGCATTGCTTCCAGGAACCTTGCGGTTCTGGAAGGGCCGATTTGCGGATTCGAGCGCGGCAGAAAGCGCTACCGACGAAATTGCAGCCCGGATGCTCAGCAGGGGCCTTCGAGACTCGTAAAAAGTAATGGCCGATTTCCTAAGGGAGAAACAATGAGTGCAGCCCAGGCACGAACCACGATTCACGCTCCGAAAGCGCAGCGCCGAAGGGCGCCTCGAGTTTGGCGCGTCCCTCACGCTTGCCATGCGCGGCTGGTTACATTCATCGCGGCAATGTTCTGCCTGCTGTTTGCCGGTGCGTCCGCACAAGGGCAAGCCACGACGGCCTCCGTCAACGTCGGAACGTTGCCCTACGCCGCTGCGTTGAATCCAGCGACCAACAAGATTTACGTGGCGAACTCCGGGACGAACAACGTCACCGTGATCGACGGAGCAACCAACAAGACCCTGACGGTTAGCGCCGGGACCGATCCGATCGCCGTGGCCGTGAATCCGATAACCAATAAAATTTACGTGGCCAACCAGGGCAGCAACAACGTGACTGTGATCGATGGGCTGACGAACACTCCATCCTCCATCCCCGTGGGCAACGGGCCTTCCGCCGTGGCGGTGAATCCGGTGACGAACCAGATTTACGTTACCAACCGAACCAGCGGCACCGTCACCGTCATCGACGGCAATAATGCAAATTCGACTGTGACTGTGACGGTCGGCTCTCAGCCCATCGCGGTGGCCGTGAATCCGGTGACGAACGAAATTTACGTGGCGAATTACAACGCCGCCTCGGTTACGGCAATTAACGGCGCCACGAATTCCACGAGCAGCCCGATCGGCACCGGAACGAATCCGGCGGCGTTAGCGGTGAACCCGGTGACGAATGAGATTTACGTGGCGAATTATGGAAGCGGCAACGTCACGGTCATCAACGGTTCCACTAATGCAGCCGCTACCACGGTCAACGCAGGGACGAATCCCAATGCGGTCGCGGTCGACGCCGTTTCGAACAAAATTTATGTGGCCAATGCAGGGAGTCCCAACGTCACGGTGATCGACGGAATCAGCAACAGCCCGGTGAATGTCAATACGGGAAGCGGTTCTGTCGCGTTTGCGGTGGCCTTGAACCCCGCCACGGACCAAATCTATGTGGCGGTTCAGGGTACGAACACCGTCATGGTAATCAACGGGCCCACCAATACGACCTCCACGCTCAGCGCTGGAACCATGCCGCGAGCCGTGGCGGTGAATCCGGTGACGGACAAGATCTATGTGGTCAATCAGGGCATTGCGAATGCTAACAGTACCGTCACGGTGATTGACGGCGCCACGAATTCCGCCGCAATCGCCAATGCCGGGTCGCAGCCCTTTGCCGTGGCGGTAAATCCGGTGACGAACAAGATTTATGTGGCCAATTCGGGCGGCAGCACCGTTACCGTCATCGATGGGATGAACATCAATTCTCCGACCTCCGTAACCGTCGGAAACGCTCCGGTTGCCGTGGCCGTGAATCCCGTGACCAATCAAATTTATGCGGTAAATCAGAGCAGCCACACCGTCACGGTGATTGACGCGAATCATGGCAATGCGACCACCACGGTGAGCGTCGGAACTTTTCCCGGAGCGGTGGCTGTGAACCCGGTCACCAACAGAATCTATGTGACCAATTACACGGACAGCACTGTGTCGGTGATAGACGGGTCCTCCAATACGGTCATTGCCACGCCCGGCGTGGGAGTCAACCCAGACGCAATTGCCGTGAACCCGGTCACCAATAAAGTCTACGTCGCCAACTACAAGAGCGGCAATGTGGTGGTAATCGATGGAATCAACAACGTCGTCGGAATTAAGACGGGGACCAATCCTCAAGCGGTTGCGGTGAATCCGGTCACGAACACGATCTACTCCGCCAATTTCGGAGATGGCACGGTCTCGGTAATCAACGGAGACACAAATACTCTTTCGGCGACCGTCACGGTGGGTTCTAATCCGCTATCGGTGGCCGTCAATCCGGTGACCAACAAAGTTTATGTCGCCAATTCAGGCGGCGGCACAGTGACGGTGATTGACGCCAACAACAATAATGCCACCACTTCCGTCACGGCTGGCACCGCCCCGTGGGCCGTGGCCGTCAATCCGGTAACGAATAAGATCTACGTCGCCAATGCAGCCATCCTCAACCAGTACAATTCAACCATCACGATCATCGACGGAGACACCAATAGCACCAGCACGATTACCACGCTGAACCAGGAACAGCCTGTCGCGGTTGCCGTGAATCCGGTAACCAACCAGGTCTACGTCGCCGATCAATTCGGGAACGATGTCTCTGTGATCACCGAGCAACAGGGGCAGTTGGTTCCGATTACTGCAAGCGTCGCCCCTCTTGTGGGGAATCAGACCTCGATCTTGTCTCCCACGTTCAACTTCTCCGGCTCGAACACATTCTCGGGCGCTCCCGTGGATAACCTCTTCTATCAATTCGACACCTGGCAGGGACCGTGGACGGCTGCTACTAGCGCTGGCGCTGGGGC
>Ga0307372_10005574_pt1 | contig 18832 bp, 16 predicted proteins | sample OX1MG_FD_202533 | JGI IMG/M metagenome (GOLD analysis project Ga0307372, IMG submission 202533) | Soil microbial communities from Risofladan, Vaasa, Finland - OX-1 | ecosystem: Environmental > Terrestrial > Soil > Coastal area > Acid sulfate soil | place: Finland: Risofladan, Vaasa | collected...
AATAGCGTTCTTGTTCGTGCTGCCTACGGCGAAGACGACGATCGCAGCCAGGATGGCCAGGATGATGATGACGATGAGGAGTTCGATCAGGGTGAACCCGCCCTCGTCTCTCTTCGCCACCATCCTCTGCAGGACGTTCTGTGCGGTATCTTCCCTCATGCTGTTCCCTTCCTGAGTTCGCGTCCCGTGAGTGCTCGCTTGTCGCATCCCCTCGATGCGGCGGTCCCCGGGTGCTGTGTCGATGGCCTGCTCTTGTGTTGGGAGAAGTGTTCGAATACTCAAGACCTCCTAGGAGGTGTTCGCTCGACGGACAGACGTCGGGGCGTCATGTGACGTGCACCTGGCGGTAGATGCCGTACATGGCCGAGACGAGGGCAATGGCCACGAAGCCGACGATGATCCCGACGAACAGGATGACGGCCGGCTCGAACAGGCTGGTGAAGTGCTTCAACTTGTAGTCGAGCTCCCGGTCGAAGTAATGCGCCGCGGTGTCGAGCTGGTGGTCGAGGGTCCCTGTGCTCTCGCCCACCAGGAACATGCGTCGGGCTGCGATGGGGAAGAGGTTGGTCTGCGCCAGGGGTGCGGCGAGCCCTTCGCCCCTGAGCATGCCCTCGCGCGCTGACACCAGGCCCCGCCGGAACACTGCGTTCGTCGTGGCGTTCCCGGTGACGAGCAGCGCCTCGGGCAGGGGCACCCCCGCCCCGACCATCGAACACAGGATCCGGCAGAACCGCTCCAGGATCGCCGTGCGGATGAGGTCTCCCAGAATGGGAACGCGCAGGACGATGACGTCCCGGACCTCGCGGCCCCGACGGGTGGAGGCGCCGAGGACGAACGCGACGATGATCAGGGCGACGAGGCCGGCGAACAAGAACCAGTCGGTGACGAAGAAGTCGGCAATGGCGATGAGTGCGCGGGTGGGGAGAGGCAGCTTGGCGTGCAGTGAATTGAAGAAGGTCTTGAACCTGGGCAGCACCACGCCGGTTATGACGACCACGGCCACGATGGACATCACCAGGACGATCCCCGGGTAGATGAGGGCCGAGGTGATCTTGCGGCGGGCTTCGGTGTCGCGGTCGATGTACTCGGCCAGCTGGTCGAGGACGGTGTCGAGGTTCCCGGTGAGCTCAGCCGAGCGGAGGATTCCGAGGTAGTAGGGCGGGAACGCCTCGGGGTGGGCGTCGGCGGCGCTGGCGAACGTCTCGCCCGACCGGAGTGCCTCGGCCATCTCCGCCAGGATCCGCTGGAAGGTCTTGCTCCCGACCTCCTGGGAAAGCACCTCCAGAGCCTCGAGGACGGGGATCCCGGCCTGCATGAAGACGGCGAGCTGTCGGGAGAAGTGCATCAACTCCCGGCGTGGGACCTTCTCCCTGGTGATCTCGAATTGGAGGAGGCTCTTCTTCTCGGTCACGTCCACCGGAGCGAGGTTGCGGTCGATCAGGGCCCGACGCGCCAAGCTGCCGGTGACCGCCGTCTCGATGCCCTCGACGGTGGATCCGTCCGGAGCGATCGCCTTGAATTTGAACTTGGCCATGGTGCCCCGCCTCAGGCCGCGTAGATGGATCGGACGACCTCGGAGATGGTCGTGATGTCATCGGTGATCAGGCGGATCGCCTCGTCCCGCAACGTACGCATTCCTTGCGACGCCGCCATTCGCTGCAGCTCTTCCTGGGTCGCCCAACCCACGATGAGCCGCTTGATCTCGGGCGTGATGCGCATGAGCTCGAACACGCCGATCCGGTCCCGGTACCCGGTGCCGGCACAGAAGTTGCACCCCTCCCCCTGGAAGAACTGCGCCTTGGGGAGGCCGCCGCTCTCGCTGTAGAAGGCCAGCTCCTCGTCCTTCGGCTCGTAGGGCGCCTTGCAGGTCTGACAGATCCTGCGGACCAGGCGCTGGCTGACTACCGCCAACACCGACGATGCCACCAGGAACGACTCGATGCCCATGTCGAGGAAACGGTGAAGAGCGGCGGCGGAGTCGGTGGCGTGCAGCGACGACAACACGAGGTGACCGGTGAGGGCCGACTGCACGGCGATGCGCGCCGTCTCCACGTCACGGATCTCGCCGACCAGGATGACGTCGGGGTCCTGGCGCAGGATCGACCGCAGGCCGTTGGCAAAGGTGATCCCCGCCTGCTCATTGGTCTGGATCTGGTTGATCGAGGGGAAGACGTACTCGACCGGGTCCTCGATGGTCATGATGTTCCGGCTGGGGTCGTCGATCTCGGTCAGGGCCGCGTACAGGGTGGTCGTCTTGCCGCTCCCGGTCGGTCCTGCGCACAGCACCATGCCGAACGGGGCACGGATCTGTCGGGTGAAGACCTCGTGGGTGTCAGGGGGCATGCCCAGGTCGGCCATCCGGAAGACGGACCTGCTCTTGTCGAGCACCCGCAGCACGCAGCTCTCTCCCCAGATGGTGGCCACCGTGGACACGCGGATGTCGATCTCGCGCCCGTCGACGACCATCGTGATCTGCCCGTCCTGCGGGCGACGGCGCTCCACGATGTTCATGTCCGCCATGATCTTGAGCCTGCTGACGAGTGCCGCGGCCATCGCCATGGGGAGCTCGACCGCCTCGTGCAGTGCGCCATCGATGCGGAACCGGACCCGAAGATGCTCGTCCTGCGGCTCGATGTGGATGTCGGACGCCCGGTCGCGCATGGCCTGCGTGATGAGGAGGTTCACGACCTGGACGACCGGTGCGTCGCCGGCATGGACCGTCTGCACGGTGGTGTCGGCCAGTCGGCGGGTCGTGTCCGTCGTCTCCTCGAAGGCGCGGACGTGTTCCCTGATGTTCCCGAGTGCCCGGTACGCGGTGTCGATGGCGCGCTGGACGTCCGACTGCGGGGCGATGACCAGCCGGACGACCCGACCGCAGGCGTTGGCGAGCGTCTTCGCCAGTTCGGGGTTCGGGTCCGAGACGGCGATGGTCACCCCGTTTTCGTCCAGTGAGATCGGCACGGCCAGATGCGCCCGGGCCACGCTCTCGGCGAGAACCTCGACCGCTTCGGGAGACGGCGCCTGCTGGGAGAGGTCGACGAGCGGGACCAGGAGCTGGGTGGACAGCGCTTGGGCCAGATCCCGTTCCGAGATCGCACCCAGCTCCACCAGGGTGGCGCCGATCCGCTTGCCCGACGCCGACTGCTGGATCAGGGCGTCGGCCAGCTGGTCGTGGCTGATCAGCTGTGCGCCGACGAGGAGCTCTCCGAGCTGGCCACGGGGACTTCCGGTTGCGCCGATCCGGGCGGGCGCGACCGGAGTGACACCGTCAGCTCCCGTCGAACTGGCCAGATCGTTGGGGTCCTTGCGCAGCTTCATCCCTACTCCCATCGGAGGTTCCCCGTTCAGGTCAGATGCCGAAGGTGCAGGTCACGTCGGTGACACAACGATTCCGGCGTCTCCCGTCGAACAGTACCCGACGGCTCGCGTGCCCTCTGAGCTGGGATTTGCGCGACATGGTCACGCACTCCTGGGCCGACCTCAGACTCCGCGACGGAGCCTGCTGGCAGCCCACACCCACGATGGTGCCGGGTGTGTCACACGCCGGTCCCTATGGAGCGTCAACATTCGGCCAACTGCCGTGGAGCGCGTCGGGACGCCGGTTCGATGCAGCGATCGATCACCCGTCAGAGTGGTCGTAACAGCCGGAATCGTGACCGTGATGTGCCCGATCCGCGCGGTCAGGAGAGATCGGTCAGGAGAGATCGGTCAGGAGAGGTAGGGCAGCTCCTGCTGCCAGGTGAACGATGTCGCCGGGGACCCCGAGGTCTCCACCAGGATCTCGGTGAGGCTGGGGTCGCCGCTGTAGCCGCCCTCGAGCCACCCCGTCCCCATCACGCAGTCCTGGCACGGCAGGGGCAGCAGGATGTTCTGCCGGTGGCCCCAGCAGCCCGTGGTGTTCGAGGGCGTGCAGTCGATGTTGGCCGAGCCCACTCCGTCGTCGTACATCCAGAAGTAGACGGCCTCGAGCGGGTTCCCGAGGGCCCCCGCCCAGTTCGACCCCCACTGCGAGTAGGGGAAGCCGGCCGGCGGTCCGGGGTCGGTGTCGTTGGCCGCCCCCTGCAGGGCCGCCTGGTCGAGTGCGGCCACCTTCGTCGCCATGGGGGGCAGCCCGCGGGCGGTGCGCTCCAGGTTGGTGGCCACGAAGAGCTGGGTATCGGGGCCCAGCTGCGCCCAGTTGGAGGGGAGGACGAGCGGGGGCAGCCCCTCCTGGCCGCGGGCATTGGCGATGGCCTCGACGGTGGCCGACACGCATCCCGGTGATCCGTCGTAGTGCGCCCCCGAACAGCTCTGCAGGAAGTCGGGCTGCGGGCTGATGTTGGCGGACGGGCCGGCGGACGGCGCGCTCACATGGGCCGGAGCGGCGGGCGGCGTGGGCGGCACGGCGGGTGGCGCCGTGGTGGTGGTGGTCGTCGGTGCCGGAACGGTCGTCGTGGGAACCGGGGGAGCCGTGGTCGTCGGGATCGCCGGCAGGGTCGTGGTGGGGACCGCCACCGTCGCGACCTCGGACAGGGCCCGACCCACGGGACCGTTCGAGGCGGCCAGGTGGTCGGCGGCGGCGCCGGTGGCCGGCCGGACGGCCAGCATGGCGAGGATGGCCACTTCCCCGAGGGCCAGCAGGAAGCCGAGCCGGAGCCAGCTGGAGCCGCTGCCGCCGGATGCCGCGGCGCGCCGGCGGGGACCGTTTCTCATCCTGCAGGTATCGGCAGTCCCTCCGCCCCACCTGAGCCTGGCGCCCTGTCCCCGGGTGGCGCGTCCTCCGGCTGTCTCCGGCTACGCCGTGGCCACCAGGTCGGCGTACTCGGGGTGGCGCCGGATGTAGCCCGCCATGAAGGGACACAGCGGCGCGACCCGCAGCCCCCGGGCCCGGATGTCGTCGAGGGCGCCGGCAGCCAGCCGGCTCCCGACCCCCTGTCCCTCGAAGGCCGGGTCCACCTCGGCGTGGATGAGGACCCGCGTCCCTCGGCGTGTCGAGTACGTCACGAAGCCGGCCACCGTGTCCCCCACGAGGGCCTCGTACCGGTCCCGGTCGGGCGCGTCACCGACGGCGACCGGCGACCCCGATTCCGCCATCAGCCCTCCCCGTCCCCACGGCGACTCGCCCTCAGTTGTACCCCGCACCGGGTCCTGCGTCGGTCGGCGGCCTCGGGCCGTGGTCGCCCGGCGACCAGCGGTAGGGGCCGATCCGCGCTAGACAGGGTTCCGGAGACCTGGGGAGTGCCCGTGCTCGACGAGACCGCGCACACGAGCCTGCTCACCGCCATCGACATGGCCATCGGCAGGTGCATCGACGCCTTCAACATCGCCTCCGAGGCGGGCGACCAGGAGCTGGCCGACGAGGCCCGGGCGTGCGTGGCCGACCTGAAGGCCCTCCGCCAGAGCGCCGGGTCCCGTCCGACCCGCCCCGCCCGGTGGATGAACGTCCGCACGCCCCGCGGCGACGCCCGCCCCCGCTGACCACGGGGGTTCAGCCCGTCGGGGTGCCGGGCCCGCTTGCGGCCACACCTTGGAGCGCGCTGTACGGCAGCGCGTCGGCCGGTGGCGTCACTGCCATCCGCTCGCCCCAGCGCGAGAAGGTGATGCTGCTCGACCACGGCTGCCCGCCGTCGGAGCCGCCTGCGGTGTAGGCGGCCGGGAGCGTGGTGCGGGCCGCCACGTCGAGGGTCGCCGATCCGGCGATGACCTGGCCCGGCGTCTCCGGGGGGATGCGGCCCGTGACCCGGGACAGCACCATGCCGTGCGCTCGCCGGTCGGTCGAGGTCCTCCGGGGCGCGATCAGCACCTGGGACAGCGCCGCCGCCGTGGTCACCCCCTCCTCCATCGACTGGTAGGGCCCGTCGGCCTGGGCGAGCGCGATCCACCGGCCCGCATCGGCCGATGCCGTCGCCGGCGCCAGGCCCAGCTGGTCGTGCAGCGCCTCGACGTTGCCCGTCACGTAGACGACCTGGTCGGCGACGACCACCGCGAACCGCGACCCGCCGACCTCCACCGCCTGGGTGCCGGCCGACGGCGCGGCGTCGCCGACGATGGTCTGGGTCGACCCGCCGGTCTGCCACACCGCCCGGTAGTGGAACGTGCCGGCCGCACCGGCGGCACCGAGGGCGGCCCGTGTCATCCGGGACGCCACCTGGTCCGGGCGCAGGCGGGGCGGGGGCGCCGAACCCGTCGACGCCAGGGCGATCTCGGCGCCGATGGCGCCCACGATGGCCACCGTGACCCAGGTGACCACCCTGGCGGTCGCGCCCATGGGCGCAGCGTACGGCGACGGCGTGGCGGCGCGGCCGCGGCCCCGGGCGAGCCGGGCCCGGGCCGCATCGCCCTCGGCTCAGGACCAGCCGAGCTCGTCGAGGCGGCGGTCGTCGATGCCGAAGTGGTGGGCCACCTCGTGGACCACCGTCTCGCGGACCATGGTGACGACGTCGCGCTCGCTGTCGCAGGCGTGGCAGACGGTGCGCATGAAGATGGTGATGCGGTCCGGCATCACGAAGGAGTAGTCGATGCCCCGGTCCGTCAGGGGCACCCCTTCGTAGAGGCCCAGCAGCTCGCCCACCGGCGACTCGTCGTCCACCGTCACCGCCACGTTCTCCATGGCCGCGCCCAGGTCGGCGGGGAGGCCGTCGAGGGCGTCGCCCACCAGCTCCTCGAAGCGCTGCGGCGAGAGCCTGACCACCGCCGCCATGATGCCACGGGCACCCCGGCGGGCCGCTGTGGCCGGCCCGAGCCGACCGGGGCGGTGGGCCGGCGCGTAGAGTGCTCGGCACTCCAGGGGGGAGGGCCAATGGCGCGGGTTGTGCTGATCACGGGGGCGTCGGCGGGCATCGGCCGGGCGTGCGCGCAGCGCCTGCACGACGGCGGGTGGTCGGTGGTGGGCGCCAGCCGGCGCGGGACGTCGCCGGGGGGCTGGGGCGGCCTGGTCATGGACGTCGACTCCGACGAGTCGGTGCGCGCCGGCGTGGCCGAGGTGCTGGCCGCCCACGGCCGCATCGACGCCCTGGTGGCCTCGGCGGGGTGGGGGATCGCCGGGGCCGTCGAGCACACCACCGTCGAGGAGGCCAAGGCCCAGCTGGAGACGAACTTCTGGGGCGCCACCCGCGTCGTCCAGGGCGTCCTGCCGGCCATGCGGGCCCAGGGGGGAGGGCGCATCGTCCTCGTGAGCTCGATCGGGGGGGTGCTGGCCATCCCCTTCCAGGGCTTCTACAGCGCCAGCAAGTTCGCGCTCGAGGGGATGGGGGAGGCCCTGGCCTACGAGGTGGCCCCGTTCGGCATCGCCGTCACGCTGGTGGAGCCGGGCAACGTGCGGACCGACTTCACGGCCAGCCGCCGGATGGCGGTGGCGTCGGGCGCCGACGATGTCTACCGCGACGCCCTGGACCGGGCGGTCGGGGTGATGGCGCGCGACGAGGCCAACGGCGTCGCTCCCGAGGCGGTGGCCCGGTCGGTGCGCGCCGTGCTCGAGGCCCGCCGCCCGCCGCGCCGGGTGTCGGTCGGCAGGTCCGGGGAGCGCATCGGGATCCTGGCCAAGCGGGTGCTGCCGTACCGGCTCTTCGAGGCGGCGGCCAAGGGGAGCCTGGGCGTCGAGTAACGCGCCCGACGATGGACTTTGGGCCCTATCGCCGGGCGCCGCGCCCGCCGACATGAAGGGGGTGACCACCACCACGGCCCCGCCGGCCGCCGGGCGTTCGTCGCGGCGGCTCGAGCGCGAAGCCCGCATCGTCGGGATCAAGGAGTTCTCGTCCCCGTCGCTCGAGGCGGTCGACCGTCGCCGGTCCCAGCTGTGGACGATCGCCTTCGCCGGCCTGGTGTGCCTGGCCGCCGCGGTGGCCCTCCTCACGGCGGGGACCAGCCACAGCCTCGGCTTCGCCAACCGCTTCGGGTTCCGGGTCGGGACGGTCGCCCTCGTGCTCGGGCTGGGGGGCTACGTCACGGAGAAAGAGCGTCACCTGCGCCGGTTGTCGCGCCTGCTCGTGGACGAGCGCGTCCTCAGCGCGGCGTTGTCGAACCGCCTGAAGGAGCTCGCCATGCTGTACGAGGCGGGCAAGGCCATGAACTCCGTCCTGGTGATCGGCGACGTCCTGCGCCTGATCCTGTCGAGCGCCTTCGAGCTGCTGCGGGCGACGAGCGGGACCATCCTCCTGCTCGACGGCTCGGGCGGGCTGGTCGAGGTGTGCCACGCCGGCGAGACCGGCGCCGCTGCGGCCGGCGAGCTCGGTGGCGGCATCGCCGGCCGGGTGGCGAGGGACCGGGAGCCGCTCCTGGTGCAGGGCACGGTCTCCGAGCGCGGCCAGGTCAAGCGCGAGAGCGCCGTGGGTGTTCCGCTGCTCCACAAGAACGAGCTGCTCGGGGTGCTCAGCCTGAACGGCTCGGTCGACCACCCGTACTCCGAGTACGACCTGCGGGCCGTGTCGCTCTTCGCCGAGCATGCCGCCATCGCCGTGGCGAACGCCCGGCTCTACGAGGCCGAGCGGGCCCTCGCCGCCACGCTGTCGCACCACGCCGTGCACGACCCCCTCACCGGCGCCGCCAATCGGGTCCTCATCAGCGACCGGCTGGTGCACGCCATCGCCCGGACCCGGCGGACCCGGACGCTGGCGGCCGTCCTCTTCATCGACATCGACGACTTCAAGCTCGTGAACGACGAGCTCGGCCACGACGTCGGCGACGACATCCTGTCGTCCTTCGTCGACCGGCTCTCCGCGTGCGTGCGGCCGACCGACACCGTCGGGCGCTTCGGCGGCGACGAGTTCGTGGTGGTGTGCGAGGACATCACCGACGACGCTCACGCCCTGGCCATCGCCACCCGGATCATCGACGGGCTGACGCCCCCCTTCGCCACGCCGCTCGGCGATCGGCAGCTGTCGGCGAGCATCGGCGTCGCCACCTGTGGCGGGGCCCGGCGCTCCTCCTCCGACGCCCTGATCCGCGAGGCCGACCGGGCGATGTACCGGGCGAAGATGGACGGCAAGGCCCGCGTCGTCAGCGCGCCGGGGCCGGCGGTCGCCGCCGCGTAGCACCCCGCGGCACGGCCTCGTCGTGTCGCGCCGGCCGTCGGGCACCGGCCGCAGTGACCCGTCGGGCACCGGCCGCAGCGGCACGGAACACCCGCCTTCCCTGGTCCGGGCACCTACGATGGGCGCTGCGGCGCACGGCCGTTCCAGGACGTTCGTGGTCGGGGCCGGAAGGAGGCACGTGAGCGGGGGAACGTCGCCGACGGGTGACGACGCCATGCCCGCCGGCGACGACGGGGAGGGCTCGGTCCTCTGGGAGTCCACGTGGAGTGGCGACGAGGCCGTGGCGCAGGAGGGCGGGCTCCCTCGCCGGTTCGGCATCAACGTCACCATGAACTACGCCGCCCTGGCGGCGACGGCGCTGTCGAGCCTGCTGATCACCCCGGTCCTGCTGCACTCGCTCGGCCAGTCCGCCTACGGCGTGTGGTCCCTGGCGGGTGGCGTCATCGGGTACCTCGAGCTCCTCGAGCTCGGCTTCGGGCGTGCCACCACGAAGCTGCTGGCCGAGGACATCGGCCGCCGCCCCGAACGCATCCTGCGGACCCTCAACACCAACGTGGCGGTGCTCGCCGGCTTCGGGCTGCTCGCCTTCGTCGCCGGCGTGGTCATCGCGGTGGCGTCGCCCTCGTTGTTCTCCATCCCGCCCGGCCTGCGCGACGCGTCGGTGACGGTGTTCGTCGTCCTGGCCGTGGCGTTGGCCGTGTCCATCCCGTTCGACAGCTTCGGGGGCGCCCTGGCCGCCCACCAGCGCTACGACCTCCTGGCGGCGTCGAACATCGGGATGGTCGTGGCCACCAGCCTCACGATCGTCGGCATCGTCCTCGCCGGCGGGGGCCTGGTGGCCCTGGCGGTGGGCAGCGCCCTCGTCTCGCTGCCGTTCCACGTCCTGCGGTGGCGCCTCCTGCGCCGCCTGCAGCCCGGCATCCGGCTGTCGCGGCGCTACGTGGACCGGGGGCGGCTGCGCGAGGCGGCCAGCCTGTCGTGGTGGTTCCTGATCGCGGACGTGGCCCTCACGATCATCCTGAAGGTGGACCTGATCGTGGTGGGCCTGCTGTTCGGCGTGCGCGCCGTGGCGGTCTACGCCGTGGGCTCCAAGGCCGCGCAGCTGTTCATCAACGCGCTGCGGGCGTTGGTGCAGGTGTACTTCCCGCACGCGTCGGCCCTCGGCCGCGAGGGGAGGACGGAGGAGCTGCGGCTCCTCGTCGTCGACGGGACGAGGACCGCGCTGGTGCTGAGTGTCCCGTTGACCGTGGTCCTCGTCCTCATCGCCCACGCCGCCATCAAGGTGTGGGTCGGGACCGGGTACGGGCAGTCCGCCGAGATCCTCATCGTCCTCACGCTCGCCATGGCGGTCCGGTCGACGGCGAGCACCGCCGGCGTCGTCCTCTCCGGGAGCGGGCGCGCCCGGGCCGTGGCCGGCGCCGGCATGGTGGAGGCGGCCGTCAACCTGGGGTCGTCGGTGGTCCTGGGGCTCGTCATGGGCCCCATCGGGGTGGCTTTCGGCACGCTCGTGGGCGCCGTGCTCGTGCAGGTGCCGTGGATGGTGACGCTGTCGTGCCGCGTCTCGGACATGAGCCTGCGGCGGTTCGCCGCCGACGCCATCGTGCCGCACGTCGTGCCGGCCGTGGTCACCACCGTCGTGCTCGTGGGCGGGCACGCCCTGCTGTCGGACTCCACGATCCACCTGCTGGTCCTGGCGGTGACGGCCGGGGTGGTCTATCTCGGGACGTACTTCGCTTTCGGCGCCACGCCGATCGAACGCCGCCGTGTGCTCGGCGCACTGGCGGCGGTGCGCTCCCGAGGCAGGTCCTCGCGGCACTAGGCGCGCCACGCGCGCGATGATTGCGGTTCGTCCTCTGTCCGAATACCGTTCGAGGGCGGAGGCAGCGGTCTTCGGGGGGAAGCGCGATGCGCGGTTCGGGCGGGAGGATCATCGTCTGCTGTCGGGCTCATGTCCGTCGGGCGGGTGGCCGCGGGCGATGACCCGGACCACAACCGGCGGCGACGGCTCGACGGGCGTGCCCGGCCACAGGGTGCTGGTGGTGGGCGCCGCCCGCTCCGGGACCACGTGGGTGGCCACGTGCCTGGGTCGGACCGTCGGCGCCGCCTATGTCCACGAGCCCGACAACTTCGACTGGGTGCCCTTCGCCGCCCGGGCCCGGGCGGGCCTGGGGCTCATGCCCGCGCTGGAGCCCGGCGGCGACGCGCCCGAGCCCTACGTGCGCATGTGGGAGTCCGCCTTCCGTGCCCGTCGGCCGAGCGCCCTGGGCCGTCTGGCCACCGCCGTCTACGCCCGCACCCCGGCGCGCGCCAAGAGCGCCCTGCTCGAGCCGGGCGGCAGGTCGTCGTCGTTGCGGCTGCAGGTGGCCACGAGGCTGGCCCGTCCGCAGTCCGCTCCCGCCGGCACCGTGCACCCGGTGGTGAAGTCGGTGAACGTCCCGTTGGCGGTGCAATGGGTCGCGGCCCGCTTCGAGCCGCGCGTCCTGGTGGTGCGTCGCCATCCGCTCGACGTCCTCGCCAGCCGTCTGAGCTTCGGCACGGCGTTCTTCGAGAACGCCCTGGGGTACGTCGATCCCCGGGCCGTCGCCGTCCGCCTGGAGCGTTGGAAGGCGCCGGCGCGCCCCACCACCACCGACCGGTACGAGCACTTCGTCTGGCTGGCCGGGTTCACCCTCTCGGCGTTCGACGAAGCGGCCCAGACCAACCCGGACTTCCACGTCGTCGACTACGAAGAGATCGGGTCGGACCCGCTGCCGCACTTCCGCCGGCTCGTGGCCGACCTCGGGCTCGAGTGGAGCGCGGGCTGCGAGGAGTTCCTGACGTCCTCGAACACCGCCGGGGCGGGGTTCGAGACCAAGCGTGTCGCCGCCCGCCAGACGGGCGTCTGGCGCGAGCGCCTGACCGACGAGCAGCTGAGCGTGGCGCGCCGGATCCTGTCCCGATTCCCCATCGCCGGGCGGTACCCCGACCTGACGGGCTGACCGGCGCGCGACGGGGCACGGGATCGCTCCCGGCACTCCCGGCGCTCCCAGCGCTCCCGGCGCTCCCGGCGGACGCTGCCGGGCCTCCCGTGGTCACGCACCCCGGTGGCGTAGATTCGGCCGGTGGGCTCTCCTCCGCTGCACCCACCCACGACGCGCTGAGCAGCGACAACGATGCCCTCGATCTTCCCGGCCCACTTCAGTCGCAACACGTTCTTCAACTATCTGAACACCGGGTCCGTGACGGTGGTGGTGCTGGTCACCACGCCCCTCCTGACGAGCCATCTGGGCCCGGTGCGCTTCGGGATCTGGGCCCTGCTGGGTGCCATGATCCCCTACCTCGAGCTGCTCGAGCTGGGCATGGCCACGGCCACGGTGACCTATGTCGCCACCCACCTCGAGTCGGGCGAGACCGAGCGGGTCCACCGCATCATCAACACCTCGTTCTTCGTGCTGATCGTCCCCGGACTGGTGGCATGCGCCGTCACCGCGGGATTCGCGGTCGTGCTGCCGCACGTCGTCCACGTGCCGCCACGCCTGGTCGGCGATGCGCGCACCCTGCTGCTGCTGCTGGCGCTCGACGTGGCCGTGTCGATCCCCGGGGACACCTTCGGTGGGGGCCTGGTGGCGCTGCAGCGCTACGACCTGCTCAACATGTCCCTCATCGGCGTGACCGTCGCCCAGGCGGTGGCGTGGGTCGTCGTCCTCGCCCTCGGCGGGGGACTGGTCCCGCTCGGGATCGTCACCGTGACCATCGCCCTCGCCGGCCAGGCGACGCGCTACCTCATGCTCCGGCACCTGTTGCCCGGCCTGACGATCTCCGTCCGCAACGTCGAGCGCGGGATGATCCGATCGTTCGCCGGCCTGTCGGGCTGGTTCGCCCTGAACGAGCTGACGTCCGCCATCATGGCGAACGTCGACGTGCTCATCGTCGGCGTGGTGGTGAACATCGCCGCTGCCGGCATCTACGCCGTGGGCCAGCGACTGTCGTCGTTCGCGGTCCGGCTCGTCACCCCCGCCCTCGACGTGTTCTTCCCGTACTCGGCGCAGATGTCGGGCCGGGGCGACTGGGCGGCCATCCGTGCCGCGGCGCGCGCCGGCAGCCGGCTGGTCGTCGGCGTGGCCGCCCCGGCCTGCCTGATCCTGAGCCTGTTCGCCCGTCCGGCGTTGCTGGGGTGGGTCGGCCACGGCTTCGTGCGCGCCGCACCCGTCGTGGCGCTGCTGTGCGCGTCGTTCGTCGTGGGCTCGCTGGGCGAGACGGGCGTCATGGTGGTGGAGGGTGTGGGCGAGCCGAAGATCCCCACCATCGTCGTCACCGCGGAGATGGTCCTGCACGTGGGCCTGGCCGTCGTCCTGGGACGGTGGCTGGGGCTCGACGGGGTGGCACTCGGGGCCCTGCTGGCCACCGTCGCCGGCCACGGCGTCGTGCTGCTGCCCTTCGTCTGCCGGCGGCTCGGGTTCGGCCTGGGTGAGTACCTGGCGTCGATGGCCCGGGCCCACCTCCCGGCGGCGGCGGTTGCCGGCGCCCTCGGCTGGTTCCTCGCCTTCGGGATGCACGGTCGCCTCCTCACGACCCACGGCCGGACGCTCGACCTCCTGGGCGTCGCCGGTGCCGCCGCGGTCGTGCTCCTCGTCTACCTGGCGGTGTTCGCCGTCACGGGGCTCGACGCTCCCGAGCGACGCCAGATCCTCGGCCGGCTGCGGCGCTCCGCGCCCGGCCCGGCGGCGCCCTGAGGCGCATCGCGGCCCGTCGCCGTCAGGTGGGCGCCACCTCGCCGGCGTCGTAGCGCCGGGGGAGGCGCCAGTACGTCCCGATCTCGCGGTCGAGGCTCTCCTGGAACATGTATCGGGCGTCGATCCCCGCCGGGTAGCTGGTGAGCTCGCCGAAGACGACCCGGCCGCCGATGTCGTAGAGGTCGACCCTGACGAAATCGGTCTCCCGCCCGAGGGTCTCGGCGATCTGGAGCATCCGCTCGAGCGAGTCCGGTGGGGACGGTGTGGGGTCGGCGGGCGGCTCGGCGAACTGCGTGGCGACGCTGCTCCAGTCCGGACGGAACAGGTCGCAGCAATGCCGGGCGAAGCGGCCGGTGTGGACCTCGATCAGGCGGACACCACCGTTGAAGACGTAGAGCTTGTAGTCCTGAGGGATCTGCCCGCCGGCCCCCACGAGCAGCTCCTCCACCATGATCCGCCGCGGGATGTGGCGATAGCCCCATTCGAGCTCCACGTCGGCGTAGCTGGTCGCCAGCCATCGGCGACCCGTCTCTACGAGGCGGCGCCGGTCGATCCCGGTCCGCGCCGTCGTGATCACCCCCGGTGCCTCCCGGGCGGCGTCGTCGGAGGCGATCGTCGAGGCGATCCGGTCCGAGACGATCCAGGCGAGCCCCGAGGCGTGGTTCGGCTTGACGACGAACTCCGCCGGGAAGTGCTCGACGTCGAGCCTCGCCGGGTCCGATTCCACCGCGATCAACTGCGTCAGCACCTCGGGGCCGACGGCGCGGGTGACGTAGTCGCGCACCGCCACCTTGTCGGTCGTCACGGTGAGCAGCGGCCGACGGTCGTAGGCCATCTTGTAGTGGAGCTTCTCCGAGAAGCTCTGGGGGTGGCGGGTGGGCCACGACCGCTTCCGGTACCAGTAGAAGAGGCGGGAGCGCATCTCGAAGGGCAGGCGCGGCGAGAAGAGGACGCGCCGGGCCCCGTCCATGAGGCGCGTGGCCGGCGGGCTCATCGGTCGGTGTCGGCGCCGGACACGGCCACGGTCACCCACGCAGTATGGCTGGGGACCGGTGGGCGCGGACAGCCGGGGTCAGAGCCGCTCGACGTTCGGTCCCGTGACCCGGTTGCAGGTGTCGAGAACGTAGGCCGCCCGGGCCACGATGGCCTCGAGGTCGAAGCGGTCGTGGTCGGTCACCAGGACGACGGCGTCGGCGTCGGCGGCCTCCTCGACGGTGGCCTCCACCCGGACCACCCGGGGGTCGATCCTCAGGTCGCGGACGTGGGGGTCGGCGGCCCGCACCTCGGCGCCCAGGGCCGCCAGGCGCTCGGCCACGGCGATCGCCGGTGACTCGCGGGCATCGGCCGTGTTGCGCTTGTAGGCCAGCCCGAGCACGAGGATGCGGCTGCCCCGTACGGCACGGCCCCGGGTGTTGAGGGCCAGCATCAGGCGGCGCACCACGTAGTCGGGCATGTGCTCGTTGATGTCGTTGGCGAGCTCGATGAACCGGAAGCTCTGCCCGATCGTCCTGCGCACCTTCCACGACAGGTACGACGGGTCGATCGGGAGGCAGTGCCCCCCGACCCCGGGCCCGGGCCGGAAGGGCATGAAGCCGAACGGCTTGGTCGACGCCGCGTCGATCGCCTCCCACACGTCGACGTCGAGCGCCTGGGCGAACATGGCGAGCTCGTTGACCAGGGCGATGTTGACGTGGCGGAACGTGTTCTCGAGGAGCTTGGCGAGCTCGGCGACCTGGGTGGTCGACACCGGCACGGTCGTCTCGCACAACCGGTCGTAGAACCCCCGGACGGCGTCGAGCGAGGCGGCGTCGATGCCCGACACGACCTTGGGGGTGTTGACGATCCCCCACGTCGGATTGCCCGGGTCGATGCGCTCCGGGCTGTAGCCGAGGTGGAAGTCCGTCGCCGCGGTCAGCCCGGACTCCTCTTCGAGGATCTGGCGGACGAGCTCCGTGGTCGTCCCGGGGTAGGTGGTCGACTCGAGGATCACCGTCGCCCCGCGGCGCAGGAACCATCCCAGGGTCCGCGCCGACTCCTCGATGAACGACAGGTCGGGCACGCCCTCGCGCAGCGGTGTGGGGACCGTGACCACGGCGATGTCGAATCCGGCACAGTCACGGGGCTCGGCCGTCGGCCGGTAGCGCCCCGTGTCGCGGCACCGGGCGAGCACCTCGTCGCTGATGTCCTCGATGTAGGACTCGCCGCGCAGGAGGTGGGCGATGCGTCGCTCGTCGGTCTCGATCCCGACGACGTCGAAGCCGACCTCGACGGCACGCACCGACAACGACAGCCCGACGTACCCCTGGCCCACGATGACGACTCTCTCGGGATCGGGGCTCATGGCATCCTTCGGCTCTGCGCGGGCCCATTCGCTGTTCGGGCGACGGACGACGAATTCTACCGGTCCACGGCCGGTTACCCGGGGCTCAGGCGGCCGGTAGCGTGAGCGACGACATGATCCCCGTCTCCGACCCCACCCGGCAGAACACGGCGCTGCTCCCCGAGCTGTCAGAGGCCGTCGGCGCCGTGCTGCGCCACGGCCGGTTCATCGCCGGGCCGGAGGTGGCCCAGTTCGAAGAGGTCTTCCGGACGTGGCTCGGCGCCCCCCACGCGGTGGGCGTCGGGAACGGCACCGACGCCATCCGCCTCATGCTCGAGGCCGCCGGGGTGGGTCCGGGTGACGAGGTCCTGATCCCCGACTTCACCATGATCGCCACGGCCGAGTCGGTGGCCGCCCTCGGCGCCGTACCGGTCCTCGTCGAGATCGAGGCCGGCACGTACATGATCGACGCCGATGCCGCCGCCGCGGCGGTCACCCCCCGGACTCGGGCGGCCCTCGTGGTGGACCTGTTCGGTGCCCCCTGCCCCCTGCCCGAGCTCCCCGGCGGGATCGAGGTCTTCGAGGACGCCTGCCAGGCGCACGGGGCCACCCTCCACGGTCGGGCCGTGGGCACGCTCGGCCGGGCCGGCTCGTTCAGCTTCTTCCCGGCCAAGAACCTCGGGGGCATCGGGGACGGCGGCATGGTCACCACCGGGGACCCCGACCTGGCCGACGCGGTGCGCCGCCTGCGCAACCACGGCCGGGTGGCGCAGTACGAGCACGACCACCTGGGATGCAACAGCCGGCTCGACTCGGTGCAGGCGGCGGCATTGCTCGTCAAGATGCGCTACATCGAGCAGGGAAACGCCCGCCGCCAGGCCATCGCGGCGGCCTACGACGAGCGTTTCGCCGAGCTCGACCTCGACCTGCCTCGGGTGGCCGACGGTGGGCGCTCGGTCTACAACCTCTACGTCGTGGCCAGCGACGACCGTGACACCCTGCGCGCCCGCCTCGCCGAGCGCGAGGTGGCGACGCTCGTCCACTACGAGCGGCCGATGCACCGCCAACCCGCCTTGGCCGGCGTGGCGGTACCGCCGCGCCGGCCCGAGCGCACCGAGGAGATCTGCAGCCGGGTGATGTCGTTGCCGTGCTTCCCCGAGCTGTCCGACGGCGAGGTCGAGCACGTCATGGAGGCCGTGGTCGCGGCCGTCACCGGGGGCTGAGGACCACGGGCGCTCCGTCGCGCAGCGATCGCGTGCCCGCCTCGAGCACCCGCAGCACCGACAGGGCTTCGTGCACCCCCGCCGGGGACCGGCGCTCGCCCGTGCGGATCAGGTCGAGGAAGTGGTCGCACTCCGCCGCCAGTGGCTCGGTGTCGGCGAACGGCACGGCGGTCGCCCCCCCGTCGCGCAGCGTCGTCGAGATCTCCCCGCCGGACTCGGTGACGTCCACGCCCCGGTCGAGCAGCCGCACCTTGTCCACCGGCTCGGCGTCGTCGAAGACGGCCATGGCCTTCGAGCCGACGACGCTCAGGCGTCGGCGTCGGTGGGGCGACAGCCACGACGCGTGGACGTGCGCGATCTGCCCGGTCGGGAAGCGCAGGGCGGTGTAGACGTCGTCTTCGCGCCCGGGCCGGATGAACGCCTGGCCGAAGCTCGAGACCCAGTCGGGCTCCCCACCCGTCAGGGACAGGATGACGGCGACGTCGTGCGGGGCGATGCTCCACCAGGCGTTGACGTCGCTGCGGACCTGGCCGAGGTTCGTGCGCTCGCACTCCACCGTCCACAGGTCGCCGAGGCCACCGGTGTCCACGATGCGGGTGAGGGCGCGCACCGCCGGGTGGAACAGCAGCAGATGGCCGACCACGACCACGAGCCCGGTGTCCTCGGCGGCTGCCGCGATGGTGGCGCCGTCCTCCACCGTCAACGCCAGGGGCTTCTCGATGAACACGTGCTTGCCCGCCCGCATGGCGGCGACGGCCAGCGCCGCGTGGGTGGCCGGTGGCGTGGCCAGCACCACGGCCTCGACCTCGGGGTCGTCGATCACGCTGCGGGCGTCCGCCACGATGCGCGTGCCCGGGAGCGATTCGCCGGCGAGAACGCGACGCGCCGGGTCCTGGTCGGCGAGCACGGCCAGGTGCCCGCCCGGGCGGCCGGCGAAATTCCGGGCCAGGCTCGGTCCCCAGTAGCCGTACCCGACCTGTCCGACGACCACGGCGTCCATGGAGGACGAGCGTAGGCGCACCGCCGCCGGCCTCTACCCATGAGGCTGGGCAGAACCTTGGAAGAGCCTGGGTTTCAGCATGGTGAGCGGATCGCTCGAACGCGGGAGCGCCGTGCCGCCGGTGAGCACTCGGCGCGCCCCGGGCGCGGTCGCACGCAGCGCGCCCCGGGCGCGGTCGGCACTCGGCGCGCCCCGGGCGCGGTCGCACGCATGGTCGTCCTCAAGACGCGGTCGCCGACGGCCGACGATCACAGTGTGAACAGCAGTGTCGGTACGGACGTATCTGTTCGGTCGCGCCGTATGCTTCCTCATGCCCATGCCCGTCACGCCTCCACCGAGCAGATGATCGAGGTATTGGCACCAGAGCCCGACGGCCCGTTGCCACCGGGGCCGGCGTCGCCGGCGGACGTGCGCATGTCGGTCTTCCTTCCCACGTATCAGGTGGCTCGGTTCATCCCCGACGCGCTCGAGTCCCTGTTGGCCCAGACGTTGCCACCGCACGAGATCATCGTGGTCGACGACGGCTCCACCGACGACCTCGACGCCGCCCTGGCTCCGTTCCTCGACCA
>Ga0307372_10005577_pt1 | contig 18824 bp, 20 predicted proteins | sample OX1MG_FD_202533 | JGI IMG/M metagenome (GOLD analysis project Ga0307372, IMG submission 202533) | Soil microbial communities from Risofladan, Vaasa, Finland - OX-1 | ecosystem: Environmental > Terrestrial > Soil > Coastal area > Acid sulfate soil | place: Finland: Risofladan, Vaasa | collected...
TCGGAGATTCGCGCGCTCGACCTCAACCCGCGCAAGCAGGAGTGGGCCAGGCATTTTGGCGCGACGCACACCGAACCGGGCCCGGTCGATTTCGTCTTCGACGTCGTCGGCCGCCGTGCGACGTTCGAACAGGCGATCGGCCTGATCGCGACCAACGGCACGGTGGTGCTGATCGGTCTCGCGCCGGCAGGGGAGACGGTCGAGCTCGACCTGCCGGGGCTCTTCGCGTGCCGGGCGCGCATCCTCGTCTCGCACGGCGGCGATCATCTGCCGCAAGAGGACTTCCCGCGGCTTGCGCAGTGGGCGCTCGACGGCACCCTCGACCTCGCCGGGATGGTGACGCACGTCGCACCCCTCGAGCGGTGGGAGGAGGCCCTCGGCGCGATGCGCGAGGGCGACGTGATCCGGACGATCCTCACCCCGTGATGCCGGGCGCGGAGGAATAGGATCGCTCCATGGACCTGCGCGACACCCCGGACGAGGCGGCCTTTCGGCAGGAGGTGCGCGACTTCATCGCGCAGAACCTCCCGTCGAGCTCGAAGCTGCGCGGGGCCCGCCGCTTCGAGGACGCCGACCGCGACTGGAGCCGCAGGCTCGGCGAGGCCGGCTACGCGGGGCTGACCTGGCCCGTGGCCTACGGTGGCGCCGGAGCCCCGTACAGCCACCAGGCGATCTTCCTCGAGGAGCTCGCCGCGGCCGAGGCGCCCTCGCATCTCGGCGTGATCGGGCTCGGGATGGCCGGGCCGACGATCATGGCGTTCGGCACGCAGGCGCAGAAGGAGCGCTATCTCGCGAAGATCCTGAACGCCGACGAGATCTGGTGCCAGGGCTTCTCCGAGCCCGACGCGGGCAGCGACCTCGCCGCGTGCCGCACGCGGATCGAGGACAAGGGCGACCACTTCCTCCTCAACGGCCAGAAGGTGTGGTCGTCGTTTGCGCACATTGCCGACTTCTGCATCCTCGTCGGTCTCGGCCTTCCCGACGCGCCGCGGTACAAGAACCTGACCTACGTGATCGCCGACATGCACGCGCCCGGCGTCGAAGTGCGCCCGCTCGTGCAGATCACCGGCCACCCGGAGTTCAACGAGATCTTCTTCACCGACGTGAAGGTGCCGAAGGAGAACCTCCTCGGTGAGATCGGCGGCGGCTGGCAGGTGGCGATGACGACGCTGCTGCACGAGCGCGGGACGCTCGGCTTCGCCCTGGCAGCCACGCTCGACGTCGCCGTGCGCAAGCTGGTCACGCTTGCGAAAGACCGCAACATCACCGATCCGATCCTGCGCGACCGAATCGCGCGCGAGTGGATCGAGTTGCAGGCGTTGAAATACACGAACTACCGTGCGCTGACGGCCCTGACCAAGACCGGCATCCCGGGGCCCGAGGGCTCGGCGTCGAAGCTCGTCTGGTCGGAGGCGAACCAGCGTCTGACGAAGCTTGCGCTCGAGATCCTCGGCTCACATGCGCAGCTGACCGACGGTGGCGGCTACGCGGACGGGTACTGGCAGTATCAGCAGCTCCGCTCGCGCGGCAACACGATCGAGGCCGGCACGAGCGAGATCCTGCGCAATATCGTCGCCGAGCGGGTGCTCGGCCTTCCGAGGAGCAGGTAGCGATGGACTTCTCGTTCACGGCAGAACAGGACGACCTCCGCCGCGAGGCGCGCACCTTCCTCGAGGCGAATCCGTCGCCCGGGCTGGACCGGCTGCGCGACCTCGGTTGGGTCGGCATCCTCCAGGGTGAAGACTTCACGTTCCTCGACGCTGCCGTGCTGTTCGAGGAGCTCGGCCGTGCGCTGTACGACGGGCCGTACGTGCTCAACGAGGTCGCGGGGCAGTCCGGCGACGAGGTGTGGTCGATCGAGGTCGACGGCTTCGTGCCGCACCTCGGCCAGGTGGGTCGCGTACTCACGCCCGACATGCGGGCCGTGAAGGCAGAGGGGGAGACGCTCGCGACCGTCGACGAGACGCTCGGGCTCGGCCGGGTCTCGGCCAACGGCGCCGAGGCGGCGCAGGGCGAGTGGGTCGACGTTCGCAGGCGGCTGCTCGCGGCGCTCGCGCTGGAGGCGGTCGGGATCGGCTCGAAGGCGATCGAGCTCGCGCTCGCCTACGTCTCCGACCGCGAGCAGTTCGGCAAGAAGATCGGCTCGTACCAGGCGATCTCGCATTCGCTCGTCGACGGGTACGTGGCCGTCGAGCTCGCCCGCTCGCTCGCCTATTGGGCCGCCTGGTCGGTCGCCGAGGACGACCCACAGGTCGACCTCGCCGTTGCGGCCGCGAAGTCGCAAGCTGCGGAGGCGGCGGTGCTCGCCTGCGAAAAGTCGATTCAGGCGCACGGCGGCGTCGGCTTCACCTGGGAGCACCCGCTCCACCGCTACTACAAGCGCGCACTGTGGCTCGAGAGCGCGCTCGGCTACGGCCGCGAGCACCGCGCCGAGGTGGCCGAGTACCTGCTGTCCTCGTAACGGGGTCATCGACCGGGATCGGGGAGGCGACTGCGGTGCGCCTCCGCGATCTCGGCTGGACCGTCTACGCATCGGTGCGGCGTGCGGGTGAGGCGCCGGAGGGGACTCGCGAGCTCGTCTTCGACGTCACCGACGCTGCCGGCATCGCACGCGCGTCCGGCCAGGTCGATGAGCTCGATGCGCTTGTCGACAACGCAGGCATCGCGATCGCAGCGCCGCTGGAGTTCCTGCCGCCCGCCGAGTTGACGCGGCAGCTCGATGTGAACGTCGTCGGTCAGTTGCGCGTGGTGCAAGCATTCCTGCCGCACCTTCGGCGGTCGCGTGGGCGCATCGTCCTGATGGGGTCGATCGGCGGACGCTCCGCGCTGCCGTTCCTCGGCGCGTACGCGATGTCGAAGTTCGCGCTCGAGGCAATGGCCGACGCGCTGCGCCTCGAAGTCGCTCCGTTCGGCGTGCGGGTTGCGATTATCGCGCCCGGCACGATCGCCACGCCGATCTGGTCGAAGCCGCAGCGCACGGCCGACGAGTTCCCGCCGGAGGCTGCGGAGCTCTACGGCGAACGGGTGGCAAAGTTCCGCGCGTTGGCGGCGGCGCGCGCAGCCAACGCGGTCCCGGCGGCTGACGTCGCGAAAGCCGTCGAGCACGCGCTTGTCTCGCGCAAGCCGAAGACGCGCTACCTCGTGGGCCCGGACGCAAAACGGCGCGCCCGGGTCGAGCGGCTCCCGGACTCCGTGCGCGACCGGCTCCTGACGCGGTTCCTCTTCGGTTCGCGACGGCACTCGACCTGACGATGCGGTTCGCGTGCCGGCCCGAGACCCAGCCTTTCGCACCGGCGGCGCGCGCCCCAGAGGCTTAGGATCCAGCGCATGGCCTACTCGATCTCCTCACTCGGCGAACTCGGAGAGGGCTACGGGTTTCGCAAGATCCGCCAGCCTCTCGGCGTGACCGCCTTCGGCGTCAACGCGCTCGTCTTCCCACCCGGCTACGACGGGCCGAACCACTACCACGACCACCAGGACGAGCTGTACTTCATCCACCGCGGCACCGCGACGTTCTCGTTCGACGGCGACGAGCACGTCGTGCCCGAGGGCGGGATCGTCCACGTCGAGTCGACGACGCACCGGCAGATCTGCAATCGCTCGACCGAGGATCTTGTGCTCTACGTGGTCGGAGGCAAGGGCGGCTACGTCGAGCGTGACGGCCAGCTCGTCAGTGAGGAGGACCTCGCAAAGCGCCAGGCGCTTGCACGAGGAGAGTTCCTGTGAACGGGTTGATGATGAACACGCAGCTGACGCTGCCGATGCTGCTGGCGCGCGCGGAGTCGTACTTCGGCGGCAAGGAGATCGTCACCCGCCTCCCCGACCGCAGTTTCCATCGCTACACCCACGGGGATGCCGCCCGCCGGGCACGCGCCCTCGCCGTCGCGCTGCAGGGTCTCGGCCTCGAGCGCGGCGACCGCGTCGCGACACTCTGCTGGAACCACTCGGTTCACCACGAGGCGTACCTCGGAATCCCATGCGGAGGCTTCGTGCTGCACACCTTGAATCTGCGGTTGCATCCGAGCGACCTGGCATACATCGCCACGCACGCCGGCGACCGCGCGGTGATCGTCGACAAGAGCCTCAAGCCGCTGCTCGACCAGTTCATCGGCGACACCAGGATCGAGCACGTGATCCTCGTCGAGGACGACTACGAGGCACTGCTCGGCGGCGCCGATCCCGACAGCTGGCGCGACCCCGAGCTGAACGAGAACGAGGCCGCGGCTATGTGTTACACGAGCGGAACCACGGGACTGCCGAAGGGCGTCCTCTACTCGCACCGCTCGACGATGCTCCACACGCTCGGCGTCGCCGCAGGCAACCCGATGGGTCTCGGCGTCTCGGAGTCCGACTCGATCCTGCCCGTCGTACCGATGTTCCACGCGAACGCGTGGGGCTACCCGTACCTCGCGACGATGATCGGCGCGAAGCTCATCTACCCGGGCCCGTTCCTCGACCCCGAGAGCCTGCTGGATGCATTCGTGCAGGAGGAGGTCACCTGGACGGCCGGCGTGCCGACGATCTGGCTCGGCATCCTCGCGCTCCTCGACGCCAACCCCGGCAAGTGGGATCTCTCGAAGATGAAGGGCATGCTTGTCGGCGGCTCCGCCGCGCCGCGCGCCATGATCGCCGGTTTCAAGCAGCGCCACGGCCTCAACGTGGTGCACGGCTGGGGGATGACCGAGACCTCGCCGGTCGCGTCGACCGCCCAGCTCCCCGGCGAGCTCTCGCGCGCCGACGAGGAGACGCAGTTCGACTACATCGCCATGCAGGGCCTTCCTCTGCCGCTCGTGGAGCTTCGCAACCGCGACGCCGACGGCACCGTGCTGCCCTGGGACGGCGAGTCGATGGGCGAGCTCGAGATTCGCGGCCCGTGGGTCGCCGCCGGCTACTTCGACACGCCCGAGCAGGCCGAACGCTGGACCGACGACGGCTGGTTCCGGACCGGCGATGTCGTTTCGATCCATCCGCGCGGCTTCATCCAGATCAAGGACCGCTCGAAGGACGTGATCAAGTCGGGCGGCGAATGGATCTCGTCGGTCGAGCTCGAAAACGCTCTGATGGCGCATCCCGCGATCGCGGAGGCCGCCGTGATCGCGATCCCGGACGCCAAGTGGGACGAGCGGCCGCTCGCGGCGATCGTGCTGCGCGAGGGGCAGACGGCGACCGCGGACGAGTTGCGCGACTTCCTCGCGCCCGACTTCGCCAAGTGGTGGCTGCCCGACCGCTACGAGTTCGTCGCCGAGATCCCGAAGACGAGCGTCGGCAAGTTCCGCAAGACCGAGCTGCGCGCGATGTTCGCGGGCGAGACGGCGGCGACGTGATCGAGACCGTCTGGCTCGACAACCCACCGGTGAACGCGGTCAACCGGGGGATCATCGACACCCTCTGGAACGCGTTCGAGCAGCTCGGGCCGGACACGCGCGCAGTGGTGCTGCGCGGCAGCGGCGAACGGGCGTTCTCGGCGGGCGCCGACATCACTGGCTTCGTCGGCGGCGCCGCCGACGGCGAGCGCCCCGCCGGCATCCAGCCGGTCGCCGACCTGATCGAGGCCGCGCCGGTGCCGGTGGTCGCCGCGATCCACGGCTACTGCCTCGGCGGCGGCCTCGAGATCGCGCTTGCCTGTGACTTCCGCATCGCCACGCGTGACGCCCAGCTGGGCTTCCCCGAGGTCAACCTCGGCCTGCTGCCCGGCGGCGGTGGCACGCAACGGGCGCCGCGCCTGATCTCACCCGGCCGCGCCGCCTGGCTCGTCATGTCCGGCGAGCGCATCCCGGCGGAGACGGCGCACGAGTGGGGGCTCGTCGAGTTCGTCGTCGACGACCTCGACGAAGGCATCGCCCGCTACGTGGAGCCCCTCGACCGGCAGAGCCCGCACGCGATCGCGCAGATCAAGCAGCTCCTGCGTGGAACGCGCGACGAGCGCAGCGACGAGCGCGAAGTGGAGGCGTTCGCGGCCTGCCTCAACTCGGAGGACGGGCAGGAGGGAGTGGCGGCGTTTCTCGAGAAGCGCGCGCCCGTCTGGACCGGACGGTGAAGGCGGTGGTGCTGCGCGAGGTCGACGGCGATCTCGCGCTCGAGGAGTGGCCCGAGCCCGCAGGCTCGGTGGTCGATGTTCGCGCTGCCGGCGTCAACTTCGCGGATCTCCTGATCCGTCGCGGGCTGTACCCGCAGATGCCCGAGCTCCCGACCGTGCTCGGAAACGAGGTCGCGGGCCTGCTCGACGACCAGCGCGTGCTCGCGTTGCCCCGCTCCGCCGGAGGGTACGCGGAACGGGTCGAGGTCGATCCGCAATGGACGTTCGCACTGCCCGACAACGCCTCGTTTCCCGCAGGCGCGTCGTTCCTCACGACGTACCTGACCGCCTACATCCCGCTGCACCACCAGGTTCGGGTCACGCCGTCGTCCACCGTGCTCGTGCACGCCGGCTCGGGCGGCGTCGGCTGCGCCGCCATCCAGCTCGCGAAGCGCCTGGGGGCGAAGGTGATCGCCACGGCGAGCTCGGACGCCAAGCGCGCGTTCGCCCGCGAGGTGGGCGCCGACGAGGCGCTCGACTACGACGAGATCGGCGATCTGCGTGTCGACGTGGTGATCGACCCGGTCGGCGGCGAGGTGTTCACGAGCTCGCTTGCGCTGCTGAATCCGCTCGGAGCGATCGTGGCAATCGGCTTCGCCGGCGGGCTATGGACAGACCCGAGTGTGCAATGGCTCGTCGGACGAAACGCCGCCGTCGTCGGGGTCTACCTCGGACGCCTGATGAAGCTGCAGCCGCAGCTCGTGCACGAATCCGCAGTCGAGCTGCTCGCGCTGTGGGCGAGGGATCAGATCGACCCGGTCGTCGGGGCGCGGTTCCCGCTCGCCGACGCGCGCGACGCGCATGCGCTGATCGAGGCGCGTGCGCACGTCGGCAAGGTCGTGCTCGAACCGTGAAGAAGGCGCTCGTCACCGGCGGCGACGGCGGCCTCGGGCGCGCGATGCGGGCGCGGCTCGAGCGCGAGGGGTACGAGGTCGCCTCCCTCGACCTGCGAAGCGGCTTCGACGTCACCGACCCTGCTGCGTGGGACCGCATCGAGGCGGTTGACATCGCCTGCCTGAACGCGGGTGTCCTCACCGCCGAGACCGACATTCGCAAGCTCTCGTTCGACGACTACCGGCGGGCTGTTTCCGTCAACGTGGACGGCATCGTGCTCGGCGTGCGCCGCCTCGCCCAGGTGATGGACGGCGGCGCGATCGTCGTCACCGCATCGCTCGCGGGCCTCGTCCCGATGCCGCTCGACGCGATCTACTCGCTCACCAAGCACGCCGTCGTCGGGTTCGTGCGCAGCATCGCGCCGCAGCTCGATCCGATCAGGATCAACGCGATCTGCCCGGGCATCGCGGACACTCCGATGCTCGACCTGCACGACCAGCGCGCGCTGTTCGCCGGCGCAGGTTTCCCGCTGCTCACGCCCGGCGAGGTCGCCGAGGCGATGTGGCTTGCCGCCTGCAGCGATTCGACGGGCGAGTGCTGGTTCGTGCAGCCCGGCCGCGACCCGGCGCCGTTTCGCTTCCCCCACGTCCCCGGCCCCCGCCACGCGGGCGAGACGGTCGGCCTGCCGCCGATCGTCGAACGATGAGTCTGTGGCGCCGTGCCTTCGCGGCGGGCTACGACCGTGCGACGGCCGGCGCGGAGCGCGGCGCGTTGGGCGACGCGCGCCGGGAGCTTGTCGGGTCGGCGCGGGGCAGGGTGCTCGAGATCGGTGCGGGCACCGGCGCGAACCTTCCGCACTACCCGGGCGAGGTCGACGTCGTGCTCAGCGAGCCCGACCCACAGATGGCGAAGCGGCTGCGGGCGAAGTCAGGCGCGCTGCGCGCGCTCGAGGCGTCCGCCGACGCTCTCCCGTTCTCGGACGACTCGTTCGACACCGTCGTTGCGACTCTTGTCTTTTGCAGCGTCCCCGACGTGCCCGCGGCGCTGCGCGAAGTGCGGCGCGTGCTCGCGCCCGGCGGGCACCTGCTCTTCCTCGAGCATGTCCGCGGACAGCGGGGGTCGAAACTCGAGCGCTGGCAGGATCGCGTCAACCGGCCGTGGCGCGCGCTCGCCTGCGGGTGCAACTGCAACCGCGACTTCGTCGGCCATCTCCGCGCCGCGGGGTTCACGGTCGACGCCGTGCGCCACGAGGCCTGGCCCTTCATGCCGGCCGTCGTCCGCCCCGTCGTGGTCGGCTCCGCTAGTTGAGCCCCGGGTCGAACGGCATGTCGATCATCAGCTCGAACGGCCCGCCCTTGCGCTGCAGCACCGTCCGCCAGAGCTCATCGGGATCGGGCGCGAACGCGTCGTCGGTCTGCGCGTCGACGACGATCCACGACGCCTCCTCGAGCTCTGCCTCGAGCTGGCCCTCCCCCCAGCCGGAGTAGCCGGCAAACAGGCGCAAACGCCGGATCTCGAGGTCTTCCGGTTCGGCTTCGGCTGGCATGAACCCGAGCCGCTCCATGATCGGGGCCGCCGCCTGGTCGACGTCCTCGAACTCGGCCAGGACCATGAACGCCTCCGGCTGGACGGGACCGCCCACGAACACCGGGTCGGCTGCGCCGGGCAGTCCGCCGAGGGCCGGAACGGCGTCGACCGCAGCGAGCTCCGAGGGGCGGCTCAGCACGAGGCCCATCGCGCCCTCCTCGTCGTGGTGTGCAACGAGGACGACGGTCTTGCGGAAGTTCGGATCGTGCAGCGCCGGCGACGAAACGAGCAGCTTTCCCTGCAGCGACTCCATCTAGGAGAACTGCCAGCCGTCGCCGCTTGCAAACGCCTTCAGGATCCGTTTGGCGACGACCTGGCGGTGCACCTCGTCGGGGCCGTCGTAGATCCGGCCGCCGCGCGCCATCATCGCCATGTGGGCGAGCGGCGTCTCGTCGGTCAGGCCCTTGGCGCCGTGCACCTGGATCGCGCGGTCGATCACGTCCTGCATCACCTTCGCCGCGTAGAACTTGATCGCCGAGATCTCGACGCGCGCCTCGTCGCCGGCGTCGATCTTGTGCGCTGCGTCCAGCGTCAGCAAGCGGCAGGCCTGGATCTCGACATAACTGTCGGCGATCCAGTTCTGCACGGTCTGCTTGCGCGCAAGCGGCTCGCCGAACGTCTCGCGCTCGAGCGAGTACGAGCACATCAACTCGAAGGCGCGTTGCATCTGCGCGAGCCAGCGCATCACGTGGTGGATGCGGCCGGGGCCGAGCCGCTTCTGCGCGATCCGAAAGCCTGAGCCGGCGTCTCCGAGCGTGTTCGTGACCGGAACGCGCACGCCGCTGTAGCGCACCTCGCAGTGCGTCGACCAGCCGCGCCCGCGGTGCCCCATCGTCGGGACGGCGCGGACGACCTCGACGCCCGGCGTGTCGGCCGGGACGATGATCTGCGTCGCGCGGGCGTGCGGGGCGGCGTCGGGGTCGCTGACCGCCATCACGATCCCGAAGGCGGCGCCCTCGGCTCCCGACGAGAACCACTTGTGGCCGTCGATCACCCAGTCGTCGCCGTCGCGCACCGCGCGCGTGCGCAGCGTCGTCGGGTCGGATCCCGGCACCTCGGGCTCGGTCATCGAGAAGAACGAGCGGATCTCACCGGCGACGAGCGGGTGCAGCCACCGCTCCTTCTGCTCGTCGGTGCCGTACAGGTGGAGGATCTCGGCGTTGCCGGCGTCGGGGGCCTGGCAGCCGAAGATCAGCTGCCCCCAGACGGTGCGTCCGATGTGCTCGTTCAGGTACGCGTAGTCGAGGAAACCGGTGCCGGTGCCGCCGGCCTCGGGCGGCACGTGCGGCGCCCATAGGCCAAGCGCGCGCACCTCGTCTCGCAGCTTCGCGACGAGCGCGTCGGCCTCGTCGTTCTCCTGGTCGAGGATGTGCTCGTTCGGGAGCACGCGCTCGAACATGAAGGAGCGAACCTGCTCGAGGCGCTCGCTCGGTGGCGCAAGGTTCACACTCGCCATTGGCATAGCATCGCACGTCATGAAGCTCGGCTTCTACATGGGGTATGCCCAGCCTGGGACAAACCCACTGGAGCTGCTCGAACTGGCGCGTGAGGCCGAGAAGCTCGGCTACGACTCCGCGTGGGCCGCCGAGGCGTGGGGTGTGGACGCGATCACGCCGCTCGCCTGGCTCGGTGCGCAGACGACGACCCTGAAGCTCGGCACCGCGATCATGCAGCTGCCCGGGCGCTCGCCGGCGAACGCTGCGATGACGGCCGTGACGCTCGACCTGCTCTCGGGCGGGCGGTTCCTGATGGGGCTCGGCACCTCCGGGCCGCAGGTGGTCGAGGGCTGGCACGGACAGGAGTGGGGGAAGCCGCTCGGCAAGACGCGCGAATACGTCGAGATCGTCCGCACGATCGTTCGCCGCGAGCGCCTGGAGCACCACGGCGAGCACTACGACATTCCGGTGCAGGGCGGTACCGGTCTTGGCAAGCCGCTGAAGCTGATGGCGCGCCCCCTGCGTTCGGAGATCCCGATCTACCTCGCGGCGATCGCGCCGAAAGCGGTCGAGCAGACGTTCGAGATCGCCGACGGGTGGCTGCCGATCTTCTGGTCTCCCGAGCAGGCACGGACCGTGTTTCCGGTCGACCGCGCGCGTCCCGGATTCGACCTCGCGCCTTCGGTGCCGGCCCTCCTCACCGACGATGTCGAGTCGGGCCGCGCGATGCTCAAGGAGTACTACTCGTTCTACATCGGCGGTATGGGCGCCCGCGGTAAGAACTTCTACAACGACCTCTTCGCACGTTACGGCTACGAGGCCGAAGCGCGCGAGATCCAGGATCTCTTCCTTGGCGGCAACCAGCGTGAGGCGGCGGCAAAGGTACCCGACGCATTCGTCGACGAGGTGGCGCTCGTCGGGCCCGTCGAGCGGATCCGCGACCGGCTCGCCGCCTGGCGCGAGAGCGGTGCGACCACGCTGCTCGTCTCGACGCGCGACCTAGCGACGCTGCGCGGCGTCGCCGAAGCGGCTTCCTAGTCGGTAATCGTCGCAAGGGCGGTGTCCGCGAGCAGCGGCACAGCGTGCTCGAAGATCGCTGCACGAGTGTCCTCGTTGCCGAGCTCGCCGCGGCTGAAGCGGCCGTAGATCGCCTCGCAGAAGACCGCTGCCTTCCAGAGGGCGAGCGCTTCGAACCAGGCGAGCGGCTGCACCTCCCGGCCGCTGCGCGTCTCGTAGCGCTCGACGAGTTGTGCGCGCGTGGGGAAGCCGGGTTCACCGGTGACCGGAGACGATCCGAGTGCGCTGACGCGGCCCTTCGGCTCGGTGTAGGTGGCGAGCAGGTAGCCGACGTCTGCCCGCGGATCGCCGATCGCACCCATCTCCCAGTCGAGCACCGCGACGATGCGCGTGGGTTCGTCGGGCGCGACCATCATGTTCCCGAGCCGGTAGTCGCCGTGCACGACCGTGGACGCGAGCGGATCCGGCAGGTTCGCGGCGAGCCAGCCGGCCACAGAATCGACCTGCGGCAGATCGCGCGTCTTGTTGATCTCCCACAGCCCGGTGAAGCGGCGCACCTGGCGTTCCAGATAGCTGCCCGGGCGGGCGAATGCGGCGAGTTCGGGGCGCAAGACGTCGGCGGAGTGGATCTCGACCAGCGCGTCGACCAGGTCGGTTCCGAGTGCGAAGCGCGCGTGCTCGCTCTCGAGCCCGGGCGGGAGCTCGCCGGTGATCACGTGCCCGTCGAGGTGGCGCATCACGTAGAACGGCACGCCGAGCACGGTCTCGTCCTCGCAGACGGCGACGATGTCGGCCAGCCGGTCGAACCCGGCGACGCGGATCGCGTTCTGCAGGCCGGCCTCGCGGACCATGTCGTGCGCGGAGGGTGGCAGCGGAGGGCGTGGGGGGCGGCGGAGGACGAACTTCTCGGGGCCGCGTTCGATCAAGAAGGTGAAGTTCGAGCCGCCGCCGTCGCCGATGCGTGTCGCGACGACCGGGCCGGTGCCGAGGGCATGCGCGTCGAGGAACGCCTCGACTCTGTCCTCGACGATCAGCGGAGGCTTGTCGGCCATCGCTGCGATGCTACGCACCATGCGCAGGCGGCTCTACCTGATGCGGCACGCCGAGGTGTCGTACGTCGGTGCGCGCGACCCGGAGGTCGTTCGTCTCACCGACCGCGGGCTCGAGCAGGCAGCCGCAGCGCACCGGGATCTCCGCGACGTCAGGTTCGACCTGGTCGTGACGAGTGGGCTGCCGCGAACCCGCGAGACGGCCGCGGTCGTGGCCCCCGGGCAAACGACGGAGGAGTGGCCGGCGTTCGCCGAGTGGCGGGGCGGGCGGCTCGACGACATCCCACCCGACGAGCTCGAGCAGCTGTTTGTCGGCTCGCTCCAGACGCGGGACGAGACGGCGCGATTCCTTGGTGGCGAGTCGCTCGGCGAGGCGCTCGACCGCGTCCTGCCCGCGTTCGACGAGCTCGCCGGCCGCGCGTGGGAGACGGCGCTTGCGGTCTTCCACGGCGGCGTGAACCGGATCCTGCTCTCGCAGGCCCTGGCCGGCGGACGCGCGTATTTCGGCACCTTCGAGCAGGCTCCCGCCTGCATCAACGTGCTCGACCTGGGGGCGGACGGCACCTGGATCGTGCGCACGGTCAACTACATCCCCTACGACCCGCTCCACCCGGCGCGCACGACGACGATGGAGCACCTGTGGGCCGAGCTCAAGCCGTGGCTCGACGAGCGCGCCTGACCCTTCGTACTAGGCCGCAGCGAGACCAGTCCTGTGGTCAGACCAGGGCTACCGAAGTGTCACAAACGCTCCATCGCCCGCGGAAACCCGGTCACGTCGCCAATCGCCCGCTGGCCTCCCGAGACACGTCCTGTGGTCAGACCAGGGTTACCGAAGTGTGACAAACGCTCCACAGGGGAGGTCACCCGCCCGCGATCGCGGCGACGCCGGCGAGCGCCACCGCGACTCCGGCTTGCTGCACACGGCTCAGGCGCTCGCCGAGGAGGACATGTGCGAGCAGTACGGTGACGACCGGGTAGAGCGAACCGAGGACGGCGACCAGGGCGAGCAGTCCGTGGCCGCTTGCGAACGCGAAGAGCGCGTTTGCGGAGACGTCGGCGAGGCCGACGGCGACGACCGCGCCGATTGCGGCGCGCGGCAGCCGGAGCGGCGCGCGCCGGGCGGTTGCGAGGACGACGAGCAGGCCGAGCGAGCCGACGCGCGCGCCGAGCAGGGTCGAGAGCGCGTCGCCTTGGCGGCTGCCGAGGCCGAGGAAGTAGACGAACAGGCCGAGTGCGAACGCGGCCGCGACGGCGAGTGCGATCGCGCGGGCCCGCTCCGGCGACGAGCCGCGCCGCTCCTCGACCGATGCGAGCACCGCTCCTCCGAGCGCGGCTCCCGCGCCGGCGAGGGCGAGCGCCGCAGGACGCTCGCCGGTTGCGATCGCGATCGCGAACGGGACCACCGCACCGCAGGCTGCCACCGGTGAGACGACGCTCATCGTGCCGAGCGAGAGCGCACGGTAGAACGCCGCGAGACCGACGCCGCCGCCGGCGCCCGCCAGGAGGCCGAGGGCGAACGAGCGGCCTCCCACGTCGCCGCGCAGCGCGACCACGACGACGAGGGCGACGAATCCGGCCGCCTGTGAGACCACCGTGACCCCAAACGTGGGCAGCCGCTTCGTCAGCGAGCCACCGGAGAAATCCGCGGCGCCCCACACGATCGAGGAACCGAGCGCGAGGACGAGCGCGAGCGCGCTCAGCTCAGCTGAGCCGTTCCACGAGCATGGCCATGCCCTGCCCGCCGCCGACGCACATCGTCTCGAGCCCGACCGTCCGGTCCATCGTCTCGAGGTCGTTGAGCAGCGTGTTCATGATGCGCGCACCGGTCATCCCGTACGGATGTCCGAGCGCGATCGCGCCGCCGTGCGGGTTCAGCTTGTCGCTCCAGGGATCGACGCCGAGCTCGCGGCAGACCGGCAGCACCTGCGCTGCGAATGCCTCGTTCAGCTCCATCACGTCGACGTCGTCGATCGTCATCCCCGCGGCGGCGAGCACTTTGCGCACCGCTTCGATCGGGCCGACGCCCATGATCTCCGGTTCGACGCCCGACACGCTGGACGCGATGATCCGGGCCCGCGGCGTGATCCCGAGCTCCGCGGCGCGCGTCGCCGACATCACGACGACCGCAGCTGCACCGTCGTTCAGCGGGCAGGAGTTCCCCGCGGTCACGAGCCCGCCCGGTTTGAATGCGGGCTCGAGCGCTGCCAGCTTCTCGTAGGTCGACGACCGGCGCGGGCCGTCGTCCGCCTCCACGCCTTCGTACGGCGTGATCTCACGCGCGAAGAAACCGGCGTCCTGGGCGGCGACCGCGCGCTCCTGCGACTGCTGCGCAAAGCGGTCCATGTCCTCGCGCGAGACGTTCCAGCGCTCGGCCACGTTCTCGGCCGTGAACCCCATGGGGATGTAGACGTTCGCGATCGGCGCGTCGTCGCCGAACAGGGCGGGGTGGAGCTCGTCCTCCGACTTCGGATACCCGCTCACCTGTGAGGTCGACTCGACACCGCCTGCGACGAACGCGTCGCCCTCACCGGCCTTGATCGCGTGGAACGCCATCCGGATCGTCTGGAGGCTCGACGCGCAGAAGCGGTTCACCGTGGCTCCCGGGACGGTTTCGGGCAGCCCCGCGAGCAGCGCGACGCGCCGGCCGAGGTTCATGCCCTGCTTCGCCTCGGGGAAGCCGCAGCCGATCAGCACGTCGACGAGCTCCGCCGGCGGCAGCTCCGGCACCTGCCGGAGGGCGGCGGCGACCGCGAACGCGGCCAGGTCGTCGGGGCGCGCTTCGACGAGTGAGCCCTTGCCTGCACGACCGATCGGCGTGCGGGCAGCTGAGATGATGACGGCTTCCGGCATGGTGGAATATTGACTCATCAGTCAAATGAAGGTTGACTGACCGGCCGTATGGGGTTGCTGCTCGAGCTGCGGGACGTCGACGCTCGCTACGGCCAGGTGCAGGCGCTCCGCGGAGTCGGCCTCACGGTCGCAGAGGGAGAGATCGTTGCCATCCTCGGCGCAAACGGCGCCGGCAAGACGACGACCCTCCGCGCGATCTCGGGCACGGTCCGCCGCAGCGGCACGCTGGAGTTCGACGGCAAGTCGCTCGCGCGCCTCGGCCCCGAGTCCGCCGCGCGTCTCGGTATCGCGCACGTTCCCGAGGGTCGCGGCACGTTCGTCGAGCTGTCCGTCTGGGAGAACCTGCGGCTCGGCGCGCACGTGCGCCGCGGCCGCCTGGACGACGACTTCCGCCGCGTGTTCGAGTACTTCCCCTGGCTCGAAGAGCGCCGTTCCCAGCACGCGGGAACACTCTCGGGCGGCGAGCAGCAGATGCTCGCCCTCGCCCGTGCGGTGATGCAGCGGCCGCGGCTGCTGCTCCTCGACGAGCCCTCGCTTGGTCTCGCACCGCTCGTTGTCGCCGAGATCTTCCGGATCGTCCGCGACCTCAACGAGCGCGAGGGAACCGCGATGCTCCTCGTCGAGCAGAACGCACGGAGCTCGCTTGCGATCGCGGCGCGCGCGTATGTCCTCGAGGTCGGCACGGTGGCGTTCGAAGGGACGAGCGCGGAGCTCTCGTCGCGTGACACCATCCGCCAGAGCTACCTCGGGTACTGATGTCCACGGTCTTCGCCACACAAAAAGGGCTGCGGTTCCTTCCGGCCAGCGGCTGGATCGTCCCGGCGTTCGTCGGCGCGGGATGCGTGTTCCTGCTGATCGGCTCGCTTCAGAGCTCGCTGTTCGCGCAGCAGACGATCTCGGGGCTCGCGAACGGCGGCATCTACGCGAGCCTGGCGGTTGCGCTCGTGCTCATCTATCGCGCGACCGAGGTGATCAACTTCGCCCAGGGAGCGATCGCGACGTTCACCACCTACGTTGCGTGGCAGCTGATGAGCTGGGGGCTCTCCTACTGGCTCGCCTTCGTGTGCACCCTGGGGATCGCTTTTGCCGGCGGTTTCCTGATCGAACTGATCGCGATCAGGCCGGTCGAGCGGCGCGGCAACCAGCTGACGGTCGTGATCGCCTCGATCGGACTCCTGATTTTGGTGGAGGGCTCGATCGGCTGGATCTGGGGCAGCGACCTCAAGTTCATGCCCGCGCCGTTCCCGTCGCACATCTATCGGGTCGGTGGTGTGGCGTTCTCGCGGCAGGACATCGCGACGATCGCGATCTCGATCGCGGCGGTGGTCGTGTTGCGGCTCCTCTTCCAGTTCACGAAGCTCGGGCTGGCGATGCGCGCGGCGGCGGTGCGGCCCGACGCGGCGCGGCTCGTCGGGATCCGGGTCAGCTGGATGCTCTCGCTCGGCTGGGGGCTCGCGGCGGTGCTCGGGGCGGTGGCCGGGCTGATGACCGCGGCCAGCCCGGCGTCGCTGCTCCAGCCGTCGATGATGGACGGCATCCTCATCTATGCGTTCGCCGCCGCGGTCCTGGGCGGGCTCGAGAGCGCGGCCGGCGCCGTCATCGGTGCGCTCGCGATCGGCGTCACCCTGAACCTGCTTGGCAGCTACGTCAGCTGGGTCACCCCTCAGCTCCTGCTGCCGGCGGCGTTCGTCCTCATGCTCGTTGTTCTGCTCGTCAAGCCGTCGGGGATGTTCGGACGCTCGAGGGTGAGCAGAGTATGAGGTTGAGTCCGGCCGCGATTCTCGGCATCGCAACGAGCGTCGTTGCAGCGGTCGTGGTCGGGCTCCTGCCGTTCACGCTCTCCGACTACCACCGCTCCACGGGTGCGACCGTCGGCGTCTTCTTCATCGCGATTCTGGCGCTCAACATCGTCACCGGCTACACCGGGCAGATCTCGATCGGTCACGGCGCGTTCATGGCCGTCGGTGGGTACACGACCGCGATCCTGACCCACAACCACGGCTGGAATGACCTCGCGACGCTGCCCGTCGCCGCGCTGATCGGCTTCGGGGCCGGAGTCGTCGTCGGCCTGCCCGCGCTGCGTTTCCACGGTGTCTACCTCGCACTGACCACGTTCGCCGTTGCGCTCGCAGTCCCGCAGATCGCCAAGAACTACCCGGGCTTCACCGGCGGGACCGAAGGGCTCGCGCTGCCGACCCACACAGGTATCTGGCTCTACTACACCGCGTGGATCGTCGCCGGGATCGTCTTCGTGCTCGCCTGGCTGCTCCTGCGCGGGCGCACCGGCCGCGCCTTCCGCGCTGTTCGTGACAGCGAGATCGCGGCCGCCTCGTCTGGTGTCAGCCTCTCCCTCTACAAGACGGTTGCATTCGGGATCTCCGCCGCGTTCGCCGCGGTCGCTGGATCCATCTACGTCCTGGTCAACAACTTCGTCAACCCGGATGTCTTCGGGCTCACGCTGTCGTTGTACATCCTCATCGGAGCTGTCGTGGGGGGCCTGGGCTCGCTCTGGGGGGTGCTGGTCGGCGCTGCTTTCGTCGAGTTGCTGCCGGTCGGCCTAACTACCGCCCACATCAGTTCGTCACAGTCAGTACCGGTGATCTTCGGAGCCGTCGTCATCGCTGTCATGGCCCTGCTGCCCCTTGGCGCGGCCAATCTCTTGCAAACCGTCTTGCACTTCGGATCCCAAACCGGTCAAAGTTCAGAGGTTCCCCTAGGCACGGAGGGCAGATGACCAGAAGGATGAAGGGAGCGCTCGCGCTCGTAGTGCTGGTGCTTACGGCGGTCGCCGTCTCGGCGGCCTTCGCCGCCGGTTCTGCGACGCCTGGCGTCACCAAGAAGACGATCACGATCGGCGGCACGTTCCCGCTCACCGGACCGGCCGCGCTCTACGGCGCAATTCCGAAGGCCGAGTTCGCGTACTTCTCGTACGTGAACGCGCACGGTGGTGTCAACGGGCGTCAGATCATCTTCAAGTACTACGACGACGGGTACAACCCGGCGAACACGGTCCCGCTGACCAAGAAGCTCGTCGAGCAGGATCACGTCTTCGCCGTCTACGGGAGCCTCGGCACCGCGCCGACGCTCGCGACCCGCGACTACCTGAACAAGGCCGGCGTGCCGCAGGTGCTCGTCGCCACCGGCGACTCCTACTGGGGCGCCCAGTACAAGACGTACCCGTGGACGATCGGCTTCCAGCCCGACTATCCGGGTGAGTCGCGGGTCTACGGGCAGTTCATTCGCAACAAGGTGCCGCAGGCGAAGATCGGCATCCTGATGCAGGATGACTCGTACGGCCAGAACTACTACAACGGCTTCCTTGCTGGGCTCGGCAGCGCGAAGTCGAAGATCGTCGATGTCGAGAAGTACGACGCGACCGCCACCGACGTCAGCCAGCAGGTCGTGAAGCTGAAGGCTGCCGGCGCGAACGTCTTCGCGCTCTTCGCCCTTCCGAGCCAGACGATCGATGCACTCGTCGTCGCGACGAAGGTCGGCTGGCATCCGACGACGTTCATCAACAATGTCTCCGCATCGCCGCTCTTCATGTATCTCGCGCAGAAGAGCGGGGCGAACGTCGCGGGCGACATCTCCGCGACGTACCTGAACGACATCTACAACAATCCGAACACGGCGACGGCGAAGCTCTTCGGGTCGATCATCGCCAAGTACGACCCGGGTGCGAATCCGCTGGACGCCGACATCCTCTTCGGCGTCGCCAACGCCTGGACGATGGTGCAGGCGCTCAAGCAGGCCGGGCCAAACCCGACCCGCGCGGGGCTGATGTCCGCGCTCACACACATGAACCAGGTCAACCCGTTCCTCTACCCGGGCCTCAAGATGGTCACGACGCCCACGGAGCGGTTCCCGATCGACCAGCAGATCCTCGAGCAGTACAAGGCCGACGGGAACTGGCACCCGTTCGGGCACATCTTCTCGAACGCTCGCTGACGCTCGCGACGGTGGCGGCGGCGCGGT
>Ga0307372_10005579_pt1 | contig 18820 bp, 17 predicted proteins | sample OX1MG_FD_202533 | JGI IMG/M metagenome (GOLD analysis project Ga0307372, IMG submission 202533) | Soil microbial communities from Risofladan, Vaasa, Finland - OX-1 | ecosystem: Environmental > Terrestrial > Soil > Coastal area > Acid sulfate soil | place: Finland: Risofladan, Vaasa | collected...
CCTGAGATTAGCCCAATCAGAACATACCAGATTAAGTGAAACATACTTTCCCCTCCATCGTTTGCCTTCAGAACGTCGTCGCGTATAAGCCAGGTCTGGCAATTAACCGGAATTTCCGATTTGGAACCTCTGTCCCGCGCATCGTACGCTCCTCCTACCCCCGGACACAACGAATTTCCCGCCAGAGCAGGCCCCAGCGAGATCACCGGCCCGGAACAGGAATCTCTTCGCAATACTCCGTAATATCGCTCAAGGATTCGCGTCAAAGGAAATCCGGCGAAAAGCCGCAGAACCTCAAACGGCGAGGCTCTGCGCTACCAGCCCGTGTGAATTGGTAGCGCAGAGTTTCGTCTTTGGAAATTCTGCGGCCTCTGTTTTTTGTATTAGATTGCTAAACTGGGGCCTCCACTCGCCACTGCCCCTGCTTTCCACAGCCGCCACGTCTATCCCTGCGGTGCGCAACGTGCTAGCGTCGTTAGAGCGAGAAATCGATGACGCGAGCGGCGACACGAGTGAGGTACAACGGGCAAGAAGCGACCCCGGAACCGCCAAAAACTACCCGAAAACGCCAATCCTTGATCGGTAATGGAATGCACAGTCCCGCAAACGGAACTGCTTTAAAACCAGCCACTTACATTTTCTTGATCGGTAATGAGTTTCAGTTTAAACGAGCACGTTTCCGGAGCGTTTTCACACACGCCACAGACGAATCGGGACGCGATTCCCCTCGTCAAATGCACCATTTCCCGCGCCATAGCGCTCGCAACCACAGGTCACTTCTGCGGCACGCGGTTCGCTCGAATCCGTTGACGGCTTTCCGCACGAGTGCTCCAATAGTGGCAGGAATGGCGCCTCCTGCCCCTACGGCGGAAGCGTGCCCGAGGTATAGACGTTGCCCACAATCCTGGTTGCGGACGACAACAGCAACATTCAGAAGATGGTGTCGCTCGTCTTCGAAGAGAAAGGCATCCGTGTGGTCGCGGTGGGCAATGGAGAAGCCGCCTGCCGGAAGATACCTGAAGTGCGTCCCGATATCGTGCTGGCCGACGTATTTATGCCCGTGAGAAATGGCTATGAGGTCTGCGAGTTCGTCAAGCAAAGCTCGGAATTCGCGCACATTCCTGTGATTTTGCTCGTCGGTGCATTTGACCCGCTGGACGAAAAAGAAGCGCATCGCGTGGGAGCGAACGGCGTGTTGAAGAAACCGTTTGTGCCGCCTGACCCGCTGATCGCGATGGTCACTTCCCTGCTGCCGAAAATCGAGCCCGTCGTCGAGCCGCCAGCGCCTCCGAAAGAAGAAATTCCCGAGCCGCCGGCATGGACTCCGAAGCCTCGCCCGCCCATTCCTGAATTCGAGGAGCCAGAGGGTGTCCCGCCGGAATTTGCTTTTGGCACCGCCACCGGCAAGGATTTCGAACCTGTCGCCACCCCGGAGGTAAAGCAGGTCGAAGAAGAGGATGATTTCGAAGAGCCGGCAAACGAATGGACGCGGCGGCGCAAGACCATGGAATATGAAATTCCGGCATCCGAGTCCGCAAGTATGGTCGAAAAACTCGCCGGCGGAAAAATGACGCCGGATGATTCGGAGACGCTTGAAACAAGCGTTCACTCAAAAGCACACGTGCCGTTTGGCGGCGCGAACGTCCCCGAGAAAATCGAATCCAGCCCAACGGGCGCGCCAACCAAGTGGATGGACCTGATGGGAATCGCGGAGTCCACGCCGACTGAGCTGGATGTGGAGGAAGTCCACGAAGCCTCGGCTCCAGTGCAGGAAGAGCCGACCTCAAGCCCGGTTTCAAGCGAACCCTCGAACGGAGCATCGAATAAGTACGCGATCACAAAAAAGGAAGACGCGCCGAGTTACGCGTCGCGCGAAGAGTTGCCGCAACAAAATGCTCCGGAGCCGGAACATGCCGGCGCGCAGCAAACGGAATGGCCTGCTCCGCCCGCGGAAGTGATTCCCTTCCCGGCGCCCGTGGAATCTTCTTCCACCGTGTCGCAAATTCCGGAAGAAGCGGCTCCTGCGGATCTTGTTTTGGAAGAAACAGATGAAGTACCGTCGCCGTACGCCGCTGAAAGTATCAGCGCCGCGATAACGGAATCGGATAGCGCCCCATCCCAAGGACATTACGAAGCGCCCCCCGTGGAAATTTCTGCTCTTGAGTCTTCAGCGCACGCAGAAGTTCCCGAGGGGTCTGACGCCGCGGTGATGGAAACGGTGCACGCTGCATCCACCGAGAAAGCCATCTCCGAAGCGGTGTCCGCTGTTACCGCCAAGAATGCGGAAATGGACGCGGCCGCGATTGACAGCGTGGTGGCAAAGCTGCTCGAAAAACTGCAGCCTCAGATCCACGAGGCCCTCTCAAGTGGAGTGCTCCGTCCCCTGGTCGAAGAAATGCTGAATCGCGAACGCGATAAAAAGTAACTCCGCGAATTCCCGAATTCATCCGCCTCGCCTCTATTTGACGCGCGATACGATTGCCTCGTATAGTTGATGGTTTCACGCATCTCCAAAAAAACGCGCAGGGACGCGGCGAAACCGTTAAGCGCGGATCACAATGGCACGCGAAATTCCCAAAGCATACGAACCTCAAGAAATCGAGCGGCGCTGGGCGCAGACCTGGTTCGAAGAGAAGATTTACCGCGCCGACGCGAAGGGCGAAGGCGAAATGTTTTCGATCGTTTTGCCGCCGCCGAACGTCACGGGCTCAATCCACATCGGTCACATGCTGGAGCACACGCAGATCGACATCGTGGTGCGCTGGCACCGCATGCGCGGCAACAAGACTCTCTGGCTTCCGGGAATGGATCACGCAGGTATTGCCACGCAAGTGGTGGTCGAGCGGCAGCTTGCAAAAGAAGGGTTGAAACGCGAGCAGATTGGGCGCGAGGAATTCGAGCGGCGCGTCTGGCAATGGAAAGCGGAGAGCGGCGGAAACATCAAGAAGCAAATGATTCGCCTCGGGGTTTCGTGCGATTGGACGCGCGAAAAATTCACGCTCGACCCGCCACTCTATCGAGCCGTAATGGAAGCGTTTCTGCGGCTGTATCGCGAGGGGTTGATTTATCGCGGACGCTACATGGTGAATTGGTGCCCGCGTTGCCAGACGGCGCTGAGCGATCTTGAAACGGTGCATGAACAGCGCGAAGGAAAACTCTGGTACATCCGCTATCCAATCGCCGGGTCGAAAGAGTTCATTGTTGTGGCGACGACGCGGCCGGAAACAATGCTGGGCGATACGGCTGTCGCCGTTCACCCGGATGACGAACGCTACAAGCACTTGATCGGAAAGATGGCCGTGCTGCCGCTGATGAATCGCGAAATCCCAATCATTGCCGATGATTTTGTGGATCGCGAATTCGGTACGGGTGCGGTGAAAGTGACTCCTGCGCACGACCCCAACGATTTCGCCTTGGGCCAGCGACACAAGCTGGCGGAAATTGACGTGATGACTCCGGACGCGCACATGAGCGCGGCGGCAGGTGCGTATGCGGGGTTGGACCGGTTCGCGGCGCGAGAGAAAATCGTCGAGGACCTGAAGACGCAAGACTTGCTCGAGCGTGTGACGAACCATGCGATGTCGGTGGGTATTTGCGACCGGTGCAAGACGATTATCGAGCCGAGACTTTCCGTGCAGTGGTTCTGCAAGATGAAGCCATTGGCTGTGCCGGGAATTCAGATCGTCGAGGACGGCCTGCTTTCGATTGTTCCGGACAATCAGAAGAAGATTTTTCTCGACTGGTTGACCAACATTCGCGATTGGTGCATTTCCCGGCAATTGTGGTGGGGCCATCGCATTCCGATTTGGCATTGTGGAGATTGCCGCGCGATGACGCCGGCAAAGGATTCGAGCGTTGAAGTGGTGGATGGGCGCGCGCAGATCGCGAGCGTGCCGGAAAAGTGCGACAAGTGCGGCAGCGCGAAATTGACGCAAGATCCGGATGTGCTCGACACATGGTTCAGCTCGGGGCTATGGCCGCTATCCACTCTCGGCTGGCCAGACGATACTGAGGACCTGCGAACGTTTTATCCGACGAGCTTGCTGATCAGCGGATACGACATTCTTTTCTTCTGGGACGCGCGGATGGTGATGCTCGACCTGCATCTGGCGCGTGGGGCGAAAATCAAAGAGCGAATTCCCTTCCGGCAGCTCTATTTACATGGGATTGTTCGCGACCCACATGGAATAAAGATGTCGAAAACGCGCGGGAACGTGATCGACCCGCTCGAAATCATCGAGAAGTACGGCACGGACGCGCTGCGATTCGCTCTGGTCGTAGCCGCAGCCCCTGGGACGGACATTGCGCTGAGCGAAGAGCGCATTTTGAGCTATCGCGCTTTTGCGAACAAGATTTGGAACGCGGCGCGATTTTTATTCTTCAATCTGGAGAAGATTGAAGCGATGGGCGTGACGCTCGAAGAGCTGGCGGCTCCGGATGTTCGCGCCAAGGCGCTGTATGCGACGCGCGATCCGCTGCCCCACCAGTGGATTTTCTCGCGACTCGCGGCGGTGACGGAACAGATGAACGACGCGCTGGAGAATTTCCGCTTCCATGAGGCGGCGCACGTTATCTATCACTTTTTCTGGGGCGATTTCTGCGATTGGTATATCGAATGGCTGAAACCGCAGCTGGCATCAGAAAATCGCGAGGACGCGATTGCGACGTGGCGGAATTTGTTTGCGGCGTTCGAATACGCACTGCGTCTGCTGCACCCATTCATGCCATTTATCACCGAAGAACTGTGGCACCGGTTGCCGCAAAAGGCAGACGCAAAATCCATCTCGCTTCACAGCTTTCCACGGTTTCAGTCGGCCTGGGCAAATCCAGAAGCGGAGCGAAGCGTCGCGCTGGTGCAGGAGATTGTTGTGGCGGCCCGCAACATACGCGCGGAAATAAAGCTGGATACGAAGAAAAAAGTGGCGGCCGATTTCGCGTCGGAAGATTCGGAAGTACGCAATCGCGCGGCGGAGAATCTCGAAGTGATTCTCCGGCTTGGCAGTCTTTCGGCGCTGAAGATCCAAACAGGAAAACTCCAGAGCGGCGAGGGAGCGGTGCGCTCCACGTCGCAATTCGACTTGCGAATTCAATTTGAAGGCGAGTCAGTCGACGCCAAAGCGGAAACGGCAAAACTGAAAAAAGAGAAAGAGCGACTGGAAAAGGATATCGCGTCAAAACAACAGCGGCTCGCCGACGATACGTTTCGCAGCCGCGCGCCTGCGGAAATTGTTCGCGGATTGGAAGCGACGCTGGCCGAGCGGCAGATCGAGTACCAGAAGATTGTGGAGCGGCTGGCGCAATTGGAGTGACGCCGCGTTTATTTCGGCACTTTCGCGAAACTGCAGACCACTCGTCTCGCAGAGACATACCTGCCGCAGGGGAAAGCGGTCTGTGATGACACGAGAAAGCGAGCGAATACCAAGAAGCCACAGGCTGAAGCCTGTGCCACTGCAAAGCAGATCCCTCACCGCATGGCGGCTCGGGATGACAATCGGAGGCTTTTTTGTGGGTCTAGGGCGCTGAAACCGTGCAGTACGGCGCAGACCTATAATAGTAAGAGCTGTTCGTAGCGGTGAAAACCGGCCTCAGGGGCTAAAGCCCATGAAGAAAACGGGCGGCATATGTCGCGGCTGAAGCCGCGACCCACAAAGCTCTCGGACTCTTTTAACAAACGGCTAAAGGAGACACGCGAGAAGAGTGAGTCTACCGGAAGATTGACCCATCATGGTTGCAGTTAAATCACGCACGCAGAAAAATCGGCTGAGCCTGCCCGGGCGCACAGACAAGCGCATTGACGCATTGCTGTCGCTGCTGACGGAAAACACAACGATCGTAATCAGCGGCGCGCAAATCGCCAAGGAGATTGGCGTGCGGCGGCAGACTGTGTGGCGCTGGATCGAGACGCTGCGCGCAGCCGGCGTAAAAGTGAAGGGACATCCGCGAACGGGCTACCACATCGAGCGAGCGGCGGACGTTCTAGCGCCGAAATTGCTAGCGCGCGGACTGCGCGGCACACCTTTCGCGAAACATATTTTTCATTTCTTCAAAGTGGACTCGACGAATACCGTGGCGATGCGCCTGGGAGAAGAAGGAGAAGCGCATGGCACTGTAGTTGTCGCGGAGGAACAGACATCGGGGCGCGGGCGCGCGGGACATTCGTGGCATTCGGAAAAAGCGGCTGGGATTTACGTCAGTATTTTGCTGCGGCCCCAGATTTCGCCGATGCTGGCGCCGGCATTGACTCTAGTGGCCGGACTGGCAGCGTACGACGCGATCGCCGAAGAAAGCGGCCTTCGCCCAGACATTCGCTGGCCGAACGACGTGCTGCTGAAAGGCAAGAAGGTCTGCGGCATTCTGACAGAGATGCAAGCCGAGCCGGACCGAATGCATTTTGCCGTGATTGGGATTGGCATCAACGTGAATCAGACGAAAATGCCGAACGACCTTGCGAGCATCGCGACGTCAATGCGAATGGAGACTGGGCGCGTGCACTCGCGGCTGGAACTGCTTGCGCGGTTGCTGCGGCACCTCGACCGCTACTACAATCAATTCATTGCCGAAGGGGCCGCGCCGATTTTGCGGAGATTCGCGGAAGTGTCGAGCTACTTCGAAGGCAAGCGCGTGCGCATTTCGACGAGCACGGACAATTTCGTGGGAACAACGGCGGGGCTGGAGCCCATGGGAATTTTGCGCGTGAAACGCGACGACGGAAAAATCGAAAGCGTGATTTCCGGCATGGTGGCAGAGGCGGAATGATGCTGCTGGCAATGGACGTGGGGAATACGAACACGGTGCTCGGCGTGTTTCGCGGGAACGAACTGCTGGCGAACTGGCGGCTGACGACGGCGCGCGATCAAACGGTGGACGAATACGGAATCCTGACGCGAGAGCTCTTTACTCTGGCTGGACTAGCGGCGACAGAAATCAAGGGCGTGATGATTGCGTCCGTGGTGCCGTCGCTGAACGCGACTCTCGCGGAAATGGCGGAGCGATATTTCGGTTTGAAGGCGCTGTTCGTTGAACCGGGGATCAAAACAGGCATGCCGGTGCATTACGACAATCCGCAGGAAGTGGGCGCGGACAGAATTGCGAACGGCGTGGCGGCGTTTGCGAAGTACGGCGGCCCATGCGTGGTGGTGGATTTCGGCACGGCGATCAATTTCGACGTGGTGTCGAAACGCGGAGAATATTTGGGAGGCGTGCTCGCGCCGGGCGTGGGCATTTCCGCGGATGCGCTCTTTGCGCGCGCCGCCCGGCTTTTTCGAGTGGAGATTCGCGACCCTAGAAAGATTATCGGCACGAATACCGCGGCATCGATGCAGGCCGGGCTGTACTACGGTTTCACGGATCTGGTGGACGGAATTCTGGAACGGCTGAAAAAGGAATTAGGAGCGGAAACGCGCGTGATCGCCACGGGTGGTCAAGCGGCGCTGATTGGCGCGGGGTCGAAGCACATTCAAGAGGTTGACGAGCACTTGACGCTGGACGGGTTGCGAATTCTCTGGGAGCGCAACGCGACTCCGGAAACAGCGAGTCCCCACGCCGCAGCGGAGCGGCGCGAAGGCGGCCGCAAGCCAAAACCTTCAGCGCGAAAGCCGGCGCGTTAGTTGCGTTGTGGCGATGGCGGAATTCAACTACTTCAATTATTTCACCGAAATCGAAGAACACTTTTGGCGCAAGCGCGGGGCGCATCTATTGGTGTCGCCGCTGGATTGGGCAATTTTGGAAACGTGGCAGAAGGCGGGAATTCCGTTGGGAGCAGTACTCAAAGGGATCGACCGGGCATTTGAAAGCTACGGGCGCTCACGGCGCGGCACGGCTGGGCGTCCGCTGAAAAGTTTGGCGTATTGCGTGGACGCGGTGCTCGACGCGGCTGCAGAGGTACGCGAAGCGGAAGTCGGAAAAGGCCCCGAAGGGCACGCGAGAGCGGCCGCCGCAGAACTATTTTCGCGGGAGGAGTTGGCTCGCTATCTGGACGACGGCATTCGAAAGCTGCGCCTGGCGGCGGAGCAATTTGCGGGCGTGTCGCAGGAGCTCGCCAGACGGTTTGTAGAAATCGCGCGCGGAGTTGAAGAAGCGAAGATGACGCTGGACGCTGCCGCCGCGCATCTCGACCTGGAAGAACTCGAACGCAGGTTGACCGTGCTCGAAGACAAGCTCTCTGCCACACTCACTTCCGCCGCCGACGCGGAAACGATGCTCGTGGTGAGGCGCGAGATGGACAGCGCGCTCGCACCGTACCGGCGGAAAATGTCCGCAGAGCAGCTCGCGCTTGTGGAAAGGCAATATGTTCAGAAGCGGCTGTTTGAAATTTACCGAGTATCGAGACTGAGCCTCTACTATTTGAAATAATCCACGAGCAACACCGACCGGATTCCAACAAACTATGCGCGTAAAAATCGAAAAGCTTGTTTACGGAGGCGAGGGACTCGCGCACGAAAACGGCGAGGCCGTGTTTGTGCCGTTTGTGCTGCCCGGCGAAGAAGTGGAGATCGAAGCTGGCGAGCGCAAGAAAAAGTTCGTTCGCGGGCGCCTGACGCGAGTGGTGAATGCTTCACCGGAACGCGTGGATGCGCAATGCCCGCATTTCGGCGTCTGCGGCGGGTGCGACTATCAACACATTGCGTACGAGGCGCAACTCCGTTACAAAGAGCAGATCCTTCGCGAAACTTTTCGGCGTCTCGGGAAGATCGACTGGAAGGGCCCGGTAACTGTGCACGCTTCGCCGCCGTGGCAGTATCGCAACCGCGCGCAGTGGAAGATTCGGACGCCGTCTGGAGATCGCGCGAGCGCTTCCGTTAATGAGGCAGCCGGCATCGGATACTTTCGGGCGGGATCTTCGACGCTGTGCCCTGTCGAAGCTTGTCCGATACTTTCGCCGAAACTTTTCGCGACGTTTGAAGCGCTGCGCGGCGCTTTGCGCGAAGGACAATTGCCAGAAACATTGCGAGAAGTGGAAGCGTTCGTTGACGCCGAGGATCGCGGCGTCCTGCTGAACATTTCCTGCACTTCGCTTCCCCGCGCGGCGGAGACAATCGCGAAAATGCTCCGCGAGAGAATAGAGGATGTGAAAAGTATTCTTATACAGGACGCGCGCGGCGAGCGAATGTCGCTGCACGGCCCTGGATTTCTGCAATACAAGGTGGCGCAGAATAGTTTTCGAGTTGGGCATATGTCTTTTTTTCAGGTGAACCGATTTTTGGTGGAGGAAATGGCGAGCGTTGTCGCGGCGACGGCGGGAAGCGGTGAAGTGGCTCTGGACTTATATGCGGGCGTGGGATTGTTCGCGATGTCACTGGCGAAAAGTTTCGGGCACGTGGAAGCGGTGGAGGCCAATCCCGCATCCGCACGCGACCTGGAGACGAACGCGGGGCTGAGCGGGAAAACGATTGCGGCACGAAATGATTCGACGGAAGCGTTTCTTGCCGCATGGAGGCGGAAGCGCGGCGGCGCGGCGCCCGATGCGGTGATTGTGGACCCGCCACGCGCGGGAATCGAGCCCGAGGCTCTCGACAAATTGATTGAGATCGCGCCGCAGCGAATTGTTTACGCGTCGTGCGATCCTTCAACGCTGGCACGCGATCTGGCAAAACTGTGCGCGAAGGCGTATGCTCTTCAGGCACTTTACCTATTTGATATGTTCCCACAAACGTATCATATCGAGGCGATCGCGCGGCTAGATCGAGTCCGGTGAAACTGCCGGCGCTGTGGCTTGGGCTTGCGTTCGCTTCAGGCATTGCCACTGCCAGGTTCTCCAGTACACGTCCGACACTTTGGATTACAGCTGCGACACTGTCAATTCTAGTTGGCCTGCTTTTCGCGTTGCTATGGAAGAAAATTGCAGCGGCGGGAATTTGCGCGTTGGCGGCGTGGTTTGCATTGGGCGCGTTGGCAATGCAATTGGAACAGCGCAACGTTGCGCTCGACGACGTGGCGGGCCTTGTTGAATCGGGGAAAATCGATACGAGCCAGGCTCTACGGTGGCGCGGAATACTGCGCGAAGATCCGGAACGTTTGCCGTGGGGTGTCTGCTACACAATTGATTTGGCGGGCGTGGAGGTGGGTGGGCGAACAACCGTCGCGCGCGGCGGCTTGCGCGTCAATTATTATTTCGGCCGCAACGGTGACGTACTTCCCCGCTTGCGCGCCGGGGATTGCGTGGAAGCTCTCTGTCGCGCGCGCATTCCGCGAAATTATCAGGACCCTGGCGCGTTTGATGAACGCGGATTTCTGAAGCGGCAAAATATCGAGCTGCTGGGCACTCTGCGCAGCACGGAACTGATCGAAACCGCCGGCCCGGCCAGCGTTTCTATCGCGCGTCGTTTCGCGCGGGCCCGAGGGGATTTGCTATCCAGGCTGGATCAGCTCTACCTCGGGCAGCCGGAACGCATTGCGGTGCTGCGGGCCATGTTGCTAGGCGACCGCAATTTTGTGAACTCCGAGCTCGCCGAGAGTTTCCAGAAAACGGCCGCGTTTCATGTGCTCGTCGTCGCGGGATTGCACGTTGGCGCGCTTGCGGTTTTCGTGTTCTGGCTATGCCGCTTGCTGCGTCTGCCGCTGGGCGCAACGACGGTCATAACAGTCGTCGTGCTCGCAGGATATTTGGGTGTGGTGCAGGATCGTCCGCCAATTTTGCGCGCTGCGCTGATGACGGCGATTTTCTTGTTTGCGCGATTGCTGTTTCGCCGCGTCGCCCTGGTGAACACGGTGGCGCGTGCGGCGCTGATTTTGCTGATCGCACGGCCAGATGAACTCTTCGATGCCAGCTACCAGCTTTCATTTTTGGCGGCCGGCGTGATTGCGGGGTTGGCCGTGCCGTGGATCGATCGCACAAGCAGCCCTGTACGCCGGGCACTGGAGCACATTGGCGACGTGACTCGTGACCGGCTGCATTCACCTCGCGCCACGCAGTTCCGCCTCGATCTTCGCGCAGCGGCAAACGGGCTTGCGCTGAGACTTCCGAAACGTTTGTCAACATGGGCCGAGCCATTGTTTACGGTGCCTGTGCGGCTCGGCCTGCGTCTGTGGGATGTTCTGTTGCTTTCGTTTTGCATTCAGCTGGGCATGATGCCTTTGCTGGCGCTTTATTTTCATCGCGTCAGTTTATCGGGACCTGCCAGCAACGTGCCCGCCGTGTTGTTGACAACGCTGATCGTGCCGCTCGGGTTTTTGTCTTTAATGGCCACTTACGTTTGGAGTGCGCTGGCTGCGGCAATCGCGAAGGCCACTGGACTGCTAGTGGCAGGCTTGCTGTCCAGTATTGGCTGGTTCAGCCGCCTGCCGCGCATGTCGTGGCGAATTCCGGGACCGCCGCACTGGTTCCTGGCCGTCTTTATGACGATTCTGGCTTGTTTGGCAGCGATTGCTCTGGTCGGCTGCACAGCAGGTGGGGAGAAATCGCACTGCGACTGGCAACATACGGAAGCATCGCACTCTTGAATGGCTGACTCTAGTCGCGCTGTTGGCTTCGGCGGTTGTGGTCGGGACGTATCCTTTCGAGCCCGGGATCGCGCGCGGGAAACTCGAAGCGGCTGTCTTGGATGTGGGACAGGGCGATTCCATTTTTGTGTCCTTCCCTGACGGGCGAACGATGCTGATCGACGGCGGCGGCGCGGCTGGGGCAGAACGCGTGGGCGGCTATCAATCCGGGATTGATGTGGGAGAACAGGTGGTGTCGCCGTATTTGTGGTCGCGCGGAATCAAGAAGCTCGACGTGGTTTTGCTCAGCCACGCGCATCACGATCACATCGACGGCCTGCGCGCGGTCCTCAATAATTTTCGAGTTGGACAACTATGGGTTGGGCGCGACGAAAATGCGCCCGCGTATCGCGCATTGCTGGCCCAAGCAGTAGCGCGTCACGTGAAGATTGTTCACCGGGAGCAGGGAGACAATTTTGACTGGGATGGTGTCGAAGGGAAAATTCTGTGGCCGGCGGACCCGACGGAAGCGCCCGCGGCGGCGAACAATGACTCGGTAGTATTGCGGCTAAAGGACCGTGCCATCCACTTTTTATTGCCCGGCGATATTGAGAAACAAGTCGAAAATGCGCTTACGCAAGGGCATGATCCGCTGGCTGCGGATTTTCTGAAGGTTCCTCATCACGGAAGCAAAACATCGTCGACGGAAGTTTTTCTTGACGCCGTGAACCCGCGTGTCGGCGTGATTTCCGTGGGTGAGGACAATTCGTATGGCCTTCCGAATGCGGAAACCGTCGAGAGGTACGGCGCCAAGGGGATCAGGCTTTTACAAACGGACCAGGCGGGAGCGGTTACGGCGTCGACGGACGGTCGCACATTAAATGTGCAGACGTTTGTCCCGGCTCATGCGCAGTAGGAATCTGGAACTATCGTACGGGCGAGAAAGAAATTTATGACTGGGAATCTTCCGGCGTCTCGAGTTCGATTCCTTCGTTGCTCTTCAGGTACTCGGCAATGATCCTTCGCGCCTTCTCGGCCTGCGATTCCAAAACGATCACGTCTGAGCTGTGAAAATCATCGCCCGCTTCGGCCATGGGGAACGGGTCTGTGGTGGACGAGCCGGGAGACGCAATGCCGGCGCTTTCCAGCAACCCGCGAATCACCATTGCCTCCGTGTTCGAGCCGGCGGAGTGAATTACGACTGTCTTCTCCTGCCTGGAATCTGGCGGCAAGGCAGCTCCTTGTAGTCAAGGTATGCCCGTCTCGGGCTTCAAGCCTGCCCTGATATTAATCCAAGAAGCTGCATCGGGACAGCTATCATTCCGATATTGGTTGAAATTGGTCAACAGCAAACTGGGAAACGCCCCACGCTCACAAACCGAGCATGGGGCACCCTGCGGTAACCGGAAACCGAGCCACTGCAGTTTTGACGGGACGCTTGATTTCACGCGTTTGTGCGCATACAATGGATTCTTCACTGATGAGGGATTTTTGTCACAGGAAAAGTGCACTCGCGCCCAGCGACCCTTGCTGGGCTTTGGCGTTTTTAGGGCCTGAACAAGGCGCAGATTGCTCTTTACCGTTTTCCCAAGCACCGCAAACAGCAAGAGATCTGTTTTTGCGAGAAGACCGAGAAAAAAGCAGATTCCTCGTCGCGTGGCTCCTCGGAATGACACCGCCATGGTGAAGGGTGAGTGGAACGACACGGGCTATTCAGCGGCCTGGGAAAATCGCGTCATAAAAATCGGATATAAAGGAATTGCCGAATGAATCCTGATGGACATATTGCCGAAGCGCTGACTTTTGACGATGTGCTGCTGCTGCCGGGAAAGTCGTCCGTGCTGCCGGCGGAAACGGACACGCGCACATGCCTGACGCGCAAACTCGCGCTGAATATTCCCGTGGTGGCGGCGGCAATGGACACGGTGACGGAATCGCGCCTGGCGATTGCGCTGGCGCGGCAGGGCGGCTTCGGATTCGTACACCGCAACATGACCGTGGAGCGCGAAGCAGAGGAAATCGACCGCGTGAAGCGCTCGGAAAGCGGAATGATCGTCGACCCCGTGACGATTGCGCCGGAACTGTCGCTGCGTCACGCGCTCGACATCATGAACAAGTACAAGGTGTCTGGACTCCCGGTGACGCGCGGAACGAAGCTGGTGGGAATTCTGACCAACCGCGACCTGCGCTTCGAGCGCAATCTGGACCAGCCCGTCAGCGCCGTGATGACCAAAGACAATTTGATTACCGTCGCCGTGGGCACGACGCTCGATGAAGCAGAGCGGTTGCTGCAACGACATCGCATCGAAAAACTTTTGGTGGTCGACAAGGATTTCAATCTGAAGGGCTTGATCACTGTCAAAGATATTCAGAAAAAAATCGAATTCCCCATCGCGGCGAAGGACGAGCACGGACGATTGCGCGTAGGCGCGGCGATTGGAGCGACCGGAGATTTCCTGGAGCGCGCAGTCGAATTGGCCAAGGCGGGCGCGGATGCACTGGCGATCGACACGGCTCACGGGCATTCGGTTCGCGTGATGGACGCCATCAAGAAAGTGAAGCACCGGTTGCCGGAAATGCAGCTTCTTGCCGGAAACGTGGCGACGGAAGAGGGCGCGCGCGAATTGATATCGCTGGGCATCGATGGAATCAAAGTGGGCGTGGGGCCAGGGTCAATTTGCACAACGCGCGTGGTGACAGGCGCGGGCGTGCCGCAAATTACGGCGATCCTCGAAACTTCACGGGCCGCGCAAGGGACAGGCGTGCCGATTATCGCCGACGGCGGAATCAAATTTTCCGGCGACATCACGAAGGCGCTGGCCGCAGGCGCGTCCGCGGTGATGATTGGCGGACTTTTCGCGGGCACCGAGGAGGCTCCCGGCGAGACGATTCTGTATCAAGGGCGCACGTACAAATCGTATCGCGGCATGGGTTCGCTGGGCGCGATGGAGGCGGGATCGGCGGACCGCTATGCGCAGGAAAGCGCGGAACGCGGAAAATCCGTGCCGGAAGGAATCGAGGGACAAGTGCCCTATAAAGGGCCGCTCTCCGGACTTGTGGAGCAGCTTGTCGGCGGCCTGCGCAGCGGCATGGGCTATTGCGGCGCGGGAAATATTCGCGAGCTGCAGGAGCGCGCTAAGTTTATTCGCATCACCTCCGCGGGCCTGCGCGAAAGCCACGTGCATGACGTGATTATCACGCGCGAAGCTCCTAACTACCGGCTGGAATAAACCAAAACGAACACGATCGGGCCTCGCGATGGCCAAGGCTGGCCTTCGGACTTAGGCTTTGCGCGATTGACTGGCGGGCGTAGAATGGCGCCGAGTTGGTCAGGAGTTTGCCATGCGCAAAGAAATCGTAGTTCTTTCGGCTCTCGCGATTTTGGGGGTCTCCGGCGCGGCGCGACAAGCGGACAAAACCGCGCAACAAACCGCAAAGCCAGCGGCACAAACGGAGAAACCCACAACGGCCACCGCTGCATTCGTGATTCCTCCCGACGCGGCAAAGCAGGTGAACCCGGTGAAACCCACCGCTGCGTCGATTGCCGAAGGGAAACAGATCTACGGCTACGACTGCGCGATGTGCCACGGCGCGGATGGTTCGGGAAAGGGCGATCTGGCCGCGGACATGAAATTGACGCTCAAGGATTTTCGCGACGCAGCGACTCTGAAAGACATGAGGGATGGGGAGCTGTTTTACATCATCCAGAAAGGCAAAGGCGATATGACCGGCGAAGGCGACCGTCAAAAGCCGGAAGGAATCTGGAACATGGTCAACTACATCCGATCGCTTTCGAAAAAAACACCGCCGGCAAAGGCCAAGACGACGGGCTAACAGTTTGGTGTCAGAGGCTCACCATTGTCATTCTCGCCGAACTGTTCGCGGGGCACGAAGGGCGCACAGAGTTTGCAGAAGCGCAGAACAAATGCAGATTCCTCGTCGCAGCGCTCCCTGGAATGACAAATGGAAGCGCACAGGCTAAAGCCTGTGCCACTGCAGTTCTTAGAACTTGCGCGAGCGGAGAACCAGCGCCACCGATGAAAATCTTAGGTTGAGGCTTTCGCTTCGGTTTCGGGAACTTCCTCTGGCTTTTCTCTTTTGGTTTTCTTTTCTTTCTTTTTCAATTCCGAACCGATGAGTTCGAGGATGGCCAGTTCGGCGCCGTCGCCAATGCGCCAGCCGACGCGAATGATGCGCGTGTAACCTCCGGGGCGATCGGAGAAGCGCGGCGCGATTACGGCGAACAGTTTCTTCGTGGCGTCCGTGGTTTGGAGAAATGCGGCGGCCTGGCGGCGCGCGTGGAGCGTGTCGCGCTTGCCGAGTGTGATCATTTTTTCGACGAGCGGACGCGCGGCACGGGCGCGGGCGATGGTGGTGGTGATGCGTTCGCGCTCGATGACGTTCGTCACCAAGTTGCGCAACACCGCCCGGCGGTGCGCTGGCTGCTTCCCGAGTTTGCTTCCTGATACGAGGTGTCGCATGTTCGTCGATTCCTTAACAAATTACAGACGATTTAATTTTTACGCCGCAAGGGTTAAACGCAAAACTATTTTTGCGCCACAACCTCATGTCAGCCAGCCAAAGACGCTGGCGGGACATGAGCTACAAAAGCAAAGCCCAGAAAAAATCACTTAAGTTCACACAAAACATTAGAACGTCGTGGTCTCTTCCGGCGCCGGCGGAGCGGTTTGGCTCGGCAGCGGCGGCCAGATGATGCGGCCGTGCTCGTCGAATTTCATTCCGAGCGAAAGCCCCATCTTCACGAGAATGTCCTTAATCTCGTTGAGGGACTTGCGGCCGAAATTCTTGGTCTTGAGCATCTCGCCTTCGGTCTTCTGCACGAGTTCGCGAAGGCTCTGAATGTTCGCGTTCTTCAGGCAATTGTAAGAGCGAACAGAAAGTTCGAGCTCCTCGACGGAGCGATCCATATGCTCGAGGCGCGGGTCGGCGAAATTTTCGACGACTTCCTCGGGCAACTCGGGCTGCTCCTCGAAATTGATGAAGATGCTCATGTGATCTTTGATCAGCTTGGACGCGAGGCCGATGGAATCCTGCGGCGTGATGGCGCCGTTGGTCCAGATTTCGAGAGACAGCTTCTCGTAATCGGTCATTTGGCCAAGGCGAGCCGCTTCGACCGAGTAATTAACCTTCCGCACGGGCGAATGGACGGAGTCGATGGGGATGTAGCCAATCGGCAGGTCCTCGTCGAAATTGCGATCGGCAGCGACGTAGCCGCGGCCATTCTTGACGCGGATTTCCATTTCGAACTTTCCGCCCTCGCTGACCGTGGCGAGATAAACGTTCTTGTCGAGCACCGCCAAGTCGGCATCTTCCTCGATTTTCGCGGACGTCACCGGGCCGGGCGTATCGACAACGAACGTAATTGTCTTCGGTTGATCGGAATTCAATTTCAGCGGCACCTGCTTGAGGTTGAGAATGATGTCGGTGGCGTCTTCGACCACGCCAGGAATCGGCGAAAATTCATGCAGCACGCCTTCGATCTTGACGGCGGTGATGGCGGCACCTTCGATGGAACTCAACAGCGCGCGACGCAGCGAGTTGCCCACCGTGGTTCCCCAGCCGCGCTCAAATGGCTGCGCGGAGAATTTTCCGTACTTGTCGGTGAGTGATTCGAGTTCTGCCGCGAGCCGCTTTGGTTTCTGAAAACCCTTCCACATTGTCTTTTTCCTCCTGCCCGCGATATGCGGGCCCCCCTACAAAAAAATGCTGACTAAACTCGCACAGGCTAAAGCCTGCCGGCGGCAGGCGGGCCTGTTCCGCACTGCTCCAAAACGTCCACAGGCTGAAGCCTGTGCCACTGCCACACTACTTCGAATAGAGCTCGACGATGAGCTGCTCATTCAACGCCGGCGTTTGGACGTCTTCGCGGCGCGGCATGGCGTTCACGCGCGCCTTGAAATTCTCGCGATCGATTTGCAACCACGGAGCGGCGTTCTGATTCTGCGCCAGATTGCGCGCTTCGAGCACCATGGCGTTCTGGTGCATCTTCTCCTTCATGGCCACTTCGTCACCGATCTTCACCATGTAATTCGGGATGTTTACCTTGCGGCCGCTGACGCGCACGTGACCGTGCGTGACCAACTGGCGCGCCTGCGAGCGCGAACTGGCAAGGCCTGCACGATACACAACGTTGTCCAAGCGGCGCTCGAGCATAATCATCAGGTTCGAGCCCGTGGGCCCCTGCGCGCGTGCGGCTTTGGCATAATAGTGACGGAATTGCTTTTCGAGCAAACCGTATGTGCGCTTCATCCTTTGCTTTTCGCGCAACTGCACGCCGTAGCCGACCATTTTTGGCCGGCGCGCCTGCCCGTGTTGTCCGGGCGGGAAATTGCGTTTCTCGATGGCGCATTTTTCCGTAAAACACCGGAGGCCCTTGAGGAAGAGTTTCATCCCTTCTCTGCGGCACAGCCGGCAAACTGCTTCACGATGTCTTGCCAATTGCCCTTCTCCTTTTACCGATACCTGTCATTGCTGCATGCTGCTAATACCAAAAAAATATCAGACGCGGCGGCGCTTGGGCGGCCGGCAACCGTTGTGCGGCACGGGCGTGACGTCTTTGATCAAGCGAATGTGCAAGCCGGCTGAAGCCAAAGCGCGCACGGCCGACTCGCGCCCCGCGCCCGGGCCCTTGACGCGCACTTCAATGGACTTCAAGCCAAATTGATCGCGCGCCGTTCCCGCGGCGTTCATCGCGGCCTGCTGCGCGGCGTATGGCGTGCCTTTGCGCGAGCCTTTGAAGCCGACGGAGCCCGCCGAGGCCCAGCTCAACACGCGGCCATCGGGATCGGCGAGCGTGATGATCGTGTTGTTGAACGTCGCCTGAACGTACGCGACGCCCTGCGGCACGACGCGCTTCTCACGCTTCTTGCGAAATTCCTTCTTGCGCTTGGTCGGCTTGCCGGTTGTTGCCGGCGCGGCTGCGCCATCCTGCTGCTGCGGTTCCTTGGCCACGAGTCTTCTTCTCCTTCGTTCCTAAACCAGAGTTACTTGCGGGCCGCGACTTTCTTCTTCGCCGCGACGGCGCCCTTGCGCGGACCTTTGCGCGTGCGAGCGTTCGTGTGCGTGCGCTGGCCGCGCACCGGCAGGTTGCGGCGATGACGCAGACCGCGATAGCACTGAATTTCGATCAGCCGCCGGATGTTCATCTGCATCTCTTTGCGGAGATCGCCTTCGACGCGGCCTTCGGATTCGATGGCTTGGCGGACGTGATTGATTTCGTCCTCGCTCAGGTCCTTGATTTTCTTGAAGTGGTCCACTTTGGCCTTGGCGCACAGTTCCTGCGCGCGCGCCTGGCCGATGCCGTAAATGGCCGTGAGACCAACCCAGAGACGTTTATTGGGCGCCAGTTCAACGCCCGCGATACGTGCCATCTTGATGCCTC
>Ga0307372_10005581_pt1 | contig 18819 bp, 12 predicted proteins | sample OX1MG_FD_202533 | JGI IMG/M metagenome (GOLD analysis project Ga0307372, IMG submission 202533) | Soil microbial communities from Risofladan, Vaasa, Finland - OX-1 | ecosystem: Environmental > Terrestrial > Soil > Coastal area > Acid sulfate soil | place: Finland: Risofladan, Vaasa | collected...
CGCGATCCACTGATCACGATCAGTCCGGAACCGGTGATCATCTTCCCCCGGAATCCTGATCACGATCATCCCGGAATCGCGATCACGATCGCCCGGAACTGCCGATCACCATCCCCCGGAATCCCCATTCGGCGATTCGATCATCGCGACGGCGATCCTGGACCGGCTGCTGCATCACTCGACGACCATCAACATTCGCGGCGAGAGTTACCGTCTGAAGGATCGCCGTAAGGCCGGGCTGGTGCCGCCTCGCGGACAGGAAGGGGCGGAGGCCGCGGCTCGTTCCTTGGCCTCGGACTCCGTTGCGCCCAAAACGCGCCAAAAGACGGCGCTGGGCTCCACTCCGTCCGAGGCCAAGGAAGCCCAATCATGAGGATCAGGGGTGGGGAATTTTCAACCGGTACAACGGGGAATTTTCAATCGGAATTGACATATGCTTCAGATGACCTCCGCTGAGTATTTCATCCTCACTCAATGGTACCCAGCCTGTTCCCGATGGACGGTGCCATTGTTTAGGTTGGCCGATTTGAACGCATATAGGAATCAGTTCAGGTACAATCCAAGCGCGCTCGCTGTTAACGAGCGCATCAGCTTGCCTTTCGATAGCACTGGTTTGCCGCTCCATAAGGCTAGCCTGCCTGTCGATGGCAGCCACGCTATCCTTTGTGACTTCGGCGGCGCGTCTAGTCTCGCGGGCCTGCCATCCAATAAATCCGGCTGTGATGGCAGTGACGAATACGAGTATCCACTGCGTGGGTGTATCCCCAGATGGAGACTCATTGTGACTGGGTTGATTGTCGCTTTTAGCCTGTTCATCCTTAACCGCTGGGGCGAACGAAGATGGGTTGTGGTTTTGAGCCTTTGCGGTTATGTCGGCGGGGTGCTGTTCGGCCTTGCTCCGTGGGGCAAAACAAATTGCCACGGCCAGCACTATTGCGGAGATAAAGGCTGCTTTCATTCCGCTGTAATTGTACCCCACAAATACTTCTTGACAAGCACTAATTATTGGGGTACAGTAATTGGCATAGGGAGAGCAAACATGCCAAACGTACCCAGCACGGACAAGCAAGTTGCGGTAATCAGCGCACTCGCGGAAGGCTCTGGGATTCGCCAGATTGAGCGCATTACGGGCGTTCACCGCGACACGATTATGCGGCTTGGCGTGCGCGTCGGAAAGGGTTGCGCGAACCTGCTAGACCGCAAGATGCGCGACCTGTCGTGCAATCACCTGCAATTCGATGAAGTCTGGGGATTCATTGGCAAGAAAGAGCGGCATTGCACGGCGGATGACGACCCTACAGTGGGCGACGTTTGGACGTTCTGCGCGATTGATTCCTATACCAAGCTAGTTCCGTCATTCAAGGTTGGGAAGCGCGACGCGGCTACAGCGAATGTCTTTGTTGCGGACGTTGCTTCGCGGATGCGTAATCGTGTACAGATTTCGAGTGATGCCCTCCGGGCCTATGTGGATGCGGTTGAGATGGCCTTTGGCGCGAACGTAGATTTCGCCCAGATAGTCAAGACGTACACGCGGGACGAATCGCGCCAACCGGAACGCCAATACAGTGCGCCAGAGTTTGTAATCGAGGAAAAGAAAGCCGTTGCCGGATTCCCTGATATGAAATTGGCGTCCACCAGCCACATTGAGCGACTGAACGGAACAACGCGCCTTCACATGCGCCGATTGACCCGCCTCACCTATGCTTTCAGCAAGAAGCGCGAGAATTTCGAGGCGGCAGTTGCGCTCCACTTCGCGTACTACAATTTTGTGAAACGGCACAATACGTTGCGTTGCACCCCCGCGATGGCGGCTGGAATAGAGCGGGATTTTTGGACTGTCAGAGATTTAGTGGAGGCAGCGGCATGAGCGAAGATGAAAAAATGCAGCAGATAGGCTTGACTGTTCGGCAGTATCAGTCTGCGAAAGTTGACTTGGCTCAGCTTAATCAAAAACTGGCACAAGTTGGCGAGACGTATAAAGAGGTCGGGCACGCCATTGTTAATCCAATGTCCTCTAGTGGAGATTTCAAGATTGACGGTAAGCATTTTCATCTTGTGTATTCTCACGCAGAAAATGAAAACCTTAGTGCAAAACTTCTTAACGAAGAGTCATTAGTGGCCCTTGTCGTCGAACGCGATGCCGCAAAAGAAAAAGTTAGCAACCTACGTGCCCAATTGAACGCACTTGGAATTACGAATCTAGAATGAAAAGAAATAATCACATTGAGGAATTGCGGGGCGTAATTCGCCGCTTGCATGGCGTCGAATCGAAGCACGTCGAGAGCGTGCCAGTGAAAGAAACATTTCAGGGCAAGACGGTATGGGATGGCGTCGTGGAAGTATTCGAGCTAATCGGCCATCCGAAAGCGCCAAAGGTTTATGCATGGGCGCACGATACGGACGACCAAAAGCAGCCACGTCGCCATGTGACGGTGCTGCATATCCCGCCCGTGGTTTCGCCCATCCTTGCGGTACGCGCCGCAATCGTACAGGAGCACAGACTTGCCCAAGAAAGCTAGAAAGGCGGGGAGGCCGCCATTGCCCAAAGGACACGCCAAAGCGGGGATGCTGCGCGTTCGAGTAACGCCAGAGGAGCAACGCGCAATTGAAATGAAATCGCGGCACTCCAAGCAGACCGTCTCCGATTGGATTCGCAGCACGTTGAATGCCGCACCCGGAGGGTGAGATTTGAAATTAGGACACTACCGGGCGCTCTGTTGCCATGTTGCACTCGTTGCGAGTCAGGAAAAATGGTGTGCGGGCAGCGCCATTGGTAGTTTTAACCTCGATTAAGCGTGCATGACCTCCCAGGTTGAAGGACAGAACGTCGTAGCCTGCACCATCTCCATCTTCGGCGGCGATCCAGCGGACTTTTCGGGCCAAGTCCGTGGGGTCGGCATCAGTGAGTTGGCGCCTCTCAAGATCAACAACAAAAGCCTCCCCAGCTTTGCCGAGAGTACGGTTGCGATGGTCCCGTTCAACCGGATCAAATTTCCGGACGAGCCGTACCGCCCAATCGCTCGGTGGTCGCTGAGGTCTACCCTGCTCTTTGGAGCAGGACTTTCCCAAGCGCGTGGCGAACGCCCGACCAGCAAGACGCATATGCCATCGCCAAATGGTTGCAACGGGCGGACTGTGACGGCAGTCTCGAAAAATACTTCTGCCCTGAGCTTGAACCGCATGACTGCAAGACGGCCCAGATTGAGGGTTGGATTCTAGGGGTGGTGTAGGCGGCGATTTGCGTTAACCTCAGTGTGCAACTTGAACGTCCTTTAAATAACGGTTATAAGCGCGATGCGAGATATTGCTCATCGAGGGGGGAATGCCCATGCCCACAAAACGAAGCTTGGCAGCGAAAAAAGCGGCTCGAACGCGGAAATTGACGGCGGCTGGCAAGAAGGCAGCCAAGACCCGGAAGCTGAAGGCGGCAGGCACGAAAGCCGCGAAAACGAGAAAGCGCCTGCCAGAAAAGCAGTCGCTCCCAAGAAACTACGGGCTGCCGCCGCAGAAGCACCGCCCGCCGTCGCAGAAACGCCTGACATCATAAAGGATTAACTGAAATTGGCATTCTTTCAGCGGCCTGTTGTCACATTCTTGAGAATCGCTAATCCCTCCCCAAATCCTGTGGAATCCCTATGCGCAGCCGGCACACAAACGTTTGAGAAATTGTAACCGGATTTGCCTCATCCCTAACCACAACTTCGCCGTTAGATGCCTCCACGTGTGGCCTGCCAAGTGATAGAATCGCGCCTGTAATTCTTCGCTAGACATGGAGTGCGACAGGTGGCATCAGGTACGGCCATTCGGGTTGCTTAGACGACATGACCGGAAGCGAAATGAAGAAGAAATTAATTTCCGAAGATTCAAGCCCAGCACTGCGCCAGCCAGATGGACAGCTGAATCTAATCTTGCAAGACGAGGAACCTACGGTCGAAGTCAAGGCAGTCGCCGCGTCATTAGCTCGAAAACTCACTAAGCAAGTTTCCATTCAAGACGCCCTTTTGGTTGAGGGGTTGCTGGCGGTGAAATTATCGGTTAGCTGCCAATCGGTGGACGAACTCAACGACTCGCTGATAAAGACTCTCAGTCAAAACAGTCTTGAAACGAGGCGCCGCTACGTACAGTCAATCTTCCGCTGGTTTTTCCCAGATGGCATTGACGGATTGTTGTCAAGGGCATGGCGTGCTTACGGTGACGAAGCCATCATGAACGATCTCTTGCGATGGTCATATTTGACTCAGGAGCCAATCATGGGAGCGTGCGTGACTGGTGCACTTTTTCCGCTGGAAAACGGCATTGCGATCCCGCCCACGTATTTTGACAAGTTCTTGGCCGAGTACCTGGGCGAGGCCCCACCAGAGAAAACGCGGGAACGCACCAAGCTCAACCTAAAGAGAATCGGTTTTTTAGAACGTGCGAAAGCTAAACCCGATCGCCTTGCCCCTGTGGTGCCGCAGAAAACCTCATTTATGATTCTGCTTCATCACTTGTTTGCGCCGAAATCGGTTCGCACGGTTGAACTTCGCAGCCTGTTCGCGAATCCATTTTGGAAATACCTGGGCTACAAGTCCGAAGATGTCGTGAGAAAAGTACTGCGCGAAGCAGATACAGCCGGTGTTATTGGGAAGTACATTGTCGCCGATCAAATCGAGCAGGTGACGACGCGCTGTGCCCTGAATGAATGGCTCGAAAAGGGGATGCGCCTGTGAAGGGAATCGCTGACCTCCGCGTATTGCTGAAGCAGCGCACATGGGACAAAGAGGTGGTTCTGTGGCTCGATTCGGAGAAGTCGCTGCTTGACGCATTTGGTTCAGCGAAGTATGTCAGCCTGGACTTGCTCGACTTGTTCGACATTGACAGCCTGCCGGCAGATGATGACGAGACGCATAATGATCTCTGTGAACGTCTCCGACATAGACTCAAGGCGATTCCAAAGGGGCCTGACAACCGCACCGTACTCGTCGTGAAATCTATTGGGCTGCTAGCTCGCTATAGGATCGGACTGAAAGAGTTCTATGATTGGTTCGTCGGCTCACACACGGTCGTGGTTTTGGTTCTTGACGGTATGCCTGCAATGGCCAACTGGCCTGAAGAGGTTCACTGTGATTCTAAACAGCTCTTTAATTACTTCGCTGAGACGGGCATGGTGAATGATATTTATGCGGTCAACGGGTGAATAGCATGCGTGAATTGGGGAAGATCATAACCGTCAAGCCGGAGCCGGAAACCACCCCGTCTCTGACCGATATCATCCAGCAGGAGAAGGCCGTCCGAACGGTTTCCGAATATCTTTTCACAAGCGCGCTGCACGGTCACTTTAGGCGCATCTTCGACTGTGTGGTGAACCGCAAGGGACAGGGTTTCTGGGTGCAAGCCGAATACGGCGCTGGGAAGACTCACTTTCTTGGCACGCTCGTCGACTTGTTAGTCTGGCGCGACCTCGGTATTTGGAAACACTTGCGCGATGAGGAACTAAAGAACGATTACGCAGGGCCACTTTCGAAAGGGAAGTGGTTCCCTGTCGCGTTTTCGCTTCGCGGCATGGGACAGTCGGGTGACGGCGACAGCCTGATGCGTGTGTTCGAGGAGCAAATACGCGAGAGCACTAAGATGTTCGCACCTGAACTGGACGCGCAGGTCAATATCACCTCCACCGAGTTGGCTGATCATTGGTATCAGCACGAGGCTTCCGAGGCCGAAAATGCCGGAGTCAAGTTCTTCTTCGAAAAGGAACAGAAGTGCTCGCCAGAAGAGTTTCGGTCTAAGAATGGGGCAAAGAGGTTTGGTCAGGAGCTGCTGCGTTCAAAACTTCCCGAGGGCCGACTACGTGGGAAATTCAAGGAACGATTCGCACACATCTACGAACAAATCATCAAGTTGGGCGGCTATGAGGGAGTCATTTTCGTCGTCGACGAGTACCGCTCGTGGCAGGACCGACATCCACAAGGGACGGCCGCCTATGCTGAGGACGAGGAGGTCCTGGAGACGCTGGCCTTCGTGTTACCGACACAGCACCTGAACATAATCACTCTGATTGCCAGCCAAGGCGACATGCCTCAGAAGCTATCGGGCGGTGGCGAGGGTGACCGCTTTGTGCCTCTCTACTTGTTGGCCGACAAGAACAAGGGTGACTTCGGGGAAATTGTCACTTTCCGAAGTCGTGATCTTCTGAAAGGTGCGGGCACTGACATCAAGGAGTACTACGATTACTGTCGGAAGGAATACAAGTTCATTAAGCAGGCGAATATCTCCCTTGATGCCTTCACAGGTATCTTTCCCTTCCAGCCGCGCTGCTTTGACGTGATGCGTCGCATCACACAGAATGCTGAGAAGCACAACTTGCCCACGGCCCGCTCCGCCATCCGCATGGCATGGCAGACATTAACTGATTCGCAACTGCTTAAGGGCAAGCGACTCGTGATTCTGTCCGACATCATCGCCACGGATGAACTTCGTAAGGGGCTGAACCATGAGCACTACAAAGAAGCATACTTGAATCTCCAGGGTGCGATCGAACAATTGCTTGAACTCGATCTTGGCCCGGAAGAACGCGAGCAATGCAAGTCCGTCCTACAAACTCTTTTGCTCTGGGTATTGAGTCTGCCGGATAACCTGCGCGACGGCCTCACGGCGCAGGAAGTCGCTGAGGCAGCATGGCTCCACGACGATGCGGTTGGCGCGACGGCCCAGGCTGAACATCTGCTCGACCTGCTCATTCAGAGCGGTTTCCCCGTGCGCAAGGAGAAGAAGTCACGGGGCGGCGAAGAGGTGTCTGTCTACTCCTACGAAACGAGCGTTGTTCAAGCAAATCCGGTGAAGTTTTTTGCGCCTCTCAAAAAGAAGTTTCTACAAGACGGCAAGCGCCAGGACGAGAAGTGGGTTGAATCTCTTTTTTGGGACTTGACCGTGATTACTCCCGAAGCGCAGGAGGAGCTTCAGGTGAACGGGGGCATCTTCGGTTCCTTCACGCCTGCGGACCAGCGCAACATGAAGGAGCGTGCCAGCAACGCGCCAGCCAAGTACTCGTTTTCCCAGAGATCCGCCACCTCGACTCGCCGCCTTCACAAAGTTGTATATGGAGGAGAAGTGGTTGTATCCGATCGGTGGCGCGAAGAGTTCGGAGAGGAAATTAAGCACACCGACCAGCATTTTCGGATCGTTTATTTGTGCTCAAACCCTGTAGATACCGACGAGAAGATTACTGCTGCACTGAAGGACGCGCGCGTTGCTGTATGTCGGCCAGAAACCCTTAATCAGGAGACGCGCGACGCACTCTCTGAGTTGCTGGCCGCCGAGGAGATGAAAAAGAATTGTGCTGCTTCTACTCAAGGTTCGCTGCGCGACTACGCGGACGAGAAACGCAAAGCGGCAGTTAAGGTGATTCTAAAATGTCAGCAGGACGAGTTTCGACGTGGCAAGGTGCTGACACAAAAAGGTTACGGAATCCCGGCCCTGGAGGTGTTCGCCCCATCCAAGGAACGCGAGGAAATGCTGGCCGCTCGTTTGCTCGAAAAGAGCTATGACACGCCCCTGTTTAGCCCGAAGGATTTGAAAAAAGACTTTACCGATAACGACGCTCGCAAGTTGTTCGCTGGATTGTTCACCAAGGAACCAGCCAGCGCCGAGAAAGACGCAGTTGTCAACTTCGGACCGGGCCTGGAGCTGACCCTAAAATCGAACCCGAGCGATTTCAAACCAGACCACTCGCAGGCTCTCGCCAAGATCAGGGAGGTGCTGGCAGGAGTGCCTGACCAGCCCGTCAATGACATCAAGGCTGCTTTCTGCCGAGCGCCATATGCACTAACACAAGAGATGCTCACTCTATACTTGTTTGCGCTGGTGCGGTCCGGCGGCTGGGAAATGGCGCTCAATCGAGCCATGCCAATACAACTCACCAATGGCAAGCCGCTGCCTGCCAACAAGCTCACCGCTCACACGCTCGGCCTTGTGAAGTGGAACACCCAGTTAGAGAAGGCTTTGCTCGGCGCTCGGATCATGGCCTCGATTCAGAAAGGTTGGAACGAGGTTCTGCCTTTTGCCCGTGTGTTAGACGATAGTCTGAAGCCCGCAACGACACCGGAAGAGGAACTCCAGCGCGGCGAACAGCTCGTCGCGATCTTAGGCAAGTTCAAGACAGAGATTCCAGTCGTCGAGTCCAGCGTCGTAACATTAGCACCTAAACTTGCCGGTAACATCCCCAAGTCGCTCATTGAATTGTGTGCCCGCCTGAAGGCGCTCGCGCCATCCGAGTCTTACCAGCAGTTCGATGCCGCGGTTCGAGAAAGCTACAGCGAGGTGGACAAGTTCGCTAGAGCCTTCGCCGAATACGCCAATGCGCGAAAACTCCGCGACCATGCCCTTGAACTGAGTCAAGCGCGGGACTATCTGGCTGCCGCCTGCGATTTGAGTGGATCGCTCGACACGGCCCGCGATGCTGTAGTGAGTCAGCTGGATTTCGACACGCTTTTTACAAGCCCTCACTTGATTGGCGCACGGCTAGACTCCTTTAAGCAATGGAAACAACAGTATGTCCAAGCCTACCGAAAGGGTCATCGCGCTTATTACGAGAGCCTTGACGGACTGGACAAAGCTGCCAAACCGCTCGGACTCCGAGTGTTCGCGCTATGCCGACTGAACACGGTGATCGAACTCGGACCGCCGCACCCTGGTACGTCTGACATCGCTGTTCAGTTCAAGAGACTCCAAGAGACTCTGCGGCTGTGTCCCGAAGCTGCCGAGGCTGATGTGTCGGGTGCGAACGCAATTTGTCCCAAGTGTCAATGGAAGCCCGAAGAAGGGCTGCCAACCGCGGAGTACGACCGCATCGCTCAAGTAGTAACGCAGGGGCTTGCAGAACGCTTCCAGCGCCTTAAAGACGCTTCAATCTCCGTTGTCCTCGGAAATGCCGAGGGTAAGAAAACGCGGGCGGACTTGACGGCGTTGCTGGAAATCATCCAGTTGGCGGACGCTGAAAAACTAGCGAACGTGATGACAGATGACCTCGCCGCGTTCCTGCGTCAGCTTCTGCAAGAGGCGAACATTGTGCAGGAGACCATCGAGATTGAACCGATATTGCAACAAATTGGGGCGATTGAAGAAGACCGGGTTGACGAAGCTATATCCAAATTCACGAGCCTTCTTCGCAACGCCATCAAGGACGCGAAAGCAAAGCATGGTGCGGATAAGCGCGTGCGGATCTTTCTTCGTTCGGACGACAAGCGGTCTTAAATCAAGGGAACATGCCAGCAGACGACCAACATAGAGAATTTGCCGACTTTCTCGCTCGACACGTCAAATCGTATGATCCGATAACGGATGATTACGCCCGCCCGCCCTTCGCTGCTGACATCAAGGAGGGCAAGAATGACCCCATCTACAACGCCCACTCGTACCATACGAAGGTACCCCCGCGAATCATCATTCCTTACATCCTCCACTACACACAGCCGGGCGACCTAGTGCTCGATCCGTTCTGCGGGTCAGGCATGACGGGCGTAGCCGCGCAGATGTGTGCCGGTCCGCCTTCAGACATTTTGAATTCATTCCCTGAACTTAAAGACCGTGTCGGCCCGCGAGCCTGCATATTGAGCGACCTTTCGCCTGCTGCCTGCCACATCGCCTACAACTACAACACGCCCGTTAATGTCGCGGCGCTCCGGCGGGAATTCGACCGCATCAAAGCCGCAGTTAAAGACGAGTTCGACTGGCTTTATGGCACCGAGCATTTTGAGCCAGCGGTGGGTCTATTCAACCCGGCCAATGACGCCGTGGCCAGACGCCTCAAGAATCCACCGGGCAATAGCTCCATGCGGACATTGCTCGGCGAGGAGGAACGCACTTGGGAACTCATTTCCAAGGCCGAAGTCGAGGCTAGACTTGGTTATCCGGTGGCCGAGTTGCCACGTGCCGACTGCTGGGACGGTCTCGAAGTGGCGAACGTCGAGGAGTGGGTCTGCATTCCGGCCACGATTCAATACAGCATCTGGTCGGACGTCTATCGGTGTGAAGGATTTGTCAATCTCGAAGAGCCGACAGGCCGAGTGAGTACGCGAGGAAAAAATGCGGGCAGACCTATTTTGTTGAAGAAGCGTGTTGCGCGTGGATGCGGGGAAGACATTGTTCTTTGGCACGCTGCCGTTGATCCTGCAACAAAGACTTTTTCTGAACAGTTCAAATGCCCGTCATGTCAGCAAATGTGGAACAAGCTACTTCTACGCTTGAAAATCACTGTCCCAGTCTGGGTGTCGTACACGTTTTCAAGCCTGTCATCCTCTCAACATCGGGCAGAGAGGAAGATTGCCCAGATTGACCAAGACCGACTGGAAGCAATCAAACGACGTGGAATGCATCCTTCATTTCCCGACTTGGAGATTGACTGTGGCAGAGAACTCATGACGATGGGACCTGCAAATCGTGGAATGCATCATCTGGCTGATTTTTACACGCCGAGAAATCAATGGGGTCTGGGCCTTCTCTGGAGTTGTATCGCTGAGTCACCAAAGACTGTTCAAGCGGGACTGAGATTTGCATTTACGGCGGTTTTGGACGTTGCTTCCCGCCGCAACCGATTCCCACAACAGGCGGTGATGTCGTCAACTCTATACGTCCCATCGATCCAGATCGAGATGAACGTGTTCTCCCAGATACGCCGACGGATTGAGAAGCTTGTAAATGCAATAGAGAATTCGTTTTCCCCCACGCAGAAGAAGGATGCCTTGGTTCACGTCAACCTCGGCGACGCACGAAATCTGACTGACGTGCCGGACGTATCTGTTGACTACGTGTTCACTGATCCGCCTTTTGGGGGGAACATCTACTACGCCGACGCGAGCATTCTCGTTGAGGCATGGCTTGGCACGTTAACTGATGAGGCTCGTGAATTGGTTTTTAACCGTCAGCGGCGTCAAGACGAGCATTTCAAGCAACTGTCCGACTACGCGGCTGGAATGACCGCCGTGTTTAAAGAGATGTACCGCGTGCTTAAGGCGGGCAGGTGGTGCACTATCGAATTCAACAACAAAGATGGCGCGGTGTTTGAGGTGATCAAGAGCGCAGCTTTGGGTTCTGGTTTTCGCATCGCCAACATGCTTCTCCTTGACAAGACGCAGAAGTCGTTCAAGCAAGTAAAGGGCGAAAAAGGGGAAGAAGATGTCGTGGACAAGGACGTTCTGTTCAATCTGCACAAGCCTCCCGTTGTCCGAGCGGAAGTTGTAGATGAATACCAAGACTTGGAGCGGCAAGCTGCCGAGGCCGTGCGCCAGCATCTCCAGACGCTCCCGGAGCGCATTAAAGCGGAACCTGGCAAATACAACGATGAGCACCGCACCACCGCCACCATTAACAGCATGTTGATGAATGCGCTCATCCCACGTGGCGTGAGCGTGGAGCGGCTGAACCTGCCGTTCATTGAGCGCGTCTGTGGCCGTTACTTTCGCAAAGTGGGGCAGCGTTGGTATCTGCGCGGCGAGGCCGTGGGTGGCAATCGTGGCAATCATCTGTTTGCAGAGGGTATTGGCGTCACGGACGAGCTGACGGCCATCGACTGGCTCCGTCACGAGTTGCATTCAAGGCCCATGTTGTTGGGTGAACTCAAGCCGATGTGGATGCGAGCGACTGGCCTCCTGCCAGCCGAACTCTCGCAGACACTTGTCCTGGAGGACATCCTGACTGAGAATTTCTGGCGTGATGCGGACACCAATCGATGGCGCGAGCCTACCCCAGAAGAGCGAGAGAGAATGAATGATGACCGCTCGCTGCGAGTATTACACGACGCCGAGCGATTCGTGAATGGAACTCTCCGACGCGAAACGATCGATGAAGAGCGTTGCCAATGGGTAGATGTCCTTTTTCAAGCCTGCCGCGCTATCGAGGACAATGAGTTGGAAGCGTTACCTGCTTTGCGTGGTTTCGACAAAGCGCAAGGATATGCCCTGATCCCGCGCTTGTTTCAGTCCGTACTGCGGGACCATGTCGAACCCACCTCCTATATGCGTTCCGAGAAACAGGCACGTGCCGCATCGCAGCGGCTCCAAATGCAGCTGCAGGAAGAGCAGGCAACGGAGGCAAGGCCCAAGGCGGAAGGAAAATCGGGCCAAGGGACGCTCGATTTCAAGAAGGCTACCTGACGATGTCCCTCAAGACTCCAGCTGAAATTCTTGGCGAATGGCTCTCCAAACGAGCCACGGATACTCGCGTGGCTGTTGTGATCGATTCCGACCGGTTCCTGATGGACGCCAACATGCTGGCACGGCCCGCAATAGTTGACGCCAGTGGACGAGAGTGGCAATTGGCCGTGTTTCGAGGAGACGATCTTGCATTTCGTTTGCAGTTTCGAAAGGCCAGCTCCAAAGGTCGCACGGTTATCGTGCTATCACGCGGAGCGGATACGACGCAGTTGATTGATGTATCTTGCGTGTCTGACATACTGGCCAAGGACGAAGTTGGCGAACCACTCGATTTGTCAATTGCTGCGCTATTCCGCCGCGTCGCTCCCAAAATCAACTTCCCGGTCAGCGAACTGCGTCGGTTCAAGAGCGAACTGCTGGCACGGACTGATCATGTCGAGGAAGCAGCGGAAAAAGTGATTCAAAAATGGGGCAAGCCCGATAGCTGGGGACGTGGTCAAGTTGCAAGCATGGTCTTACTAGCACATCACACGGAGCTGAATTTGTCTGACATCTGGCCGGATCAGACAACCGCCGCTGAGTTCCTAGCGCATGTAGTGCGATTGCTCGTTGGATTGACACAGTTGCGTTCGCAGCGGGATATCGTCGAGATTGTGATCCACGAAGCGGCCCGCGAGCAAGTGCGTGATGTTCTTTTCTGGGCGGACGCGCAGTCTGAGGAATTGGCGGCATATCTGGTGCTGCGTGAGTTTGCCGAGCAAACGAAGTTGCAGAACCCTTCCACACAGCTTGCTGGATTGCAGCTGTTCTCGCCAGAGATGCCTCTTTCCAAGATGGAGCGGAACGCGCCCGAGGTTATCGTCTGCCTGAAGAAGCAGCCGAAGATCTGGGCGGCGGTGAACCAGTGTGCAGAATCTTTCATGACGACTCGGCGTGCGACGCGAGTACTTGACCTGTTGCCGTCGTCAGCGAACGGGATTCCAGACATTTCGTTACTGTTAAAACAGGCCAACCCAGCAATTCTTCATCAGCAACTCGTTTTGGCTCTGCTATCCATTTTCGGCCAAGCCCAGCCTCAGGTTCTCACATGGGTGGCGCCTCTTGAAGGTCACACATTACTTCGGGCTGACGAACCATTCTCGGAGCGTACCCGACAATGTCGAGCGGCATTGAACCTGTTGGTGCGATTGCATTGTATTGAAAAGCGTCTTGCGGAAACCGTACCCAGGTTCGAGCACGCCGACGCACTTCTGCAATGGTTTACCGACAAGGGGCAGCACTTACTGGAGCTAGACCTTTCGCACGCACATCACGATTTGCAACTCTGTTCAGATGGCGAGAACGATCTTCAAGACAAAGGACAGGAATACCTTTTTGGCGGCCCGGACGAGTTGAGGTCCAAAGCGGGGTCCCTCAAATGGAGGGTGCTAGCACGCCTCCGGCAACTGGACGAGGCCCTTGCGGAGTTTGTGCGGCAATCTTCGGATCAGTTCGGGCGTGGGCCGAGAAGCACGCGCGGTTTACTGAGAAGCAAGATCGATGTTGGTCAAATCAAAGCCGGAACTCTACCAGGTCGCATCTGGGTGTTGCTGTTCGACGGGATGCGCTTTGACACTTGGGAGAGCGTGGTCAAGCCTGTTCTGGCGGAATTCTTCGAGATTCAAGACCAGCCGTATTTCTGCGTCCTTCCGAGCTTCACATCATTCGCTCGAACGGGTCTATTTGCTGGTGGGTTGCCAATCGAGTGGACGGGTTTCAAGGGAAGTTTTTCCGACAACGAGCAACAGCTATTCGCAGTCAACATGGGGCTTAATGCTCAAGAGGCGAAGTCGAAGCTGCGCTTTGTGGTAGAAGCCGACACTACCAAGGCGCGGGCAAAACTGAATTTTGCTGACAAAGACGCCCCGCTGCTGAATGTGCTTATCTACCCCATCTCTGATGACGCTTGCCATGATTTTGGCGGGGACCTCGCTTCTTTTAATAACAAGATTCGAGCGGACATGGTCGGGAACAGGAGCGACGGTGTACGAGGGATTTTGGATGACTTACTCAAACGTATTGGACCAGAAGATACGGTAGTGCTTTCGTCTGATCACGGTTTTGTCGAACTCCTGCCCGGCGATTCCGTGCAGGTGTCGAAAGCCGAGGCCGAAAATGCGGGCATCACGCTGGAAGCGAGTGTGCACTGGAGATACGTTGAACGCTTCGCTCCAGCGCAAATGCCTGAGGCTGTGCCCGTGCCCGTCGCCAGCGACAAGGTGTGGATGGCTCAGGGGCGTCGATGGTTCTCACGTGAGGGCACCAAAGACACGCCGCGATATTCACACGGGGGGTTGTCGATGGCCGAAGTCGTGGTGCCGGGCGTGGCGCTTCATCGAGTTACTGATAAAGAGGCGCGGGTGGAATTGATTGACCCGCCAACAGTGATTGTTGCTGATGAAGACTCGTTGTTCGAGTTGCCCGTAGCAGTTCGCAACACAGGTAATTGTAAAGTAGACTTTGAGGTCCGGGTGCTCACTAACCTTGGGGAAGAACTCCTTGCATGGCATACCCATTTAGCGCCCGCGACTACTGAGAAGAAAACGGCCAGCTTGGTGGCCAAGTATAAGGAAACGAGCGACCGCGAGCCTGACCCAAACAACACCGTTACGGCTATTACGGTGCGCCTACGACATACTGATTTGTCGGGCGAATGGCGTGATGCGATGGATGGATTGATCACGATTCCCGTCAAAGTGAAGCCTAAGCCGGTGAAATTGGAAACAGACGCACTCAAGAGCTTTGACGACATTTAATCGAAAGGTTCACATGGCAGATCAACTTCAATCACTAGTCAAGCCACCGTCTGATCCACTGGACTCGAAGATTCTTCAAGTTCTAGGCGACCGGGTCATTCTGAAGCCCCTGACTCGATGGAATGAGGCTTACAGGGAGTTCCCGCGTTACGTGATGGAATACCTAGTCAGCCGCTACGTTGATCCCGCCGATCCAGTTGTCGGCCAGCACAAGATCGATAAGATTCTGTCCGAGCACTACTCGGAGAGTGCCAAGAAAGAACTGATAAAGAGTCGCATTAAGGAACGTGGACAATACACGCTGCTGGGGCAACTGACCGTGCGCCTCGACCAAGCCCGCGACCATTACTGGGCCACCGTTCCTGCGCTGGGCGACGACACAGTTCGGGTCGCACAGAAGGTCCTCGCAAAAGAGGGGGACGTGCTCATGACGAGTGGTGCGTGGGGAACTATGGAGGTCGAGTATGACGGTACCTACGAAATCAAGGCCCGGAAGTACCCATTCTATATCCGCGAGTTCACCCCGCTCCAGTATACGCGGCTGAACCTCGATGACTTCGTCGAGAAACGGACTTCATTCACTGACGATGAATGGCTGGACTTGCTGGTGCAATCCATCGGGTTCAATCCGGCACGGTTTGAGCGCCGTGTAAAAATGTTGATGCTAATGCGTCTCGTACCGTTCGTGGAATCCAACTTCAACCTCATTGAATTGGGTCCCCGAGAAACGGGGAAGACGTACACGTTTCGCAACACATCCAACCGTGCGTTCGTCGTGTCGGGCGGTAAGGCCACACCTGCTACACTTTTTTACAATAAGGCGTCCCGCAAACTCGGCGTCATCGGACTCAAGCAGCTTGTTTTCTTCGACGAGATCGCCAACACGCGTTTCGACGACGCTGAGGCGAGCATCAGCATGCTGAAAGACTACATGCAGACCGGCAAGTTCAGTCGCGGCGACCAGGAGTTCACGGCGCCATGCTCGATTGTCCTGGGTGGCAACATCGACACGAACATCGACCTCCGCCAACCGGACCCGCGTTACCTGCACCTGTTTCAAGTCCTGCCCGTTGAACTGCAGGACCCTGCGTTTCTCGACCGTATCCATGCCTACCTGCCGGGGTGGGAGATGCCCAAAATTCGCCCGGAAAACTATTCTACTGGGTACGGGCTGTTGACCGACTACATGGCGGAAATCTTCGCTGAACTACGCCGTAGGAACTTCCAAACCCACGTCAACGCTTGGGTAGACATGGGCAACATGACGGGCCGCAACCAGGACGCTATCAGGAAAACGACGGCTGGCCTGCTCAAGCTCCTGTATCCGCATCGTAGTCCAGACACCCTCACACACGAGGAACTCGCGCCGTTGCTCGAACTGGCCGTCGAGATGCGCAAGCGCGTCACCGACCAGCTCGCCAAGATCCTTCCAGCCGAGTTCACCGGTGTTGAATACGTCTATTCTGTGAAGAGTCGCTGACGGAATTGACGTAGCATTCCACCATGGAGATAGCGGGCATTGGGTAGGAGTTGAAGTGAAAGGGCACCTTACGCGCTTGGCACAGAAGAGCAGGTGATCGCTGCTATCGAAGACCCTTGACCGCGAAGATGGGGCCGCACACGCTGGTCGGCGAGGGAAAAGGTGGAGGGCGGTTTCGGGGATCGGAAGTCCGCGTAGCGGATGTCAGGATCGGTGGGCAACGTCACTTTGAGGCCATCGGCATGCCATTTGCCGTGGGGGTGACGGCGGACGAAGTATAAAGCAGAGGCGGCTCTTATTCCTCCGCCAAGTGGGTCAACGGGAGGGACCGTTCAGAACATGCGATTGATTCATTCTTCCGATCTCCAGATTGGCAAAGTATTTATGTATTTCGAGCCTGAAGTTGCGGTGCTGCTTCAGGATGCGCGGCAGGCGGCCGTCCGCACGCTCGGAGATCTCGCCATGAAACACGGGGCCTCGACTGTGTTGTTGGCTGGCGACATTTACGACAAGCAGCAACTCTCCCCACAGACCCTCGCGAAGCCGATCGAGGGGATGCGGCAGTTTCCAAAGGTCACCTGGCACCTGATGCCTGGCAATCATGACCACGTGCGGGAGAACGGCCTCTGGGATCGTCTTTCGCGGACAAATCTCCCGGAGAACGTGCGGCTCCATACGAGCCCTGGCGCCGTGAAGATTATGGATGACGACGGAACGCCCGTCTTCCTCCTGCCGGCGCCACTTCCCCACATCGCGAATGTAGACGATCTCACCAGCTATATGGATAAAGAGGCCACGCCTGAGGGAGCCATCCGAATCGGGATGGCGCACGGCTCGATCCAGGGTTTCGGCTCAGATGGCGAGGCCTCAAACTACGTCGCGCCGACTCGCGCTGACACCGCGGGGCTCGCCTACCTGGCCATGGGCGATTGGCACCGGCAGGTACAGATCAATGATCGCGTGTGGTATTCCGGTACACCAGAACCGGATCTGTTCAAGAGCCCACCAGGTTCCAGCGGGACGCTCTGCAACGGTGGCAGCGCGCTTGTCGTCGATATCGTCGGCGCGCGCGCCGCTCCCACAGTTTTCCCCGTCGAGGTCGGCCGGTACCGCTGGCACCAGGTCATGAAGACGCTCACAGAAGACGCTCAGATCGATCTCCTGGAAGCGGAACTTCGTGCGCTCGAACCCGACTTGAGCAGAGTGGTGCTCGATATCCAGGTTACGGGAACGCTGTCGCTGGCCGGTCGCAAGAGATTTGAGGAGAGGATCATCCACGGCATCGGGGCCGCCGTGTGCGCCACGCGGTGGCAGGATGGTGGGCTGGTTCTTGAGCCGACGGAAGCAGACATGGACGATATCGACCGCTCGGGCTTCGTCCGAGTGGCGGCGAACCGGCTCAAGGCGATGGCCGACGACCGCTCCGATCAAGAGCGGGCGCGCCTTGCTTCCCTCGCCTTGCGCCGATTGTACCTTGAGCATCTGCGGCAGGCAGGGGTCTCATGAAAATACGCTCGATCCAGCTCACAAATTTTCGCAAGTTTGTCGGCACCGTTGGCGTGGATGGAATCACCGATGGTGTCAATCTTCTCGTCGGCGAGAACGAGGTCGGCAAATCGACGCTACTGGAGGCGATCAACGGTGTGATCTTCGAGAAAGCGAAGTCACAGACCGAGCGTGCAAGAAGGTTCCGACACTTCGTGAACGGCACAGTACCGGAGGTCGAACTGGCCTTCGATCTTGACGGTACGCGCTGGACGATCCTAAAGCGCTTCGCCGGCCCATCTGGGAAAGCGGTGCTGACCAGTTCAGACCACCGTCGCTTCGAAGACGAGGCGGCGGAGTTAGAGCTTCAGCGACTGCTTGAATTCGCAAGCCGCCGGGGCGGCGGCGAGCCTGGCATTTGGGGAACGCTCTGGGTGCGTCAGGGTAGTTCGTTTGGCGATGCCAAGCTTGACGATGCCGGCCGTCGCACCTTGCAGGGTTGCATCGAGACCCAAGTTGGCGTTGTCACAGGCGGGGAGAGGGGCCGGAGGATTCCAGCGTCGGTAGACCATGCGCTTGAAGAAATTCTGAGCGCGCGCGGGCCACGCGGAAAGTTCAAGGCTGCCAAAGATCGGATCGACGAGGTGGGCGGACGAGCCAGCCAGCTGGAGGAAAAACGGCGTGAGATCTTTGAATACATGGACACACTCGCGCGCCAAAAGCGCGAGCGCAAAGGGCTTCAGGCCGATTGGAGCGAGGAATCCCATCGGTGTGAGCTTGATGAGGCACGGACCCGCCGTACGGCGGCGGCCACTAAAGCTGCTGAGATTGAAGCTGCCCGGAATGCGGCGAAGCTCGCAGAGGAACGGGCAGCGCGCGAAGAGAAGGCAGTGACGGAGCGCGCGAAGTTGGCGCGAGAACTCGACCCGATTGA
>Ga0307372_10005584_pt1 | contig 18814 bp, 15 predicted proteins | sample OX1MG_FD_202533 | JGI IMG/M metagenome (GOLD analysis project Ga0307372, IMG submission 202533) | Soil microbial communities from Risofladan, Vaasa, Finland - OX-1 | ecosystem: Environmental > Terrestrial > Soil > Coastal area > Acid sulfate soil | place: Finland: Risofladan, Vaasa | collected...
CGAGCGCGCCTTGCGGCGCGCCGCGATCAGGTGTGGCGGGTCCTCGAGGAAAAGGAATGTCAGGAACACCAGCATCGCGCCGACCGGCACGTTCAGCAGGAACACCCAGCGCCAGGAAATGTTGTCGGTGATCCACCCGCCGAGCGTCGGCCCGAGCGCCGGCGCGAATACCACGGAGATGCCATAGATGGCGAATGCCATGCCGCGCTGCTTCGGCGGGAACGTGTCGGTGAGAATCGCCTGCGCCGTGGGCTGCAGGCCTCCTCCGGCGGCGCCCTGCAGCGCGCGCGTGAAAACGAGGAAGCCGAGGCTCGGCGCGAGGCCGCAGAGCAGCGAGGCGAGCGTGAACCCGACGATGCAGATCAAGAAGAACCGCTGGCGGCCGATCATCGTCGACAACCAGCCGGATATCGGCATCGAAATCGCGTTCGTGACCAGATAAGAGGTGAGCACCCAGGCCGATTCGTTCTGGCTCGCCCCGAGGTTGCCGGCGATGTGCGGCAGCGAGACGTTCGCGATCGAGATGTCGAGCACTTCCATGAACGCCGCGATCGCGACGATCGGCGCGATGAACCAGGGGTTGATCCGCGGTCGCGCTGCGATGGCGGCTGGCGCCGCGGTGCCCGCGCTCGGGTCAGTCGGTGATTGCATGCCCGCAGGTTAACCAGCCGGACCCGTTTTGTGAACGCGGATCAACGGCGGTCCCGCGGTTGTCGCGGCGATTCCTCGGCCTCGAGGCGCCGCCAGCGCCGTCGCCGCAGCATCTCGCGCGAGCGCCGGATGGCCAGATTCAACGCGAACCAGGCGGCGATCGCGGCGATCGGCCACGCGACCGATCGGGGCCAGAGCGCGGCGACGGCGGCGAAGGCGGCGAGCAGCAAGCTGCCGGTCAGCACGGGTGCGCGAGCCGTGTCGCCGAGCACGCGATGGGCGTGCAAAGCGACGCCGACGCTGGTCGCGATCCGCAGCGCGCCGACCGCGGCGCGGCTCGAGCCGCCGGTGCGGCGCGCGCGCGGGCGGCCGGCGCCGGGCGCCTCGCTCGTCTCGACCCGCTCGCCGCGGCGGAATCGGCGCGGCGCGAGCACGATCTCGGTCGCGTTGCCGAGGTCGGACTCGTATTGGGCGGCGAGCAGCGCGGCGAATCCAGTGTCCTCGATTGCGACGTCGGTCTCGCGGTTGCCGAGCCAGCTGGACAGATTGAGGTTCGACGAGCCGACGCGTGACCATAGACCATCGACCACCGCCGTCTTCGCATGCAGCATCGAGCCGTTCCATTCGTAGATGCGTATGCCGGCGCTCAGCAGCGGCCGGTACCCGGAGCGCGACATCGCGGCGACGACCGGCACGTCGCTCGCACCCGGCACCAACAGCCGCACGTCAACGCCGTCGTGCGCCGCGCCGACCAGGGCCTGGACGTACGGTGCGATGCCGACGTAATAGGCGTCGGTGAGCCACAGCGTCCGGCGCGCCATCGCCGCGATCAATTGATCGAGCCGGTACAGCTTCGCGCTCGCCGGTTCAGTGGCGATCACCCGCACGGCGACGGCTCCCGCCGCCGCGATCGACTGAGGCTGCGCGAGAGTTTCGCCGAACGGCGGGCCGAGACTGTTCCAGCTCTGGACGAAGGCATGCTCGAGTTCGGCGACCGCCGGACCGCGCAGTGCGACGCCGGTGTCGCGCCATGGCGGCTCGCCGCGCGCCGGATTGCCGAGCCATTTCGCACTGAGGCACACGCCGGAGAGGTAGCCTTGTACGCCGTCGACGACCAGGAGTTTGCGGTGATCGCGGCTGATCCAACCGAAGGAGTCCCCGAGCCGGGGTGGGTTGTACACACGCACCTCGCCGCCGGCCGCGCGCAGCGGTGCCCAGAAGCGGCGTCCGGACTGCCCGAGACAGCCGAGCCAGTCGACGATTACTGCGACCCGCGCACCGGCACTCGCCCGTTCGGCGAGTGCATCGCGGAACTCGCCACCGATCGCATCGTCGCGGACGATGTAATTCTCCAGCAACACGCGCCGCGTCGCGCCGCGAATCGCCCGCAACCAGGCGGCGAAATTCGCCTCGCCGTCGATCAGCAACTCGACCGCGTTGCCGGGGACGAGTGGTGCGCCGGCCGCGCGGCTCAACAAGCGCTCGGCGAATTCCCGGTACACTATGTCGCGAGGTCGCGGCGTGGCGGACATGCCCCGCAGTCTATCCTGCGGCGCATAGACTTGGTGCGCCGGACCGAATATCACCGCTGGAGGATCTCATGGGAGGCGAAGCGAAGTACGCGGGGCGATATTCTTGCGGCCGCGTGCGGTTCGTGGTGTCCGGCGAACCGGCCGCGCATGTGCAGCTTCGGGAGACCATGCTGCCGATTCACGACGGGCAGCCGAGGATGCGGGACCTGCCGGCGCAGAGGGGCGGCTCGGGCATCACTTCGCCCGAATCCCCGGCATGATCGATCGCGCAGGCGCGGCGCATGAGCTGACGGCGCCGCCGGCACGTTCGCTGCGGGTACTGCTGCCGACGCTCGGCAGCGCCGGCGACGTGCATCCCTTCGTCGCGCTCGCGCTCGCGCTGCGCGCGCGCGGTCATCGGCCGATGATCGTCACGAATCCGCTGTTCGCGCCGCTGATCGAGCGGCTCGGGCTCGAGTTCCTGCCGGTCGGCACGGTGGAGAATGCGCGACGGCTGATCGGCGATCCCGATCTTTGGCACCCGCGCAGGGGCCTTGGCCTGGTCGTGCGAGATGTGATCCTGCCGTCCGTCGAACCGGTTTACCGGCTGATCGAGGCGCAGGCGGACGCTGCGACCGTGGTCGCCGCGTCGAGCATCGCGCTCGGTGCGCGCGTCGCACAGGAGCGGCTCGGAATCCCGACCGCGAGCGTGCATCTGCAGCCGGCCGTGCTGCGCAGCGTCGTCGATCAAGGAACGCTCGGCCCCTTGCGGATCTCGGCACGCCAGCCGATGTGGCTGAAGAGAGCGGCCTTTCACCTGCTCGATCGGCTGGTCATCGACCGTTTGCTGACCGGCCCACTGAACGAGTTCCGCGGCGGCCTCGGTTTAGCCTGCGTTGACCGGCCGTTCGCGCAATGGATGCATTCGCCACAGCGGGTGATCGGGTTCTTTCCCGCGTGGTATGCGCCGCCTCAGCCGGACTGGCCGCCGCAGACGCGCCTCGTCGGCTTTCCCCTCTGGGACGGCGCTGACGGAGCAGCGCCAATGCCGTCGGCCGCCCAGCGATTCCTCGACGATGGCGCGCCGCCACTCGTGTTCACCGCAGGCTCTGCGGCGGCGACGATGACCGGCTTTTTTGCCGCCTCCGCGCAGGCCGCCGAGCGTCTCGGCAGACGTGCCATGTTGATCACCAATCACGCCGGACAGCTGCCACGGCAGCTGCCGGCCGGCGTGCAGGCGTTCGACTACCTGCCGTTCAGCGCAGTCCTGCCTCGCGCCGCGCTCGTCGTGCACCACGGCGGCATCGGCACGGTCGCGCAGGCGCTGCATGCCGCAGTCCCGCAGCTCGTCGTCGCAAATGCGCACGACCAGTTCGACAACGCGTTTCGCGTCGAGCGGCTCGGGGTCGGCCGATCGCTCGCGAGGCGCCGCTACAGCGCCGCTCGTGCGGCGCGCGCAATCGGCAGCCTGCTCGACGACCCGGCGACGCGGCGGCACAGTCAAGAATGCCGCGGCTGGATCGACTCCGCGGCCGCTCTCGATCGAGCCTGCGATTTGATCGAGCGGCTACCGCTCGCATAGGTGGGCCTGATCCGTCCAATGGACAAGGCGAGGTAACGACGGCGACAGGTGGAGCGTGGCGCGGTGACGCTGCTCAGGTCCGGTTCAGGCCGTGAGCCGGCCGGCCTGGTAGTCGCGGATCGCCGTCTCGATCTCCTCGCGCGTGTTCATCACGAACGGTCCCTGTTGCACGATCGGCTCGCCGATCGGCTTCGCCGCGAGCAGGATCAGCCGGGCGCCGGCCGGCCCCGCGGCGAGCCGCACGGCATCGCCCTGTGTGTCTAGGACGCCGACGGTTTGCAACGGCAAGGCCTGTCCGCCGCCGGCCGACCGGACCGTGACCGCCCCCTCATAGACGTAGAGGAACGCGTTGTGGCCGCGGGTGATCGTCTGGGTGAATTCACCGGCCGCCGGCAGCGCGAAGTCGAGGAACAGCGGGTCCGTCGAGCGCTTCGCCGCGGCGCCGTTGATCGGTCCGTCGATCGGCTGGTTGCCGATCGTGACCGAACCCGCGATCAGTTTCAGCCGGCCGCCGCCGGGCAGCGCGACCTCGGGGATCTGCTCGGGCGGGATGTCGCGGTAACCGGCCGGGGTCATCTTTTCGGCGGCCGGGAGGTTGATCCACAATTGAAAGCCGCGCATGCGGCCGTGATCCTGCTGCGGCATCTCCGAATGAATCACGCCGCGCGCGGCGCGCATCCACTGCACGCCGCCGGGGCCGAGATCACCGACGTTGCCGAGGTGGTCGCGGTGCTGCATGCGCCCGTCGATCATGTAGGTCACGGTCTCGAAGCCGCGATGCGGGTGCGGCGGGAAGCCGGCGATGTAATCATCGGGATTCTCGGTGCCGAACTCGTCGAGCATCAAAAACGGATCCAGGCGCAGATTCTGTGTGCTGCCGAGACTGCGGCGCAGCTTGACGCCGGCGCCGTCGGAGGCCGCGATCGAGGGGACCAGGCGCGCGAGGCCGCGCGACGGGGAGTTTTCCGGGTTCGTGTTCATGCCATCGTCTCCATCAGGGTTTGCGCCGCGCGACCAGCAAGCGGAATGCGCCCGCGATCGCCGTTACCGTCTTCCAAGGACAGCATTAAACGATAGATTTATTATATAAAAAAGTCCAAATAATCGGCTAAATCAATCAACATTTTAGATTAGTTAGCGCTTGCGGTAACGCTCACTTGCGGCGCGGACTCAGCTCTGCGCGAACAGGAGTTTGCTGACCGTATCCTTGTCGATCGGCTCGTCGAACAGGGTCCGGGCGAGCAGGTCGCTGCCGAGCAATTGCGGCGCGAACAGCATGTCGGGCTGCACGCGGCGGATCTTCGCCAGATGCCGCACGTCGTTGACCGCGGCGATGGTCTTCACGCCCGGCGCGAATTCCTTGACCGCGAGCACCACGAAGGCGTTCTCCGCATCGTCGTCACGCAAGGTGAGCACCGCGCGCGCCTGTTGCACGCCGGCTGCCGCCAGCACCTCGTTGCGGCTCGCGTCGCCGGTGATCACGTCGGCCTCCGGCGGGTAGGGTGACGGCTTGTCCGCCGGCGCGATCACCGTGACCCCAACGCCGCGCTTGTGCAGCTCCTGCCACAGCGTGAAGGCGAGGCTCGACGAGCCGATGATGACGAAATGCCCCTGGCGATGTTTCTTCTGCATGCGTCCCTCGAGAGCGCGTTTGATGCTGCCGCCGACGAGCGGCCCCATGACGACGGACAGCGTCGTCGCGAACACCGTGATGCCGAGAACGATCATCGAGACGGTGAACATCCGCGCTTCGAAGGTTCGCGGCACGATGTCGCCGTAGCCGACCGTCGACATGGTCTCGATCGTGTAGTAGAAGGCCGTCGGCAGAGCGTGAATCTGCGGCGCATAGCCCGTGCCGAACCACAGGGTGCCGAGCACACCATAGAGCAGCAGGCTGCCGATCCCAAGGAGCGCGAACAGCGAACTCGCCGCGAGGTTGCTGCGGTCGAATCGGCCGGCGTAGGCGACCAGCAGGACGATGAGCGCGAGCGCGCACCAAAAGAGCGGCTCCGAGCCGCGCGTGAACCACCAGGACAAACCGGCGATCAGGGCGGCGAGCAGCAGCGCGATCACCCAGGCCACCCGCGCGCGCAGCACCAGGCCGAACGCCATCAACACCAGGCCGATGCCGGCGAGGACGCGCGGCAAGGCCGCCAGATCGGTCAAGCGCAGGATCGATGCGGCGTCGTACGGCGCAAGTCCATGCAGCGCCGCGAACAGCGACGGGAATTTCGGCCGCATCTCCAGCGCCCCGCAGAGCGCGGCGAGCAGGGCGGCGAGTGCCGGCGGCCCCGGCTCCGCCCAGTCGCGGCGCAGGCGCCGGCAGATGCCGGCGAGGGATGCTTGCAGTGTCATCGGCTGGCCGCGGATTCGCGCACTCGGTCGCTTTCGCCAGCCTCTACAATAGCAAACGGCGGCCTGCGCGAGCGGCGCCGGACGGGAACCATGGGATGCGGGCGGCCGCGACGCAGAGGATCGATGAATCGCTGGCAGTTCTGGATCGACCGTGGCGGGACGTTCACCGACGTGATCGGGCGCCGTCCCGACGGCGCTCTCGCGCAGCTGAAGCTGCTGTCGGAGTCGCCGGCGCAGTACGCGGACGCGGCGGTCGAGGGCATTCGCCGGCTCCTCGGCTTGCCGCGCGGCGCGCCGATCACGCCGCAACAGGTCTCCTGCGTGCGGATGGGCACGACGGTGGCGACGAACGCGCTGCTCGAACGCAAGGGCGAGCGCACACTGCTCGTGACCACCCGGGGCTTTCGCGATGCGCTGCGCATCGGCAACCAGGCGCGCCCGGAGCTGTTCGCCCGGCGGATCCGCCGCCCGGAGCTGCTGTACGAGCGGGTCGTCGAGGCCGACGAGCGCCTCGGCGCCCGCGGCGAGATCGTCGCGCCGCTCGACGAGACGGCGCTCGTGCAGGAATTGCGCGCGGCGCACGCGGGCGGACTGCGCGCCTGCGCGATCGTCTTCATGCACGCCTACCGCCAGCCGGTGCACGAACTCGCCGCCGAGGCCCTGGCGCACGCGGCCGGCTTTACCCAGATCTCGGTCTCGCATCGCGTCAGCGGTCTGGCGAAGTTCGTGCCGCGCGGCGATACGACCCTCGTCGATGCCTACCTGTCGCCGATCCTCGCCCGCTACGTCGAGCGGCTCGCCGCGCAGATGCCCGGCGTACGCCTGCTGTTCATGCAAAGTTCCGGGGGCCTCACGGACGCGCGGCGCTTCGCCGGCAAGGACGCGATCCTCTCGGGACCTGCCGGCGGGATTCTCGGCATGGTGCGCACCGCGCAGGCGGCCGGACACGAGCGCCTGATCGGCTTTGACATGGGCGGCACGTCGACCGACGTCAGTCATTTCGCCGGCGAGTTCGAGCGCGTCTTCGACACCGAGGTGGCGGGAGTGCGCGTCACGGCGCCGATGATGAGCATCCACACCATTGCCGCCGGCGGCGGCTCGGCGATTCGCTTCGATGGCGCGCGCCTGCGCGTCGGGCCGCAGTCCGCGGGGGCGGATCCGGGGCCCGCCTGCTACCGGCGCGGCGGCCCGCTGACCGTCACCGACGCGAACCTGCTGCTCGGGCGCATCCAGCCGGATTTCTTTCCGCAGGTCTTCGGCGCGGCGGCCGACCAGGCGCTCGATGCCGAGGTCGTCACCCGCGGCTTCGCCGAGCTTGCGTCGCGAATGACCGGCGCGGCGGCGGAGCCGATCGGCGCCGAACAGGCGGCGGCGGGCGCGCTGCAGGTTGCCGTCGGCGCGATGGCGAACGCCGTCAAGCGCATCTCGGTCGCTCGCGGCCACGACGTGACCCGCTGCACCTTGCAATGCTTCGGCGGCGCGGGCGGGCAGCATGCCTGCCTGGTGGCCGACGCGCTCGGCATGACGCGCGTGTTCTGCCATCCGCTCGCCGGGGTGCTGAGTGCCTATGGTATGGGCCTCGCCGACCAGACCGCGATGCGCGAGGCCGCGCTCGACGTCGCGCTCGACGCAGCGGCGCTCGATGCGGCGCGCGCGCTCGCCGGGCGCTTGGCCGCGCAGGCCGTCGAGGAACTCGAGCGCCAGGGGGTGGCGGCCCATCGCGTGCGCACCGTCGCGCGGATGCTTCTGCGCTACGAGGGTACCGACACGACGCTCGCCTGCGCGCTCGAGGGCGCGGTCACGGACGCCGCATCCGTGCGCGCATGCTTCGAGGCAGGCTACCGCGCGCGCTTCTCGTTCCTGATGCCGGAGCGGTCGCTGGTCATCGAGGCGGTCGCGGTCGAATGCATCGCCGGCGAGCCGGCCGAGCCGCGCCGGCCGCGGTCGGCGGCGCCGCCCCACGCGCCCCGGCCGTACGCGCAGCGGCCGCTTTACTGCCTCGCCGACGGCGCTGCCGCCGGCTGGCGCCCGGCGCACTGGCACCGCGCGCCGGACCTGCGGGCGGGGGCGAGGATCGACGGACCGGCGGTGATCGCCGGCGCCCATTCGACGACCGTGATCGATCCCGGCTGGCAGGCCGTCGTGACCGCGGCCGGCAGCATCGAGATCGAGCGCTTCCGGCCGCGCGCCGCCGCTGCCGCCGGCGGCGCGGGCGCGGACCCGGTCCTGCTCGAGGTGTTCAACAACCTCTTCATGAACGTCGCCGAGCAGATGGGTCTGAGGCTGCAGAACACCGCGTACTCGGTCAACATCAAGGAGCGGCTCGATTTCAGCTGTGCGCTGTTCGATGCGTCCGGCTCCCTGGTCGCGAACGCACCGCACATGCCGGTGCACCTCGGTTCGATGAGCGAGTCGATCCGCTCGGTGATCGAGCGCAATCCGGCGATGCGGCCGGGCGACGTCTACGTGCTGAACGACCCATATCGCGGGGGCACGCACCTGCCCGACATCACCGTCGTGACCCCCGTCTACATGGACGAGGCGGCGCCGAGCTTCTTCGTCGCCTCCCGCGGGCACCATGCGGACGTCGGCGGTACGAGCCCCGGATCGATGCCACCGTTTTCTGCGAGCATCGTCGACGAGGGCGTGCTGATCGACAATTTCAAGCTCGTCGACGGCGGCGAGTTTCGCGGCCGCGAGATGCGCGAATTGCTGTGCGCCGGTCCGTACCCGGCGCGAAACCCCCAGCAGAACCTCGCCGATCTGCGGGCGCAGGTCGCGGCGAACGAGCAGGGGGTCCGGGAACTGCGCGCGCTGGTCGAAGCGTACGATCTCGACACCGTGCTGCGCTACATGCGCCGTGTCCAGGACAATGCCGAGGAGTGCGTGCGCCGCGTGATCGGCGCACTCGGTGGCGGCAAATTCGCGCTGTCGCTCGACAACGGCGCGCGGATCTGCGTCACCGTCACGGTGGATGCGCGAACGCGACGTGCGCGGATCGATTTCACCGGCACGAGCGCGCAGTTGCCGGACAATTTCAACGCACCGCGCGCGATCACCGTCGCCGCGGTGCTGTACGTGTTCCGCACGCTCATCGACGACGAGATTCCACTGAACGCCGGCTGCCTGAAGCCGCTCGACATCCTCGTGCCGGAGGGTTCGATGCTGAGCCCGCAGCATCCGGCCGCCGTCGTCGCCGGCAACGTCGAGACCTCGACTTGCGTGACCAACGCGCTGTACGGCGCGCTCGGCCTGATGGCCGCGAGCCAATGCACGATGAACAATTTCACGTTCGGCGACGCCGGCCACCAGTACTACGAGACCATCGCCGGCGGCTCCGGCGCCGGACCCGGCTTCGACGGCGCGAGCGTCGTGCAGACGCACATGACCAATTCGCGGCTGACCGATCCGGAAATCCTCGAACTGCGTTTTCCGGTCCGGCTGCGGTCGTTCGCGATCCGCGCGGGCTCGGGCGGCGCGGGGCGATGGCGCGGCGGCGACGGCGGCGTGCGCAGGATCGAATTTCTCGCGCCCCTCGGCGCGGCGATCTTGAGCAACGGCCGCAGCGCCGGTGCGTTCGGCGTCGCGGGCGGTGCGCCCGGCGCAGTCGGTGCGAATCACATCGAGCGCGCCGACGGGCGCATTGAGAGGCTCGGGTACATCGGTCAGGCCGAGATGCGGCCCGGCGACGTGTTCGTGATCGCGACCCCGGGCGGCGGCGGCTACGGGCGTCCCTGAGACGGGGCGCCGGCTCAGGGCGGGGAGACGCCGGTGCGCGCGTCGAGGACCCGGCGCGCGAGCGCGTCGCCGGCGGCAATGCGCTCGAGCCAGCGCATGCCGCCGCGGATCTGCGCGCGCTGGTCGACGTCGGCGGCCATCAACACTTCGCGGCGCAGCGCGGCATCGTAGGCGTATTGCGGCGCCTTCGAGTACTGCCGCATCAGCGGACCGTCGACGATCGCAGCCACCTCCGCCGCGCCGGCGTCTGCGCCGAACGCGTGCAGGATCCGCGCGAGGCCCCGACGAGGCTCGGCGAGGAAGTGGTCGAAGTGCATCCAGAGCACGGGCGTGCCGGCCAGCTCGGCCGCCAGATGCAGGGTCGTCGTCTCGCACAGCCAGTTCATCGCCGCGCGTTCGCCGAGCGCGACCGGCTCGAGCGCGAGGGTCCCGCCGAGGCGCCGCTCGAGACGCCGCCGGCGTCCGGGCGCGAGCAGCTCGGTCTCGCGGCACGAATTGGCGCCGCCGAGGATGGCGCGCAGATAGGTCAGGGGATCGGTGTACATGAAGACCGCGGCGGGCCGGTCCGGTGCCGCGAGGATCGACGCCGCGCACTCGTTGGCGACGCTGGTCGGCTTGACGACCGAGTGCTGGGTTGCGCGCCAGGTCCGCGCGAGCAGGCCGCGGACGGTCGCGAGCGGCAGCGGCTGCTCGCCGGTGGCGGCCGGGCCCGCGAATGCGCGCAGCAGCATCGGTTCGCGCAGGCTGAAGAACGCGGGATGCTCGCCGACGAGCCGCGATATCAGGGTCGAGCCGACATGGCCGATGTGGAAGAGGAAGTGCGGCCGCCGCGCGAGCCCGACGGCCGCGTCGACGACGGTCGCCGCGCTGCACTCGGCACGCTCGACGGGCGCGGCGAGCAAGCGCTCGTCGAGGAAGCTCGCCGCCCGGTATGCCGCCTCGTCGAGTCGCACGAGCGTGAACGCGTCCCCGGCGCCGGTCGGGTGCATCGGCAGCCAGGTGGGCGATGTCTGCAATTCCTCGACGCCGATCACGCCCGCGGCGACGCGTTCAAGTGCCGGAGGTCAGCGCATCGCTCAGCACGGCATCGCCGACGCCGATCCCAAGCCGATCGCAGATCCCGCCCCGCAGTTCGACGACCGCGCGGGTGCCGGCGGGCGCATCGATCAGGTCGAGCGACAGCGGCTTGGTGCGCTTAGCGACGGCGCTGATCCGCCCGCGGCGGTCGACGAACAGCATGTCGAGCGACAGGTAGGTGTTCTTCATCCACATCGCGATCGGCTGGCGGCCGGAGAACGGGAACAGCATGCCGTCGTGCGCGTCGAGTTGGCGGACGAACATCAGCCCCTGCTCGGCGCGGCCCGCAGTGTCGGCGATCCAGATGCGAAAGTCGATCACGCGCCCGCCCGCGGTACGCACCGCGAGCAGGCTGCGCGGAAACGCGGACAGCGGTTCGCGGCGGCCATCCCCGGCGTGCGCCTTCGTCGCGACCCCGCCGGCCACGACCATGAGGGCCGCCGCGACCAACCACCCGGCCACGAGGGCCGAGGTGCGGGCGGGGCGGTGTACCCGGGTCGGGAGTTCAACGATCCGCATAGTTCACCGGCCCGGCGAAATCGAAGCGGCTGACCAGGATGTCGCCCGTGCCGTGCACCGCGCGGGCCGGCTCGGTGCAGAAGCCGTGCACCTCGACCCGGTAGCTGTGTGCGGCGGGCAGGCGCCGCTGGGACAGAGAATCGACCGTGCAACGACGGTCGCCGAGCGTGCCGAAGATGCGGCCGTCACTCTCGTCGATGACCGTCAGGTTCGCGCGTCCCTCACGCAGCGGCCGCCCCTCGCGCACACCGGTCAGGCCGAACAGGAACAGCAACTGGTGACCGTCGTGGATCGCGCCGCGGAAGCTCACGCGCACTCCCGCCGGGTCGCTCTTGCGCTCGCCCGCACACCATGTGCCCTTGTTCGGCCAGCGGATGTCGGCGTCGATCGCCCCGGCGATCCGTGCGTGCAGATAGCCGCCGCCCGTCGGCAGGCAGACGGTCGCGATGCGCCGCGGTGGCAGCATCCATGGCACGGGCTTGGCGGGCACCGCGCGCGACAGAGTCGCGCCGATCAGCAGCGGCGCCGCCGACGCGCCGAGCCGTAGCCAGCCGGCGACAACTGCGCGGTCGTGAATTGTCGGTATCATCCGGGTCAGTGAACCTCGATGTCACCACGGGAGCGGGATCGATTGTGCCATGGCGCCGCCGCTGCGTGTACGCCGCCGCCTGCGCCGCGGGCGCGCTGCTGTCCTGCGCCTGCAGCGTGCTCACCCCGCGATTCGCGACGCCGGATCTGTCCGTCGCCGGCATCGAGATGCAGAGCGGCAATTTGCTGCAGCAGAGCTTTCGTCTGAGCTTGCAGATCCACAACCCGAACGATCGGCCGTTGCCGGTCGAGCGCGTTCGGGCGCGCCTGCTGCTCGGCGGCGAGGAGCTCGCGAGCGGCGTCACGGCCCGTCCGTTCGTCGTGCCCGCGAGGGGCGATGCCGCCTTCGATATGTTGATCTCGGCGAATCTCGCTGCCGGGTTCGCGCAGCTCGCGAGTCGCCTGGATGCGCGCCGCGGCTCGGTCGGTTATGAGCTCGACGGGGTCGTGCGCCTCGACCTGCCGCTGCTCCATTCCCTGCCTTTTCACCTCCAGGGCGAGTTGCCGTTGCGCGACCTGCGTTGATCGCACTGCAGCAGGCGTGGCCGGCGGGACATCGGCCGCCCCGGGGACCGTACACGCGGCCCCCGCATCGATGTAAGTTGCTGAATATGAAATAAATTGCTCCGTGGCGGGGATCTGCCGCAGCGCTCCTCTGGTAAGATGCCGCAGACAACACCGCGCTCCGCGTTCGCCCCAGGTCGCGTTTCGCAATCCGACTCGCGGCGGCTCGCATCAGACAGTCATGGCACTCACCCCGTACCAACAACTGGAACAAGAGTTTCGCCGCCTGCACGCGTTTCACGGCGCGCTGTCGCTGCTGCGCTGGGACGCGGCCGTGATGATGCCGCGCGGTAGTGCCGACGTGCGCGGCGAGCAGCTGGCCGCCCTGGAGACCGAACACCACGCATTGTTGACGACGCCGAAGGTGGCGCGGCTGCTGGAGCGCGCCGAAGCCGGCGCGTCGCAGCTCGACGACTGGCCGCTCGCCAACCTGCGTGAAATGCGCCGCCAGCGCGACCATGCGATCGCGACGCCGCCGTCGTTGATCGCGCGCCTGGCGAGGGCGACCGCGCGTGCGGAAGTGTGCTGGGTCGAGGCGCGCAAGGCCGACGATTTCAAACTCTTCGCGCCGCATCTCGCGGAGGTCGTGCACCTCGTGCGCGACAAGGCGGCGTTGCTCGGCCAGGCGCGCGGTCTCGCGCCCTACGACGCGCTGGTCGACGTGTATACGCCGGGCATCTCGACCGCGGACATCGACACGATCTTCAAGGCTCTGTCGCGCAAGCTCCCCGGTTTGATCCACGCGGTGATCGAACGGCAGGGGCAACGGCCGTCGCTGCCGATCAGCGGCAAATTTACCGTCGCGCGCCAGCGACAGGTCGTCGTCGATGTGCTGAAGGCGATGGGGTTCCCGTTCGATCGCGGCCGCCTCGATGAGAGCGAGCATCCGTTCACGGAAGGGGTGCCGGGCGACATACGCGTGACGACGCGATTCGACGTCGGCGATCCGTTCAGCGGCCTGCTCGGAGCGGTGCACGAGACCGGTCACGCGCTGTACGACCTCGGGTTGCCGCAGCAGTGGCGCGATCAGCCGGTCGGGCGCGACCGCGGGCTCGCGCTCGAGGAGAGCCAGTCGCTGCTGTTCGAGATGAACCTGTGCCGCAGCCGGCCGTTCGTCAAATACCTGCGGCCTCTGCTCGAGAAGCATCTGCAGGTCAGCGGGCCGCAGTGGCAGGAGGAGAATCTGTACCGGCACCTGATCCGCGTCCGGCGCAGCCTGATCCGCATGGATGCGGACGAATTGACCTATCCGGTGCACATCCTCGTGCGCTACGAACTCGAGAAGCGGATCCTCGACGGCGCGCTCGCGGTCGCCGATCTGCCGGAGGCGTGGAACGAGGCGCTCGAGCAGCGGCTCGGCCTGCGCCCCGCCAGCGCCGTCGAGGGCTGTCTGCAGGACATCCACTGGGCCGTCGGCCATTTCGGCTACTTCCCGTCGTACGCGCTCGGCGCGGTCATCGCCGGACAGATGTACGAGGCGCTGCGCGCCGCGCGCCCCGCGCTCGACGAGGAAATCGCCGCGGGCTCCTCCGCCGGGGTCCTGGAATGGCTGCGCGACAACGTGCACGGCGTGGGCGCGCGCCTGCCCGTCAAGGATCTCATCGAGCATGCGACCGCCAAGCCGCTGACGGCCTCGGCCTACCTGCGCTACTTGGAAACGAAGTATCTCGAGGCGGATTAGGCGCGTGGCTTCCGCGACGTTCAACAAGTTGCAGGCACGCCTGCGCGGACTCGCCGGCAAGGCGATCGAGGACTACGGCATGATCGCGGCCGGGGACCGGGTCATGGTCTGCCTGTCGGGCGGCAAGGACTCGTACACGCTGCTCGATCTGCTGTGCAACCTGCGGCGCAGTGCGCCGCTGCATTTCGAGCTCATCGCGGTCAACCTCGACCAGCAGCAACCGGGCTTTCCGGCCGATGTGCTGCCGCGCTACCTCGAGGGGCTCGGAGTGCCGTATCACGTCATCTCGCAGAACACCTACGCGGTCGTCAAGCGCGTCATCCCCGAGGGCAAGACGATGTGCGGCCTGTGCTCGCGCTTGCGCCGCGGCGCGCTGTACCGATTCGCGGCCGAGAACGGCATCAGCAAGATCGCGCTCGGCCACCATCGCGACGACATCGTCGAGACGCTGTTCCTGAACATGTTCTTCGGCGGGCGGCTGAAGGCGATGCCCCCGAAGCTGCTCAGCGAGGATCGGCGGCACATCGTGATCCGGCCGTTGTGTTATGTGCCGGAACGCCTGATCGTGCGCTACGCGGCCGCGCGCGATTTTCCGATCATCCCGTGCACGCTCTGCGGATCGCAGCCGAACCTGCAGCGTCTCGCCGTCAAGCGACTGCTACAGGACTGGGAGCGCGCCGATCCCGGCAGGATCGAGGCGATCTTCTCCAGTCTGCGCAACGTCGCCGTCTCGCAACTCGCCGATCCTGCCGCGTTCGACTTCGCCGGGCTCGAAGGATTGCGGCGCGCGGCGCAGACCGCTTGCGCAGACGATGCGCCGGTGGCGGCGGAGCTGCTCTTCTGAGCCGCCCCGACTCCGGACCCTCGGCTCAGGCGACCGTGGAACAGAAGCAGTACGTGCCGACCTGGCGCGAGCCGTCCGCCGACGCGGACCCGCCGATCGATCCGGCGGCGCTGCGGCGGCTGCGCGGCCGCTACCAGGGCAGTATCTTCGGCCTCGCCTGCGGCGACGCGATGGGCGCGACGACCCAGTTTCGCAAGGCCGGCCATTTCGCGCCGGTCACCGGCCTCGGCGGCGGCGGCCAGTGGCAACTGCCGCCGGGCGCCTGGACGGACGACACGGCGATGAGTCTTTGCCTCGCCGAGAGCCTGCTCGCCATCGAAGTGCTCGACCCGGCCGACCAACGACGCCGTTACCGAAATTGGCAACAACAGGGGCACTTGACCAGCACCGGCGAGTGCCTCGGCATCACCGCCGGCGTGGCGGCGTCCCTGGGGCGGGAGCATCCCGCGGACGGCGGCTGTGGTTCGGAGGCGGTGACCCGGGCCGGTGTCGTCGCGCTATTCGCGGCGTCGCACCCGCAAAGGGCGCTCGCCTGGGCTGCCGCGGCGGCCGCGGCGACCGACGGATCGGCCGCGGTGCGCAACGCTGCAATCGTCTACGCGGCGCTGATGCTCGCCGCGCTCGGCGGCGGGCGGCGCGATGCGCTCGTGGCGCGTGCGCGCGCGCTGTGGCGCGAACACGCCGCAGCGCCGGTCGGCATATTCGACGTGGCGCTCGGCGGGGGTGCCTGGCGGGTGCCGCTCACGGGCGGCGCGCCCGCCGATCCATTCGCCGTCCTGCGGCTGGTCGTTGCCGCGCTGCTCGGCAGCGAGGGCTTTCGCGACGGTCTGTTGGCGATCGTCAACGGCGGCGGCGACGCCGATCTGCACGGTGCCTTGTTCGGCCAGCTCGCGGGCGCCGTGTACGGCCTCGAGGCGATTCCGCCCGCGTGGCAGGCCGCGATCCTCGGCCGAGCGCGGCTGCAGGAGGTCGCCGATCGCCTGTTGGCGGCGGCGCTCGCGCCGCGGGACTGAGCCCGTGATCGGCGACGATGGCGCGGGCGAGGCCGGCTGCCTATAATTTTCCGGGTGTCGAATCCTCCGCCCCGCCGTGCCGCCCGCGCGCCGCGCCCGCCAAGGCACGCCTGGGAGCGGCTCGACGACGCGCAGCTGTTGAGCCTGCGCTTCTGCGATCTCGGGCTGTCGCTCGCGGCAACGGCGCTGCAGACGGCGATCGAACGCCTGTACCGCGAGCTCGGGCTGCGCGGGATCCGCTTTCGCCCGCACTGCTGGCTCGCCGAGGAGTGGTTCTCGCCGGACGGTGTGCCCGGCATCGCGATTCCGTTCTACCTCGCTCATCCGCGGCTCATCCGCCTCGAGCGTCATTTCATGCGCGAGGTCGAGGGCGGCAACCGCCGCTGGCTGCTGCGCATCCTGCGGCACGAGGCCGGCCATGCGCTCGACACGGCGTACCGGCTGCGCCGCCGCCGACGCTGGCGCGAGGTGTTCGGGCCCGCGTCGCTCCCATATCCCGAGAGCTACCGGCCGCGGCCGGGCAGCCGGCGCTTCGTGCAGCACCTCGGCGAATGGTACGCGCAGGCCCACCCGACCGAGGACTTCGCCGAGACCTTCGCGGTCTGGCTGAAGCCGCACTCGGCGTGGCGGCGCGAGTACCGCGGCTGGCCGGCGTTGCGCAAGCTCGAGTTCATCGATGCCTTGGTCGGCGAGATCGGCGCCGTGGAACCGGCGGTCACCGACCGGCGGCGGATCGAGGAGATCGCCGAGGATACCCGGACGCTGCGCGAGCACTACGATCGCAAGTTCGCGCGCTACCGCCGGCCGCGCCGTTCGGCGGCGGACGAACTGCTGCTCGAGGTGTTCACGGCCGAGCCCGCGCGGCGAACCGCGCCGAAGGCGGCGAGCGTCGTGCGCGACCTCGCCAAGCCGCTGCGCCGGCAGTTCGCGAGATCCGGCGCGGTCGGTGAATATCTCGTCCACCAGGTGCTGCGCCTGGTCGTGGCGCGTTGCGAGTCGCGCGCTCTGTACCTGCGCGGATCGCGCCGGGATCTGCCGGAGCGGCTGAAATGGCTGATCGCGCGCCTCGCCGAATCCTACGAGGAGCGGCAATTGCCGCGCGTCCCGCTGTGAGACGCCAGCGCGTGCTGGTTCTCGTGCACTCGACGCTGGTGCCGCCAAATTCATTGGAGGGGTCGACCAGCAAGGAGATCGAGGAGTGGCGCACCGAGTACGACGTCATTTCGCATCTGCGCGCCGCGGGCCACGACGTGCGTCCGCTCGGCATCAGCGACAGCCTGTCGGAACTGCGCGCGGCGATCCTCGAGTGGCAGCCGGACATTGCGTTCAACCTGCTCGAGGAGTTCGACGGCATCGTCACCTACGACCAGCACGTGGTGGCGTTCCTCGAGCTGATGCGCCAGCCGTACACCGGCTGCAACCCACGCGGCATGCTGCTCTCGCGCGACAAGGTCCTCTCGAAGCAGCTGCTCTCCTATCATCGCATCCCGACGCCGCAGTTCATCGTGTTCCCGCGCGGCAAGCACCCGCGCGTGCCCCGGCGATTGCGCTTTCCGCTGTTCGTCAAATCCTCGACCGAGGATGCCTCGCTCGGCATCGCGCACGCCTCGGTCGTCGCCGACGTCCGGCAACTCGTCGAGCGCATCGCATTCATCCACGAGCAGACGCACTCGGATGCGCTCGTCGAGGAGTACATCGAGGGCCGGGAGCTGTACGTCGGGGTTCTCGGCAACGATCGCCTGAAGGTGCTGCCGGTCTGGGAAATGACCTTCGGCTCGCTGCCGGAGAATCTACCGGCGATCGCGACCCGCAAGGTGAAGTGGGACCGCAGCTACCAGCAGAAGTACGGCATCAGCACCGCCGCCGCCGTGGATCTGGCCGAAGGCACCGTGCAGAGGCTCGAGCGACTGTCGAAGCGCATCTTCCGCGCGCTGCACCTGACGGGCTACGCACGCATGGACATCCGGCTGCGCGGCGACGGCCAGCTGTACTTCCTCGAGGCGAATGCGAACCCCAACCTGTCCGCGAACGAGGACTTCGCGCAGTCGGCCGTGACCGCCGGCATGGATTACGACGAGCTGCTGCGGCGGATCGTGCAGCTCGGTGCGAGTTATCCGGCGGCCTGGCGGACGGACCAGGCCTGAGCGGCGCCCGCCGGCCCGATCGCCGCGGGTCGCGGCACACGCTCAGGGCGGGGAGCCGAGGCGGTCCGTGTCGGCCAGAGGATGGCCCTCGCGCATCGCCGCGCTGCGCCACTCGGCCATCTGCGGATCGCCGAGCGCGTGCGCGAGATAGGCGGCCGAGGCGGGCGCGAGCGCCGCGCCGTAGCTCGCAAAGCGGAACACGACCGGTGCGAACATCGCATCGGCCAGGCTGAATTCGCCGAACAACCAGCCGCCGCCGCCGCCGAATCGCGCGCGGCAATCCGACCAGATCGCGTCGATGCGGGCGACGTCGGCGAGCAGCTCGGGGGTTTGCGGCACGCGCTTGCCCTGCGCGCGCACGTTCATCGGGCATTGCGTGCGCAAGGCCGGGAATCCGGAATGCATCTCGGCGGCGACCGCGCGCGCCAGGGCGCGCGCCTGGCGATCCTGCGGCAGCCCGCGGCCCGTCCGGTCGATCGCGTATTCGCAGATCGCGAGTGAGTCCCAGATCGCAAACCCGTCGTCGATCAACACCGGCACCCGTCTC
>Ga0307372_10005585_pt1 | contig 18812 bp, 17 predicted proteins | sample OX1MG_FD_202533 | JGI IMG/M metagenome (GOLD analysis project Ga0307372, IMG submission 202533) | Soil microbial communities from Risofladan, Vaasa, Finland - OX-1 | ecosystem: Environmental > Terrestrial > Soil > Coastal area > Acid sulfate soil | place: Finland: Risofladan, Vaasa | collected...
CCGCCAAGGGGGAAGTACGGCCGAGGGCACCAGCAACGGCACCGATAAGCCCAACTCTGGCGATCAACTGACAAACGATCAAGCCGCCACGCCGGTCACCAGACGAAGACCGGCTGAGTAGTTACAAGTTCGTTAACTTGATCGAATGGATCCTCACGGGAGGATCTCCTTGACAGCCCCAAGAAGGTCATCCGTGAGATCAGCAGCACTGACGTGCAGCCGTGCTCGCTCGATCTCCAGGACGCGCTTCAACAGCGCTCGCTCCTCTTCGGTGAGCGACTGCAGCACGTTCTGCTCGGTGCGCTTGTCAGTGGTCACGTCCCGCTCCTCCAGTCCCTCGGTCACGAATCATCCTCCGCCGCTAAAGGTGCATCAGCTGATACTTCTCCTTAAGCGGTCTCAGCACCTCCAGCGTGGTCTCGTAGTTCTCGGCGAGCTTGCCGAACTCGTTGGCGCGCTCCAACTCTCTTGAGAGCAACCTTCGTTCGACATCGAAGTTGATCGGTGCATCAGCTCTCGGGACGGCGAGATAGTCGATGATCTCCGCCATCTCCTTGCCTTCGGCGCGGCGCAGGATGCGACCCCGCCTTTGGATGAACTGTCGGGGGTTGCTGCTGCTCGCGAGCAGGTATCCGACGCGGGCGTCAGGGATGTCCACGCCCTCATCCAGGCAGCGCATGGCCACTAGTACGCGGAGGTCATCGCCTGTGCCAAAGCGACGGAGCAACACGCGTCGCTCGGTCCGGAGGGTCTCAGCCACGTATGAGTGCGCTGCCAGATGCAGTTTGTGGCCAACCAAGTCCATGACTTCAGCCAGCTGGTTAGGTCCGTTCTGCTCGCCGGGCTGCGAAGGGCGGTCGCCTTCGGCGCAGTAGATCAGCTGGAACCAAGCATCGCGACGCGCATGCAAGTCAGCTTGAAGTTGGCCCAGCTTTCCCCGTGCGTGCCCCAGGACACCTGCGCGTGCACGAAGCAGATATCCGATCGGAGATGTGGGGTCGTCCGCGTCTAGGTGGTCGCCGGCCGCCAATCGCTGAGCGATTTGCGTAGTGAGGTCGACGTACAGGGAATTCTCATCTTCAGCTAGTTCAACAACGCGAGGGACGTATCGGTAGCGACAGAGTGCCCCCATCTCTATGGCCTCCCCCAGACCGAGCTCGAACACGACTGAGCCGAAGTAATCCAGTAGAGCGTCGGTACCCTCGTCGTCGAACCACCGCTCCGGCGTGGCTGACAAAGCAAGCCGGTACGTGGCGTTCTGCGGAAGCGCCGAACGGTACGTCGAGGATCCGAGGTTGTGCGCCTCGTCGGCGATGACCAGGAGCGGCTGAGTGATCCGAGACAGGAGCCCCTGGAATCGTTCGCCGGCAAAAGAGGCATTCGTGGCCACCATGGCAACCACTGGGCGTTGTCCGAGTCGCGCTTCAGCGAGCTGCTCCTCAACGACGGGCAGCCAGCGTTGGCTGGATTCATAGACGGCAACCGGGCTCACACCGAAGGACTCAACCTCGGTGATCCATTGATCCACGAGATGCTGAAGGGGAGCCAGGATGAGAACGATCAGAGGCTCCTCCCTCTGCCGCAACACTTGCGCTAGCTGTGTTGCGGCGATCATGGCCGTCTTGGTCTTGCCTGTACCTGTTGCCATCTTCAAGATGCCGCGTCCGCGCTGGCGCAGCCAGGCCTCGACCGCGTCGCGCTGGTACCCTCGCACCTCCAGTGAGAGCGGAAGTTTCAGCCGGGGGGGACCGCTGTCTTGAGTCGCCTGAACATCCAAAGCATCGTCTCGATCGGGCAAAGCTGCTTCGGGCCGGCGCCCGGCGATCTCGACCAACCGGTCCCGGGCGACGTCCGGGAACGGCTCGACCCGCAGGTTCGGGGTGCGGTCAATCCAGAGCTCCTCGAAGTCAGCCTCGATACGCAACGCACGAGCGCCATCCCCGGCCAGCCACCCCAAGTAGACCTCGATGGATTCAAAGTTCGCGAGGAGCCCTCCAAGGGTCTCGTTCGCGCTCCCTGTGAAAGCGACTAGGTCACCGTTGCCATCACGGAACACGCCGATCTTCTCGTGGTAGATGCCGATGCGACCAGCCTGCTCGACGAAGGCAAGCTTGATGTCGAGTCGACCGTCGGCGACGAGTCGACCAACCAGGCCGAGTCCGTCGAGTACCTTCTCGCGTTCCTCCTCGCCCAACTCGCGGAGTACGGCCCGTTCGATGACAGCTCGCATGTCGTAACCACGCTCGATATCAACGATGTCGTCTGCGTTGAGATGAGGTGAAGCGATCAATCGCATCGTCCCGCCACGACGCGCGAAGTGATCGATGCCTCGCGCGAACAGTGCCAGGCTTGTTGATGTGAAGTAGCCGACCGCTCGGCTATAGCTTGTCGCTACCGACAGGGCGGGGATGTAGAACTCGCGCACCACGTCCTCTCGGTCGCTGCGATACCGTCCGGTGAGATCTAGCGCGCGCAGGGTGGCAGACTGCAGGTCCCCCGTCACAAGAGATCCAAGATCTCGTCGATTTCAGCCGAAGGTACCGGCCGCTCGACGACGGTGCCTTCGAGCTGCTGCTTGGCGGAGACGAGTAGTTCGGCGACGTCGCTGTCCCCTCGCTCCCGGTAGCCGCCGATGATGCTGGCAGCCGGCGAGCCCTCAGGTAAGCCGATTGCGCTGGCAAGGTTCACGCGCGCCCCAGAAAGCTCCGACCTGTGGGTCTCACCGACCAGCGCGAGAGCATCAGCCAAGGGTTCGCCGGTCATGATCGCGACTGCTTCCGTGGCGAAGGTGCCGTCATCGCCGATGACAAGAAAGATCTCGTCGTCGATCGCGACATCGTCGGAGATCAGGAACCTTCGGATGGTTCCAAACGCTGGCTGGTTGCCGGTCCAGTTGACCGACTGAGGGCCGAGAGTGGAATCGAGTAGGCGAGTCTGACCGTACTGGAGATCCAGGATCCCGGCGATGGCCATCGGCGCGACGGAGCCGCTGCCTCGGAGGTGGTCCTTCGTGATCTTGACGCGGTACAGCCAAACGTTCCCTCTCCGATACAGGCGCCTGGTCCGCTGTGGGCTCTTGCGGATCTCACGGTCGGCAGACGCGAGGCGGACGACACCGCCCCGGGCTTCGAATGGCGGAGCGCTTGCGTAGGCCACCACGCTGCTCGCCGTCACGCTGTACTTGCCGGTCAGGCGGGAGACGAGCGTGTCCAACGTGATCTGCCCGCCACCCCTTGCGACTTCCTCGCGCACGAGGGTTCGGACTCCCGCGTACGACTCCAACCCCCACTCGGCGAGGGCCCAGCTGTCTCGATCGACCCGCTCGAAGCGGTCGTCGACACTCATCGCGTTCTTCAGCGAGCCAAGGCTGCGCTCAATGGCAAGCCGATCCAAGATCTCCTGGGGGGACATCGGCGAGCCGACGATCGATAGAACTGACGCCGCTCGATCGCCCACCGATTGGGTGCGGGTCAGCACGGCATCGCCGTCGAGGACGTATCCGCAGTAGAGCAGCCAGACGCGGAGACACCGGCGCCCCTCGTCGAAGCCCTGGTACGGGTTGAGCGACTCGATGTCTTCGAACCGCACGACGCCGTAGCTGTCAGCAAGCTCCTCGAGGCGAGCTTGTGTTGCGCTCTGAGCCCCCAGCATGGTGGGTGACGCGCACCAGCCGTCCTCGATCTCATAGCCATCATCGAGACGGTCGAGGACCCGCCATGCCGGCTGCCCGACCGATTCGACAGACCTCGCCAGCGCTGGAATCAGGGCAAGGAGGTCGGCCAGTGGCAACACCGACACCACCAACTCCCGTGCAGCCGCGGCTATGTCCGCAAGGCTTCCACCTCGCTCCAAGAAGTCCACCATGCTGGCTCTCGCACGAGCCTCTATCTGCCGGACACGCTCCCTGGTAACCCCCATGGAGCGCCCCAGCACATCGAGCGTCTCAGGACGGTCGGCGAAGAACCGGCGGGCCAAGATCTCCTGTGCCCGAGTGTCCAGGCCGCCGATGGATCTCTGCAGAAGCTCCGCCGCATCAAGCTCCATCTCGTGAGGTTGTAGGACATCGCATGCCTTGAGCGACTCCAACCGCTGACGGGCTTTGAGGACCTCGGTTGGCGTTCCGGGTCTGGGATGCGAGCCAAGGAGGGGACTCCCAAGACTTCCGACGGCAACGTGCCAGTGAGCGATGAGCCCAAGATCCTCGGCGATTTGCGAGTCCAAGGCGCTCTGGCCCTCAACGGTGGCGTGAGCCGCGGGAGCCGTTCGACCCACGTCACGACCAGCCGTGGGGAGATCCAGCGTTTCGGGACCTGTCGCGGAGTCCGCTAAAGCCTGAAGTATGGAGTCAACGGTGCCGACGCCGACATGACGCCATCCCAGGAGGTCGGCTAACTCACGATTCTGCACATCGCTCGCGAGGAAACAGTCGGCGCGCCCAAGCGCGTTCCTAGCTCGTACTGTCAGGTGCAACTCGGCCAGTACGAGATCTGAGGCGAGTCCCGGGAAGATCTGTCCGATGGTCCAGCGTGACAGTCTTCCCATGCACAGATCTGACAGTTGAGCCAGGCGCTCACGACGCGCGGTGCTGCCGGGCTCATCGACCGCCTGCCACCACCAAGGAGGCTCCACGACGTCTACGTCTGCCATGCCGGCGGCGGCAGCCTCGATCCACGGGAAGGCATCGAGCCAGCGCTGACCTTCTCTCGGACCTGGCGCCACCTCCTCACTCATGTAGCTGAACCCCCTTGCCGTCATGTGCTGGTTCTACCCGCCGACACCGACAAACCCAACCTGGCTGCCCTAGCGTTCAGAGTTTGAAGACCTGACATGCTTCGTTGATCAGCTGAGTCTCGCGGGCCTCCAAGGCCTTCAAGTCCCACGTCGCGAGCCCCGCAAGATCCTGGTTTAGGCCGACACTACTGGCAGCGTAGGCCACCGATTTGGCCGAGAAGGGCGCGTTTCCCGCCGCGCCGTTGTCACTCGGAGCCCAGTACGACAGATTGCCAAGACGATTTGCGTGGGGCCCAAGCACCGCATCTGGAGGCGTACAGCCCGGGGCGTACACATGCTCAATGGTCACCTGATTAAGGTCAGTCACGGCCAGCATCGAGGGTTGAGCCGTCCCCTGCGCGCCTTGTTTGATCCAAGGTCGGTGATCCTCGATCCTCGTGAGGAGGTGACGGATGTTAGCTCTCGCCGCGTTACCTCCGTCGTACGCCAACTGATCTCGAATGGCGTTGCGAAACATGGCGTCGGACGCGCGCTTTGCCAGCAGTGCGACGAGTGCCTTACGGAAGGAGGTGAGGTTCACGCTGGAACCGGCAGTCAAGCCGCGGAAATACTTGCATTCAGCATAGTAAGCAGCGGCAGCTGGTCCTGCATGTGCCCCGCACACGTTCTTGTACCGGAAAGCAAAGATCTCCAAGAGGTGTACGAGTTCTGCAAAGGTGTCTTCGGCGCACCGAGCCCGAGCGGCAAGCAGGAGAGGGGTCGCAAGTTCGTGACGAAGCGTTGAGACAAGCCGGAGCATACGCGATCGCTGCCATGCACTGACGGACGCGAGCTGATCACTTGCCTGATAGGGCCAGCTTCCGCCCTGGATCGACACGAAGAATGAAAGCTCATTAGCCATGGCTTTCAGGGCCTCCAGAATCGCCTGCGGAGCATGGGACGACGGGAACAAGAGATCCTTGACTGAGTCAAAGAGATCGGCGCGCTTTGCCCGTTTGCCGCACAGAGAGGTGAAATAGGCCATGAGGAAGTCGTCGACGACATCTGCTCCGTCCGTCAGGATGTCATCCCAGAGGGATGCCGACTTCTCGCGAAGGCTGCCATGCGTGTCCAGTAGCTCAAGGGTGTGACTTCTTAGGAGGTCCGCAACCGTCAATCGTGCACCACGATCGTTGAGTACGGCGAAGAGTCGATAGCCGCTGGAGCGACTATCTCCAACGATGTGGATGACGAATGAGTCAAGCAAGACAGCGTCCCTTAGCCGCTGGAGTTGCTTTCGGGCCTTTGTCGGTTCTGAATCAGAAGTGGCGGGGATCACGAGCTCTTCGCGGAGCAGATCCGCCGACTGTTGGAGAAGGCGGTGGCTCTCACGAGAGGGCACGACAGGTGTACCTGCGAGCAGTGCCTGGAACACGTCGTCATCAGCCACGCTGAGTCGTACGCGAGGCTGCGTGGACTCCGTACCTTTGTCCACGTCGTACCGCTGGTAATGAAGGTATAAGTTCCGGATCTCGCGGGCCAAGATTGCAAACTTGTTGGCTTCCGCCTTCTTGCCCTGGGCCCGGGATGAACTCTCTAAAGCATCTGCCCGCGCGGCTATCTGTGCGAGCAAGAGGCAGAACGTCGCGAGTCTCTGCTGCCCGTCGACGATTTCGTAGGTGTTGCTACTTGGCTCCGATGAGTCCGACAGCTTCACGGCGACCATGCCGCCGTAGAAGTGACCAAGCGTGCCCGTCTTGGTAGGCAACAAGATCTTGATGTCACCGATTAGGTCAGTGACCTGATCGTCGTCCCACGCATAGGCACGCTGGTAGCGGGGGACGTGCGCGGGGTAGCGCTGAGCAAGCAGCTCGCTCACGGGAAGACTTGTCGGCTTGACCCCCGCAGCACTCATGGCAGGCGTTGCGTGAGCCATCCTGTCCTCCGAGTCTCCGCGGCGCTCGAGTGATCCACCGTGGATCGTCCCACGGAGGGTCACATTCGACGCGCAATCCGTGAGCAACGCCGACCCAGCAGTGGGCATGGTGCTTGAGACCAAGCGACGCCAGCACAGCGTCGGGCTGCTCAGTACCCACCCAGGGGAAGGGCGGCGGCCGACTTGGCGGCTGCCCTTCCCCTGGGTGGGCTACTTCTTGATCGGCTTCGGCTGTGGCCGCGGGGGCGGCTTGGGCACCGTCTGGCCGTCGGGTAGGCGTCGGAGACCCATCTTTCTCACCTCCCTTCACTGCGTCGGAGCGGCGCGACCTGGCCCACGCAAAGCGCGGCTCTGATCGCGGGTTCAGAGATGTCGGAGTAGGAAGCGCAGCAGCAACACGGCCGCCAGCAGGAGCGGGACGAGAGCCTTGAGGATGTGGACGGCCAGGAACATGCCGGCGATGGGGACGGTGACGAGTGCTACAGCCCAGCCCAGGCGACGGAGGCTTCTCGCACTTTCGGGACTCATCCCTTACTCCCTCCGTTCAACGGGATCAGCAGGCGCAGCGCCCGGGAAGCCATCGGGGTAGGTCTGCCTGTAGATGGGCCCGCCGACGCAGCCTGGCGCGGTCACCGCCGGGGCCGTTCAAGCTGGATGGTCACTACTCGATTGGCAGCCTTGCCGGCGGCGTCGTTTTCGGGGGCGAGCGGGTGGGTCTGGCCGTATCCGATCGCGCGAATTCGACTGCTGGGTACGCCGTTGGCTTCGAGGTAGCGTGCGACCGAAGCTGCCCTGAGTTCACTGAGGTTCTGGTTGTACGCGATCCGTACGAACAGCGGCCCGGGGGGGCCGTCGGTGTCGGTGCGGCCGATGATGATGATCCGCGCGGGGTGAGCCTCGGCTATGAGTTGGAGGATCACGCTGAGGTCAGCTTCAGCTGCGGGGGTAAGGGTCGCATGGCCGGTGGCGAAGAGGATGTCCGCGGGCAGGCTAATGGGTCCGGTTGGTGCGGTGGGCGGGACGGGTTGCTGCCACCAGGGAGTTTCGCTGACGGTAAGCCCGCCGCTCGCTTCCCCGAGTGCGCTTGGGCCCGAGGTTCCGGCTGACGGAGACTGGGGCTGGGACTGGTGCGGCGAAGGTGATCGCGCTCCGCAACCAGCCACGAGGAGCGGAACGGCGATGAAGAGACCCAGGTGCCTGGTCATGATGCCTGCTTGTTCGCGACGGCGGCGAGTGGCCGTGCGTGTGGCCTCGTCGCGGTAAGCGCGGCGAAGACGGCGCGGGCGACGGCGCCGGGCTGGCTGGTGTAGTCGATCCGGGTGGTGATTACATGGGGGGCTGCTGCGAGCTTTGCCGGTGGCGTGGATCGAAGTACGACGGCGTGCACATCGCCCGGGACGTCGATGAACTCGTCGAGTAGGCGGTCGACGTCGCCGTCAAAGAGTTCGAAGTCCGTGAGGGCGACGAGGACCGGACGATGGTCGGGGTGTTGGGCGATCAGCTGCTGGGCCGCGCGAAAGCTGGGGCCCAGGCAGCTACTCCCGGCCCCGTCAGGCGGGATGGCCAGGCTTCGGATGATCGCCGGCAGGTTGGGTTTGGTCATGGGGGTGGGTGCAAGGTCGCCTGAGGTCGGCGTGTCGAAGTGGATCGTCGCGGTCAGTTCCCGGCCGCAGCGGCAGTGCGCGCCGACATGCTGGATCGCGAGTAATGCTTCGAGGTACCTCCGTCCGACGGGGTCATTGCCACCGCCGCTGGCGACCGACCCGCTGTTGTCAAACAGGTTGATGTTGAGCACCGGGAACTCGGGACAGCGGCCGGGTCGGCCGAGGGTGATGCCCTCGGCGTAGCTGGAGCGGCGAGCCGCCCTCCCGCCCTCGCCGGTGAAGCGGGGGCGGGACTCTTCGGACCAGGAGGGCAACAGATGGCTCACCAGCAGGGGGCACACCTGCCGGCGCAGCGGGTCGCGAACCGTTGAGACCAGCCTCGGGCACACTGATCGTCGTCTCGCTCTCCGACCTGGACGGCTTGACGGGGTCTGATACCGGGACGTAGCCGTTTCCGGCGACGCCTGGGCTGGCGCCGAGCACCGCGTGCAGGCGTCGGCGAATGCCGGCGGCGGCCGCCTCGCCGGCCGCCTGGTTCTCGGACCGGGTGGACTGTGCTTCGGCGGCGGCGCGGGCCCGGTCCTTGATGACCGGCTCCTGGCGGGCGGTCTTGGCCTTCTTCTCGGCCACGGCGACCTTGGCGATCAGGGCGTCGAGGTGTTCGGCGACATCGTCGCCGGCGTCGAAGGCGTTGTAAAAGCTGGCCAGCCCTAGCGCCAAAGAGACGCATGCGAAGACCGCCCCGGCGGTTCCACCTTCGGTCGAGCTGCGAAGGGCGAGGATGCCGATGCTGATCAACGCGATCCCGGCAGCGCAGCTGGTGAGGAGAATCTTCACGATCCGCTCCCCGGCGTGCGGTCCGGTGAAGAACGCGGCGTAGGGGCGCTCGGCTTCGCTGAGTTCGGCTGGGGCCTTGGCCCGGGCTCGGGCGGCGAGGAGGTAGCGGACCTCGCGGCCGACCGCGCCCAGGGTGACGGCGGACACGGCGGCGCTGATGGCGATGAGGAAGGCGTTGATCGGTTCCTCGCCGAGCAGCAGCGCAGCGCCGCTGATCCCGGCGATGTCGCCGCCGAGGATCAGCGCGTACCTTAGGTAGTATAGCCACTTGACGTTGTCCGGCCGGCGGACGTGGGGACCGAGGACCTTCTCGGCCTGCTCGTAGCGGGCCCGTGTGTCAGCGGACTGCTGGTTCGCCGCGTCGCTGGCGCTGACCGCGTGGTCGGCGTCGTGTTCGAGGGCCTTTGCGGTGACGTCGAAGGGTCGGGCTTCGGCTTCGCCCTTTTCGCTGTAGGCGTGCCGCTGCTCGTCTTCGGCGTGGGCGTACTCCGCTTCGACGTAGAACCGGCCGACGTTGGTCGGTCTCGACGTGGCGTTGGCTTCGTCGGTGGCCTGGATGAACTCGGTCAGCTCCGGCGCGTCGTCGGACATGGGTGCGCGGGGACTGACGAGGTTCACGATGGTCTTGCGCATGATCAACCTCCGGGGGTGTAGTCGGTGGTCACCAGGCAGTGCGCCCGAGTTCGGGCGCAGGCCGCGGAGTAGAAGTCGGTGAGCGCGGCGGTGTACCAGCTCGGCGGCTGAGCGCTCCCCGGTCCGGCGACACGGCCGATGCCGATGAACCGGACGGCGGCGCCGGACAGGTTGGGGACCGGGACCAGGGTCGCGGCAGAGCGGGCCACACGGTCGGTGAACGAGGTCGTATTCATCATCACTGGTCCGGTGGTGGCGATGCCGTCGGTGAGCAGCACTAGGTCTAGGGTGCCGCTGGTGCGCTGCGCCTGGAACTGGGCAGCCAGGGTGAGCTGGCTGAGGACGTCCGTGCCGTTGGGGCTCACGGCGTCCATGGCGGACGGGAGCGCCTTGACCGCTGATGCGATCAGAGCTGTGACGGTCCTATTGGCCTGGAGGATGCGGGCCGCTTCGGTCGCCGAGCTGTTCGGAAACTCTGCCTCGCCGAGGACGGTGGTGTCGGTGATGGTGGCGGAGAATCCGACGACACGAAGGTAGCCGGTGCACGCTGCGACCTGGTCGGCGACGTTTTGCAGGGTTTGCAGCCGGGAGGGGGTGAGCGAGGGTGTGCGGCGGGCGCTGCCGCTGAGGTCCCAGCCGACGTAGCCGTTGAGCGGTCCGTGGCAGGCGGCGACCAGCGGGCGGAGGCGAGCCAGCACTCCGGCGGTTCCGCCGGCGGCCCCCCCGGCCGGGATGCCGCATCCGGCGACGAGGGCGGTCAGCGACAGGAGTCCGACGGCAACGATGGCCCACACAGGGGGCGCAGACGTGACTCCCCAGCCCCCGGCGGTCGGCACTGCGTCGCCTCGGTCGAGGTTCTCGGACGGTGTGTGGTTACGGAACCTGCTCATGCTGGTTGTCCTTCCGGAGATCGCGTGATCTGGGGGTAAGGGTCGTCCGTGCACTAGTCGCTGAGCCAGGCGTCCAGTTCGGCTGCGGACGGGACGGTCCCCGCTGGCGTGGTGATGGCGGAGTGCAGGAAACGAAAGAAGGAGAAGGACGCCGACAGGTGGCTGCCGATGAGGTCGTCCAGGAGGTCCTCGTGGACGCCGCTTTCGAGGTCAAAGTGGTTGTCGGCAACCACCGTGGCCAGCGAGGGACCGTCTGGGCCGCCGATGGATACTGCGAGACGGGGCCACCGATGCTGGAGCGTCCATTCGTTGATCAGACCCAGCAGCCGTGGAACGTCGTCCATCGAGAAGTAGTCGACCGAGCTGGCCTGGACGACGAGAACTGCTCCGTTGTGGCCCTGGCTCGCCAACCTCAGCTTGATGGCTGGGCCATAGGGCTCGGCGGGTGCATAGTCGGCTACGAAGCCGCAGTCCGATCTGGTGTAGTGCACGCCCTTGGCGTCCAGGTATTCCGCGATACGCGTTGCGTCGAAGATGCGCACGTCTATGACCATGGGCTCGTCCTCCTCGGGTGCAAATCGGAATGGTCCGGGATGCCTGATGAACAACTGAGTGCGGGCGAAGCCTGCGACGGCTGGCGGGGGTCCACTAGCCCGCCGGCCGACTGGCTACCGGCAGAGTCCGGTTGCGGGCACTTGGTGACCGAGCGACGTGCACTAACGAGCTGCGCTGCGGCAGTGCTGGGCACGCTGAGCCGGCCGACAGGACGGAGCGTTGACTCCAGCGTCAATGACATGCCTGCTGCCCTCCTCGATGTAACACATAGCGCGGGACTGGCACTGGTCCACGAGACGTTTCGAGAGTGCCCCCGGAGGCGGGCACTCGAACTGCTCGCGCACCACGCACAAGCCAGGGCCCCTCGGAGCCCCGCTAACTGCGCTTTTTGACGGACAACCAAGCGCCTCATCCGAAGTCTGGGAGGATGGTCCAGGGGAGGTGGCCCGGTTGGTCGAGAGTGGAGACCTAGAGCAACTGGCAGACCGCTTCGTGGCGCATCTGCACGGCAACGCTTGGTCGTCCGCAGCCGTTCCGACGCCGTTTCGTGACCTCCTGGTCGGAACCAACGGTTGGCGACCCGACGGCGTCCTGCAGGTTCGGGGGTTCCTGCGGGAACTCATCGCGCAGTTTGAGGAGAGATTCAGGGTGAAGCGCAATCGCGGCGTCTCGATCGCGACGCGCGCTACCGCCGTGCGGCTGCTATGGGGAGTCGACGAACATCCGTTGAGCGCTCGTGAGGTCATCGACCGCCTCAAACTTCCGGTTAGCGAGAACGCGGTCCGTAGCTGGCGCCGAACCGTCTGTGGCAGCGAGGCCGCGCTCTCCTACGCCCAGCGAATCAGCGAGTCCCTGGCCGTCCAGCGGGCGACGCTCCTGAACACCGCACAGCGGCAGCTCGGTCGGCAGTTGCCCCGACGAACGGGCTGGGGGAAAGGCGAGTTGGCCAGCTGGTCGAAGGCGGTGCGCGAGTGGCCGCCCCCCGGTGAGCGCGAGGCCCTCGCGAAGCTCATCACAGGCTGCTTCCCCGTGGAGCTAGAGGACATCGACCTTCCTGACCTTGACGAGCTTGGCCGCCGAACGGGCATTGACTGCTTCGACCTACCGATCCGCCTGCTTCGCGACGTACTTGAGGATGACTTGCAGGCCTGGTTCAGCAAGACTGCGGCGACCAACATCAGAGTCTGGGTCACTAACAACGTATGCGACACCTGGTCGGGGACCGACCTACTGACCAACTACGTGCCGCTCATCGACGAGACGCCTTCTGGGGCGAAGTACGCCGACCAGGTGGGTACGGTCGCCCAGATGTTGGCGTGGTCGATCGCTCAGGACAAGTATCGCCTTGGACGGGCTGCCTACGTTCGCGACCTGAACGCCCGTGGGTTGATCGTCATCACCAGGCAGTTGCTCAACTTGAACGGCGGGGCTGCTGGTCAGTCAGACGTGCACGCAAGCCACAGAATCGAAATCACGCCGAAGGAGCGTGAACGTCTTGCGCGCCTCACCTCGCTCGCCATCGACCCGAGCACGCTCTACGCCAACCAGAGATTCTTGAGTGGCGAGCAGCCGACCGTAAGGAACGGTGCGGACGCTCTTGTCCTGGCGAACTGCATCAGGGACACTCCGGACCTCACCATCAAGCGCGTCCTGATCGACGAGTTCTCCGACAACCGCGCCGTAGCGGTGAGCAGCTCCCGACTTGACCGACACCGTCAGGCGATGGCCGTTGCCGATCAGAGTGTCGGCTGGGACACCGTGCATCTCGGTGACTCCGCCCGGGCTGAACGTCACCGGGCACAAGTGTCGTCCGACCAACCGGGAGCCAAGTGGGCCTATATGAGCCACACCTACCGCAACAACGCCGTGCTGCTCAACAAGCAAGACAAGTATGGCCAGGCGCTTGGCGCCATCAGCCAAGGACTGTGGGATGTGCGCCTCTACATTGGTGGTGGCCTTGTGACGTCGGCTCAGGAACGGGAGTCATCGCTGCAGCAACTCTTCCTGGCGGCGGCGGGGATCTCCGTCCGCAGACTGGAGAGCGGGTTGATCAAAGCCAACCTAGGCCACCACGCGAGTCAAACCCTGTTTGCTCAGACCTCTCGGGCTGCGCTGCTGTTCACTCGTGGCGCACTGGACATGCTTGCGCTGCTTGAAAAGGTCGGCCTTGCCCCGACTCGGCTCGCCGCCCAGGAAGCTGGCGAAATTGCTAACCAGAGCTGGCGCGCCCAGGCGCGCATCATCCGCCTTCGCGCGCTACTCGGCGTCCGAACCGCCATCGTGGCCGGGCTCATCCGTGAGAAGTGGCTCGGCACCGACGCCAACTACGACCTGCCGCTCCTGCCGCTTGAGCAAACCAAGGAGCCACTTGGCTCAACGCAGGTGCCGATGATCATCGAGGCGTACCGTGAACTACAGCGACTCCCGGAGCTGCAGCCCGCCCGCGCTGTTGACGTCATCCCACTCGCCGCCTGGCTGGCGTTCCTGAACGAGGGACTGCTTCCCGTCGAGGACAACCCCGGTGAGCTCTTCGTCCAGCGTGACAACGCGCCGTTCCTCGCCCACGAGGGAGGAACGGGACAGATTCCGTTACGGATCGACCGCCTCAATGATTGGAGTGCCCACTGCGGCAGGGACTTCCTCATCCTATCTTGGGTCAAGCACAGAAGCCCGGTCTTTGCCGCGCTCTCCAAAGCGAGCGGCGGTCTCTTCGACGCCTTCAGAACCACACATGATCAGAACAAGCGCAGGGAGTGGCGATCACATGACTGATACGGAAACCCGAACGGACGAGCTGTCGTTCCCCGACGTTCATGTGCCGGGGTCGGGCGAGGATCCGACTGCCGAGACGTTGCGGCGCGAGATCGACGAGTGGGTCAGTAGTCAAGCCTTCTCGGGGCTGGTTGCTGCGGAAGGTGGCCAGCAGACCGGGACGCTCGCTGAGCGGCTTGCCTACCTCGATGGGTTCTCGGCATCCGCCTGGGACTTTCGAGCGCGCGCTGCCCGACTCGCCAAAGCGGGATACCTCGAGCGAAATCAGATCGCCGTCGATGAAGTACAGGGGGAGCGGGAACTACTCGCCGTCGCCGCAGCTCGCGCGCTCGGACTAGTCGAAGCCAGACCGCCGGCCTCCACCGAGTACGACCACGTGCTGGTGCTCGGCGGACTGGTCCGAGCCAACGTCTGGCGGAGTGCGTACGCTGCACACCTGCTGCACTCGGGTCGAGTCCACGCGCCGGTCGTGACGGCGCTGACGGCGTTCCGGGAACTGGCACGAAATGACGCCGAACCCGCGCTCGACGAACCCAGCCTGCTCACCGCATTCGGCCTGCCGAGTCGCGGGACCGAAGCGGAGGTCATGGAGGACTCGCTCATCCGAGCCTTCGGACTCGACTCGCCGCTGACCACATCCGTTCAGGGGGGCTGGGACGATGAGCACGGACGGTTTCGCGTCGCGGCGCACGTGTCCCCCGAGCTCAGCGTCGATCTGGTGGCCGCTCCCAACCCGAAGAGCCCGAACCGGGCGAACACCGGCCAGACGATGACGTACTGGGCTGAGGAGGTCGTCCATCTCAGGCCGGGGCAGACCATCTTGTTCGTCACTTCGAACATTTACGTTCCCTTCCAGCACGCCGCCGCAGTCCAGAACCTCGGGCTTCGCTTCGGTGCCCGCGTGGAGACCGTCGGCGTGGACCACACGCTCATCGAGCCCGCCCCGATGCCGCAGACCTTCCGGGGCGTCCACTACTTGCAGGAGATCCGGTCCGCGGTGCGGGCCTACCGGCAACTCCTGGACGTGCTGGGCTCCGAGGATGACTGAGAGCACCGGCTCTTGGGGCGTCATCGGGATCGACGCTGGAGGATCATCGACGCGAGCCCGCGCCCTGGTCAACGGCGCAGAGTCGCAAACGGGCGTCGGCGGTCCAGCCAATGCGCTGACGCCAAACATTTCCGTATTCAAGGAGAGCGTCGAGACCGCGCTGCGCGATCTACCACCGGTAGCGACGATCGTGGCGTGTGTGGCCGGAGCGGGGTCGGCCCCCGCCAAAGAGCGCGTCCTGCGCGTACTCCGCGAGTTGCGTCCCGGTACTACGGCAGTCATTCTCCCCGACTATGCGGCAGCCTTCTACGCCCTTCCAGCGGGCACCGACGTCGCCGTAATCGCGGGTACTGGCTCCGTGGTGTGTTCGCCGAACACCTATGACTCGGGATGGTTGGTGAGTGGTGGGCGGGGCTGGATCCTCGGTGACCACGGGTCGGCGAGTGCTATCGGCCGCGACTTCCTTGAGGGATACGTGAACGACTTCCACGAGTGGCCGGCATGGGTGTCGGACGAGGTTGCCGCTCTCTACGGCGACGCTGACTGGCGCGCCGTGGTCCGGACGATTCACTCCGCCGACACGCCCGCGACGCGCCTGGCGGCAGCGGCCCCGATCGTCACCCGGCTGGTCGCCGAAGGCGATAACTACGCGCAGACCATCCTCGACCGTCAGCTCGGCCGCCTCGCCGAGACCGCGGTTGCCCACGCGCAGCGGATCGCGCAGGAGTATGCCCTCGTTGGCCTTGCCGGAGGGCTCTGGCAGTCCGCAGAGGCCGTCGGTTCATTTTGGGCGCAACTGAATCGTCTGAACGACCGGATCCGACTCGGATCCACCGCACAGGTAGACCCCCTCGACGGCGCGCTCCGGCTGGCCGTCCAACTAACCAACAGTGACTCATGACCGAGTCCCAGCCCGCCATCGAACATCTCTCGACGGAGCAGCGACACCCTCGGAGTACAGGCCTCGGCGCGATGGACGCGCACGCGGTGATCGCCCTCATGGAGTCCGAGGAACACGTGGTGATCGACGCGCTCCGTCGCGCCCACGACGAGCTCACCAGGACGGCAGAGGAAGTCGCCAGCAGTTACTTGTGCGGCGGAAGGATAGTGCTGCTCGGCGCCGGCACGCCGGGACGGCTCGCAGTCCAGGAGGTCAGCGAGCTTCCAGCCACCTTCGGGGTTCCCCCTGAGCAGTTCATCGCCTTCGTGGCATCCAAGGCTCCGGTTGGACCTGCGGCCATCGCTGCGACCGAGGATTCCATCGAGGCAGTTCGGGATGAGCTTCTCGCCATGCAGATCGGCCCCAGTGACGTAGTGATCGGAATCGCATCGTCAGGACGTACGCCCTTCGTACTCGCCGGGGTCGAGGCAGCGATGGAGGCGGGAGCGTGGACGTGCGGCATTGCAAACTGCGCCGGCACCCCGCTCCTAGGCGCGGGCACGATCGGCATCCTGCTCGACACCGGTCCGGAACTGCTCACCGGCTCGACTCGCCTAAAGGCAGGGACGGCACAGAAGGTGGCGCTGAACCGCATCACGACCGCAGCGATGGTCCTCGCGGGTCGGGTCCGCAACAACTACATGATCGAGATGAGAGCAACCAACGGGAAGCTCCGAGACCGCGCAATCCGTATTCTCACCGATCTGGCGGGGCTCACACCATCCGACGCACTGTCGCTCCTTCGCAACTCCGACTGGCACGTGGGCGACGCGCTGAGAACGCTCGACGTTCGATCCTCGGTGAGCGGAGCCCCCCGATGAATGGATCCCATGACACATGAGAGACGATCTTCTACAGTGTTGCCGACCGATCGAACGAAGCCTGACGCAGATCGGCTTAGACCGCGAGGTGCAGCTTCATTCCCACGGCGTAGGCTGGATGCCGCTTCTCACGATCGTCGTCTGCCGTATTGCTCCTGTACGAAAGGTTCAGGTGGAGGCGGTCGCCGAACTCGCGCTGGATGGTGCGCCCATACTTGTGTGCATCGACTTGGAGGAGTCCGTGACCGCCCATCCGAACGCCTAGAACTGCCTGACCGCGTCGGTCGCGGCGTGAGCCTGCATCTCTCACGCGGGCCAGGTGTTTCATCACCAGGTGGCCGAACTACACCGACCCTGGGGCCGAGCGGGGACGCCGGTGGTCCCACCCAGCCGAAAGACCACGAGCCGAAGGAACAGTTCACCCGCAGCCAAAGAAGCGGCCCGGCTGGCAACATCCGGTGCGTGCGGACGCTGAGCACTGGCACGATCAACAGGTTGGGCGGAAGGGGCCGGCGTGCATGCGGGCGCCCTCGTTGCGGGAATGCGGATCGCCGAGCGGACGATCGGCGAGCTGGGGCACGCGGCCACCTCGGCCCCCGACGAGACCGTCGCTCTAGTCCTCGCGTATGCGGACGCGGCCGGCATCCCGATTCCCGTGGTGGTCGCGCAGCTGGAGCAGCTTCACGCGGAGAACCCGCAGTACCCCGATTACGGGCTGCTGTTCGAGGCGTCGCGTCGGCTGCGGGTGGAGCGGCTGACGGTCACCGACGACCACCTCGCCACGGCGCTTGCGGCGCTGCGCACCGGCAACCCGTGGCTGATCACGATCGCGCTGGACCTGCACCTCCACGCCGAGCACCTACCCGACGACCACGTGCGCCACCTGCTCGAGGCACTGCCGGAGATGACGGCACTGGCGCGGCGCGACGCAGCTATCGCTCTGACGCACCACCAGCCGTCGCTGCGTCTGAACGCGGCGGACCCGGGGATCCGAGCCGGTGCCGCGATGGCTACCGCGCGTCGAAGTCTCGCGGGCGGCGCCATCGAGCAGCTGGCGCCGGCGCTGTCGGACCCTGACCTCTGGGTGCGCGAATCGGTCGCCCAGATGGTCCACGACATCCCGTAGAATGCCGCCACCACACTCCGCGCAGCGCTGGACACGCCTGCCGCGCAGTGGACGTGCGTCAGGTGTGACGAGGTGCGACCCGCCAACATGCAGTCCTGCCCCGAGCCGCACGCCACTCACGTCCGACGCCGAGACTCACCCGCTCCGACTAGCCGTACTACTCCATGACGTGTTCTCGCCGTGCTCGCCCAATCCATACGGACGGGTACACGACAGCCGCACCGCCGCCGCTAGTGAGGAGCCGGAGTTCTCGTGCATCCGGGGCGTATGGGTGATGGCTGGTGATCTTCGCGTTCGAGGGGGCGGATTCTGACGGTCGTCGCCGCCAAGCTGCTCACCAGGGAGCAGCTTGGCGGCGCCCAACGAAAGGACATCCTGTCCAGGCGACTGCCTCTCGAGGCGTTCCTGGACTGGTCCTACATTCGGGAACGCTACCTGCAGCTGTTCGGTGTTCCTGAGATCAGTGAGGCACACGTTCCTCAAGTTCTGCAGCTAGCGTTGATCCTCAGGCTGACTTCACCCACAGGCGGGTTGCCCACGCCAGAACCACGATCGAGCGTTCAGCCGACGTGCACCCAGCGCTCACTAAGTACGCGTTCCTGTACCGGCCGGAAGGCTTCGCCCCTGCTGACTGACGTGCCCGTTGTCCCAGCAACCATTGTCGAGGCCCTGGACGGGCATTGCTACGACCTACTCTGGCTAGGACGCATGCCACAGGCTGGGAGCCGCGTGCGGCGTTACCTCGCTGCTCGCAACAGCGACGTCGACTGGGACTCCTTCCTCGCTGGCTGGCAAGGACAGCACGGGGGCTAACGCGGATTTCCGCGCAACTGGTTCGGGGCAACGCTTCTGAGGGTTGGTCGGTGATTGCCGGATGGATTATGGCGGGGCAGCCCTTTGGTGCACCTGTGACGGTTCTCCGTCTGGTCGCACCGCGATT